>Ga0268278_1000015_pt1 | contig 167508 bp, 154 predicted proteins | sample saktaG_3_FD_190135 | JGI IMG/M metagenome (GOLD analysis project Ga0268278, IMG submission 190135) | Saline water microbial communities from Sakinaw Lake, British Columbia, Canada - sak_2010_1_5_55m | ecosystem: Environmental > Aquatic > Non-marine Saline and Alkaline > Saline ...
GATTATTAACATGGCTTATAGCACCGGAGACCCAGGCATCGTATTCATAGATGAGATAAACAGGCATAACCCTACGCCTAACTTGGGCAAAATAGAAAGCACTAATCCTTGTGGTGAACAACCATTGCTTCCCTTTGAATCTTGTAATCTGGGTTCAATAAATCTATCCAAGATGGTACTCCACCAGAATAGCCAGCACAAAATTGATTACGCCAAGCTCTCCCAAGTAGTTAAACTGGCTGTCCGCTTCCTCGACAACGTCATCGATGTTAATCAGTATCCTTTACCCAAAATAGCTGAAAAGACGAAGGCTACTAGGAAAATAGGCCTGGGGATAATGGGTTTCGCTGACATGCTGATTCAGCTTGGCATTTCCTACGATAGCGAAGAAGCTATCAGCATAGCTGAAGAGGTGATGCATACCATATCTGAGGAAGCCAATAAAGCTTCAGTAGAGCTAGCTAAAGAGAGAGGAGTGTTTCCATCCTTCGAGGGAAGCGTCTATGATGTGCCCAATGGGCCTCGTCTCCGAAACGCTTCCCGAACTACTATTGCCCCTACCGGTAGTTTGAGCATAATAGCCAATTGTTCCAGTGGCATTGAACCAATCTTTGCCTTAAGCTACACACGCCATATCCTTGAAAATGAGGAATTTGTAGAGGTAAACCCTTACTTTGAGGAAGCAGTCAAAAGGGAAAATCAATATTCCTCGGAATTGATGAGGGAATTAGCCGAAGGGAAAAAACTAAAGGATATTCCGAACATACCTGAGAAGATAAAGCGGCTCTTCGTTTGTGCACATGATATATCTCCAGAGTGGCATGTCAGAATGCAAGCAGCCTTCCAAAAGTTTACCGACAGCGCTGTATCCAAGACAGTTAATTTCCCCTATGAAGCCACGCCTAACGATATAGCCAAAGTATATATACTGGCTTACCACGAAGGCCTAAAAGGAATAACCATTTATCGAGATAGAAGCCGAGAAAGCCAGGTCCTTACAATAGGTAAAAAGAGGGAAAGCATCGAAAATAAACTAGTTCCCAGGAAAAGACCTAAAGTAACTAGAGGAATAACTGAAAGAGTAAGTACTGGGTGCGGTTATATTTATGTAACGGTGAATTTTGACGAACAAGGCATAGCTGAAGTTTTCTCCACCCTGGGTAAAGCTGGAGGCTGTGCAGCAGCACAACTTGAGGCCATTAGCCGCCTTACTTCTCTGGCCCTGAGATCTGGAGTAGATGTTAATTCTATCGCCAGACATTTGCGCGGTATTCGCTGCCCATCCATCGCCTGGGAACAAGGACATGCTATTATGTCCTGTGCTGATGCCATTGCCACTGTGTTGCACAAATACGTCAAAAATGAGAATGAGGATAATAATCTCCGGACATCTGAAGTAATTAAAGGCTGGGCAGGGCAATGCCCTGAGTGTGGCAGTCCTTTAATTCACCAGGAAGGTTGTAACATCTGCCCCAACTGTGGCTTCACTAAATGTGAGTAAATAATGAGAAACCCTAAGGACAGATACTATTTGGCGCTGAGGCAGATAAGCAAAATTGCCAATTCGACTCTAAGTTTAAGAAAAGTCTTTGATTCTATTGCCAAAAGCATCACCAAGGCGATACAGGCAAACGGCTGCTGCATTTTTCTTCTCGATCATAAAAAGGAGTATTTAATCATTGTAGGCGCGCATGGCCTTAGCGACGTCTACCTTAGGAAAGGCCCACTTGATGCTCATAAGAGCCTCCCAGAAATCCTTGCTGGCAAAGTAGTTGTTGTTGCCAACGCTAGCAAAGATGAGCGAATTCAACACCCGCAAGTAGCAGAGGAACAAAGAGTACATTCTATACTTGGAGCCCCTATATTTAAGGAGGGAGAAATAATTGGTGAAATCAGAGTATATACACATGAACCTCGTCAATTTTCAAAGGCTGATATAGACTTCATCAATAGCATTGCCGACGTAAATACTATCATCATAGAAAGAGCAAAGTTACAACAGTTGCTAGCTCGAAGATATAAAGTAAGCGAGAATAAAGCGAAATTAGCTCAAGCACCTCAATCACCTACCACGTCACTAAGGCCAACGGAATTTGCGCACCCCAGTGAAGAGCAATTTGCCAAGCTTTTGGATTTCTATTGCATCGAATGGCTTTATGAACCTCGTTCTTTTCCCCTACGCTGGAAGAATAACACGATAGTCGAGATGTTTACGCCCGATTTCTATTTACCTGGGTTAAATCTTTACGTTGAACTCACTACACTACAGCAACCTCTAATAACGACAAAAAATCGCAAACTGCGCTTGCTCAAGGAACTCTACCCCGAAATTAACATTAAACTTCTTGCCAAGAACGACTTTTTTAAACTGCTGGCTAAATATGGTTACAGCCCCCAGGGCAAAACTAAAATAGAAGGAGTTAACCGAATCCTTTACACACACAGCCAAATTCAGCGGAGAGTAAGAACTTTGGCTAGGCACATCTCTCATGATTATGCCGGTAGTGAACGCTTAGTCCTGGTCGGCATTTTGAAGGGTGTTGTGTGTTTTATGACCGACTTAATGCAGCATCTTTCCCTGCCAGTCGTAATCGATTTTATGTCTATATCATACTACGGCGGCGGTGACGGCCAAATAGTCAAAATAACAAAAGATCTTGACAGCAGCATAACAGGGCAACACGTATTGATGGTTGAGGATATTGTGGACACTGGCATGACACTAAATTATATTCTTAGCCATTTTTCAGCTCAAAACCCAGCCAGCCTGCGCGTCTGCACTCTGCTCGACAAGAGAGTACGTCGATTGGCAAATATTTCCCTTGACTATGTAGGCTTTGAGATTCCCGATGAATTTGTAGTTGGCTATGGTTTAGATTACAAGGGAGAATATCGCAATCTCCCTTTCATCGGTATCCTACAGCCTGGATTGTTTAAAGAGAGCAAGACACAATAACTGCCTCACCTCCTAACAGTTTCAAAACAAAATCCATAAGAACAACACAAGCTCCACACGCGAAAAACAACTTTCCCTTACTCCATCAACTTTCTCCTTGCTTAAATATTGTCTCACAATTAGAATATCTATCTAACAACTTGAGGAGGATTAATTACACACTGTTAAATGAAAGCCCCCAGCATCATCAATGGAATAAATATTCACGCCTAAAAATTTGCTCAAGGTAATATTCCTTTATTGCGTTGTATTGAAATGCGTTTAGGTTTTAAGGAGAGAGAAAGACCAGAATGATTGGAAAATTTAGTAGCATAAAAATCTTGGGCATTGAAACTTCCTGTGATGAAAGCGCTGCAGCAGTCGTTGAAAATGGTAATAGAATTTTATCCAATATTGTAGCTTCACAAATAGATATTCATGCTCGCTATGGGGGAATTGTCCCTGAAATTGCCTCAAGACAACATCTTCTCACCATTATCCCTGTATTAAATAAGGCGATGGCCGAAGCCAAGGTTACTTGGCAAGACATCGCAGGCATTGCCGTAACCTTCGGCCCCGGCTTAGCTGGTTCATTGCTGGTAGGAGTTAATACAGCTAAAGCAATTGCTTTAGCTGAACAGTTGCCCCTTGTAGGAGTTAACCACCTTGAAGCACATATCTATGCTAACTGGCTAAGAAAAGAACAGCCACCTCAGTTTCCTTGCCTTTGCCTCATCGTTTCTGGAGGGCACAGCGATTTGGTATTGATGAAAAATCACGGGCAATTCGAGAAACTAGGGAGAACCAGAGATGATGCCGCTGGCGAAGCTTTCGATAAGGCAGCTCGAATCTTGGGATTAACTTATCCGGGAGGCCCAGCCATTGAAGAGGCAGCCAAATATGGAACCCCCTCTTTGCCTCTCCCACGAGCTTGGCTTAGCGGTAACCGCGATTTCAGCTTCAGCGGCTTAAAAACAGCTTTATGGCATTATGCCCAAAGGGGAGGAAACTTAACCACAGCTTCCTCGATAGCTAACGCCGCGGCAAGCTTCCAATGTGCCGTAGTGGATGTCTTAGTCACCAAAACAATTGAAGCAGCAAAAGAATTAGAGGTGAGGCAGATCTTACTTAGCGGAGGCGTGGCAGCCAACAAATTGCTCACGCAACGCTTCCTCAATTCTTCACCGCTGCCTGTACTTGTTCCTCCCCCTCACCTCTGCACCGATAATGCTGCCATGGTCGCTGCTTGTGGCTACCATCATTTCCAGGCTAGCGAAACAAGCGGCTATGACCTAGATGTGGTACCTGACCTTAGTCTCGGTTAATTAAGCAAAGGGCACTGAGAGCATTTCCCCTCCCGGCAATAGCTTCTGAAAATATGAATCAAACCTTGCTGATGGCAAGCAGTGAAACCGGATACACCCTCAAGACAAATTTGCCTTGTCATATGACGCGTTATCCCATTTTCAGCTATCTTAGGGTAATGCTTATAGAGTTCAATAACTTTTTCTTTTAATCTCAATTCACCAACTATTTCCCCCCAAGCAAATGCAAATGGCAACATAACGTTAATCACAATTTCAGCTGTTTTGCTATGTCCCAAAAGAGCTGACCCTCTCGTCTTCGCCCCACTATCAAAATCAAAGTGCTCTCGCCAATAATCATCACCAAAAACAATCAACCCATCTTCCATGGTGCGGTAGCCAGCTACCAAAGGGGCATCTCTCACTAATCGTAACATTCCCATCAATAACCCTTCTTTACAATATCGCTGCAGAAGATAACTCTGGGCTACAATACGGCGTACAGGGAAATTATTAGGATATACATGGCTGAGATGCCAATCACCCTCGTTCATAGTCTTAACTGCTTTACCAATTGCTTGCCATGTCAATTCCAATCTTTGAAACTCTCCTTCTTTCGGAAATTTCTTGTGTAGTCGCTGAAAAGGCAACAAAGCAGCCATACCTAATAACCATGCTTGCTTCAAAACCAAGCTCTCTCTTAGCTCTGTTTTTTCTATAAAACTGAGAGGCACTCTGCGAGCAAGTTCCTCGAAAGGCAGGGCATTCTTAGAATACCCCAAAGCCCTCATCATGCCCTGGAAAAGCACCTGCCCTGCTCCTTGATAATGTAAGTTGGCTCGGAAAAGATCTGCTTTTTGCTTAAATCTTTCCTCTCCCTCAATATCTAATATGCCCATCAATGCTTGTTTGTCCCTCCACTTTGTCACCTGGGAACAAGCAAGCTGATGATAAGGCATCAAATAAGCCTGATACCATGGTTCATGTGATAAACATAACACAGGAACATATTTGCTGCTCCGCGTCAAGGTAGTTGAGCCAGCATTATGCTGCGCTACAACGTGAAGAATCACATTATCATATTCAGCATCACAATGATGTTTATGGCTATACCAATCGCTGGATCTAACGTGAATTTCTATATCCCCCTTTATTAAATTAGCCTCATTCACGGCAATAACAGCATCTCTAAAATCAGGGCCATTATCAGCATTGGCCCTGCCCGGATAGATAACCCTGAGGCGCTTGCCTTGCACAGTGGTTAATTTCTTCCCCAACAAACGCCGCCACGTCAACGAGACCTGCTTCTCAGAAATTTTTATCCGCTTACGTGTAGGTATGATGAAAATTTTTTGCCCTTATCTAGCCTTTACTACTTCTATTCATGCTGTTTCATTAAATCAATTATACACGGTATAGTGTAAGAATCAAGCGCAATAATTATAGTACTCTGCCCAGACATCCAAAACAGCCTCTTTCACCTGAGAACGGGTGTCAGGGTAAAATTCTCCATAATATATAACAAGGCCGCCTTTGATAACAGTTTAAGGGCAATCACAAGCATCATGCCCCCTAGCCGCTCGGCAAGTATTGCTTTGCATGGTACAGTGTTGAATCTCTCAGTCATATTGTCAGTGCCGAAGATGGTTTTGATCTTCCTACCGCTAAAATCTGCACTGCCAAGCTGGTGATATGCCTCAGTGTTTATTCTGCTCTTGCCTCATTCAAAATGCTGGGTTATCAGGTTACGAGCATACTTCATGGATTTTTCTCTGTTGACCCTAGCGGTTATTTGTCTCCATACCTACTCTCTCGAACACCTCTACAGTGTTCTCTCTATGTACCAGCCTATAGCCTGGTAATTCGCCATTGTGCAACTTTACTATTGCTGACTCTTCTGGAGCTCTATCAACGCCCTTTACCTCTATATCCACGCCCGCCCAAAATAGCATAGCATTGAATTTCCCTTCTACCATCTCCTGGTCTATAATGACATACTTAACGCCGTCGATTTCTTTGCCATTAACGAAAAATTTCGCTGCCTCAACAGCACCCTGTTGAAAAGGATTGCTTACCGGTACTCTATGTGCCACCTCGATTATCCAATGTCCATAGTCCCACCATGATAGAACGCCATACCCAGGCTCTCTGGCGACGTAAAGATTGTAATATGCTTCAGGGTCATCAAAAGGCTCAGGGCTGTTTTCCCTCAGCCACACTAAAGTATTATACCAATCCTTTGTTATCAGGCTGGGTGACATAGCCAGTTTGATTGACGCCGGGGTGGAGACAAAGAGCAGAATAACACACAAAGTTAGTGATAAGCGCGACTTTACCCCTTTCTTGATATGGTTGCCAATCTCAAGGAAAAAGTAAGCCGTAAGTAAGGACAGAGGCACAACAAACTGGTAATCCCACCGCCTCTGGATTGATACAGCAATAAGCATAAGTATACCCCAGACAACAATTAGTAATGGCCTTTGCTTGTCTTTTATAGCAAGGTAAATGCCCACAAAAAAGAATAAGTAGTTAGCTCCATACACTAATATAGCGGCATGTGGCAGTAGTGGCTCTGTCTCAGCTACTGTTCCGAAAGGGGTGCTTGTGACAAATATGAACTTGATCCATCCAGCAGTCCATACGAAGGGGCCTCGACCCCACATTACTGCCATAGCTACAACCCATATTGCTAACATAAACATCGCAATTATGACAATAGCCGCAGCCACGAGCAGCTTGGTATCATTGACTCGGCTTGACAGGAAACCAAATATCTGTGGCGTTACGGCTGCTATTATAAGGGCCACTATCACAACCCCTGGCCCTCCAGTATCGAAATGATATGGCAAGTAGACAAACAAAGCTACACATGCTGCTATGGTTACGCCGCTCCTCAGAGAAGCGATATCCCTGTCATCATGATAGTCAACAGTAAACTGCACCATGAACCATAGCCAGAGCACGAACAACATAAATATAGCTCCGTACCATGTGAGAAAATAGAACCCTAGTGCCAATCCTGCCAGTGCATAATATCCTAATCTTTCTCTCTTGTATCCTCGTATCAGGAATAGTACTGTTGTGGCAGCGAGCAGTGTGCCAAGGACGTGATGGCTGACAAAACCTAACATAGAGGCGCTGAAGAACTCGGTAGGGAGAAATGCCACCAATGCTACCGCTATTACGCCAACCCATCTGCTGCATAGTTCCTTGCCGATGAAATATATTAATATGAGTGTCAGCGTACCTAGTACAGGGGGTAACCATGCTCCGACAATCTCCAGTATATGTGTCGTTGGTTCTCCTAAACCTATGGCATATCCTATGCCAGCTATCAACCAAGTTGTAAGTGGTGGGGTTGCCACAGCCATGCCCTGTGGGAACAATGTATAACTATCATATAACATTGGCCAAGGGAAGTTATGAGCCATGTTCTCAGCAAGCCGCATGTGGTACCAGGCATCACTGCCCAAGAAAATGACCCCACTGTCAGTAAACACATGCTTGTATGGCAAAACAACCCGTAGAAATAAGGAGGCAACAAAGATACCTGCTAGCACAACCAATATCTTCTTCCCTGTTTGCTTGTCTTCCACTGTCATCAACCTCCTTACTATGCAAAATTAACGAGACTTGTTTCTCGAAAATTTTTTACCCGCTTACGTGTAACCCTAGAATAAAATCCCTAACTGTCTATCCATCCCCTTGTTAATTCTATACTGTAGATTGGGCTCTCAGAAAAGCCACAGCAGATTACCTTAATGTTTGCCGTCCTCTTCCTTAAGCTTATAACTAAATCCACTACGCTCGGCAACAATGCTAAGCAGTGTTGTTGAGGTGCCACGAGGTTGATATATACCTGTTTCCCATTCGCTGATCGTTTGCTGCCGTGTACCTAATTCCTTAGCTAACTTTTCTTGTGTTACCCCTAAATAGCATCTCAACCCCCGAATACTATCTTTATCCCATTGCCATCTTTCACGCTGTTTCATTACGACAATTATACACGGTGTAGTGTAAAGAACAAACTCCAATAATCGTGGGAGGCCCCTATCCCCCTCCTGCCTACCCCGGGATGGCCTCTCTTTAGCTTGGTTGGCTAGAGAGATGAAATAATTGTAGGTGTATAGTGTCAAGCAATTTCCAACAGAACCTGCTAGTTAATCACATATCAGACTCCTACAACAATCAGATCTTGGGAAATCTTGCTCAGTATTTCGACGCTGTCTTCGGTAACTGCTATGGTGTCCATGATTGGCGACAGTCCAGCCCCTTGGGGAAGATAGAAATCCGACTCATAGTTAACAACCGTGCCTGGAGGAAAGGTCCTGTCCCCAGCATCATGCCCCGGCGCATAGGAAAAGACGCCTACCCAATCAGGAGGAAACGCTATGCCCATATCATAGCCACCAACCCACCAGCTATCCCCCCAGATACCCACTTCTTTATAGTAGCCCTCCATTGCCTTATTAGCATCATTTATTGGACAGCCTGGCTTGATAGCTTTTAGCAATATAGGAAAAGCTTTCGCCGACAAATCTATTTGCCTAGCCACATCAGGGTGAGGTTCGCCCAGCGATAATGTTCTGGCTAGATCAGCATGATAGCGATGATACACACCACACAAGTCAAGATAAACAATATCACCTGGCATGATCACATGTGTGGAGGCCAGTCCATGAGCCAAAGCGGACCTCTGCCCCGCAAGAACGTATGTAGGTAGCCCAGGGTTTTCCCCACCTGCTTTAGCACACGCATAATCCATCTCAGCACGAACATCCAACTCAGTCATTCCAGGTTGAATATGCTCAATCGCTGCTTTCATACCAATATCAGCAATTTTTGCTGCCGTCCTAATATAGGCCATCTCCTGTGGAGATTTTGTTGTGCGTATCTCCCTGACAATGTCGGTACTGTCTATCACCCTACATCCTTCTTTTTCCAGGGCAGCCTGGAACATCTGGCTGACAGCTGGATTGGGACGGTAGCTCCACTTCTCCAGACCGACAGTGTTTTTTAGCCAGCCCTCTTCTTTTAGGTTCTTGATTATAAATTCAAATCTAGACATGTGAAAGTCGCCTCTCTGTATACGAATATCAGTAGCAATAGAATAAGTCTGTGCTAATACCTCCTCTTCGGCCTTATCAAACAGGATGAATTTATCTGCATCCTGTTTGATAGCCATACCGCTCAGCGGTGGCCACTCTTTACAACTCTGTGCCTCATACCAGCTATTTTCGTAACCAGTAAGATAAAAAAGACTCTCTGGTGCTGAACAATAAAGAAGATCGACTCTTTGCCTGGCCATCTCTTCTTTCACTTTGGCCATCCTGCTTTTATATTCTTCCAAAGGAAAGGGAATCTGCATCTCAGGACGATACAATTTCGCTGCTTCATTACTCAAACCCATTTTTTACAATATACCTCCTTTTATTTGTCCCATATAAGACATTACTTCAAAAAACTCCAATCTCTACCTGTTCATATGATCAGCAGCACCATACCTGTTTTCCCCATGGTTTCTAACAGCTAGCACCACTGTTTCTCCCACCTCAATTAGAAATAAACCAAGGAGTAAAAACAACCATCAATTATTTATTCTATCTACCCAAGAAGAGTACTGTCAATCGCTCAAATTCTCAGTTCATCGCCCGGCTTCACTACCCCACCACGAATTACACTAGCAAACACCCCCTCCAGAGGCAAAAGGAAAAATCCTGGACGATGAAATGCCTTCCCGATTTGAGTGATCTCCAATATAACCTCCTCGCCTATACATATCCGCGTACCGAGGGATAAAGAGGTTAAATCCACTCCTTCAGTAACCAGATTCTCCGCAGAATCACCAGGATTTATCTGTATACCCTGGTCACGCATTCTGGCAGGGCTAATACTTTCCAGAGCTGATAGCATTTTGTTGATACTTTCTATCGCTAAAAGGCTAACTTGACGTCTGCTACCTGCGTGAGCATCTCCAACAAAACCATAGTTTTCTTTAAGACACCCCTGACTAATAGGCTTCTTAGAAACTCCTCTTTCCCGACTCAAGCAAACTGCAACTACATTAGCCATGTTTCTCTCCACCTCATTCTATGATTAGTCACTGGCAACATAAGTCCCACTTTTGCCTCCACTCTTCCTCACCAGACGGACATTCTCAATAGCCATTCCTTTATCTATTCCTTTGCACATGTCATAAATATTCAGCGCACTGACAGACACAGCAAGCAATGCCTCCATTTCAAATCCTGTTTTCCCCACACCTTTAGCTCTAGCAGTAATTTCAATAAAATCAGCACCTTCAGGTAGAGAAAAATCAATCAAGACATTGGTAAGCAATAGCGGATGGCACAACGGTATAAGGCGAGGAGTTTCCTTAGCCGCCATAATTCCGGCTGTTTGTGCTACGCTCAACACATCTCCTTTTACTATTTCACCACGGCGGATAAGCTCTAAAGTAGCAGGTTTCATTCTTATCTTACCTTTTGCCACCGCTTCCCGCTCCGTTTCCACCTTACTGGTGACATCCACCATGTGCACCCGCTCTATTGATTCTGACATTTTTAACCTCCAATTTGAGACATATTCTGCTTTATTGGCACAATTCCATCTGCCAAATGGTGACACTCTGGTTTAGAAACGATTGCCTTCAAAATTAAGCGCTCTAATTCCTGTGGAGAGGCATTACGACGCAGCACTTCCTTTAAATCAACATTGTCTTCCGATAAAAGACAAGGACACAACCTGCCATTTGAGGTAAGGCGCATGCGATTACAATTAGAACAAAAAGGCTCAGTAACAGGGCTAATAAAGCCTATGGTGCCTTCAGCCCCAGGTAAACGATAATACTTGGCTGGCCCATTACCAGCAACAGGGAAACATGGTTCAAGTTTACCGAGAGACATAATGCGCTGTCGCACCTCACTCGATGGCACAAGCTCTGCTACATCAGCAAAGGGCATGAGCTCGATGAAGCGGACATGCCATCCTCCCTCATACGTCATCTTAGCAAAATCCTGCACCTCGTCATCATTTATACCCTTCATAACCACCATGTTTATTTTAACTGGGCGAAGTCCAGCGCCCCTTGCCACCTCGATGCCGGAAAGAACATCCCCTAATTCGCCAAAACGGGTAATATGCCGAAACCTATCAACCTTGAGTGTGTCCAAGCTTATATTGATCCTGGACAAACCTGCCTGTTTAAGCTCCAACGCATATCTCTTGAGAAACATTCCATTCGTAGTTAAAGATACCTCATCAATTCCTTTTATCTGCGAGAGCATTTGAACAAGCTTGGGTAACCCCGCTCTGACCAGAGGTTCACCGCCAGTAAGCCTTACTTTATTGATACCAAGTTTCGCTCCCACCCGAACCACAAGTGAGATTTCTTCATAAGAAAGAATCTCGCTATGCGGCACCAGTGGAATGCCTTCAGTCGGCATGCAATAAATGCAACGCAGGTTACACCTGTCGGTGACAGAAATTCTAAGGTAGTTTATGTGGCGCTGAAAAGAATCGCAAAGCCCAGTCATTTGCTCTTTGTCTCCCTAACCACAGTCACAAGTTTTACTCCCTGCACCTGCCTGAAAATGGCGCCTTCGCTGATAGAGCGAATTGTCTTCCTGGGCTCGACTACTTTCACTCCACCAATGACATCCACTCCATAATCAAACAGAACTGGTGACAGAGGGCTGGTAGGCCCCACTATAACAGTAAAGCTATGCTTACTTAATTCTAACAGCCTTTCTATAGTGTGATTTATAAACGAAGTTCCCGTGATGCCAACTACATCAGCCTGAGGCAATATATATTCCGCTGCTTCCGCCGGCAAATCCCCTTCCTGAGGTCTTTGCTCTATAACCCAAAGTTCTTTGGCTGCCTCCCGAAGCTTTGGCACCCAAGGGAAATGGCCTACTATAGCTATATTCATGCCCTTCCCCTTCCTTATCAATACATCAAAGGCATTTTCTTCCACACATTTGGCTTCATTAATATCTATCAGCGAGTTGATGGCTGCCATCCCAATAGATGCCTCCAAAAGATTATCTGACTTAGCATATTCTGACAGTTCCAATGCCGGCTTGTGCCTCAAATTTCCCACATCTCTCACCATTCTGTGATACAAGCGCTCTTCATGAAAAGTAGAGGCCAATCCACAATTCCTGCTTACCACCGCAGTCCAGAAAACACAGGTATGTATCTCCCGAACTGGGCTATCACCACCCAGGCTAGAAATCAGATCGTCAAGGATATTCATTCTTCCTTCAACTGGGGAGGCAAGTTTTCAGGGTAGTCACTCAATAGCACCTCAAGGAATGGCTGCCCATTTTTTACCTCCATTACGTTTCTCCCTGTATCGGAAAGAAGCAGTTTAATAAACTCCACGGCAAGGTCTTTATTTTCGGCATGTGATGGGATGGTTATGCCATATACAATAGGCTTGCCCTTCTCGGCCTGGTAAGTGGGTGGAGGGCCAGCTTCCTCAATAATCTCTATGGAGGCTTGCTCGTAGAAGTCTTCAACTCCAGGAAGTTCCGTACTAGTCTTGGAGAGGTTGATGTGATCATCGAGCTCGATGAAATTCAACCCATTCTGCACAGCTACAGAGCGATATTCAAACGCATAATCCAGGTCGCCAGAGTCAAGTAAGTGGATAAGTTCAACTGATTTCGACCTCACGCTCTCCACACTGCCGCCGGGCCTGGTTTCGCTGGCGCCGCCAATTCTGCCTCTTTCATGCTCGCTACCCGGGATGAGGGCGTCATACAGCCCATCGGCGTCAGGGTCGGGGCTCAAGCCAAATTCAGCAGCATTATCATAGTAATACTTCTGAGCCAATTCAATTACTATTGGTGTTCTGTAGCCACAAGGGTCGTCGTCAGGATTACTATGCCCATATTTCACGCGCTCATTCCTGAGTACATCATACCAAGTGCGCTTGCCATTTACTATAGCATCAGAACCAGGCGCGTCATCGCGGTAGCAGAGTACCATCGCATTTCTGGCAAAGGCAATACACCAATCAGCATAGCCATTTTCATACAACCTATCAGGAATAAGCTTGTAATCAGCAGAGGCAATTATATCGGGTGGTACTTCGCCAGCCTGCTCTCGCGCTATTGTCTTATTTATCATCTTAGCGCTCCCCCCTGATTCACAGAGAACATCAACAGCAGGATGAGTGGCTTCAAATTCAATCTCCAAATCCTTAAATGGCGCATATAAGCTTCCTGCATGATAGATTGTCACGGTTTCTGTTCGAGAAATTCCTTCTCCCTTTCCAGTACAACCAGACATCAAAGGCAAGGCTAAAAACAAAGCCATTACAATTGAAATTATTTTCGCTATTATGTTTTTCATTAAATAAATCTCCTTTCAAAAAACATGTATTGCTGAAGCCTTAAACGTGACCCATACTCTCACCCCCTTTCTTAACTTAAGTTCCTCGAATGACCGCCTAGTAATGAGGCAAACAAAATCCAGTTCCCCCGGCAAAATCCGTGATTTTGCGGGGGAAGAATCTGGCGGCACGCTCACTGTAATATAAACAATTGAGCCTCTATCAACGATATCGCTAACTGCGCCATGGAATGAGTTTCTAGCCGTGGATTGAAGTGGCTCCTTAGAAATGAGGATATCTTCAGGGCGGAGGGAGAGGTGCACCTCACCTTTTAATTCTGTTATTGCCATAACTCTCACGCCGCCGATATCGACAAAGGTACATCCATCCTCTGTGCCCACAACTTTGCCATTGAAAATATTCCGCGAGAGAGCAAAACGAGCCACGAATTCCGAACTCGGATGGCGTAGAAAATCCTCAAGAGACCCTACCTGAACTATTTCACCTTCATTCAGTACTGCAACTCGATGTCCCAGAGCCACTGCTTCTTCAAAGTCGTGAGTGACATGGATTATGGTTACCTTCACCCTACGATGCATCTCTCTTAATTCTCCCTGCATCCTTTCCCTCATTTCAGGGTCCATGGCACTCAAAGGTTCATCGAGCAAAAGTACCTTAGGCTCAATAACAAGCGCTCGAGCCAGAGCCACCTTTTGCTTTTCACCTCCACTCAAGGTATCAGGCCTTCTCTTAAGCAGATGAGGAATCCCCACTATTTCCGCTATAGTATCTACCTTCGCCTTTATCTCCCCCTTGGGGCACTTCTTTATCTTAAGCCCGAAGGCAACATTATCCTCTACTGTGAGATGAGGGAAAAGAACCTGGTCTTGATAAACAATTCCAACTCCCCTTTTCTCCACCCTCTGACTGGTAATCTCCCGACCATCGATCCAAATTCTCCCATCAAGGACAGGGTAAAGCCCAGCAATAGCTTCAAGAAGCACAGTCTTTCCAGCTCCAGTAGGCCCGAGAATAATAAAGTACTCACCTGACCTGATATCGAGGTTAATATCCCGAAGCAGGAAACTGCCCAGATCTACCTTCAGGCTCTCAATTTTAATCATGCCTTCACTCCCCTGGATGCCACCGTTCTAAACACAATAAACGCCACGAGGCAAATCAGAATTAGCAACACCGTCACCGGTTGGGCAGCTCCCAGACCACCAGGTGATTCAAACAATTCAGTAACTAAGATAGGTGCAGCTACAGGGTGATAACCAAAGAAGGGCACGTGGCCAGCCACAATATACACAGCTCCAAATTCACTGAATCCTCGAGCCCACATCAGCACCGAACCTGAAAAAATACTTCTCCATGCTAACGGCAAGGAAATTCGGACAAATGACCTCCATGGTGAAGCGCCTAAAGTCCGAGCTACCTTTTCTAATCTCACATCTACAGCATTGAAGCCCTCTTTAGCTGAATCAATAAGGAAGGGTACGCTGACAAACATCATGGCAAAGACCACTGCGCTAACCTCATCGACAAAGCCAATTCCTATAGTGTTTAGAAATTTGCCCATAAGAAACCTGGAACCGAAGACGAAGAGAAGGGCAATGCCCACTGCAGAATGAGGCATCACAATGGGCACATCAATAAGCCCCTCCAAAAGTCTTTTGCCCCGAAATTCATGCCTTGACAAAATATAAGCCAGTGGCACTCCAAGCAAAAGCCCTACCAAAGTAGCTATTAGCGCAGCATAGATAGTAAGCAAAATGGAGGAGTATACCTTCGTCTGCAGTAATGTATTCCATATCGTCACAGGAGAAGAGGAGAACATTGTCTTAAGCGGGGGGACAAAAATAAAGAGCAAGATAAGCACCCCCAGCGCTATAAACACTATACTCATGCTATCTAGCTTTGCTCGAATATCCGTTTTACCCATGTTCTTCCTCCTCAAATGAAATACTCATCACCGCGGAGCCATAATAACCTCACCATTTCTCTCCAAGTTGCTCCAGTTTTGCAACTCATAGCCAACCAGAGCTTTCTTACCAAATAAGGTAATAGGCAAGGTATAATTGTGGAAAGTTGTTAACAACAAGAATAAGCGCGAGGAATAAGAGTAGCACCTGGTTAAACGAGGTGCTACAAAGTAATATCCGGATTTCATCTTCTCTCCTTTCCAAGCACGGGAGGCATAAGCATTTCTACCTATACCCTCGAGGCTTTTAACCTACCGGTTGCTCACCATAGATTGCTCTTTAGGCACAACAACTCGGAGAGAGTTAATATTTAGCTCTAAGACATCATAGCATAGGCAAACGACATCGCTCAACAGCTTACACTAGCTGAGATACATAGGTAACACTGGGTTATGGATTTTAGCAAGTTCCCTTTCAATATATTACACAGGGGTAAAGTAGACAAGAAACTGATGAGGGCGTTTGTATATCCTCGTATAGCCTAACTTTCTGCCATAGTCCACCGCAGTCAAGATATATCTTTTGAGCTTACCCCAGGAGATAACAATGGCGTCAAGCTGAAAGAGGAAACAGTGCCTTCCTTCCTTCACTAATTGTGGTTATCCTCCTCTTTGCTTTCTAAATGCGTCTCTCCTCCAAGTGCCTCTTGTGATGGAGGACTATAGACCTATCAGCCTACCCTCAATCTCTCATGAATTGTAAAGCCTGAGAGGGCTGCTACCCCTCTCCAATACTCATGCCTACTCTTTCAAGATAATAGACTTTCTCTTAAAGAAACATAAGCTGCTTGGTTTTCTTATTCCGGTAACCCCTTATGCCAGGTTAATATCATCACTAACCATTCCATTACTGTTACCTGTGTATCTCAGCCTTCATAGATGTTTATGTAAATATTGTCTAATTTTAGGTATAATATCTTCAGTGATTATAGATTTCCACACTCATATATTCCCCCCGTGGGTAAAGGAAAAGCGCGACGAATATATTAAATATGACCCTTGCTTTTCACTACTTTACTCCCACCCAAAGACCAAGTTGGCAACAGCCGAGGAGCTGATCACCAGCATGAATGAAACTAATGTCAACGTATCTGTTATTCTTAACATAGGCTGGGCGAGCCAGGAACTTTGTAGAAAAACTAACGACTACATCTTAGATTCCATGTCACGCTACCCTGATAGGCTTATCGGATTCTGTAGCATTCAACCTAAAGACAAAGATACTGCTATAATCGAAATGGAGCGCTGTGCCAGGGCCGGAGCTAGAGGGATAGGGGAAATGAGGCCCGATGTACAAGGTTTCGACCTTACAGATAAAATGGCTATGCAGCCTCTAATCGATGTAGCGATGACACATAACTTAATCTTCCTAACTCACTCATCTGAGCCCGTAGGGCACCAATACACTGGGAAAGGAGAAGTTACTCCTTCTATCCTCTATCCCTTTATAGTAAACTTTCCTGACTTAAAAGTAGTTTGTGCTCATTGGGGAGGTGGTTTGCCCCTATATGCCCTGATGCCTGAAGTAGCCAGAGCTTTAACCAACGTCTCCTTTGACACCGCAGCTACTCTTTTCCTTTACCAGGCTGGAATTTTCAAACAAGTAAGCGACATTATTGGGAGTGACAAAATCCTTTTTGGCACTGATTATCCTCTCATTTCCCAAGACCGAATAATTGCACAAATCCAATCCCTCGAACTTACCAAAGAGGATAAATCAAAAATCTTGGGGGGCAATGCCCAAAAATTGCTATCTAAAGTTAAAGGGAGTGAACTTGCACCACAACTCTGAGCAAATCCGTTCTTTTGTCGCTATTGAGTTGCCACAAAATGTTAAAAATGAACTGGCACAACTAGAAAGCGAACTGGAAAGACCTGACCACCGCTTTGTTAAATGGGTGAATCCTGGTGCTATCCACTTAACTCTAAAATTTTTGGGCAATGTTCCCACTAAACAAATACCTGAAATATCCAACGCTATAGAGCAAGCCAGTAAGGAAATCCCTCTCCTCCACCTGCAAATTGCATCTCTGGGAGTTTTCCCTAATCTAAATCAAACTCGTGTTCTTTGGGCCGGTATCAAGGGAGAAACAGCTAGTCTACAAGGCTTGCAACAAAAAATTGATTCATCCCTTGTTCCCCTTGGCTTTGCTGAAGAGAAGCGGTCTTTCACGCCACATCTAACTCTGGCTCGCGTTAGAGAAGGAACATCTCTTATAGATAGAAAAGGTTTTGGCGAATTAGTGATGTCTACCAATTTCGAAAGTAAATATCCCATTAGTGTAGAAACTATTAACCTTATGAAAAGCCAACTAACGCCCGATGGGGCTATTTACACTTGCTTGCTTACAGTGAAACTGCAAACTTAGAAAAGCCAATTAACTAGTTGAAATTTTAGCAACAAAAAATAAGAGTTGATGTTAGACGAAGAGAATACGCAAAATAAGAGAAGGCATCTGCTATTACTTCTAGACGGCACTGCTTTAATGCATCGCTCATTTTATGCCTTGCCCCCATTGACAGTGTCTAGAACTGGGGAGCCAATAAATGCTGTTTATGGCTTTGCCAACACGTTGCTCAAATTGCTTGCCGATTTTAATCCAACTTACTGGGCTGTCGCTTTCGACCGCCCTACTCCAACATTCAGACACGAGAAATTCAAGGAATATAAAGCACAACGACGCAAAACACCCGAAGAACTAAAAACCCAGATAAACCGCGTTCGCCAACTGGTAAATACCTTCCACATCCCTATCTTTGAAATGGACGGCTTCGAAGCTGACGACGTTTTAGGTACGTTAAGCAAGCAATCTAATGATCAGAACATTGAAACTATTATCGTTACAGGCGACAACGATATATTGCAACTTATAGAAGCAGGAGTAAAAACATTGATGCCACGACGGACATTTAAAGACACTGTCCTTTATGATGAACAGGCAGTTAAGCAAAAATATGGCATAGAACCAGCACAAATTATCGACCTCAAGGCACTAGCTGGTGATACTTCAGATAACATTCCCGGCGTTCCAGGCATAGGTGAAAAAACAGCCGCTAAATTAATCCAGCAATATAGCAGTGTTGAAGGAATTTATGCTTATATTGAACAATTATCACCCAGTAAACTACAAACAACACTACGTCAATATGAATCCCGTGTTTTCCAAAATAAGGAATTAGTCACCATTATCAGAGATGTTCCTGTAAACTTGAGTCTGCAAAATTGCAAAGTAAGCACATATGACCGGGGTGAGGTAGTAAACCTCTTCAGGGAACTTGAGTTTATTAAACTACTACCCAGACTACCACATGAAATCTACCAATTAACAAGTAGCGGCTCTCAGAAAGACACCTTTCAAATAATAAACACCGAAGCTGCTTTAAACAAGATTTTAAATCAAATAGAGACAACAAACGAAATAGTCGTCAGCTTCGAAACCACCCTCACTCCCTCACTCTTCGCCCAAGAGAAGAAACTCAAGAGTACAAAGCTGGCAACAGAATTGCTGGGAATAGCAATATCTCCAGCTCCAGAAAAGGCATTTTACATACCATTGGGACACCATGGTTTAGGACAACCTGAACAACTATCACCCAGCACAGTCATATCCAAGTTAAAGCCAATCCTAGAAAGCAGTAAAGTGAAGAAAATTGCCTATAATGGTAAACATGTTATGGGTGTATTAGCTAACTACGAAGTTGAGCTGAAAAACCTGATTTTTGATATTATGATCGCTGCTCACCTATTAGGAGAAAACAATCTAAGCCTCAAAGTAATTGCCTTCAACAAACTGGGCATTGAAATACCACCCCTCAGCGATTTGATTGGCACAGGAAAAAAACAAATTCCTTTAGCTACACTGGAAATGAAAAAATTTGCCGACTATGTTTGCGCAAATCTTGCCACCATATGGAATTTAAAGAGAGAATTCGAGAATCAACTACACCAGCAAGGGTTATACCACCTTTTCTGCTCAGAGGAATTGCCCTTAATCCCAGTTCTTTTAGCTATGGAGCGAAACGGCATTAGCCTGAATACCAAACTGCTCAGTGAACTATCTTTCAAATTAGGCAAGAAAATGCTGCGAATTGAAACGGAAATTTATGACAGTATCGGCTATAAATTTAACATCAACTCCTCCCAACAATTAGCCAATGTGCTGTTTGAGCAACTCAAATTACCTCGGTCACGTAAAACGAAGAGCGGTTACTCGACCCAGGCTTCGGTACTTCAAAGTTTGAAAGGATTCCACCCCATAGTTGAACTTGTATTGCAATATCGCCAACTTGGTAAACTTAAATCGACATATGTTGACGCTCTACCAGCACTTATCAACCATGAAACAGGAAGAATACATACCAATTTTAATCAAACAGGCACCTCCACTGGGCGACTCTCCTCCAGTGAGCCAAATTTGCAAAATATCCCTGTAAGAGGAACACTGGGGAATACGATACGGCAGGCTATTATTGCCCCACATGGTTCTTACTTCCTGAGCGCCGATTATTCCCAAATTGACCTTAGAGCGCTAGCACACCTCTCCCAAGACATTACCCTTATCACTGCCTTTGCCCACAACGAAGATGTTCATGCCACCACCGCTGGAAAAATTTTCGACACTCCCCCTGACAAAATAACTCCTGGAATGCGCCGTGTTGCTAAAACGGTTAACTTCGGCGTCATTTATGGCATGAGTAATTATGGATTAGAGCAAGCCACTGAATTCAACCGTGAAGAAGCCGCAGAGTTCATTGCTTTATACTTTGAAAAATACCCCGATGTAAAAGAATATATTGAGAAAACCAAAGAGCAGGCCAAGAAGTTAGGTTACGTACAAACAGTGACAGGGAGAAGAAGATACATACCAGAAATTAACTCCATAAATCGGCAGATAAGAGAAGCAGCTGAGAGGATGGCAATAAACGCCCCTGTACAAGGAACTTCTGCCGATATTATTAAAATAGCCATGATCAATGTATATAACGAAATGAAAAAACGAAATCTAAGAAGCAAAATGCTCCTTCAAATTCATGATGAATTGCTCTTTGAGGTGCCTCAGGAGGAAATAGAGGAGATAAAATCTCTGGTTACTGAGATAATGCCTAAAGCTATCAAGCTTTGCGTGCCCTTAAAGATAGATATCAAACTGGGGAAAAACTGGGGTGAAATGGCATAGGAGTCTATATCATCCCCCATTTTTATTCGTCTAAAATGTCAATAGGAGGAAGCCAAGGGGATGAAATTTGGAGACGGAGAGGACACTTCAAACACCGTTCCGCTTCTTCGATAGCCGCCTTTTCATCAAGCCCCAACTCCACTTCAGAAAACCCTTCAAAACGCTGTGTCACAGGCAATCTAGGCATCCTGACACGAGGTATATAAGCAAAATTATCTTCCTGCCCCAGATATGAATCGAATTCTTCATTATCGACTAATATCTCATCGATAATGCCTTCACCATCCAGATACTTATCTATAGACTCTGCTGCTTTTCTGCCTGCAGCAATAGCCTCTATAACCACTGACGGCCCGGTTACAACGTCCCCACCAGCAAATACCCCTTCCCGACTAGCCTCAAGAGTATTAGGGTCCACATTAATCGTATCACCTCTTCCAATTCGCAAATCAAAACCACGTGGTATATCCGGTCTCTGCCCAATAGCAGCTATTACCGAATTAACTTGCACAGTAAACTCACTACCCGCAATCGGCTTTGGTCGTCTTCTGCCACTGGCATCAGGTTCACCAAGCTCCATATGGATACACTCCATATCTAATATACCATCTTTCCTCATTATTTTACTCGGCGCAACAAGAAAATGAATTTTCACTCCCTCTTCAATTGCCTCATCGATTTCCTCAGAATTGGCAGGCATTTCTACTCTGGTGCGACGATAAATAATAGCCACCTCCTTAGCACCAACTCGAAGCGCAACACGTGCTGCGTCTACAGCAGCGTTGCCTCCGCCAACCACAACCACTCTCCCTTCAAGCCTCACTTCCTCGCCAAGATTTACATCCCTCAAAAAAGCCGCACAATTCACAACCCCTTCTCCCTCTTCTCCTTCCACGCCTATTCCCATGCATTTGTGAGCTCCAATGGCAAGAAACACTGCATCATATCCATCAGCAAAAAGCTTTTCCAACGATTCAACCCTGGTGCCAGTCTTTATATGTACACCAGCATTTTCTATCTCTGCAATTTCAGCTCTCAATACTTCTCTGGGAAGGCGATATTCAGGAATGCCCACACGCATCATCCCACCCGGCTCAGCTAGTGCTTCAAATACCGTAACCTCATGCCCCAGTTTCACCAAATAATACGCTGCGGTCAAACCTGCTGGACCAGAGCCTGCTATGGCTACTCGTTTACCTGTAGATGATGCTGCTTGAGAATTCTGCTTCCATAGTCCATTGTCATGATCAGAGGCAAAACGTTTCAAAGCCTTTATGGCAATAGGTTCATTCACCTGGCCACGGCGGCAGGCTTCCTCACAAGGATGAACACAAACACGTCCAAGCACACCAGGGAATGGAACCTTTTCTCTAATTACCGCTAACGCCTCAGCAAACTTTCCCCTAGCAATAAAGTCTATATAGCGAGGAACATCAATTCCTGCGGGACAAGCAGGCTTACACGGAACTAAAACAGCTTCCTTTTCAGCTTTCGAAGCCCACCGAGTCTCCTTGTCCCTCAGTGCACCCGTGGGGCAAACCTCAACACAAGCACCACAAAATCTGCACCCTGAGTCTTTAAGAGGCCGCCCAAAGACAGTACCAACCACAGTTTGGATACCACGCAACGTAAAAGCAACTGCACCCACTCCCCGTACCTCCTGGCAGGCCCTAACACAGCGACCACAGAGAATACACAGATTATAATCTCGAACAAAAAGTGGATCTTCCTCACAAATAGGAATTTCCTTATTAATGCTAAGGAGGCTAACTTTATCCAACCCGATATAATAAGCTACTCTCTGAAGTTCACAATGCAAATTTTCGGGACAGGTAAGACATGAATACGGATGCTCGGACAAGATGAGCTCCAGAATATTGCGCCGCAGTTGTTGTAATTTTGCTGTATTGGTTCGAACAACCATGCCATCCTGAGCAGGGGTAGTGCACGCAGTAGGAAAGCCTCTCATTCCTTCAATTTCTACAATGCACAAGCGGCAAGCTCCAAATGGTGATAGATCAGGATGAGCACACAGAGCAGGTATATAAATATCTGCCTGATGAGCTGATTCCAGAACCGTCATGCCTCTCTCCGCTTCAACCCTCCGTCCATCAATAACCAAATTAATAGTTCCCACTTCTTTTATTCCTTTTCCCTTTCAGACACACCTACTGGAATTGGTTTGTCAGGAACTGTAATATGCTCTCCTGAAACTTTCACTACAGCACTGAAACGAGGAGGGCACACATCAAGGCAAGTACCACACTTAGTGCACTTAGCTTGATCAATAACATGTACCATCCTTTTCCCTCCCGAAATAGCTTCCACGGGACAATCCCGAAGGCAAATGCCACACCCCTGGCATTTCTGAGGAAGAATGTAATAAGAAACGAGTGGTTTACATACTAACGCCGGACAGCGTTTCTCACTAATGTGTGCTTCATATTCATCACGGTAGTAGCGGATGGTAGTGAGAACCGGATTGGGTGAGGTATTTCCTAAACCACATAGCGCACCTGCTTTAACTACTTCACAAAGTTTTAGAAGCTGCTCAATATCGCCTGATTTTCCCTCTCCACAACAGATACGTTCCAGAATAGTTAACATCTGTTTAGTGCCCACACGACAAGGCACACATTTTCCACAGGATTCTGCTTGAGTAAAGGAAAGGAAATATCTCGCCATGTCAACCATACAGGTGTCCTCATCCATCACAATCATGCCACCGGATCCCATAATAGAACCCGCAGCAGCGAGAGATTCATAATCCACAGTGAGATCAAGAGCACTCACTGGCAGACAACCACCCGACGGCCCTCCTGTCTGAACCCCTTTAAATTTCTTATCATCCTGTATCCCCCCACCGATACCATAAACGATCTCACGAATTGTAATGCCCATTGGCACTTCAATGAGGCCTGTGTGTCTTATCTTACCCGCAAGAGAGAAATTTTTGGTGCCCTTGCTCTTTTCTGTGCCGTAGCCTGCAAACCATTCTCCGCTTTTTTGCAGAATAGCGGATACATTAGCCCATGTCTCTACATTGTTAATATCAGTTGGCTTGCCCCAAAGCCCAGCAATTGCAGGGAATGGGGGACGGGAACGAGGCATGCCACGCTTACCTTCCAGGGACATTATTAACGCTGTCTCTTCTCCACAAACAAAAGCTCCTGCACCCTCTTTAATCTGTATATCAAAACTAAAATCAGCACCAAGAATACTTTCTCCCAAAAGCCCATGCTCTTTCATCTGCTGAAGTGCGATATTTAAGCGAGCAATGGCTAAAGGGTATTCCGCACGGCAATAGATATAGCCCCTGGTAGCTCCAATGGCATAAGCACCGAGAAGCATACCCTCCAGTACTGAATGCGGGTCACTTTCCAGTAAAGACCTATCCATAAAGGCACCAGGGTCACCTTCATCAGCATTACAAATAATGTATTTTCCTTTACCTGCCGCTCCACGACAGAACTCCCATTTCCGCGCTGTAGGGAAACCAGCTCCTCCACGACCACGTAACCCCGATTTCCCAATCTCACCAATAACCCATTCGGGTGACATTCCCAACGCCTTAGCCAAACCACTATAGCCACCACGGGCAATATAATGATTAATATTCTCAGGATCAATAAAACCACAGTTACGCAGAGAAATACGCACCTGGGATTTAAGCACCGGTAAATCAAATAACATGGGGATACCTTCGATACCTTTGTCGCCAATAGTGCCTAATGCAAGGTCAGGGCGAGCATTATCGTTAATAATATAATCCCCGATAAGTTGCCTAGCAGTTTCGGGAGTGACATTGCTATAGCAGATGCGAGGACGACCTAGCTTGGTAATATCCACCAGAGGCTCAGCGTAACATAAGCCAATACAACCAACCTCAGTGATAACAGCATCAATACCACGTCGTTTCAATTCAGTTTCAATAGCCAGACGCACAGACAGCGCGCCAGCCGACCTGCCACAAGTAGCCGAGCCTATTAAAATACGAGGCTTCTCACTAGCCTCTAAAGCCTCCCACTCCGATTCGGCCTGCTTTCGAATTTCGTCAAAGGTCATGCTTTCTTATCTTCCCAGCCATATTCCATTAGAATTTGCTTCGCTTTAGTAACCGTCATCTTAGCATAGACATTATCATCCACAACCATAACTGGAGCCAGAGCGCAACAGCCGAAGCAAGCGACTCTCTCCAACCCAAATTTACGATCACTGGTAATACCACCCTGTTGTGTACATAATTCCCTCTCCACCGCATCCAAGATATCCGCACCACCACGCACATGGCAGGCAGTACCTAAACAAACTTTAACCGTATGCTCAGCAGGTGGAGTAAAACGAAATTGAGTATAAAAGGTGGCGACTCCATAAATTTCGTTCTGGGATATTCCCAAAAACCTAGCAACTTCAGAAAACAGTTCTTCAGGGAGATATCCAAACTCTCCTTGAATTTCCTGCAAAATGGGAACTAAAGTTCCTTTTTCACCATGGTAAGCATTAAATATTTTTTCTAATCGCTTTGGCATTTTCTCTAGAAAATTGACCTCTCCTCTAGCACTAAACCGGAAGACACATTCTAGCATCAGTAAGCACACAATTCAAATAGCACTTTTGGTCTAGAATTCGATCTCCTTTTTGGTGTACCCTTTGAGAAAATGCCTGAACTACCCGAGGTAGAGACAATCAAAAATGAGCTTTCACCATGGTTGCGTGGACAAAATTTCACTCAGGCTATAATTTTTGATCCTAAAATAATACTCAATGCTCCTGTTAAGGAATTCTGCCACCAACTAATCATGCAGAAGGTAGAAAAGATTGACCGTCGAGGAAAATATCTCCTATTCAATTTAACCAGCAAACAAGTATTAATTATGCACCTAAGGATGACCGGCGTCCTGCTTGTAAACCCCAAGAGAATTGACTCATATGCCAGGGCAGCCTTCAACTTCTCCAACGGGATTCAAGTCGTTTTTAGTGATCGACGTAGACTGGGAATACTATACCTCGTACGAAATGCTGACACAGTGGTGGGCAAACTAGGCCCTGAGCCATTGGATAAGACTTTCACTCCCAACACTCTAGCAAAGATATTGAAGAGACATCACATCCCTATAAAGGCAGCTCTTATCGATCAAAATCTCATTGCAGGGATTGGCAACATGTACGCCGATGAAATTCTCTTTGCTGCTCGAATTAACCCTTTACGAAAAGCAGATGCCTTATCGCTCCAAGAAATACAAATCTTACACCACTGCACCTGCGGAATTCTGCGGTCAGCCATCGCCGACAAAGGTGCCAGCGTCGATACCTACACTCGCCCCTCAGGGCATCTTGGCACAGCCCAACTCAACTTTAAGGTCGCTCACAGATATGGTGAAATTTGCACTATCTGTAGCACACCCCTTCAGCGAGTTTTAGTGCGAGGCCGAGGCAGTTACTTCTGCCCTCATTGCCAGCCTCCGACGTAACACTCAAAATTCAATCAACCCAAGTAGATATTTACCAGGGCCGTTTTTCAATTGCTAGTTGCTCTCGAGAATCTTTCAATCTCGAAGAAATAAGCTTAGCCAGATTTTCCATCACAACCACTCCAAAGCGAGTATTAGTTCGGCACAGGTTACTCATTTCAGCACCATCAATAACAATGACTACGGTCTTTTCCACACATACTGCTCCGGCCGTAAATAGATGTGGTTTCACCAAGGCAGACCAACCAAAAGCTCCACCCACAGAAACAGCACGCACAAGCAATGGTTTAGCTTGCGCCTCTCTTATCTCGATAGATATTCTTCCTTCTTTTACCACATACAGGCTTTTGGCTTTGTCGCCTTCATGGAAAATAACTGCTCCTTTATCATAACTTTCTTCGCGGCAAATCCTATCTACTAATCCAAAATCATCATCGCTAAGCCCTTCGAAATATTCAGCCTTCCTAAGTATATCCACATAGCTCATATCAACCTCCTTCACTACTTGTTATTTCCACTATATCAGCTAGTTATTACATTATCAACATCACCACTAACTAGCGGCATTAAGATTTTAATAGATTCTTCTAATTATCTCTATTCAAAAACAGGGACACAATCCTCTAAAAACTAACTAAACGAAAAATATAACGAAGTATATTCTGAATCGACTCAATCGAGTTTAGCGCATCTCCACAACACATCACCTAGCACAATTACAAATTAGCCTCTATTGATAGTTCCTTCAATAGATTAAATTTTGAAAGGAGCTTCGCTCAGCTTCCAATGTCAATTTCTGCTCCCACTTTGACATCTCTATAGACATTCGGGAAGGCGTTACGAAATGCTGCTATACTGGCATCACAGCTATCGTGAGCAGAAAGTCCCACAACCCCAGGATTCAGCTTCTTTAAATAATCAATGGATTCCTTCACATTCCCCATTGTAATTGGTTTCCATGGTAGCCTACACGTGCCAGCATACTTCTGCATCTTGATTCCCATCATCTTCTCTCGTGAATCCGTGACCGGGTAATGAAGACCTCCAATAACACCATAAATCGGCTCTTCAAACAATGCTTCAGCACGCTTTATAATTTTGGACAAAGTCTGATGGCCACATCCCATAATAAGTACAATGCCCTTTCCCGCGACATTAACCGCTAACGCCTGTTCCAGTATCCAGCCCAGGAAAAAATCCTGGTTCGGTATCGCTCCGATAGTTGCAACTCCCGTTGCAATAACAGTTGGAGCTTCTGTGCAAATAGGGTTAAGTCCCGGATAAGTCATCGGTATGGGGGTATAAACTACCTTTCCTTCCAAATTAACTTGATGGGTTGTCAAAGAAAATGACTTACCTTTCCCCCACCTCATTCCCCCTACATGGTCACAATGATTATGCGAAATTACAATAGTATCGAAATCATCCATGCTAACTCCCAACCGCTTCATATTACGCAATAAAGGTGATGGATCACTTTGCTCAACGTTATACCCTACATCAAACAGAATCGAGCTAGTATCAGTTTTAATGAGATAGGAAACGCCAGCTTCACCCTTCAAGCCTTCGCCGCTTGTATACCAGTCAACGAGAGGTAATATTGCGAGATGTTTCGTTGCTCCTAAATCTGCTATCTCTCGAACGTCAGATTCACGCCAGTATTTCTCTGCCTTTCGTTTCCCTCTACAAAAACGAATCAGTAAACACATCTTCGTTTACCCCCTATCAATGAATTTTTTCAACACTGCTATCAAGGTTTAGATACGGATTCAATGCTTTTGGAGGCCGAGCCAGGAGAGCACATATTACACCAACAGCACAAAAGCCCGCACATATACTAAAAGGAATCGCGTAACTGTGAGTAGCATCATACATATATCCGCCAAGCATAGGAGAACCAGCTAAAATAGGAGCGCAAATAAATATCACTATTGCCTGAAGTCGAGCAAAGGCCTTCGTACCATAGTATGCAGCCATGATTACTGGCTGCAGCACTAATATTGCCCCATATGCAAGCCCAAATAAGAGCACATATACATAAACCCACACCATGGTCTGTGCATTGATGAAAATAATCAGCGCTATCACCTGCATTAAACAAGCAATTGCGATCAAATACCTTGGCCCTATTCTATCCCCCAGTACACCACCTGTTAGCCTACCCAAGGTGCTAACACCAACTAATATCCCCAGGGCTCCAGCTGCAACAAGTGTGGGTATTCCCATATCAGTAAGATGGGCCACCTGATGCGCGCTCAACATGTTCAGGGCAAACATATTGGCGCCTCCGGACACCGCTAGCAGCCATAGTGTGGGCGTTTTCAATGCATCCCTGGGTTCCCACTCCACAGGTGTGACATAAACTCCCCTTTTTAAGGGAGCTACGTCCTGCTTAGTTGACGCTATAGTGGCAACACCATCTGGCAACTGCCCTACATCCTCAGGCCTATTTCTAGCGAAGATAAGAGGAGGAATAACAGCGAAAACCAGCATTGCCCCTGCTAACACTAACCAGGATGTTCGCCAGCCAACGGAATCAATCAAGTAAGCAACCACAGGAGCAAGTATCAATGTCCCAACCCCAACTCCTGATACGACAATGCCCATTGCCAGAGACCTTCTCTTTACAAACCAAAAATTCACCATCGTAACCGTAGGAAGAAATGTCCCGAAGCCCATCCCCATCCCTATTACAACCCCAAAAACCAACCATAAGTGCCAAAGCTGTGCGACTCTACTCAATAATAAGAGCCCAATGACCATCGTAACTGTACCAGCCAACAACACTCTCCTTGTTCCAAACTTGGACAGTGCAACGGCAACCACAGGGCCAATCATACATTGCACAATCATCATTATCGAGAAGGCTATATTTGCCTCACCTCTCATACAACCCAGGTCAGCTATCATCGGCTTCAAGAATATGCCAAAAGAATAAAAGACACACCCTCCTATAGCAAAGTTCACTAAAAAACCCACACCCACTATTACCCAACCATAGAAAAATCTCCCCTTTTTTATATCCATATCATTTACTCTCTATTCTGAATTTCTCAAGTTATCAAAGTCATCCAAAAGACATCCTATTTTCTATCATTCCCGAAACACCCCTTCAATTTCCTGTTTTATTTTAGTGCCTCCAAAGTCCACTCCTCTACTTCCCGAAGGTATTCTACGCCATATGTGTTTCTAGGAAAAGTGCAGATGAGAGAGACAATGAGAAATACCGTGAACGCACTTTTACCCAACGCTCACCATTGATATAATGAATAGCAATTAATTATCGGGGTCGGCATCGTTTAGTAACAAGTCTCTGGAATTCTCTCAGACAAGATATGCGAAATTTGCACTGGCGGACGGTAGTTCTTACAGGCATCATTATTACACTGTTGGTGGCAATCCCTCTTGCCGCCGTAGGTATAGCACACAAAAAAGATAGCTGCCACCAATGGCGACAGATAGCCAAACCATACGCTTTTAATTTCGTTTCATGGGAGCTACACACATTATCCTCTCTACCACAAGAACTATTCCGCAGGGAAGATAAAACTACCCATGCAAGGATACTGCATAACCAAATAGGGAGTGTGTTGGCAGATAATGACATAACCAGATTCCCACCCATCGCCTTCAGTCTGGAAAAACCACCACATTTGCTGGTAATATCACCGCGAGATAAGATAGCCTATTCGGGCAGAATGATGCTGCGGCAGGAACTCAGCATAGAAGAGATGGAGAAACTTGAGACCCAACTTGACAAATTAGGCCTATCTTCCCTTGTGGTAGAACTTGGAGGATTTGGAGCTACTTACCCACCAATAGTTGGTGACAATATGGCTCTAGCCTACACCATCAATACGGCAACAGAGGAATGGCTTCACCAGTACCTCGCCTTCAGGCCACTAGGGTTTCTCTATCTGCTTGACTCAATTGGCATTGAAGACAACCCCGACGTGATAACCATGAACGAAACTCTGGCAGGCATGGTTAGCAGAGAAATCGGCTCTCAGGTCTACACAAAATACTACAAAAACCAGGAAGACGTAAAAGTAAGCCACGATGCTCCAGAATTCGATTTTGATGCTGAAATGAGAGAAACCCGCAAAATTGTGGATCAATACCTGTGTCAAGGAAAAATTGAAGAAGCAGAGCATTACATGGAGGAGAGAAGAAGAAAATTTATAGCACATGGCTACTACATCAGGAAACTGAATCAGGCCTACTTCGCATTCCATAGCATCTATGGCCATGACCCAGCTTCAATTAGTCCAATCTACGAAGATCTTCAGCAACTCAGAGCTCAAAGCCCTTCACTTAAGTATTTCTTAAACAAAGTAGCCTCAATGAGAAGCTACACTGAACTGAAAGAAGTATTGAAATATTGACCCAAAAATTATATTGTTCTTTGTTCAATGCATTATTTAGTAGAGTTAGCAATCAGGATAGCAACAATCTATGGTGGTATTACAGCAGGCTTCATCTTACAAAGATGGCCCAATGCCGATAAGGCAGGAAAATGGCTCACGTTCGTTGGAGTAAACATTTTCAGTCCTGTTTTGTTGGTTGTTGTCATGCTAAATATCAGTGAAATCCATGCAATAGATTGGAGCTACATCTTATTACTATCAACCCTTCCTTGCATATTCTCGTTACTGCTCGATTGGACGGCTATCCGAACCAGGACAGACATTTCTAACCAGGAAAAAGGAGCTGAACTCATTGCCCTCACTTTCATGAATGCCCTATTCTACCCTTTCCCCCTAATTATCGGAGTTGTAGGCACGGAGGGCCTGGTAGCTGCCTCCATCTTCATAATCACTCAAGCTATTCTACGAAATAGCCTGGGAGTAGCACTTAGCATACATTTCGGTTCAGATGGAGGAAAATCAGTATGGAAAGTCGCTCAAGAAGTATTACTATTCCCTCCAACATTGGGCATATTGTTAGGGTTAACCCTGCGCGTGCTTGTTGGAAACGTCCCAACAAGCGACATTGTTGTCTTGAGCATCTTCAGAGATATTACCATGTTCATAATGCTGACATTAGTGGGATTAAGTTTCCGTTTTCCAAAACGAGATGAATGGAGAGAAGTAGCACTGGGAAGAGGAATCGCCGCCAGATTTGGAGGCGGAGCAATCGGTGCAATAATTATAGCCTTGATGCCTCTACCACTTATAACTAAAATCCCTCTAGTCATTCAAAGCATTTCCCCGCCAGCAATGAGTAATATTGCATATGTCAGATATTTTCACCTGAATGACAAGATAACCAGCACATATATAACCCTGTTAAGCCTGGTAGCCCTGCTTTTTCTGCCTATTGAGCTTGCGATATTATTGTGGTGGAAATCAATTGCATGAATACTGCTCTCCTTAATTCGTTAAAAAATCTTTGCCAAAGCCCGAAGTCTTTCTCTATAATAGTTACAGAAATGTTGTTAATAGAAGCAATCGCACTACCCATATCAAATGGGTGTAGGCAATGAAAGTGGTAGCAATTGTTGGTATGGCAGGTGCGGGCAAATCAGAAGTAACTAAAATATTTGAGAAAAATGGTTTCAAGAAAATAAGATTTGGAGACATCACGGAAGAAGAAATCAAGAGCAGGGGGCTTGAGCTAAACGAGGAGAATGAACGTTATGTCAGGGAGCAATTAAGAAAAGAACACGGCATGGCAGCCTATGCCAGATTGAACCTGCCCAGAATTGATGCCTCGCTGAAATCGTCAGACGTCGTGGTGGACGGGCTTTACTCATGGGAGGAATATACTTTATTGAAAGACCGCTATGGCGAAAGATTCATTGCAGTTACTATCTGGGCATCACAGGCTACCAGGCATGCAAGGCTTGTAAATAGAGCAAAACGGCCTTTGACATATGAGGAGGCGGCCAGCCGAGATAAGGCGGAGATAGAGAACATCAACAAGGCTGGGCCAATTGTTATGGCTAACTTTATCATAATAAACGAAGCTTCCCTGAAGAGGCTGGAGAAGGAGACGAAGCAGGTTATATTCGCTTTGAAATGAAAAAAGGAACTAGACCAGCTATTGATGAATACTTCCTCAAGATAGCTACTGTGGTAGCGGAACGTTCAACCTGTTTGCGACACCATGTAGGCGCTGTGGCAGTGAGAGACAAGCACATATTAGCCACTGGCTATAATGGCGCTGCCTCCGGCCTTAAAGATTGCCTTGAGCTTGGGTGCCTCAGGGATGAGATGAATATCGAATCCGGAACCAGACATGAAATATGCCGTGCAATTCACGCGGAGCAAAACGTAATCATACAAGCTGCGCTCCACGGCATTAGTCTCGGTGGAGCCACGGTCTATGTTACACACCCACCATGTATACTCTGTGCCAAGATGCTGGTGAACGCCAAAATAAAACGCTTCGTAACCTTTGGCAACTATGCCGACGATTCCTTCAAAGACTTGTTCAAAGAAGCTGGAATAGAGTTTGAGCTACATGAAAAACCACCTTCCAGAATAGCATACCTACCCTGAAACAAGAGTAAGCTGATTGATCTGAAACCATGAGCAAAACAATCTTGATAAAAACCAATCTAAAATGCAGGAGGAGTTCATGATAGAGTACATAGTTGGCTTTTTCGCCTCTTTCTTCCAGAATCCTAGCGCATGGGGAATTGGCCTGGCCATAGCCTTCGGTGCGATTTGGCTGACTGGCTACTGGCCGCCACTCTTTAAGAAACCCTGGCTCTGGGTGGTTCTCGTAAGTAGCGCCATTCTAACTCTTGCTGCTGTTAGCTTTATTCAAATTCCTCTACAGGCCTGGACAGGACAAGCATTGAATCACTTCTGGAGTGAGGAAATTCTATTAAGTTGGATTTTGCTTGCCGGGATACCCCAAATACTCCTCAGTGGGCTGGTTCAGGAAGGCTCCAAGCTGGTACCAGTGGTTGTTTACTGGTGGCGTAGCGGCAAGAATATTGACCCCAAACTGGGGTTGGCTATCGGCGCTGTGGCTGGAGCTGGATTCGGCATCTTTGAAGCGCAGTGGGCACACAATACTATCTTCGCCTCCGGGTGGACATGGGAAGCAGTGCAAACTGGCGGCTTCATGGCACTGGCTGGATTTTGGGAGAGGTTTTTCGCGGTAGCCTTCCATACTGCTGCTTCTGCGCTCGCCGGTTATGGTTTGGCAAAGGGTTGGGGATGGCAGTTCTACCTGATAGTCTCTTGCCTGCACGGCTTATTGAATTATAGCGTTGTTTTGTTGCAGTCAGGGCTCTTTACCGTCGTTCACCTGGAAATTTATGCTGCGGCGGCAGCAGTGCTGGTAACAGCTTGGGCCTTATGGCTTCGCTGGAGAAAAGTGGCAGCGAGTGGATTTGAACCACTGACCAAAGGCTTATGAGTCCTCTGCTCTACCACTGAGCTACGCTGCCACAACGGAAAGTAGTTTAGCATCAGCTAGCAAAAAGGGTCAAATTGAACCCCACCATCTCCTTCAGGGAGTAACATTTTTTCAGAATACCTAGCTAGCCACAAAACCATAAAACATCAACACAAAAAATTGCTCCAATTGACAAATAGCGGATTTTTACATTAAACTTTCCCCCTTGTTATGAGTTATCTTAGCCAAAAACAGGAAGGATATTTAGATTTAGTCTAGGTATCCTTTTTTATATTCCAGAAGGAGGATAACGTTATGGATTTAGTTTGGATATGCGTGCTTACTGGGCTTGCAGGTGTTGGCGTAGTAGCATACTTTGCGCGCTATGTACTAAGGCAGGACGCAGGCTCGAAAGAAATTAGAGAGGCCTCTCATGCCATTCAAGAAGGAGCAATGGCTTTTATCGGCAGAGAATATCGTACCCTCGCCATTGTAGTAGCAGTAGTAGCCATCATTTTGGCAGTTATCCCCGCTCTGGGCTGGAGAGTAAGCGTGGCTTTTATCTTCGGTGCTATATGTTCCATGGGTGCTGGATATGCCGGCATGAGCGTTGCGGTTAAATCTAACGGCAGAACTTGTGCAGCAGCACAGAAAGGCCTAAACCAAGGATTAAGGGTTTCTTTCAGAGCTGGAGCAGTTATGGGGTTAACAGTAGTCAGCATCGGTATTCTGGGATTATCCATCCTGTATTTTGCCTGGCATAATGCCCCTGACTTTCTAGCTATTATTCCAGCCTATGGCACAGGAGCTTCATTAGTAGCTCTCTTCGCCAGAGTAGGTGGTGGCATCTTCACCAAGGGAGCTGATGCTGGGGCTGACATGGTTGGCAAGGTAGAAGCTGGCATACCAGAGGATGACCCACGGAATGCTGCGGTTATAGCCGACTTTGTAGGAGATAATGTTGGCGATGTATGTGGTATGGGTGCTGACTTGTTTGAATCCTATGTTGAATCTATAATCGCTACTATGACTTTAGCCATTGTAGTCACAACAACTGGAATAGTCAGCAATAACCTAACCGCCTGGTTGGTTCCCATGTTGATCGCTGCTGGTGGCCTCGTAGCTTCCATAATTGGTTGCTTCATGGTGAAAGTAGGGGAGAAGGTAGAAATGAATGCCCTGCTGGGAGCTCTACGACGCGGTACACTCAGTGCTTCAATCTTGACTGCGATATTTTCCTTCATGGTAATTTACTTCCTGGATGCCAGTTTGAATCTTTTCTGGGCAGTGCTCGCCGGGCTTATAGCCGGCGTAATTATGGGTGAGAGCACAAACTACTTTACGTCTTACGCTTTTAAGCCAACACAGGAAATTTCCAAGGCTTCCACATCCGGCGCTGGCGCTAATATAATTCGTGGTTTTGCCAATGGCATGATAAGCACATGGCCCCCAGTAATTTTGATAGCTGTATCAATTATGGCAGCTTTCCATTTCGCTAGCTTCTATGGAGTAGCACTGGCTGCTGCTGGCATGTTATCCACCCTAGGCGTAACGCTTGCTACCGACGCTTACGGACCTATAGCTGATAACGCTGGTGGCATTACCACAATGACAGGACTGTCAGAAGAGGTGCGTGAAAGAACTGATGCACTGGATTCTCTGGGTAATACCACCGCAGCCACAGGCAAAGGGTTTGCTATTGGCGCTGCAGCGTTAAATTCTCTGGGGCTAATTTTATCTTATGCTCTGGCTACAGGGATAGTGACAATTTCCGCTGGCAAGATAATAACTCCAATGCCAGAAGAATTCAGTTTGCTAAGCGCCCCGGTTATAGTTGGCATCATCATAGGTGCGCTTATGCCTCCTGTGTTTTGCGCCATGACAATGAAATCGGTAGGAGTAACCACAGTAGCCATCATAGATGAAGTCCGCCGACAGTGGCGTGAAATAAAAGGCTTGATGGAAGGAACAGCTAAACCAGATTACAGCAAATGCGTGGATATATGCACTAAAACAGCGCTGAAAGAGATGCTAGCCCCTTCAATAATGACCATAATTATGCCTGTGATTATAGGAATATTTCTAGGCAAATATGCACTGGCTGGCTTCCTTATCGGCGCACTGGCCACAGGCTTCATATTCGCCATTACCCTAAACAACGCTGGTGGTTCCTGGGACAATGCTAAGAAATGGATTGAAACGGGACAATTCGGGGGTAAAGGTTCGGATGCTCACAAAGCTGGGGTGGTAGGAGACACCGTTGGCGATCCCATGAAGGATACCGCCGGGCCATCATTGAATATAATGCTCAAATTAATGTCGGTAATTTCGTTGATGCTGGCACCAGTGTTGATTAACTTTAGTGGCCTGATTTAATCAAGCCACTTTGTTATCCCTAAGGTCTTTCACTTCGTTCATGGTGGCAAAAATAGGTTGTCATTCCGAAGGAGAGAAATGCAGTGACGATGGGAGCTAAATGCTCTTGCCAACTCCTTTTTGTGAAGCGCTGGCGCTGGTGCTAAAATTGAAAACATCATGCCAGACACCATATTTGTTAAGGGAGCCAGGGAGCACAACCTAAAAGATATAGACGTTACTATTCCCAGAAACAACATCGTGGTCATCACAGGTGTTTCTGGCTCAGGTAAAAGTTCGCTAGCTTTCGATACCATATACGCTGAAGGCCAACGCAGATATGTGGAATCACTTTCTGCCTATGCCCGCCAATTTCTAGGGCAAATGGAAAAGCCCGATGTTGATTATATCGAGGGTCTCAGCCCCGCCATATCTATCGACCAAAAAGGACCTCCACATAACCCACGTTCTACCGTGGGTACTATGACCGAAATTTATGACTACATGCGCCTTCTCTTCGCTCGCATTGGTCATCCACATTGTACTAAATGTGGACGCGAGATCTCCCGCCAGACAGTACAGCAAATCGTGGATGCTGTCCAGGAAGTATCTGCAGGGAGCCGGATTATGATTCTTGCTCCAATAATCAAAGATCGCAAAGGCGAACATCAACGAATATTCCAGGATTTACAAAAAACAGGATTTGTCAGAGTTCGGGTTGACGGGCAAATCTATGACCTTTCCGAGGAATTTCACCTGGACAAAAACAAAAAACATAATATAGAGGCAGTGGTTGATCGCTTGCAGATAGAGAAAGGTGAAAATGCTACAAGGCTCACTGATTCCATGGAAACAGCATTGAAACTGGGAACTGGCGCTGTGCTCATTTCTATCCTCAACCCCCATCCTGAGCGAAGCGGAGAAAATCAAAACCAAGAACTGCTTTTCTCGGAGCATTTCGCTTGTGTCTATTGTAATGTTAGCTTGGGAGAAATTGCACCCAGAACATTCAGTTTCAACAGCCCTCATGGTGCTTGCCCCACCTGCACAGGACTGGGCCGCAAGCTAGAGATTGACCCCAACCTTGTCTTCAGTGACAAAGAACTCAGCTTGGCTGAAGGAGCGATTCAACCCTGGTCACGAAATGGCACAATGAGTACCTGGTACAGCAGCATACTTCAATCTCTAGCTCAGCACTATGGCTTTTCTCTATCTACGCCAGTTAAAAATCTAACTCAAGAGCAGCTTCAACTAATTCTCTACGGCAATGACGGTGAGGCTCTTTTAATCACATACAAAGACCACCTGGGCAGGGCACGCCAGTATTACACAAACTTTGAAGGCGTACTACCCCATCTGAAACGCCGTTATCGCGAAACAGATTCCGATAGTGTCAGAATTGATATTGAAAGGTATATGTCGTCCCATCCTTGCCTCACATGTCATGGCAAAAGACTCAAAGCAGAATCGCTGGCTGTTACCATCGACAGCAGAAACATTATGGATATTGCTGCTCTATCTGTTACAGAAGCCTTGTACTGGGTAAAACGGCTACCTGACCGGATTAGCCCACGTGAGCTTAGCATAGCCAATCAGATTATCAAAGAGATTCACGCCCGTTTGCGTTTCCTCAGAGACATAGGTTTAAATTACCTAACACTAGATCGCCATTCATCAACTCTAAGTGGCGGTGAGGCACAAAGAATCCACCTATCTACTCAAATCGGCAGCGGGCTCACTGGCGTGCTTTACATCTGTGATGAGCCCACAGTAGGCTTGCACCCCGCTGATGGCTCTCGCCTCATAACAACACTGAAACGCCTTCGAGATTTAGACAACACCATAATCATTGTAGAGCACGATGAAGCCATGATGAAAGCTGCTGATTACATCATCGACATGGGTCCAGGAGCCGGCAAGCAGGGAGGAGAGATTGTCGCCACGGGGACATTAAAAGATATCATGGGTTGTCCCCAGTCAATAACAGGACAATACCTCAGCGGGGCAAAGCAAATCCCCTTGCCACAGCAACGTCGCCCCAATTCAGGTAAGGAGCTAATAATCAAAGGTGCTAAAGAAAACAACTTGAAGAATATCGATGTTCACATACCTTTAGGCAGTTTTGTCTGTATCACTGGTGTTTCTGGAAGCGGCAAAAGTTCTCTGATTAATGAAATCCTGTATAAAAACCTGGCCAGACTTCTTTATCGAGCCAAAGAAACACCAGGCAAGTGTGATAGCATTATCGGCACTGAACACATCGATAAAGTAGTTAATATCGACCAGTCTCCAATTGGTCGTACTCCGCGGAGTAATGCCGCTACCTATACAGGAACATTCACTCCAATTCGGGATTTATTTGCTCAGACTTCTGAAGCCAGAATGCGCGGCTATCCTCCAGGAAGATTTTCCTTCAATGTCAAGGGAGGAAGATGTGAAGCCTGTCAGGGAGCAGGGTATGTCCAAATTGAAATGCAATTTCTGCCTGATGTCACTGTCCCCTGTGAAGTATGTGAAGGAAGAAGATATAACCGCGAAGCACTGGAAATTCGTTTCAAGGGGAAAAATATCGCCGAAATCCTGAATATGCCAGTAGATGAAGCGTTGCCCTTCTTCAACCACTTTCCTACAGTGAAAAGGAAACTGGAAACGCTCAGAAACGTTGGTTTGGGGTATATTTGCCTAGGGCAACCAGCGCCCACTCTATCTGGAGGCGAAGCGCAACGCGTAAAGCTGGCCACCGAGCTATCCCGTCGCCCCACAAGTAAAACCCTGTACATACTTGATGAACCCACCACAGGCCTTTCTTTCTCAGATGTTGCTTGCCTTTTACAAGTACTACAACGCCTGGTAGACTACGGAAACAGTGTAATTGTAATTGAGCACCATCTTGATGTAATCAAAAATGCCGATTGGGTTATCGACCTTGGCCCTGGAGCCGGCAGCGAAGGTGGCTACATCGTGGCCACCGGCACACCTGAAGAAATATCCCACAGGAAAAACTCCTCCACCGGCCAATATCTATATGATATACTATGGAAAAGGAAGGAATATTATCATGAGCACAAAGGTAACCAGAAAAGAAGCGCTTGATTCCATTCGAGCCAATGTCCAGGATAAAAACATGATAAGGCATATGCTAGCCACCGAAGCCATTATGCGTGCCCTGGCTAAGAAATTGGAGGAAAACGAGGACGAATGGGGGCTTACAGGCCTTCTTCATGACATAGACGTAGAATTAGTTGAAGGTGACCCCAAAAGCCACAGTAAACTAGGGGCCGACATAGCACGAGAACTCGGTGCCAACGAAAAAATGGCTCACGCCATCATGTGTCACAATGAAGCTCATGGCATTCCCCGAGAAACAAAATTAGATAAAGCACTTTTCTGCGCTGACCCCCTGGGCGGGTTTATCACCGCCTGCGCCCTGATCCGCCCCAATAAACTCAATGGATTAAGTACTAAATCAGTGATGAAGCGTCTCCATGAGAAAAGATTTGCTGCTGGGGTTAATAGAGAACAATTGGCTCAATGCCGACAACTCGGGATGGAATTAGAAGAATTCGCCTCTTTGGGCATTGAATCAATGAAAAACATCGCTTCAGAGCTAGGATTGTGAAAATTATCACTGGCTCAACTACAGACCAGCAATTTTGATAATTTTTAGCTTGGAATATGAAGGCTTTTGGACCAGTTCCCTCTCGAAGATTAGGACACAGCTTAGGAATAAACAATATCCCGCCTAAAGTATGCACTTATTCTTGTGCTTATTGCCAGCTTGGGAATACCATAAAACTGCAGATTGAGCGAGAGAATTTCTATAAAGCAGAAGAGATAGCCCAGGATGTAAAACATAAGGTTCGAGAAGCCAGGGACAAAGGAGAGCCAATAGATTACCTAGCTTTCGTCCCTGACGGTGAACCCACTTTGGATATTAATCTGGGTAAGGAAATTGAGCTTTTAAAACCATTAGGCATTAAAATCGCAGTTATTACAAACGCTTCCCTCGTTTGGCGAGAGGACGTTAGAAATGATTTAGGAAAAGCAAATTGGGTTTCACTAAAAGTGGATGCCATAAGCGAGAAAACCTGGCATAGAGTTGACAGAGGACACAAATCATTAGAGTTGAAAACAATTTTAGACGGGATGCTCCAATTTGCCAGCACCTTTAAAGGCGAATTAACAACGGAGACTATGCTTATTCAAGATATTAATGATAGCCATGAAGAAATTGAAAAGATCGCCACTTTCGTGGCAAGGCTAAAACCTAGCAAAGCTTACCTCTCTATCCCCACAAGACCACCAGCACAAAAGGAACTGAAAGTTGCAAGCGAGTCGGCTATCAATACAGCATACCAGCTCTTTAAGCAGAAGGTAAGCAATGTGGAATACTTAATCGGCTATGAAGGGAACGCTTTCGCCTTTACTGGCAAAGTTGAAGATGACTTGCTCAGCATTACTTCGGTACACCCCATGAGAGAGGAAGCCGTTACAGAGTTTCTGAAAAAAGCCAACGCAAAATGGGATGTGGTTGAAAAATTACTCCAGGAGAATGAGCTCCTGGAGACGGAATATCAAGGAAAAAAATTCTATATAAGAAGATTACGAGGCAGAAGAAATTAATAGCCCCACCTAATCTCACTATTCACCGCCACAGAGCCAGAATCACATTATTTACCGCCCTTGTTGTTGAGTACAAGATACCATTGCGAGCAAAGCGGACGCGGAGCGCGCGGTACCCTCTCCTCTTTAACACCAGTTTTTACTACACCTCATGTCTGGAATTGAATTCCTGGCATCCCCACGGCTAAGTCCCACTTGTATTCAAGAAGTAACGAGTATATGCTAGAAATAGTTAATGATTACGCATAAGATGGAAAAAGGCAGTGCATGAGTAAAGAAAACAAGTTAAAGACCTTTAACTCAACAGTGCACTTGTGATAAGAGCAGGTGAGTATTAAATATATTATATTAGAGGTGTCGGTATGAAAATAGAAGAACTTCTTCGTTCAATGACAGAAAAGGATGCTTCAGATTTACATATACGGGTCCCTGGGCCACCAGTGATGCGCATTGATGGCAGCCTCATGCCACAGGAGGATTTACCCCATATTAGCCCTCTAGATGTTCAAGAGGCCTTCGAACAAATTACCACCGAAAACCAGCAGGCTGTTTTCCACCAAGAGCTGGAGTTAGATTTTGCCTATAGTATTCCAAATTTAGCTCGATTTCGCGTCAATGTGATGCAGCAGAGGGGGACAATGAGTATCGCCTTCCGACGTGTACCAATTGAAATCCCAAGCGTCGACAAGCTTGGATTACCTCAACTATGCAAGAAGCTCGTTCTTAAGCCAAGAGGGCTTATTCTCGTTACAGGGCCTACAGGAAGCGGCAAAAGCACTACTCTAGCCGCTATGATCAACTATCTCAATGAGCATGAGAGAAAAAATGTTATCACCATTGAAGACCCAATTGAATACTTATATAAAAACCAAAAGTGTATTATGGCACAGCGAGATTTGGGGGATGACACTAAATCATTTGCCAGTGCCCTGATGCACGCTCTCCGTCATGACCCAGATGTGATTCTCGTGGGTGAGATGCGTGACCTGGATACTATAAAAACAGCTATCACTGCAGCCGAAACAGGACATCTAGTATTGGGTACCCTGCATACCGTTGATACTGTCCAGACTGTTGACCGTATAATTGACGCCTTCCCTCCCGAGCACCAACTCCAAATTAGGTTACAGCTAGCTCAGGTGTTGGAGGCAGTGCTGTCACAGACCCTGTTACCACGAGCCACAGGTAAAGGAAGAACAGCAGCCTTTGAGATCTTAATTGTCACCCCCCCTGTAAGAAACTTAATACGCACCAACAAAAGCTTTGAATTGCCCAGCATTATGCAACTTGGTGCTAAAGACGGCATGCAGACATTGAATCAATCATTAGCTTCCCTGGTGCAAACTCATGCGGTAACTATAGAAGAAGCTCTGCTGAAAAGCAGCAACCCAGAGCAATTAAAGAAGTTACTGCAGGGATATTGAAACTCACGCTTCAGTATGCTGGTTTTCTCCATACCATCCAACCAAACCAGCTACGAGATTTCTAAGGCTTTAACAACATCAGTGAGTTTAGTAAAAGGCTCACACGCCAGGTTATTCTTCCTGCAATAGGTCAACAGGTCGCTTGTGGCAAAAACCTGGTAGGCATATTTCGCAGGTAAACTATCAGAGTCACCATTACCAATGTATACTACCCTGTAACCCTGCTTCTGAAATAACTTAACGTAAGCTTCTTTGAAGCCATCGCTTAACTGCTTGCCATCAGGCCCTACATATCGCACTTCCATTCCTTCAGGGCAAAACGAAGCTCGCGCTGCATGTGTTTCGATATTCTCCAAACTCAACTCTTTTAATATTGCCTCTATATAGAAATCCAAGCCGTTGCTCACGATAACAAACCTGTAACCCTTCATGGAACAATAACTTACCAGCTCCTGAAAACCAGCTCGTATCTTGATCTTGCCTTTCATAGCCTCCAGTAACGTTTGCTTGTCGGCTTTAACCATACCAAATGCTCTAGTGTTAAACTCACCTACACGTATCCTGTGCTTTTCATACTCCTGCAGTAATCTTCGCCAATCCCTCTGTGCAAAAGAATCTAAGAGGAAATAGCTAACATCATTCTCCGTAATGGTGCCATCAAAGTCACATTGAATTAAGGTTTCCATTGTTAACTCCATCCCCCCATTATGAGCGAAGCGAAGCAATCTTGAATCATCATACAGATAATTTGATTCCCACAGGGCAATGGTCAGAACCTGCTACACGAGATAAGATGTTTGCTTCAACAACCAAATTTAATAGATCTTCAGTTACAAATATATAGTCCAGTCTCCAACCTACATTTCGCTCTCTGGCTCTTGTCCTTAAACTCCACCAGGTATAATAATTTGGCTCCTTGACAAAATAACGAAAGGTATCAATAAAGCCACAAGCTACAAATTTATCCATCCAGGCTCTTTCTATAGGCAAAAATCCCGAGGTATTTCCATTCTCTCGGGGTCGGGCCAGATCTATCTCTTTATGAGCAGTATTGAAATCACCGCAAATAATGAGTTTTTCACCTCTCGCCTTAATAGAGGTTGCAAAATCAAGAAAAGCATCATAAAAATCCATTTTATATCCTAACCGTTCATCGTTCATCCTGCCATTAGGAAAGTAAATATTAAAAAGGGTGAACTGCGGGTATTTGGCAATCGTGACCCTACCTTCCATATCAAACCTCTTGATGCCAAAGCCATTTTCAACATCGTCTGGTTTCTCTTTCGTGAAAATAGCTACCCCACTATAACCCTTCCTCTCTGGAAAATTCCAATAGGTATAGTAACTAGGCACATGCTGAATTTCAAAACCGATTTGCTCAGGTTGGACTTTTGTTTCCTGTAAACATAAAACGTCCGGAGATTCTTGTTTTAGCCAATCCAAAAAGCCTTTTCTCTCCACTGCCCTAATTCCATTAATATTCCAGCTTAAGATTTTTAATTCTCGCACAGGCAACACCTCATTTTCTACACCGCCATGATTTCCCTTGCGTTATTTGAGCCCACTCTTGCCATCATGGTCCCCACACAAAATACATCTAGAGATTAGCATATTTCGCCAAGGCAATAAAAGCTGACACGCTGGTTCACACAATTAAGGCTGCAAGTTTTTCTGCTAACTGCAAAACATGGGAAGAGGGGCAAAGCTTGCAAACATTCTTAGCTTAAGATAGGCTTGATATTACTATTTATAATAAAGGATATGATATACACTGAAAGGGGAATATAACTATGAATGGGATAGTTCAAAGCACCAGCTTTTACGTAATCGTACTACTATGGGTAGCTCGAGTTGTAATCTGGACATTCACCTGCATATTGCTGGCATGGCTTGGAATCAGAGTTCTAGATGCACTTACTCCAGGTATCCATCAACGAGAGAGGATAGGGGAAAACCCTATCTCGGTAGGCCTATTTATAGCTGGTTTCTCAATTTTAATAGGTTTAGTCATCCACGGTGTGGTAACCGGCCCCATCATAGTTGGTACAGGGCTCTTATACAGCCTAATTGACCCCAGAAGGTTGGGGTTAATAGCCATTAGCTTCTTCGTCAGCCTTCTCTTAGGTATAGCCTTGCTTCATATCATAGATAAATTGACACCCAAAATACCTTTCGGGAGCGTTGAGCAGAACTCCATTGCAGTAGGCATATATGTCTTTGGCTACCTGCTCTTCTTTGGTTTAATAATCCATGGTGCTCTAACTATGCCCCTATAAACCGCTATGTTCAAGCATCTGAAAATCATCTTAGTCCCCATATCAATTTTTCTAGCGATACTACCAACTTCCACCCTGGCAGTGTCATCAACAAACTTCTACCAGAAGGGTAACGAGGTTTTCGATGATTGGAATCTTTGCCGTACATGTGCTATAGGCAAGGATGGATTTTTCCAAGTTTATTCTGAAACAGAATTTTGCCCTGTTATCACAGGCGAGAGCCTGGGTGAAAACGCTGACAAGGCTTACCAGATTGGCCAGCAATTTGCTAAGGATTACCCTGATCTTCACCAGAGAGCAGAAAAAGTTTTTGTCTTTGCCCGCGATAAGGTTAAATATAGATCAGATGCAGAACAATTTGGTTTCCAGGAATTCGCTCAGAACGCTGATGAACTAATAACTATTATTGAGGATAAGGGTTTTGCTCACGGTGATTGTGAGGATTATGCAATCTTACTTGCTGTCATGTACAAAGGAGCAGGATTTCGTTCTGCTATAGTGGTAGCATCAGACCATGCTGCAGCATTAGTATATTTGCCCGGATATAAGAAAGCCAATCAAAGCCTATCCATCAATGGGGATTCAGGCTGGATTTGGGCCGAAGCTACAGGCGGAAATAACCCTTTAGGTTGGATGCCAGAAAGATACATAGGGAAAAAATTGGGGGCATACGAAATTGAAGACAAATCTATAAGCAAAGTGGAATCCTCTGACAAATCCTCTACCATCATCGTCCCAAGGAACACCAGCGCTGGAATCCATATATCGCCTTTCTTCAGTGTAATCGCAATAATGTGGCTCATTTCCCTGCGTCGCAGGCGCCGCTGAGCTTTTTGCTGCTATTACTAATATGTGAGCGTCGTTTTGGTAACACAGCTACAACCCAAACTCTCATGCATTACCAAAACGACGCTCACGGCGCTTGTATTCAGAAAGGGCTTCCTCAATCTCTTTTGGGCCAAAATCAGGCCATAACACTGGAGTGAAATAAAGTTCGCTATAAGCAGTCTGCCATAAGAGAAAGTTGCTAAGTCGAACCTCGCCACCAGTTCGTATAAGCAAGTCGGGGTCAGGAACGCCATTGGTATAAAGATATTGGCCAACTGCAACTTCATCTATCTTACTATCAGGAACATTAGCATTGACGATACGCCTAATCGCCTGCACAATTTCGTCACGGCCACCATAATCAAAAGCAAGGCAAATTACAATACCAGTGTTATTCTTAGTAAGTTCAATAGCTACCTCCATCTTCTTCCTTAATTCCTGAGGCAGTCTATCTAATCTGCCAAGATGTATTAACCTCATATTCTCCCGGTGGCAAACTTTGGTTTCTGTATCAAGTTTCCTCGCCAAAAGATTGAGCAGCCCCGCAACCTCGATTTTAGAACGCTTCCAGTTCTCGGTGGAAAAGGCATATAAAGTAAGGTATTTTACTCCATACTTAGCAAAAATTCGGACAACTGGGCGGATGTTATCTGCACCAGCCTTATGTCCCATAAGCCTGGGTAAATGGCGCTTTTTTGCCCACCTTCCATTGCCATCCAAAATAATAGCTACATGCAGAGGAGGATAATTTGACTGAGTCACAAGCTAACCTCCTTGTGAAAAAGATGCCACGCTTTGCGCAAAGGATAAACTAAGACATGCCTCAAGGAAGCTAGAATTAACCTGCTATGCCAATCAAATGATAAATTGGGGGAATCAAGTAAAGTTCTAGCTATGCCCCCAGAATCAAACATGCTGAAAATTCTCTCCACGTGCCGGTCGCTTAACTTAAAGTAAGCGCGCCTGGTCCAGTAGCCAAGGGAGATTTCTTTACCCATTTTTGCTTTCCATTGTCTCTGATAACACGAGAGCCTTGCCGCCGACAAGTCACCATCGCTAAGAGCCTCGCCAAGCACTTCAGCAGCTATTTTAGCACCCAGGTGTCCAAAATAGATGCCCCCACCAGTAGTCGGTTTCACTTGCCCAGCAGCATCACCAATAACCAGCACCCTATTCCCATAACTATGAGGCAAAGTTCCCAGAGGCATCGCTTTTTGTTTTATTTTGGCCTCTTGCCTTACTATCCTGCGCTGACAGAAAGGGCTAAGAAGAAATTTCTGTAAATATACCTTAGCATGAGACATTGATAAGAGTCCCACTAAAACTTTATTTGCTGAAGTAGGCACAAGCCATGCAAAGAAACCTGGCGCTATCCGCTGGTTAAAATATATCTCAACCTCATTAACATCATCAGCTTCTACCTCCGCTTGAGCGCCAATGGCAAAACGCTCTATTTTACCTAGATTCAGTTTCTGGGACAATCTGGGGTTAAAGCCATTAGCCAGAATCACAGCTCTGGCGGTAAGCCTTTCCCTTAAGCTATAGTGTGAAATTTCAACTAGTACCTTATCCTTCTCTGGAACGACATCAGTGACCCGAGACAAAAAGAGATAGTTTGCGCCCATAGCTTGAGCTTTACGGGCAATAGCTTGATCAAAAGAAGCTCGGTCCAGTACACACGCCTGAACTCTATTGTCTTGCAATCTCAGGCACTTCCCCGAGGGCGAGAAAAACTTGGCTGAATTTACCTTGTTTAGTATCACCTCAGGGTTAACACCAAAGGAATCAAAACACTCCGCGCTGACTATCCCTGTACAACAAACATCAACCCCCACAGCTTTTTTCTGTTCCAAAACAGCCACGCTATATCCTGACGAAGCCAACTCACAGGCAGCATAGCTTCCTGCTGGCCCCGCCCCCACTACAATTACATCGTAAAACTGACCTGGCAATTTCCCTAACTCTCATCCATCAAGGAAGACTCCATCTCCTCTACCCCCCAACACTAATTCACTATTCCCACATGACAGGAAATTTGGTTCGCCATTGTAATATGATACTTTTTTCTAGTTTAGCACAATCGCTGCTGGTTATTATATAATTAACCCTTCGATCAGCTAAGTACATAATCACTACCAGGAATAAAGACCACTACTTAGTTGACAAATGGTAGAAGAAACTATCATGATTTTACATCAACGTTTGAGGAAAACTTAAATGAATCACTCTCACAATCTTCTTCGCAAGGAGGCTAATAAAAATAAAATGGCACAAAATTACGTTGCCTCTATTCCCTTCGACCAGCGATTATACCATCAGGATATTAAAGGAAGCATTGCTCATACTAAGATGCTTGAAAAACAAGGAATAATAACCAAAAACGATGCTGCAGCTATAGTCACGGGACTTAGTTCAATCCAAAAAGAAATGGAGCAAGGAAAATTTCACTTCAAAATTGAACGTGAAGACATACACATGAATATCGAAGCACGACTTTTTGAAGAGATAGGCGACGTGGCTGGTAAACTCCACACCGCTCGCTCCAGAAATGACCAGATAGCTCTAGACTTACGTCTTTTCGTTAAAGAGGAGATCTCAAAAACCATTGATGAGTTAAAAATCTTGCAATCTTCTCTTATTAAATTAGCTGAGACAAATAAAAGCGTCATTATGCCAGGTTACACTCACCTACAGCAAGCTCAACCGGTGCTTTTAGCTCATCATCTGCTAGCTTATTTTGAGATGTTTCAACGAGATAAAGAAAGGTTATATGATTGCCTCAAGCGCACTGAGGTACTCCCTCTGGGTAGTGGTGCTTTAGCCGGCGTTCCTTATCCTATAAACAGGGAATTCGTTGCCCGGGAGCTGGGGTTTAGCAAAGTAAGTACTAATAGCCTTGATGCTGTTTCTGATAGGGATTTTATAATAGAATACGAATCTTGTGCTGCAATCACCATGATGCACCTTTCACGCTTAGCGGAGGAGATTATACTGTGGTCATCAGCCGAATTCAGCTTTATAGAAATCGGTGAAGCCTATACCACAGGCAGCAGCATCATGCCGCAGAAGAAAAACCCTGATGTAGTTGAATTAGCCAGAGGAAAAACCGGACGAGTATATGGCCACCTAATAGCTATCCTTACCACAATGAAAGCTCTACCTTTAGCTTATAATCGAGATATGCAGGAGGATAAAGAAGGGCTTTTTGACACCGTGGATACACTACATTCTACTCTAGCAATATTTGCCGAAATGATAAAAACAATTAAAGTCAATGTAAAGCATGTCCGCGAAGCCATTAAAAAGGATTACATTTTGGCTACTGATCTGGCTGACTATCTGGTAAAGGAAGGCTTGCCTTTCCGAGAAGCACATAGTGTAATCTCCAAACTCAGCAGACATGCTATAAACAACAATAAAAGCTTCCATGAACTTAGCTTAGGTGAGTATCACAATTTTTCCCCGCTCTTCAAGGAAGACGTATATGACATCACTTTAAGCTCATCTATCGCTGCTCGAAATGTTATTGGTGGCACATCTCCACAGCAAGTGGAAACTTCATTAACCAGAGCAAGAGAGATTTTAAATGGAACGAACTGGAATAAAGAATCTCGTTCCGAGGGATAAAAATGAATAGTCATATCAAGATAGCACCTTCAATTCTTTCCGCCGATTTTGCCCAGCTTGGGAAACAAGTGGCTGAAGCAACAAAAGCAGGAGCTGACTACATCCACATTGATGTCATGGATGGCCATTTCGTGCCCAACATAACCATAGGTGCTCCAGTAGTCGCCTCACTCCGTAGCTGGACACACTTGCCTCTAGATGTCCATTTGATGATAGAGCAACCCGAGCGTCATATCTCCCGATTTGCCGATTCCGGCGCTAATATCATCACCGTACATGTCGAAGCTTGTTCTCACCTCCACCAAACAATTCAATTGATCAAGAAATTTGGCATGAGAGCAGGAGTAGCTTTAAATCCAGCTAGCCCCTTAATCTTACTAGACGAAATTATGACTCAAGTTGATCTGATTGTTATTATGAGTGTTGAACCCGGTTTCGGTGGGCAAACTTTCATCCCCGAAACATTAGATAAGATAAGCCGCTTACGCAACATACGTAACAACAAAAATTTAACTACTGAGCTCGAAGTGGATGGAGGTATCACCATCAATAATGCACCAGAGATAATTAAAACAGGGGCTAATACTTTGGTGCTTGGAACCAGTATATTTAAGGCTAAAGAAGGAATAGATCAGGCACTGCAAAAAATCAGGAAGGCAGTCAACTAAGGAGCAACTTTATGCTGAGTGCGCAGACACCTGGTACAAATGTTAACTTTCCTCTTCTCACCATCAGCAACGATAGTAGCTCGATGAATATTGGGCAACCAGCGCCGCTTGACACGCTTCTTAGAATGACTTACGCTATTTCCGAATTGAACTCTTTTACCACAAATATCACACTTCACAAGAAATCTCCACTCTTCCTTTACTACAAATCTTATTTTGGCTATTATACCAGCGAACACCATATTAGGCAAAAGAGGAAAAATGCAAACTAGCTTAGCCAATGGCCAAACATTGAAAGAAATGCTCGCCGCTGGCACTGCATGGTTAGAGAAAAACGTTTCAGGAATCAATGCAATAAATGTTTTCCCTGTCCCTGATGGTGATACTGGAACCAACATGCTGCTTACCATGCACTCAGCCATAGAAGAGGCAAAACAAAACACAGATAGCACCGCCTCCTCAATAGCCAAATCAATAGCCCATGGCGCCTTGATGGGAGCTCGAGGTAATTCAGGAGTTATTCTGTCACAATTCTGGCGAGGCCTAGCCAAGGGACTGGAAGGCAAAAGTTCCTTCAATGGCAAAGATTTTGCGCTAGCGCTAGTTGAGGCCTCACAAGCTGCCTATGAAGGAATTGTACACCCAGTAGAAGGCACTATGCTGACAGTGCTTCGAGACGCCGCTAGAGCTGCCAAAGAAACTACCAAAACAAATTCTGAAAGTTTACTATCAGCAATGGAAAGCGCCACCGATGAAGCTAAGGATTCAGTAGCTCGGACGCCTGATTTATTGCCAGTATTACGAGAAGCAGGAGTGGTAGACGCCGGCGGACAGGGCTTATATGTATTTCTGGATGGCGCTCTTCACTTCCTTAAGAAAAAAACAGATGAACTGCAATACCAGGAACCTCAATTAATTGCAACTAGCCCGCCATTAACTCCTAAGTTAACACCCACAATTGAGATAGAAGCGCCCTACGGATATTGCATAGAATTTCTACTGGAGGGGCAAAAGCTCAACTCGGGCAACGTCGGGAAAAAGTTAAGGAATAAAGGACAATCCGTAATTGTCGCCGGAAATAGTTCCATGCTCAAGATTCATATACACAGCCTTAACCCAGGCGAAATTCTTGATTATGCTACCCATTTAGGTACATTACATCAAGTAAAAATTGATAATATGGACGACCAATACGCAGAATTTATCAAGGCACAGAAAGAGAGAGCACCCAAGATCGGCACCGCCATAGTAGTAGTCACCTCAGGCGACGGCCTCTTTGAGGTATTTAATAGCCTGGGCGCCACAATTATTGTTCCCGGAGGACAGACAATGAATCCCAGCGTGCGTGAGTTACTGCAAGCTGTAGAATCAGCGCCTTCAGATAATATTATTTTATTGCCCAATAACAAAAATATCATTCTAACAGCCTCTCAAGTCAAATCTTTATCCCCAAAGGAAGTAAAGGTAATCCCTACTAAGACTGTCCCCCAGGGCATCGCAGCACTTCTCGCTTTCAACTATGAAATGAGTCTAGAGCAAAATTCACAAACCATGGAACAAGCAATATCAACAGTACAAACCATAGAAATCACTAAAGCAGTGCGCGGGACACAAATCAATGGTCAGAAGATAAAGGAAGGACAGTTTATTGCTATCCTAAATGATGAAAATTTAATAGTCAGTAGCAACAACACAAATGATATATCAGATATTATTTTCGAATCTCTAACGAAAGCAGATATTGAAAAGACAGAAATGGTAACAATTTATTACGGAGTTGAAACTCAACCTACCGAAGCTGAGGATATAGCACAGAGAATTCGTAATAAATACCAAACAGAGATTGAAGTAGTTCGCGGCAATCAACCTCACTACAACTACATAATCTCACTGGAATAATCCCAAACTCCCTAAGATTCGCTTCTCCATCCATCTCCATTCTTGAAGCAAGAATGTGTTATCCTATAAGTGCTACTTCTTGATAACCTAGTGGCAGCTTCACAGAATGGAAACTATTAACTCATTGCGGAGAATTCTTGAATTAGAGCGCAAAAAAGGCTACAGCGACAAAGCGGTACTCGGTAGCCTGGATAGATACTTTCATAAACAAGCAGACCGAATCAGACAAGGCATAAGCAACCAGCAGCTCTTAGCTGAATTCGACGAGTTAAACTTAGCTAATTCCAATTATGGCTCCTGTAATGTGGCTCAACGCAAGAAATGGATTATGCGCATCTTCGATTGGATAAATAAGTTAGAAAAAGCAAAACAAGATACCCTCAAATCCTCCCCCCACTCAAGAACGAGGAACAATGTAAGAGCAAAAACAGTTAACTCCCATTCCCAGAAGAAAAGCGATACATTAGATTCGCCCATAACTACTATCAGGGGCATTGCGCCAACCACGGCTAGTAAATTCGCTCGACTAAACGTAAAGACCCTGCATGATTTACTTTATTTCTTCCCTCGGAGATATGTAGATTATAGTCAGAGAAAATTTATCGCTGAACTTGAAGAGGGAAAAGAGCAAACCATTATAGGTATAATATGGCAAGCCAGGATAGCTACTTTCGCCAACCGACGAGGCACTGAAGCAATCGTGGGTGATGAAACAGGAAACATCAGAGTAGTTTGGTTCAATCAACCTTATCTAGCTAAAAAATTTCCTACTAATGCTAAAGTGGCAATCAGCGGCATTGTCTGTTCATTCAAAGGGCGAAATGTTTTTGAATCTCCCGAATGGGAGATATTTGAAGAAAAAGAACTACTCCACACTGGTCGTCTGGTTCCCATTTATCCACTCACACAAGGTTTGTATCCCCGGCAAGTGAGGAAATGGACAAAAGAGGCTATTGATGGTTGGATATGGCAAATAAGCGATTTCCTCCCTTCAGAAATAAAAACCAGATGTCAATTATTAGACCTCCCAGAAGCAATTGCTCAAATTCACTATCCTGGCGATCACTTGATGGCAGAAAGAGCAAAAGAGAGACTAGCTTTCGATGAACTATTTTTACTTCAACTAGGCGTGTTAGTCAGAAAGCGGGATTGGCAGGAAAACCAACCATCCAATAGTTTTAATATATATCAGGAGGTTATTGATGCATTCTTGCATTGTTTACCCTTCACTCTGACCGGAGCACAGGAACGAGTCTTAGGAGAGATTCTAAACGACCTCAATCAACCCAGGGCTATGTCACGCCTTCTCCAAGGGGAAGTAGGTAGCGGCAAAACTGTAATCGCTACTCTGGCTTTACTAATAGCGGCAGCCAACAGCTATCAAGGGGTGCTAATGGCACCTACCGAGGTGTTGGCCGAACAACACTTCAACAGCATCTGTAATTATTTATCCAAAGCCAGTGTCCAGAGAGAAGAGATAAGTAATAATATTAAACGTTATACAGGATTCCTCTCACAACCACTTACCATAGCACTGCTCATTGGCAGTCTCACTGATAACGAGAAGAGGGATTTGCATTGCAGAATTAAGCAAGGGGAAATTAACATTGTAATTGGCACCCACTCCATCATTCAAAAAGGAGTGGAATTTTACAAGCTGGGGCTAGCGATTATAGACGAACAGCAACGTTTTGGTGTTCTACAACGCCAGAAACTGCGCCAAAAGGGTTTCAATCCTCACATATTGGTTATGACTGCCACACCCATTCCGCGAACCATGGCACTAACATTTTATGGCGACCTTGACCTTTCAACCATTGACGAATTACCACCGGGGCGGCAGGAAGTAAAAACAAGACTCCTTGAGCCACAATACATAAAAAAAGCCTACGATTTCCTGCGACGTCAAGTCGCCAAGGGCAACCAAGCCTTCACTATTTGCCCTTTGGTTGAAGAATCGGATGTACTTGCGGCAAAAGCCGCCACAACTGAATATAAACATCTGTCCAAAGAGGTTTTCCCTGATTTGAAATTAGGATTACTCCATGGCCGAATGCCCCCTGGTGACAAAGAAACAGCAATGCGACGTTTCCAGGAAGGGAAAATTGATATATTAGTATCAACTTCAGTAGTAGAAGTTGGAATTGATATACCTAACGCCACAATCATACTAGTGGAAGGTGCTGACCATTTTGGACTATCACAACTTCATCAACTTAGAGGGCGAGTAGGCAGAAATAAAAAACAAAGTTATTGTATACTCATTCCAGGAAAACTTTCACCTGAAGTAAGAAATCGCCTCCAGTTAATGGAAGAAATTCATGATGGCTTTATCTTAGCTCAAAAAGACCTCGAATTAAGAGGCCCTGGAGAATTCTTTGGCACACATCAAAGTGGTATGCCTGACCTTAAGGTAGCAAAACTATCGAATTTACATCTTCTGGAACTAGCCCGCCAAGAAGCAATAAACCTTTTCGAAAAAGAAACTGATTGGGAAAAACCTGAATACCACCTTCTGAAACAGCGCTTGTTTACAGTGTGGCCAAAAGAGGTTGAATGGAGTTAATGGTTAAGGAAAAATTAGTTACTTGTCTGCAACAAGCAGTAATTAAAGCACAACGAGAGAACAGCTTGGTTCCCGTAACACTACCTGAGGTAATTATTGAACATCCTCAAAACCCCGAACATGGAGACTTCGCCTCGGGGCTTCCCCTAAAGCTAGCTCGAACAATGAAGCTGCCTCCTCTAACTATAGCTAAAAGAATAACTGAGCACATATTGCCTCCTCCAGAAATCGACAAGTTCTTTGTCGCTTCGCCGGGTTTCATTAACTTCACCTTGAGCAATGACTGGCTAGCCAAACAAATAGATTCAATCTTAACCGCTGGTAAATCATACGCTAATCTCACTCTAGGCAAAGGCAAGCAAGTCCAAATTGAGTTCGTTAGCGTCAACCCCACTGGACCTCTTCATGTGGGTCATGGCCGTGGCGCTGTCCTAGGTAGTACTCTGGCTAATACTCTCGCTGCCGCTGGTTATTCTGTAGAAAGGGAATATCTACTAAACGATGCTGGTAACCAAATAAACATCTTTAGTCATTCTCTTTATGCTCGCTATCAACAATATCTGGATAACAAAATTAGTATGCCAACCAATGGCTATCTAGGTAATTACATGATTGACCTGGCAAAGGAAATTATAAAGGAGGAAGGCAACAAATTTTTGACATTACCACAAGAGGAGGCCGCCTCGCAGTTAGGTGAAATTGGAGTCAGCAAAATGATAGAGGAGATCAAACAAGATCTCCAATTAATAAACGTTGAATTTGATACTTGGTTTAGCGAAAAAAGCCTCTACCGCAATAAGCAATACCAACAAGCAATGAAATTATTACAAAAAGGAGCTTATATACTTAAGAAAGACAACGCTATCTGGTTTGAGTCCAGTGCATTAGGTGAAGATAAAGATAACGTGCTAGTGCGTAGCGATGGTTCTCCCACTTACTTCGCCTCCGACATCGCTTATCATTACAACAAGTTTCTGGAGCGAAAATTCAATACCGTAATAGATATTTGGGGCGCTGACCATCAAGGACACGTTCCCCGAATGAAAGCAGCAATCAAAGCCTTAGGAAAAGACCCAGAACAGCTCAAAATAGTAATTTGCCAACTGGTTACATTACGACGTGGCAAAGAAACAATCAAGATATCTAAACGTAGTGGCGATATTATCACCCTAAATGAACTGGTTAGTGAGGTGGGTGCAGATGCTTGCCGCTTCTTCTTCCTTTCCCGTTCCGCTGACAGCCAGATGGATTTTGATATAGAATTAGCTAAAAAACAATCAGTAGATAACCCTGTCTACTATATCCAATATGCCCACGCCCGAATTGCCAGTATTCTCCGTCTAGCTAAGCAAATGGAAATTGACTATAGCCAGGGCGACGTTTCTTTACTCACTACTGAGCCTGAATTGACCCTGATTCGCCGCTTAATCCTCCTACCCGAAATAATAGAGGTGGTATCAAATACACTGCAACCTCACCACTTGCCCTACTATGCTCAAAATTTGGCCACTGCTTTCCACAGTTTTTACAAGCAGTGCAGAGTAGTTTCCAAAGATGAGGCACTAAGCAAAGCACGACTCAAATTAGTCAATGCAACGCAGATTGTTCTAGCCAAGGCTCTCTCTCTTATGGGCATGACCACTCCTGAAAGGATGTAAAGTGTTTTTTAGAGCAAGAACTTTTGCATCTCGTTGCATTCAGTTGATTTACCCAAGTATCACAAACTTGAATCCGACACTACCCTATGTTAGATTTGCACCATAAGTTTATATATAAAAAATCTATACAGAATGACTCAAATAGAATTAGCTCAAAACGGCATTATTTCACCCCAGGTAAAACATGTAGCGGAAAAAGAAGGGGCGGAAATAGATTATATTCTACAAGGTTTGATTGAAGGCACAATCGTAATTCCAGCCAACCCCAATCACAAAAATTTAATCCCCTGCGGCATAGGCAAGAGGCTAAAAACCAAAGTCAATGCCAATATAGGCACATCGTCAGATTTCTGTAACTTAGATACAGAACTTAAGAAAGTACAAGCTGCTATTGACTCTGGCAGCGATACAATTATGGACCTGAGCACTGAGGGTGACATTTCGGCGATCAGAAGAGCCATCATAGCCTTCAGCACAGTGCCCATAGGGACCGTGCCTATCTATCAAGCCGGAATTGAAGCTATAGGGAAACACGGAACTATCGTGAACATGACTACTGATGAAATTTTTGCGGTGATTGAAGAACAAGCTAAAGACGGCGTTGATTTCATGACTGTCCATTGTAGTGTAACTCAGATATCTGTAGCACGACTAAAAAGACAAGGTAGAACAACTGGCATAGTTTCTCGAGGTGGTGCTTTTATCACCGGTTGGATGCTACATAACGAGGAGGAAAATCCCCTATATCAATATTATGACCGCCTACTAGATTTAGCTCATAAGTATGATTTTGCCCTGAGTTTGGGCGATGGCCTACGCCCGGGAAGCATTGCTGATGCCACCGACAGAGCTCAAATCGAGGAGCTAATCATCCAGGGTGAATTAGTAAAACGCGCTAGAGAAGCTAGAGTCCAAGTTTTTGTAGAAGGACCAGGACATCTACCACTGGATCAAATAGCTAGCAATGTTCAATTAGAAAAAAACCTATGTCACAAAGCACCATTCTATGTCTTAGGGCCACTGGTAACTGATGTAGGTGCTGGCTACGACCATATTACCGGTGCTATTGGGGGCGCCATCGCTGCTGCCGCTGGCGCAGATTTTTTATGTTATGTTACCCCCACAGAGCACCTCTCACTCCCCGACGCGGAAGATGTAAAACAAGGGGTAATAGCTTCTCGCATAGCTGCTCACGCCGGTGACATCGTTAAGGGCATAAAAGGCGCCAAAGAATGGGACGAAGAAATGTCCAGAGCTCGCAAGAATCTCGATTGGGCAACCCAAGCCAAATTGTCTTTAGACCCAGAGTTTTCGCAAAAAACCCACAGCAAAATTCCTACAAGCGAAAAAACATGCAGTATGTGCGGCAAATTTTGCGCCATGGCGATAGTAGAAAAATACCTGGGAAGGCCCAACCGCTAGACACTAGCACCTCACTAGCAGCCCGCACAAACTCTGTTCATGTTCTACAATCTTGTCAGCATCTAATTGTTCAGGGAAAATGTCACCCATGAAGGAGATAGTGACATTGAACAGGAAAGAACAGATGAGGTTGGTGGTATTAAATCAAGTAGAGAGGGGTAAAGGAGGTCAAGCCAGGATATGGGAAACCCTTGACTATCCTTGTGGGCAGAGGCTCAAGTCTCTTATTGAGATGGAATTGGGGCAAATCCGAGATGAGGTAAAGAATATCTACCTCAGATTAAATCCCGCTGAGCTCAAGAGAAGTAGCGATGCTAAATTAGCCAGGTTGTATGAAACTTACGCCATGAAAGGAAAAACCTAACAGGTTAACCCATACAAAAAATTATCGCCTCATTCGCTACGACCTTATTATGATTCAACAACCTGTAATTGGCTTAGCTAGTTAAATAATTTGACACGAAGTATGAAGGCTCCCCATGATTACATAAGCATTATCGTCACTGAAAGAGGTATAATAAAAGAGTTAATGAAAGCAGAGAGGAGGTGAGGAGATCATGAATACGGAACTTTCTCCATTGGCAAGGGAAAAGTTAGCCAGGATCGGCGATTTATCGCCACAGGAAAAGGAAAAAACAAAGCAGTCAAGCAAACTTGACTGTTTGCTCTCCCAATATTTCAGGGGCGATGCGAGCTCTGAGGGTCTATGGAAAGAATTGAATTCTCTCAAAGAACAGGGTGGTGAATTTATCGTGAAGGAAGCACAGAACAAGTTGATAGATACACTTCGTTTGCAGATGAACCAGATAGATTTTGACCAGCGCCGCAGTGCTATTTTAGCCATAGAAACAATGAAAGGTGAAGGGAAATATTCTACCCTGGAACTGGCCACAAATTCGATTGAAACTCTTCGCCAGGAATACGCACAGGCCAGGGAGCAAACGTATGAGCAGCTTAAAAGTGCGCTGGAAAACCAGTTCCAGACAGTAGAGCAACAGGTAATAAAACAGGGATTGAAAGTCGATGTAGAAAGCTCGATAGAAGCCAATGTCAAAAACAGCCCACAATGGAAAGCTTTCACTGCCGAGCATGAGAAATCCTACGGCGAGATGTTCAATAGCTACATAGCCAAACTAAGAGAACTTATATAGGGAAGAAACAAGCTCCGGGCCAAAACTCATCAGACAGGCTTTTATCCTGAATCGTCTTGTAAGTGCAGTCTATTATAATACGGGATGCGCCCATCAGTTGCAAAATTTTCTCCTTACCTCTAAAATACTCTTTAACTTAGTGTAGAAGGTATTCTATATAAGCAAAGGGCCATTAGCTCAGTTGGTTAGAGCACGGTCCTGATAAGGCCGGGGTCTGTGGTTCGAGTCCACAATGGCCCACCATAGTGTATGGTAGACAGAACCGTCGTCTCCTCTGCCATTAGTCCTTTTGGTGGCAAGGGTATCGTGTAATTGAGCAACACTTTGTTCCCAGTTACCCTTACCTCTTTGACAAAACTCCTGATAAAGGATTTTCGGTTTTATTCGTTTCTGGTTGATACACATTAACTACCTCAACATTCCTATCATGGGCAAGGTGCTATCTGACTTCTCTGGTTTAACTATTCTCTGCAGCCTTCCCCATAGTTTTATTCTATCACCAATCCTGTTAAAATCAACCAGAAACGAATAAAACCATATTTTCTACCCGAGCTATTAGTATCGGGGGAAGCTATGTTAGGTGCAGTGGAACTCCTGGAGCCGGCATTGAGCAGAGCAAATGTACCTCTGACTGGCAAATACCTAATAGGAACGGTGCAGGGCGATGTACAAGAAATCGGGAAAGGTATTGTTGCTATGATGATGAAGGGAAATGGATGGGACGTAATGGATGTGGGAGTTGATGTGACTCCAGAGGAGTTTTGCTCAGCAGTGGAGAAAGGTGACTTCATATAACTTTTGATTACGTCCTAGCCCGGAGAGCAGCAATATTTTACTTGGCCAAACCAATGGATTTTCTTCAAGGTGCATTTGAAGGAAAGATGTAAGTCTCAATAACAAAGAGTGGAAAACTGAAAGAAAGAGTTATGGGCAACCAGCGGGAATGGCACCTGGCCTAGTTTCAGCCAGTAATCCACTCTTCCCCCCGCCCCGTGTAGTGCCGGAATCAGGGTTCTGGTTGCTGAATAAGGAGGTGATACCTATGATTGATTGGCGCTCAAGAAAGACTGAGAAAAGAAAATAAATAGGAGGTGGCAGGTGAAAGAGAGAGAACATCTAGCGACGATATTAGGTTTCATTTTGAAAAAAAATTAGAGGAGGCAGAAATGGCTGAAATCTTTGATATCGTAATAAAAAATGCAGAGGTGATCGATGGGACAGCAAGCCCTTGGTTTAAGAAAGATATCGGCATAGGCGAGGGAAAGATAAAAAGAGTAGGCTCTATCGCCGAGAATGGAAAGAAAACAATAGATGCAAAAGGAATGGTAGTCTCGCCGGGCTTCATTGACTTACATAATCATACTGATATGAGCATCTTGCCGTATCCAAACGCTGAAAGCTACATAATGCAGGGAGTAACGACGGCCGTGGTTGGCAACTGCGGATTAACTATGGCACCAGTAAATCCTGGTAAGGTGGATCTGTTAAAGCGCTACCTTTTGACCTTTCTAACATCGGATTTCGATTATGGATGGGACTGGAGAACGTTAAAGGAATACCACGAGAAAGTTCAAAAACTGGGAACTTCCCTGAATCTTGCTCCCCTAGTTGGACAGGGAACGATACGTTTAGCTGTTAAAGGGTTTGATTCAAACGAAGCTTCGAATGAAGAGATGGATGAAATGAAGAAGCTTCTGGAGCAAAGCCTGGAGGAGGGAGCTTTTGGAATGTCCACCGGCCTTATATATCCTCCTGGAGCCTATTCTACCACGGAAGAGCTTATCGAACTGGCAAGCGTTTTGACGAGATATGGGGCTCTATATACCACTCACATGAGAAGCGAGGGCGATAGGCTAATGGAAGCGTTAGAAGAGGCTATAAGAATAGCTGAAGAAAATAATATCGCAGTTGAGATTTCTCATCATAAAGCAACTGGCAGGACAAATTGGGGCAAAATCAATGCTACCTTAAGAGCAATGGAGCAAGCAAGAAAAAGAGGTGTCGAAGTAAACTGTGATGTCTACCCTTACACAGCAGGGAGTACAACCATAACTGCGGCATTGCCCACATGGGCCCTTGAAGGTGGCGTAGAAGACATGCTGGAGCGGCTGAAGAGCAAGGAAACAAGAGAGGCGATTAAAAAAGAGTTCGTTGAAGGTGCAATAAAGGGGGCAAACTTGATTAAGGCCGCCGGATGGGATGGCATTGTCATAGGTAAATGTTCCTCAAAGAAACAATACGAAGGAAAATCCCTAGAGGAAATCCTGAAAGAGCAGAATAGATTCAATGAGCCGTATGAAGGATTCTTTGATTGGCTTCTAGAGATAGAGGGGAATGCTTCAGTGATTGATTTTGTTATGGATGAAGCGGATGTGAGAACAGTGATATCCCATCGTTTATCATCAATAGTGTCTGATTCATCGGCGACTGTTCCTAGTGCAGGTGGGAAACCTCATCCCAGGGTATATGGTTCCTTCCCCAGGGTTCTCGGAAAATATGTTAGGGAAGAGAAAATCCTGACACTAGAAGAGGCTATAAGAAAGATGACCTCATTACCCGCCGGCAAACTGCGCCTCCAGGGCAGAGGCCTCGTAAAAGAAGGCTACTGGGCTGATATTGTTGTGTTCGACCCCGCTACCATCAAAGATAAAGCAACCTACGCCGACCCCCATCAATATCCTGACGGCATAATCCATGTAATTGTGAACGGGCAACTAGTTGTAGAGAATGGCAGACTGACAGGTGTAAGGCCCGGTAAGGTCTTAAGGAGGTGCTAAATTCGAATACACAGTTTTTCGAGGTCAAAAAATATAGTCATTTGCAAAAATAATTGTAATCAGGGCGAAGAAATTTGTCAATCCAGTGTGCTGGCTGACCACATAGGTAACACTAGACTATGGGTTTTAGTAAATAGATGGCACCCATACAGGTAGGCAGAAAGGCTCTCATCAAATCTTACTCAAGCACAGCTAGCAACTAGATCATAGGTAATAAGCACTACGCTTTCCCTATTCTGAACACCTTAGTCCCGCACACGGAGCATACACCCTGGGTTGCTGGTCTGCCATTCTTGAGTGTAATCTGTCTGGGATTCCTTATCTCCACCTTCTTCCTACACTTCATACAATAAGCTGTTGCCATAATATCGTCCTCCTTTGTTTCAAACCTTCTCTATTATTGGTGCACAAACGAAAATATGTCAATAGTACTTAAGCCATGTGTAGAGACACCCTTTAGACCAGAAATCACTTTGAGGTAGTGTGCTTACCCTCCTGCACATCACGTTCGGTAACACAATGGCGTTTTGTTTAATCAGGTAACAAAACGCCATTGTGTTACCTTCGAACAATCAGCGGGATGTTTGATCGTCGTGGACATAGCTTCAAACGGAGAGCAATCTGTAAGTATTTTGCCGTGTTAAGTTCCTAACTACCATTGTACGAACATTGGAATGTCTGCCCTTTCATTCTTATATATTTGTGGCATTATGAAAATTGGCTTCCGCTCCTTTTGTCCTACCGCTTGAGTAAGGTAAAATTGGATGTCGCTATTAAACCAATTCCTACAATACCAATAACCGTTGCAATGCCTGTAGTATTTTCTCCCAGAATATCACCATCAAACATAAGGAAAGCACCTGTCAACGCTAGAACAAGTCCTATTATAAATAGTGGAATGAATGACTTCTTATTCCTTATGATAGGTTGCTTTAATTTTCCCCTATTACGCAATGCAATTAAAGCTAGTGCCACTAGTATAAGAGCTATCCCTATGATTATAATTGGTGGACCTTCGCTCATTCCTAATCTCCGCCGATTATAGTGTCTAATATTGTACCATAAGAATCAAAAATATGATTTAAGGGCAAACATTGGAATGTTTTCAAGGGGTTATGGGGGTTAAGGAAAAGATAGGAATTAAGGGCTCTCACCTAGCTGAACTATGAGCCCCCGTACATGTTGCCTTAATGGAACCGATGGCTTAGAATGATTGTAACAGGCGTAAGGAAAGAATTGCGCTCTAGCGTAAGAAGTTACAGATAAGGAGGAAAGTCATGTCGTTTGTGCCAGAGTTTGAAATAGGTTTGTGGAATGCCTGGGTTCTCACACTATATCTTCCATTGCATCCTCTTGTTATGATGCTAATTGATAAAGTGGTAGGCACCGGGGATATGTTTAAAAAAATGGAGGCTCCTGCTTATAGCAAGACTGAGAGGATAATCAGCATTTTTAGTAACTTTGTTTTGTTTTTTGGACTCTTTATATGCTCTATTTTTCTGCCGTTACAATTAGGGACGATATGGTTTTATACAGGCCTTGCTCTGTGTGTATTAGGGGTGATTGCCTGGACGATAGCTATAGTGAATATTGCCAATATCCCGCTCGGTGAGCCGTGGACCAAGGGACTCTATCGCTATTCAAGACATCCCATGACTCTCGCTGGATTTTTGATACTTATAGGTGCCGGAATAGCTTCGGCCTCATGGGTTTTTTTAGTGTTTTCAATTGTACTTATAGCTTTGTGGGCTATTCTCGTAATTGCGGAAGAGCGTTTCTGCCTTGAGAAGTATGGCAATATCTATCGTGAATATATGAACAGAACGCCGAGATGGATAGGAATACCAAAATCAGGAAAAAAATGACGAGTTTCTGCTTACTCTGATGGAATTTATTTAATCCACAACCTATGCATATTCCCGATAAAAGAATAGGCTTGAACAAAAGGGCGGATTGTTTTCAACGGTAAGTTACGTCTGAGGAAAGACTTGCTGCCCAGATTCAAGAATTCTTCGTATAGTAGCCATAAGTCGCTCTCTCGCTTGGTCATGATTCTTTATGCTACTTTCACCATCAATCCAGCGGAATGTCCCCAGCTCATCCCGACCGAGAACCACGTATGTCCAATCCCTATCAGTTCTGTCTAACAGCAAAACTCCAAGGATAATCCTCTGCCTATCTGCGAACCATTCTTTTCCCACCGCTATGGCAATTGCAGCGGGATGTCTAGCTGGTTTGAATGCGTCGAATTCACATCTTAGAAGTGATTCGATCGGTAACTTTTCTGCTTCTGCGGAATCGAATGGCCCCCTATCTACTGGGGTGAATATTGTCCGTGACATATATGGATAGAACCGGGGTACATCTGATTTCGTTTGTCCATCCTCAATATACGTTTCAGCAGCATCGACAAAATAGACACGTGGGACTGGGAACAATGCACGTGGATTATGAAAAACCAGCAACCCCTGTCCCCAACTCTCCAGCGCAGGCGGGTCATCAACATCGTAGCTAAACTTGAGCGGTTCAGTTGCATCAGGGTAAGGATCATAGCACGTGCCGAGACGAATCACTCTCCCATTTCCCCGATAATAGCCTGCCTGGTGACCCATTCTAGCAAACTTTGTGTATGTGCCGCTGTTACTAAAAATCACTGCGCTAATATGTTCAGCATTGGGTTGCCCAAAGAAGTTTGACGGGGTCATTTTGGTACCCCATTTGTGACTCTTTACTTCTTTGCTTTGCACTACTAGATGTCCATCCTCGGTCCAATCTGGAAAGTATCTCAGTCCATACAAGTACTGCCCCAGAGAAGAATCGGAAAAATAGAGGGAATCTTCCTCATAAAATGCCTCGATTGCAAATACCATCGGAATGCCTCGGCAGTGCTCCAATTCCCAATACTTTCCCTTTAACTTCGAGAATAGCGGACCACCAAATCTAATAGGGACCTCGTTGTTCAGCTTCTCCTGCAACTCTTCAATAGTCAAGTCGCTTATTTTGCGAGTATTCATAGTGCCTTTCATTTGCGTCGGATTCACTGTCGTAGCCTCAATTGCAGCAGTAACGCCTCCCTTGTTGATGATAAAGTCAGGCTGTTCATGTTCTCTATTTACGCTATACCCCGAGCGTCAAAGATAAGCATATAGGTATAGCTCAAATATTCTGGAATCAAATCCTATGGTTTGGAACTGCTCGACAAAATTGCCGTCCGTGTCCGGGAAATCTTGGAAAATCTCGTTGGCCATCAATCGCGCAGGTTCTGAGACAGGCGAAGTTCGCATATACTCAAATGGTGGATTAAACTTATCTGCATTAACAATGGGCTTAAATAGGTCCTTTTTTCTCACAGCCACTGACCACCGTCCTCTAACAGTTTCCAAACTAGTGTCTCTAGCGCAATAGTACTAAATCATACTACTCTAGGCAACAATTGCTTGCTTTGTTACCTTATTACACAAAAGCCAAGAATGCTACCTACCAGTCAAATACTAAGGCTGAAAGCCAGTTCAAAAGTTCTGTCTATCATACGCTCTGGTCCACCACCAGGTGGCATTACCTTAACTTGCTCACTAGCTAGTTGATATGTTTTTTAAGGATGGCGTCACATTCATTTTGCTATGCAAATTGGGGTAGTCATATTGCACCGTGTTACATCATAAATCATATTACCGAAGCCTCACAAGTTTTCACTAGCTTGTGTTTATTGATGAGGTGTTCTGCCATATCTTAAAGGCGCCCCAAACTCTCTTGCTCAGCCCGATTCCAAAAACCAGGGGTGACTCCGATCCAACTCAGCAAAGGTACGCATTGGAATAGATGTTTCGAGTAAAGCCACAGACCTGGTGGTATGGAAGGAGGAACATTAGTCATGAATCAAAGGGAACGTTGCCATCTGGTGATAATGTCGAGGGTGAGGGAGAAAACAATGACGATCAGGGAGGCATCGGAGATAGTGGGTGTGAGTTACCGTCAAGGGCGGCGGATATACAAGCGATATAGGGAGGAAGGAGATAGAGGGTTAATACATCGGAATCAAGGGCAGCCTTATGAAGTAAAAGGAACAATATTGGCCTTGTATAGGGAGCAATACTGGGATTTTGGGTCGATACTGGCAGCAGGACTATGGGAGAGGTAAAGGAACTGAGGCAAGCACAGGAAACGGCGGGAGACGAAGGATCATTTTGGAGAGCTGATTCAGCTGGATGGAAGCCATCACAAATAGCTTGAGGATAGAGCGAGAAAGGATGTCTGATGGACATGGTAGACGATGCAACAGGGAAGACTCCGGCTCTACTAAGTGAGGAAGAGGCAACGAGGGCGGCAATGAAATTGTCATAGCCCTGGGTTAAGAAGTATGGGATACTGAAGGCCTTATATCAAGAAGCTGGGTATAGAAATACTGCCAGCAAGTTCTCCACAGGCCAAAGGACAGGTTAAACGTAAACATAGAGTGTATCAAGACAGGGGGGTGAAAGAGCTTCAATTAGCAGGTGCCCGTGATATCAAAGAGGCCACCCAGTGTCTATGTGGATTTGCAGAAAGTCTTAATGTCAGGTTTGCAGTGGAGCCTTAAAGCTCAGCAGATTTCCATCGGCCAATTTCGCAGAGCATTGATTTAAGGACTGTGTTTTGTCTGGAAGAAATACGTTCCTGTTGCGGATTACCCCTGGAGAAGATTCAGCATCAAAGCTAACTCCCATATATAGACATTAACTGTATGAGATCAGCAGAAGACATTGCTAATGAGCCTTGACACATCAGCCACGCTTTATTTGACATGGGTGATACTCTGTTATAGAATCTGATAGCTCCGTAGAGAGCTGTATTTGCACGTTAAAAATTGAATAGGTTTTGTGTTCAATCTGGTGTAGGTTAAGGTAAAAAGGGCGTAAGGTGGATGCCTTGGCATCAGTAGCCGAAGAAGGGCGTGGCAAGACTGCGAAAAGCCTCAGTGAGCTGTCTAGCTAGCTTAGCTGGGGATTCCCAAATGGGCCAACCTGCTTGGGTCAAAACCCAAGCACTCGCTTTAGGGCGAGGGGGAACCGGGTGAACTGAAACATCTAAGTAACCCGAGGAGTAGAAATCAAAAGAGATTCCCTAAGTAGCGGCGAGCGAACGGGGAGAAGCTCAAACTAGGATAGCTAAGTGGGCTTGGATCCTAAGCTATCCCAGGGTTGTAAGACATAAGAGGTAGATTCCAAGATCTACCACAGAGTTACAAAACTTCATCTTAGCTAAATGTTTCTGGAAAGGGCAGCTATAGAAGGTGAGAGCCCTGTAAGCGAAAAGATGGAGTCTCTGCTTGTGTTCTTGAGTACCACGGGACACGAGGAATCCTGTGGGAAGCTGGGGGGACCACCCTCCAAAGCTAAATACTGCTGATGACCGATAGTGAACCAGTACCGTGAGGGAAAGGCGAAAAGAACCCCGGGAGGGGAGTGAAATAGAACCTGAAACTTTACGCCTACAAACAGTCAGAGCTTCAAGCTTGACTTGGAGTGATGGCGTGCCTATTGAAGAATGAGCCGACGAGTTGATCTATGTGGCAAGGTTAAGCAATTTGCGTTGCGGAGCCGTAGCGAAAGCGAGTCCGAAAATGGCGTTTAGTCGCGTGGATCAGACCCGAAACCGGGTGATCTACCCATGGCCAGAGTGAAGCTCAGGTAAAATTGAGTGGAGGCTCGAACTTGTGAGTGAGGCAAAACTCTAAGATGAGCTGTGGGTAGTGCAGGTGAAATGCCAAACGAACCCGGAGATAGCTGGTTCTCCCCGAAATGCATTTAGGTGCAGCCTCGGGAATTAGTTTATGGAGGTAGAGCTCTGAATGAGTCTGGGACCGTGAGGTTACCGAACTCAACCAAACTGCAAATGCCATAAATGTGAGCCCGGGAGTGAGACTGTGAAGGATAAGCTCCATAGTCGAGAGGGAAACAGCCCAGACCATCAGCTAAGGTCCCTAAGCGCAGGCTAAGTGGGAAAGGAAGTAGCGTCGCTGAAACAGCCAGGAGGTTGGCTCAGAAGCAGCCATCCTTTAAAGAGTGCGTAACAGCACACTGGTCGAGTGACACTGCACCGATAATGTAACGGGGCTTAAGTCTGCCACCGAAGCTATGGCATTGCCGTTAAGGCGATGGGTAGGGGAGCGTTGTCTGAGCTGCGAAGCTGTGGCGTAAGCCATGGTGGAGCTATGACAAGTGAGAATGTCGGCATGAGTAGCGTAAAGGCGTGTGAAAAACACGCCCACCGTAAACCTAAGGTTTCCTATGCAACGTTAATCGACATAGGGTTAGTCAGGCCTAAGCCGAACCCTAATGGGGTAGGCGATGGACAATGGGTTAATATTCCCATACCGTTTGGTCTTCGTTTTAAAGCAAAGGGGGGACACAGAAAAGTAGGTTGAGCATGCCTAATGGACATGGTGTGTTTCCAACTCAAGGCGTGTTAGGGCAGGTAAATCCACTCTAACGTTAAGCTGAGGGGCGGGAGAAGTTGAAGGGCAACCCGAGATTACTCAACTGAGCCTATGCTGTCAAGAAAAGCCTCGTTGTTAGAAGATTGAGCGTCTGTACCACAAACCGCCACTGGTAGGTGGGGGTAAGAGTCCCAAGGTGTTCGAGAGAACCCTCGTTAAGGAACTCGGCAATCTAACCCCGTAACTTCGGAAGAAGGGGGCCCGTCTGAGAAGACGGGGACACAAAATTGGCCCAGGCGACTGTTTAACAAAAACATAGGTCTCTGCTAAAGCGAAAAAGCTGAAGTATAGGGGCTGACACCTGCCCGGTGCCAGAAGGTTAAAGGGAGAGGTCAGAATGGTAACATTTGAAGCTTTGAACTGAAGCCCTGGTGAACGGCGGCCGTAACTATAACGGTCCTAAGGTAGCGAAATCCCTTGTCGGGTAAGTTCCGACCCGCACGAATGGTGTAACGATCTGGGCGCTGTCTCAACGAGGGACTCGGTGAAATTGCAGTGAGGGCGAAGATGCCCTCTACCCACGACAGGACAAAAAGACCCTAGCAGCTTTACTATAGCTTGGCACTGAGCTTAGACTGTGCATGTGTAGGATAGGTGGGAGGCTAAGAAACTGGGGCGTCAGCCTCGGTGGAGCCAATGGTGAAATACCACTCTTGTTCAGTTTTGGTTCTAACCCATCGCGAGATGGGGACAATGTCTGGTGGGTAGTTTGACTGGGGCGGTTGCCTCCTAAAAGGTAACGGAGGCGCCTAAAGGTTCCCTCAGCACGGATGGAAACCGTGCGTTGAGTGTATTGGCATAAGGGAGCTTGACTGTGAGACCTACAAGTCGAGCAGAGACGAAAGTCGAGCAAAGTGATCCCACGGTGCTGTGTGGAAAGGCCGTGGCTTATCGGATAAAAGCTACGCTAGGGATAACAGGCTTATCTTGCCCAAGAGTTCACATCGACGGCAAGGTTTGGCACCTCGATGTCGGCTTGTCGCATCCTGGGGCTGGAGAAGGTCCCAAGGGTTGGGCTGTTCGCCCATTAAAGCGGCACGCGAGCTGGGTTCAGACCGTCGTGAGACAGGTTGGTCTCTATCCGTCGTGGGCGCTGGAGATTTGAGGGGAGCTCTCCTTAGTACGAGAGGACCAGGAGGGACAGACCTCTGGTGTGCCAGTTGTTGCGCCAGCAGCAGTGCTGGGTAGCCAAGTCTGGAAGGGATAAGCGCTGAAAGCATATAAGCGCGAAGCCCACCCCAAGATAAGATCTCCCACCGGTTTTGTAACCGGAGAAGGCCGCAAGAAGATTACTTGCTTGATAGGCAGCGTGTGTAAGCGGAGTAATCCGTTTAGCTAAGCTGTACTAATGGCCGAGTCCTTAACCTACATCAAATTGAGCGCAAAACCTTTTGACAGTGACTTTATCGCGGGGTAGAGCAGCGGTAGCTCGTCGGGCTCATAACCCGGAGGTCGTTGGTTCAAATCCAACCCCCGCTACCAAGAAAAACCAGGCCCGAAACCTAACGTTTCGGGCCTTTTTATTCCACTAACCTGCTCATCTTTGCCCTCACCATGACGAATCGAATTGGGACAGCTCCGGAGAACCAATAGCGAACTTGGTCACAACCAGACAATTCTCAGAATTAGCCCTCCCCGTGGGTGCAGCGGCGGCCAAACACCTGTGAGAAATCTCCTAGCCCTTCAGCTCATTTAGCAGCAACCTTTCTCAAAGCAGGTATTCTATTTAATCATAATGGAATAAATCCCTAAGGATTTTATTAAGAGAAGGAAGGAAAGACACTTATTTTGCTCGTAGAAGGTCAATAGCATTAAAGGAGCTACGCACAAGTGGCCCTGACGCTACTTCTAGGAATCCCATTTTCCTCGCAATAAGATCGTATTGAGCAAACTCATCAGTAGTAATATATCTTACCACCTGGTGATGTTTTAGGGAGGGTCTCAGGTATTGTCCTAAAGTTAACCAATCGCACTCAGCCTCTCTCAGATCCTCCATAACAGCTACTACCTCGTCTTCCTTTTCCCCCAACCCCAACATAAGTCCTGATTTAGTTAAAAGCTCCTTATCTAAAGATTTCGCCCTCTTTAGAACCTCCAAGGAACGGAGATACTTCGCCTGGGGTCGTACCTCTGAATAGAGCCGAGGGATTGTCTCCACATTGTGGTTTAAGACGCTGGGCTGGGCAGCAACGATTTTTTCCAGTGCCGATTGAGAACCTTGAAAATCTGGAATAAGAACCTCAACACCGATATTTAAGTTCTGGTGGTACACAATCCCTATAGTCTGAGCAAACTGTGCTGCGCCTCCATCGGGGAGATCATCTCGGCAAACGGAAGTAATGACCACGTATTTCAATTCTAACTCTTTTACTGCTTGACAAAGTCGCTCTGGTTCAGCAGGATCAGGAGGCAAAGGCCTTCCCGTTTCCACTCTACAGAAGGAGCAATTTCTGGTGCAGATGTTCCCCAAGAGCATAAAGGTAAGCCTTCCTTGAGAATAACAATCCTGGCGATTGGGGCAGGCAGCACTCTCACACACAGTATGAAGACCCCAGTGCCGAACCACACTCCGTATTCTTCTCACTTTTTCTCCGTGAGGAAGGGGTTTCTTCACCCAGAAAGGAGTTCTTAGCTTGTCTATACTTTCAACTATCATTTTCTCTTGATATCCTATTATAAGTTATAAACCGTTATATGGGGAAACTATGTTCCGTCTCCTTTTCCATCTAACTAAGGCCGCATCTACAGCCAAGGTCATACAATCCAATGTAGGAGCAGCTGGCGGCGCATAGCATGTTTCCAATTGCATAAAATCCGCAAGAGTCATTTTCTCTAGGATCGCTATAGCAAAAACATTGATACGTTGATGCACATCTTCCTCTCCAACAATCTGTGCAGCCAAAATCTTTCCGTCATCGGGGTGAGCCATAACTTTAACGGTAATAGCCTTTTTGCCAGGGAAATAACTTGGTAGTGTTACGCCACTCATCTTGCCCACAATCGGTTCAATTCCTGCTTTTTCCAGATCTCTCATTGTAGGCCCGACAGCAGAAATTTCTAATCCAAACAGCTCTGTTGTTCGAGTGTTCAAAACACCGCGGGCCATTTCTTCCTCCCCTCCAGCAGCATTTACTCCAGCAACTCTCCCTTGTTTAACTCCAATACTGCCTAAGCCTATTAAGTTTGGTTTTCCAGTAACAAAATCTAGGTATTCCGTACAGTCCCCAGCAGCATAAATGTCTTTGACGGAAGTCTTGCATTTCTCATCTACTACTATTCCTCCAACTGAACCAATCTGGCACCTTGCCTTTCTCGCTATTTCAACACGTGCCTTACTTCCCGCAGCTATGATCACAAGGTCCACAGGATATTTGTATTCCTCCTCCGTATCTAAATTCCGCAGAGTCACATCTTTGACCTCCTTCTCACCATCAATTCCTGCCACAGTGGTCCTTGGTATGAAATGTATGCCATGTTCAGCTGCATTTCTGTGTACGATAGCAGCCATATCTTCATCTATCATACCTGTAAGCAAATGAGTTCTCAGTCTAACATATGTTTTCATTCCCCTGAGGGAAAAAGCTTCCGCCATTTCCATTCCAATGAGACCAGACCCAACAACCATAGCTGTTTTACCCTTTTTCACACGCGTATGGATTTTCTTCGCATCATCCATAGTTCGAAGCGTGAACACCCCTTCCTTTAATTTCCCTTTATCCATGTATGCACCTTTAATTGGGGGAACCCAGGAATTTGAGCCAGTGGCAATTATTAAAACATCATATTGGTATTCCTCTCTACTACCATCTTTCAAAGATATGGATTTCACCACCTTAGCTTCTGGTTGGATATCGCATACTTCGTTCTGCAATTTTAGATTGATTTTGAACCGTTGGAACCAGGACATTGAGAATTCCGTCAGTTCATCAAAATTTGGAATAATTCCACTGACCGCATATGGCAATCCACATTTTGCATATTCACTGTAACTTTCATTGCCCAGTACCGTTATTTCCGCCTGCCTATTTGTCTTTCGTGCAAATTGCGCAGCTGTTGAACCTGCAGCGCCACCGCCTATAATCAGTAACTTCATAAGAAGACCTCAATGAGATTAATCAATTCTGTCTCAGACATTCTTTTTACCCTTCTAATCTCGCCCAAGAAAAAGAAATCGTCCTCCTTTATAGTTCCACTCCCATTTCTCATATTTCTCTTTGGCTAATTTCTCTGACAATGAAAGTTCTGCCTCAGTCAATTCTTGCTGCTTTAATTTTATTTGAAAAATTTTCTCAAAGTTTTCAGTTATCTTCGCTCCGAGACAATTCCCATCCGTCCCTTCAGGCAAGGAGATACAACCATGCTGCAGCAAAGTTTCTCTAGCCACTTTTTGAGCACTGCCTCCTATTTTACCTTTACCCCTAAGGATCATATCGTAGGCAATCCGTCTAGAAGAGCAAAACACTTCCTTATTCCATGGGTCTTTCCCATGGTGCAGATTCACGTCAAAACCGAAAGCGCTCAAAGCCTCCTTTATACTTTCATGTGCTTTTTTGTAGGCTACTTGTCTGTTCCCAGGAAAATCATCCCTGGCAAATACCCCCACCAAGGAATAGCTCATTTCATTTTCATGTAGCACAACTAATCCCCCGGTAGGGCGCCTTACCAAAGGATATCCCTTTTCTACGTATCGTTTTATCAAGGGAGATTCCGTATCCTGAAAATAGCCAATTGAAAGCGCCGCAGGATTCCAAGTATATAACCTTAAGGTCGGTGGAACTCTGTTTTCTACCATGAGCTGAAATATAGCTTCATCTATTGCCATATTTAAGGAAGGGCTATAAGCTCCAAAGGGAATTAACCTCCATTCTTTTGCCAGCTTAAAATTTCGTTCCAACATAAAAATAGGAAATTACTAAGATGTTCTTCTAAGGTAACCTGGACTTTTCGAATATATAAGGATTTAGTTTCCCTTCTCCTCCTCAACAAATTTCTCATACTCCTCGGCATTCATAAGGTCGTTTAGCTCTTGCCTTTCCACCGGGATGAGTTTGATTATCCAGCCTTCTCTATAAGGATCCTTGTTTAACAACTCAGGTTGATCTTGGAGCTTAGAATTAACTTCGCGTATTTCTCCTGAAACAGGTGAATAAATGTCTGAGACTGCTTTAACCGATTCCAAAGTTCCCAAGGAAGACCCTTTCTCTACCTTTCCTCCTTCGGAAGGCAATTCCACGTAAACTATATCCGAGAGTTCCTCAGCTGCAAAGGATGTGATCCCAACCATTACGAAGCCTTCGGTCTCCCTTACCCATTCGTGAGTCTTAGTGTAGTTCAGTTCTTTTGGATACATTTTCCCTCCTTGATTCTGTAAAATTATCTTACCTCTTGTTGACCGGTTTAACAAAAGGCATATCAACAACCTCAGCTTTGACATCCCTGTTTCTAATAATAATATCCACTTCAGTTCCCTTCTTAGTATAGGGAAGACCAAGAATAGCCATTGCATATACCTTCTTCAAAGAAGGACAGTAATTCCCCGACGTGATATACCCAATCTTCTTCCCGTCTTTTTTAACATCCATTTTGTGCCTTGGAATACCTCCTGTAGCAACATAGAGGCCGACAAGTTTCCGGCTAATACCTCGTTTTTTTATTTGAAGGAGAGCTCCTTTTCCAATGAAGTTATCCTTATCAAACTTTACTGTCCAGCCTTGTCCTGTTTCGAGAGGATTTATCGTTTCATCAATATCATTGCCGTAAAGCCAGTAGCAAACCTCAAATCTTGTTGTATCCCTCGCTCCCAACCCACATGGTTTTAGCCCAAGTTTTTTGCCTTCCGCTAGAATAACATTCCAACTGTGTACAACGTCTTTTGCATCAGAGAAAATTTCGAAGCCATCTTCTCCGGTGTAACCTGTACGCGAGATAAGAATCCTTTTCCCCAATAACTCCGCATACGAAAACTTAAAGCGTTTCAGTTCTTTGAGAGGCCTTCCCCCTTCTAATTTCACCAAAAGCCCCATCAACTTTTCTGATGTAGGTCCCTGTACAGCCACCTCTCCATAGTCCGGGCTCTTATTCGAAATTTCTACATCAAAACTTCCCCTGTTCTGTGAAATCCAATTGAAATCCTTTATGGAATAATTGGGTGATGCATTTACGACGAGCAATACGAAATCATCTTCTATTTTGTAGATAAAGATATCGTCCACCTGCCCGCCGTGGGGATAGCAAAGTTGAGAGTATTTTATATCACCATTCCGCATATTCATTACCGAATTCGGTACAAGATAATCAGTAAAAGAGAGCGCATCTTTACCTCGCAATTCGATTTCTCCCATGTGAGACACATCGAAAATTCCTACCTTTTCTCTTATAGCGAAATGCTCTTCAATAATACTTGTGTACTGCACAGGCATGTCAAAACCATCAAACGGTATCATTCTTGCCTTTAGCTTTAGATGCTCCTCATGTAGGGGAGTCAACAATTCCTCCATTTTCACCCCCTAACTAAAAATTAATATCCTCATTTCTGTATTTCAATTCATCTCTAAGTTTTAGCTCATCGTCATAATTTAAGATTGGTCTCCTCGCCGCGAGTACATCATCTGTTCTTCTTATAGGAGTATTATGTGGTGCATCTTTTAGTAATCCAGGGTTTGTCTTTGCCTCATTGGAAATTTTCACCATAGCATCAATGAATTCATCAAGCACTTCCTTGCTTTCAGATTCAGGTGGCTCTATCATCATTGTTTCCTCGGCATAGGGCTCGAAATGAGGGAAATAAATTGTTGGTGGATGAAGACCATAATCCATTAACCTCTTAGCGATATCCAAAGTTTTTATTCCATACTTTTTATAGTCTCTCCCTGTAAGAACACATTCGTGTCCGCAATAACGGTCATATGCCGGTCTATAGTATTTCTTTAACTTAGCCAGTACATAGTTTGCATTGATAACACTTGCTTCCGAAGCATTGTGGAGTCCACCTGATCCCATAGAAAGAATCCAGGCATAGGTTTTGACCAGCACAGAGAAATTAGCCCAGAATGTCCTTACCCTGCCGATGCTTTTATCTCCCACATCCGTTAAGTGATATTTAGCGCCATCAAAAGTAACTATGGGCGTAGGCAGATACGGAGTAAGAACATTCTTCACTCCGATAACTCCCGCACCAGGTCCACCACCTCCATGTGGAGTAGAAAATGTTTTGTGTAGATTAAGGTGGACTATATCGAAACCAACATCCCCAGGTCTCATAATACCAAATGAGGCATTAAAGTTTGCACCATCATAATAAAGCAACCCACCTCTGCCATGTACAATTTTCTCAATTTTCTGTATTCCATCATCATATAAACCCACAGTATTAGGATTTGTCAGCATTAATCCTGCGGTGTTTTCATCCATTAATTCATCAAGCTGTTCAACATCAACTGTTCCCTTTTCGTTTGACTTTACTTCTACCACTTTAAAACCACCCATTGCGGCAGAGGCAGGATTCGTGCCATGGGCAGAATCGGGCACTAACATCTTGTACCTTTTCTCATCATGATCCACAAAATACTTCCTCATAATGAGATTGCCAACTAATTCACCTTGTGCTCCAGCTGCAGGAGCCATAGTGTATTGCTCCACGCCTGTTATTTCACAAAGTAGGTTATTCAAATCATGCATGATTTCCAAACAACCTTGAACAGTCTCTTCAGGAGCTAAAGGGTGGGCATAAACAAAGTTATTGAGCGCTGATAGCTTCTCATTAACTTTTGGATTATATTTCATTGTACACGACCCTAGTGGATACAAGCCATCATCAATGCCATGATTAAACTTGGAAAGTTTCGTGAAATGTCGAACAACATCCACTTCGGAAACTTCACTAAGGGCCTTTCTAGTAGCGATAATAGCATAATCAGGTATACAATCCTTGATATCTACCTCATCAAACAAATCTACGGGCAAAGAATAACCATCTCTACCCTTTACACTTTTTTCAAATATTAATTCCATATTTATTCCCCCCTATTCTGAAAGAATCTTAGCCACCTTGTTTAAATCCTCTCTACTCAATAGTTCTGTTATGGCAAAAAGCAAAACATCCTTGAAATCTTCCTCTTTATAGAATTTGCTTATTTCTAAAGGAGGAATGAAATTGTTCTGTAACAGTTTCCCGTTTACAGTATGCACACTGTCTTTACTCTTCAGCAAAAACTCATTATAGAAGGCATAGTCAAAAACTCTTTCAAATTTTCCTGTTTTCAAAAGCAAATTTTCTAGGTAATGAGCGGCCTTCGTGTTAAGAAGAGAAACTTTGTAAAGGCCATCCGTTCCCATAAGAGAAAGATAAATATTGGAGGCCAGAATATTTAGAGCATGATTACTACAAATATTAGACGTTGCTTTTTCTCTTCTTATATCTTGCTCTCTGGCGCGCATTGTCATCACAAAAACACGCTTCCCGTCCACGTCTACTGTCTCTCCAGCAATCCTTCCCGGAATCTGTCTGAGGAATTGTTTTTTTGTTGCTAGGTAACCATTATAAGGACCACCATAATTCAGGTCCATACCAAATGATTGAGCCTCCCCGGCTACGATATCAACCCCCATTTCCCCAGGAGCTCTTAAAACCCCTAGTGACATGCTCTCACCAATTGCATTTATTAATAGAGCATTCTTAGAATGAGCAACTTCGCATATTTCAGCCAGGTTCTCTATCCCGCCAAAGAAATTAGGGTTCTGGACAATAACTGAAGCAACGTCATCACTAATTAATTCCTTTAGCTTTTCAATATTGAGCAAAGCATCCTTATGCCACACCCCAATGATTTGTGTATCATGTGGTGCTATGTATGTCTTAATCGTTTCTCTATAATGAGGATGAATTAATGACGAAACAATAATTTTGTTTCTATGTGTTAGCCTTAAGGACATTAACGCCGCTTCAGCAGTTGCCGAAGCACCGTCATAGATAGACGGTATTACTACATCCATATTCGTAAGCCTGGCAATATATGTCTGAAACTCAAACATTGATTGCAGGGTGCCTTGGCTAAGTTCAGGCTGATAGGGTGTATAAGAGGTCCAGAACTCTTCCCTTTGCAGCAGAGATTTCTCTGCCTCAGGAACATAGTGTCTGTAAGCACCTGCTCCGATAAGGGGTTTCATTAGGAAAAAGTCAGCGTTTCTCTTGCTAATCCTGTAAATTTTTTCTTCAAGTTCACTTTCAGAAATTGCCTCAGGGACATTCAACTTTCCTTTAAACCGAACATCAGTGGGAATACCTCCAATTAAATCCCTGAAAGAGGAAACACCAATCTCTTCAAACATTTCTTTTTTCTGCTCTTCAGTAGTTGGAATATATCTCATATTTCACCTCAACTTATTATTTCATTAGCACGCCGACTCCCTACGCTTACAATCGATAGCATTTTGAGCTTCTGTCCCAAATACCAAAAAGGACAGAAGCAACCATCATTTCCCAGCTTACTCCTGTCCTTTTACTTGAGAGAGTATCTGCTATTATTTACAGATTTTCCCCTTCAGTCACCTCACGATGAGGCATCTCCAGGAATCCTATTACTGGCAGTCCTTTTGCCTGAGAGTTTCGAAATGCCAAGCCAACAGCAATTCCTTGCCCCTTCGGCTCCCTTTACAGGGTCTCTCCTGCCATTGAATTACTCTTATTAGCCTTGGAGGATACCAGCATTCTCAAGTGCTCCCCCAAAGATCTCATCAGCTTGACGAACTATCTCACATACAAGCTGCTGCTTTTTTCATTCTACAACTGGTGCAAATTTATGTCAAGGTTTTGTGCTGGCTGACCACATAGGTAACACTGAACTATGGATTTTAGCAAGTTCCTTTTCAACATACTCCACAGGGGTAAGATAGACAAGAGACTGATGAGGGCGGTTGAAGTTATACTCAACAAGCCACTCGGTTAGCCTGGGATTGAACTCTTCGGGGTCTAAAGATAGATTAGAGTTGTAGAGCCATTCATACTCCAATGTCTGGTTAAACCTTTCTATCTCCGGGTTATCCTCAGGGGTTTTGACTCTTGAAAAATACTTTTGAATACCTGATTTGCTGGAGGTTTTTTCAAACTCTAAAGCAAACTCACTGCCATTATCTGTCTGCAAGTTTTCTGTGGGCTGAGCAACAAGGTAGCGGAGACGATAAAGAAAATCTGCTGCAGACCTCGAACTCTTATTCTTGTACATTCTGGCATAGCCTAACTTACTGCCATGGTCCACGGCAGTCAAGATATATCTTTTGAGGTTACCCCAGTAGATAACAATGGTGTCAAGCTGAAAGAGGAAACAGGACCTTCCTTCCTTCACTAGTTGTGTTATTCTCCTCTTTGCTTTCTGATGAGCTCGGGCTCTCTTCCTGGATGAGTGTCACTTGCCAGCGCCTCTTACGGTGGGGAGCTATAGACCTATCAGCCAGGCTACGGGCATTGTATTTGGAGCCTTTAAAACGATTAAACCACTTGTGGAAGGTCTTCCTTGAAATACTGAAGTGCTGAGCGGTGAGGGTAACATTCTCTTTGGTCACTGTGTAATAGAAGACCATCCATTCTACCCTCAATCTCTCATGGGTTGTAAAGCCTGAAAGGTCTGTTACTCCTCTCCAGCGCTCATACCTGCTCTTTAAGATAATGGGCTTTCTTTTAAAGAAGTAAAAGCTGTTTGGTTTTCTCATTCCGGTAACTCCTTATGTTAGGTTAATATCATCACTAACCATACCATCAGTGTTACCTATGTATCTCAGCCTCCGCAGAAAGCAAAATCAATGAAGAAGACACTCAAGTATAATGGGAAAAAGAGCTCCCATAACTACGAGGAAAAGACATTAAGAAATATGCAATACGCGATTGGTGCCGGGCTAATTAGCGTTAATCACAGAAGTAATCAAGAATCACCAAGGGAGATAAAGTTCGCCCCAAGTAACCTCACCTTCTGCTCAGTTTTCTGGCTTTCAACCTTCACCTACCTTGGGTTAGGCTTTTACCTCCTAACTCCTTTCAGTTCCCGCTTACTTGCCACTTCCCTCCCTCTCCATCCTCTCAGGCTTGATCACTTGGGACATTATTAATGTAGCACATTCCCAAAAACTTGTCAAATTTCACCTGCACGGTGCCCAGGACATATATATTTTTTATGTCTTGAAATTGCCACGGATTATTCCACGAGCTACCACTTAAGTTCGTATGAGCCAAGTATAAAGTTTATGTTTTCCTGGAGAGATGTGATTTCCCCCTGAGCAAGGAGTGTTTCATCCAGATCAATCATTATCTTAGTTTCGCCCGTTGGCGAGCCTATAATATGTGCGCTGCCACACTGTTTCTGCTTCGCCTGTGTCTTGAACACCAAAGTAACGCGAGACTGTGTTGAACCACTGGGAAGGGAATATGTTTGTAGCTTCGCATCGCTAACTAAAATTCCCTCTTTTTGCGCCAGATCACGTATCTCGTCATGAAGCATCTCAGGGTTTACACCTCGGTAAGTTTTCTTTATCCGAACTGTCATTTTATCCTCCCATGAGACATTATAACACCTTCCTCCTTATATATTATTACCTCGCTTATCTGATACAATCATTCATGGTTAAGATGAAAAAGGAATTAATGCGAATCCTGACATGCCCAGTATGTAAAGAACCCCTACAACTTAATGTAAATAAAGAGGATTGCGGCGAAGTTATCAGTGGCTTTCTGTACTGCCCCAGTTGCCGGCATTCATATCCCATTGAGAACTCAATCCCCAACTTGCTGCCTCCAAACGTGGATAAAGCTCAAGGAGAATAAGTCGCTCCACTCGTGGGGGATTCCCACACCTCGGTGCATGCTAGTGTTACAGGTGATTCGGAAAAACAGGGTTGAAGCCGATTATATATGGTGGCGGCAAGGTTCTCACATGAAGGCTCTATTTTGTCAAATGGTGATATATCGTTGAGGCAAGCATGGTCAAACAGGGCCAGAACCTCCCTTAAGTGGCTCTTCATTCGAGCAAAATCGTAGGCCAGGCCAGTTTCGTCCAGTTCTATGGCATTTAAACGCAATATTACTTTAAAACGATGGCCATGCAAATTTTCGCACTTACCCTGATAATGTCTCAGGTAGTGAGCAGCATCAAAATGTCCTTGCACAAATAATTGATACATCGAAACCTCCTAATTATATTTTTGCACTCCACCACATCCTTTTACACTGCTGGCTAACTCAACAATACTATTGCCAAGTTCAGGATGAACCAGTTCCGGGGCAATCTCGGATAGTGGTATCAGCACAAAAGCTCGCTCCACTAAACGTGGGTGAGGGATAACTAAATCACTGCTTTTGATGATTTGCCTGCCATAAAAAAGTATATCTATATCGATGGGGCGTGGTGCATTTATTTGTCTGCTCGGTATTCTGCCCATCTTATTTTCAATAACTTTAGCCAGATAGAGAAGTTCTCGCGGATTCAAGGTGGTTGTAACCCTGCATACTAAATTAAGGAAAAATAGCTGCTCTTTACAGCCTACCGGCTCGGTTTCATAAACAGATGAGGTTTTCTCTAAACTTACCTCCCTGGACAGTAACGCTAAAGCCCAAAGGAGATTTTTTTTCCGGTCTCCCAAATTCGAACCAAGGCAAAGATAAACAACAGACAACTCATTCTCCTGCTAAATCCCTTGACAATACAAAGGTTATTTCTTTCCCCTAAACAACACTGTTATCCCTGGCCCACTCCAGGGGGTAAACCAGGTACCAGAGCCCTCCCTGACAAACAATCGTTTTTGCTTTGCCCCTTTTATTCATTGCAAAACTTTCTTCTCCCAGTTTCTAACGTTCTTCACGAAATATCCCTCACCTGATGATTGCGTCACTCACTTTACAGACACGAACCATCTCTTTGACATCATGTATACGGACAATATCGGCGCCACTGGCAACTCCAATAGCTACAGTAGCCATTGTTCCTTCCAAACTCTGCGCAGGAGGTAAATTAAGCACGCGACCTATTATTGACTTGCGTGAGCAAGCTAGAAGAATAGGCCTACCTAAGCCCTTGAGTTCCTCTAAGCGCCGTAAGATTTCCAGGTTTTGCTCTTGCGTCTTGCCAAAGCCAATCCCCGGGTCAATGATGATATTCTCCACAGGTACACCAGCAGCTAAAGCCTGCTGTATGGCTCTCTGCAAATCAGCCCTAACCACAGAAATAATATCAGGGAAGGTAACGTCATGGTGTGGGGAAATATCGCGCTGATTACTCATCAAAATAAGCGGTACATTTCTCTGAGCTGCTAGCTCAGCCAGCTCCGGTTCCTGTTTTAGTCCCCAGATATCATTTATCATGCTGGCCCCGACATCTAAAGCCCCTCGGGCTACCTTCAGTTTGTAGGTATCGACGCTCAGCGGTAATGTTACCTCCTCCCTTAATTTTTCCAAAACAGGAATTAAGCGACCAAGTTCCTCATCAATTGGAATCGGACTCGAGCCGGGGCGGGTGGATTCGGCGCCTATATCAAGCATATCCGCTCCTTCTCTGGCCATGCGCTTTGCCTGGTGCACAACAACTTCAACATCGTCCAGTCCATCACCAGCGAATGAATCTGGAGAAAGATTAATAATCCCCATAATATAGGTTCGCTTGCCCCAGTGAAAAGTTGTCCTGCCACACTGAGTTTGACCAACTTCCTTTACTCTGTCATCATTACAGTTAACCATATCATTGATTATAACAAAGAAGACTATTAAAATATCAACTCAGGCCAAGCGGGAAAAAGAGAAATGGAAATCGAGAAAGAGATAGCTCAATTAAAAAAAACCAGAGAGGAAGCCAGGGCTGGGGGAGGACTTAAATACATTGAGGCACAACATGCCAAGGGAAAATTAACCGCCAGGGAGCGACTCGATATTCTTTTCGACGCAGGAACTTTTGAAGAAATCGACCCTTTTGTAACTCACCGCTGCACTGACTTTGGCATGGCAGAGCGTAAATTTCCTGGTGATTCAGTCGTCACTGGTTACGGCTGGATAAATAATCGTCCCACCTTTGCTTCTTCACAGGATTTTACTGTTTTCGGTGGCTCATTGTCAGAAGTAGCCTCTCAAAAGATTTGCAAGGTGATGGATCTAGCTGCCCAAAACGGCTCCCCTTTTATAGCCATATTGGATTCTGGAGGAGCTCGTATTCAAGAAGGTGCTGATAGTCTTGCTGGCTACGGTGAGATTTTCACGCGAAATACTCTGTACTCAGGTAACATTCCTCAAATTTCAGTGATAGTTGGCCCAACCGCCGGAGGCGCCGTTTATTCACCAGCTATTACTGACTTTGTCTTCATGGTTAAAGGCCTGGGACAGAGTTATATCACTGGCCCTGAAGTTGTCAAAGCAGTAACAGGGGAAGAGGTCAGCCTGGAGGAGCTAGGCGGAGCTATAGTGAACGCTACCAAAAGTGGCAACTGCCACTTCATGTACGAAACTGAGAAACAATGTTTTAAGCAGGTGCGTAAGTTATTAAGCTTCCTCCCTCAAAACCATAAAGAAAAGCCACCCACGGCAAATACTAACGATGATTCTAATCGCGTAAACGAAGAATTTCTTAGCATAGTTCCTGTTAACTCTACTCAGCCATATGATATGAAGAAAGTCATTACAAAGACGGTGGACGACAGTGACTTTATGGAAGTTCAAGAGAGGTTTGCTCGTAATTTGATTGTTGGCTTTGCTCGCTTAGGTGGTCAAAGCGTAGGCATTCTAGCCCAGCAACCAATGTACATGGCCGGAGTTTTGGATATCGATGCTAGTGATAAAGCGGCCAGATTCGTACGTGTTTGTGATTGTTTTAATATCCCAATAGTTACTTTTGTTGATGTTCCAGGATACATGCCAGGGATGGACCAGGAATTCAGAGGCATTATCAGACATGGAGCGAAACTCCTTTTTGCCTATGCAGAGGCTACTGTGCCCAAGATAAGCATAATTATTCGCAAAGCTTATGGAGGAGCTTATATCGCTATGAGCAGCAAGAGCTTGCGAGGAGATATTAATTATGCCTGGCCTACAGCAGAAATTGCTGTGATGGGCCCTGAAGGGGCCGTCAATGTTATCTATCGTAACGAAATCAAGAAATCGAAACAACCTGAGGAAACAAAACAGATGCTAATCCAGGAGTACCGAAATAAGTTTGCCAACCCTTATGTGGCAGCAGCTAGGGGCTATATCGATGATGTCATTGATCCTCGAGAAACACGCACTAAGCTAATCAAAGCATTACAGATATTACGAAATAAGGACATCTGCAATCCACCTAAAAAACATGGTAATATTCCTCTTTGATAACCCCACCCGTTAAAAATTAAAAACCAAACTCGAGGGTAATGCGAGACAATTTGTTTACAGGAGGCAATATGAGTTTAGCTGGCAACAAAAATGCGGTGAAAGTTACCGACCTCACCTTTCGTGATGGCCATCAGTCTTTGCTGGCTACTAGAGTACGTACTAAGGATTTAGAAGCCATCGCTACAGAAATGGATAAAGCCGGCTTTTGGTCTATGGAAGTATGGGGAGGAGCTACCTTTGATGTTATGACTCGATTTCTGAACGAAGACCCATGGGAAAGAGTTCGTATTTTGAAAGAACTAATGCCTCATACAAAACTTCAAATGTTGCTCCGTGGGCAAAATCTTGTCGGCTACCGCAATTACGCCGATGATGTGGTCACTGCTTTCATTCACCATGCCGCTGATTGCGGCATAGATGTTTTCCGTGTTTTCGATGCTGTTAACGACGAGCGTAATTTTGAGACTGCATTTAAAGCTATCAAAGACTGCGGCAAGCATATACAGGGAGCATTGAGTTACTCTCTCACACAACAGAAATTAGGCGGACCCGTCTACAATATTGATTATTATGTCAACAAGGCTCTGGTAATTCAGGACATGGGAGCAGATAGCTTATGCATTAAGGATATGGCCGGGCTCATCGCCCCAGATGATGCTTACAATTTAACAGAATCTCTAAAGCAAGCTCTAAAAATACCTGTCTGCCTGCACAGCCATTTTACCAGCGGCATGGCATTTATGAGCCATTTAAAGGCTATCGAGGCTGGAGTGGATATAATTGATACTTGCATTGCCCCTTTCGCCCTACGCACTTCACACCCAGCAATAGAACCAATAGTACTAGCTCTTCACGGGACATCGCGGGATACAGGGCTTAATTTAGAACAGCTTCTTAAACTAGGCGAATATTTTGAATCTATAGCTCCTAAATACAGCGACTTCTTAGATGCAACAAAAATGTCGGTAATTGATACCGGGGTACTGTGGCACCATATTCCTGGCGGGATGTTTACTAACATGGTGAGCCAGCTAAAGGAAGCTGGAGCGCTGGACAGATTAGCCGAAGTTTATGCAGAACTTCCACGAACTCGCGAGGAACTGGGCTATCCACCTCTGGTTACACCTACGAGCCAGATTGTTGGCACACAAGCGATCAGCAATGTTCTCTTTGGCAGATATAAAGTTATTTCTCAACAGGTTAAGGATTACGTTTCTGGACTTTATGGTAAACCGCCAGCCTCTATCAACCCTAAAATCCAGAAAATCGTTCTTGAGAATTATGCAAGAGGAAAGACCCCGATCACTTGCCGGGCTGCTGATATACTGGAACCAGAGCTAGACAAAGCCAAAGAGGCAACTAAAGACATCGCTAGAGACATTGGGGATGTTCTTACCTATGCACTCTACCCTACTAGCGGAATGAGATTCCTGAGATGGAAATATGGTTTGGAGGAAGCACCAGCGGAAACGAAAGCGAAAACCATGGAAGATGTACGGTGTGAAGACCAGTTAATAACTAAAGCTAAGGCTGGAGAGTTGGTTGATAAAGCAGAAGTGAAGACATCAGCTCAAGGAGTGAGTGGCATAAGCCTTAATATCCTCATCGATGGCAAATACCATAAGGTAGATATCGGGCTTTCCAGTGGTTCTTCTCCTGCTATGCCAGCATCAATAGCTGAGCCCCAAGTCGAAGCGGAAGAAGAGAAAGATGGAGAGGTAAACGGATCCCCCCTGGCAGCACCAATGCCCGGCATAATTATACGTTATCTGGTTAAAGAAGGAGATAAGGTTATAGCAGGTGATGGTGTGGTTATTCTAGAAGCAATGAAAATGGAAAATATCCTGCCTGCCCAAGATGATGGCAAAATCGTGTCCATAAATTTTAAGCCCGGAGATAAAGTAAAGACGAATGATGTACTGGCGATAATAGTGTGACCATATGGCTAAAACTCTAGCGGAGAAAATCTTAACCGACAAATCAAAAACCGATGCCAATGCTGGAGATATTGTCGTTGCCAATGTGGATTTAGCTTTTGTCCAGGACACTACTGGCCCCCTAACGGTACGACAATTCGAGAAAATTAGCTTTCAGGGAATAGCTAAGCCACAGAACGCTGTGGTTTTCCTTGACCACGCTGCTCCTAGCCCTGCCAGGCAGCTCTCTAACGACCATATGCTGCTGCGTCGCTTCGCCAGAGAAACAGGCTGCCGTGCCTACGAGGTAGGTGATGGAGTATGCCACCAGCTAGTAGCTGAATACTTCGCCAAACCTGGTGATATCATTGTCGGCTCTGATTCCCATACTGTTACCGCTGGTGCTTTAGGTGCTTTCGCCACTGGCATGGGCTCCAGCGATGTGGCAGCGGCTTTAGCCCTGGGGAAGACCTGGTTTCGTGTTCCTGAAACTTTTCTCATCAACCTTAAAGGTACGCTTCCAAAAGGAGTTTATGCTAAGGATTTGATCCTGTATCTCATAAATCAAATTGGATCTGATGGTGCCACATACAAAGCTTTAGAGTTTGCCGGCGAAACCTTAGCTCACATTACTGTACCAGAGCGCCTCACGATAGCTAATATGGCTGTAGAAGCCGGCGCTAAAGTTGGTTTATTCCCCAGTGACGAGGCAACTCAAAAATTCCTGACCGCTCAAGGACGCAGCGACAGCTATAGCCCGCTTCATCCCGATGTTGACGCACACTATGAGCGATTTATATCTTTAAATATGCTCGATCTTGAACCAATGGTATCCTTTCCCCATACTGTAGATAATGTTTATCCTGCCAGCAAGGCAAAGGGAATCAAAATCCAGCAGGTATTCATCGGTACTTGCACCAATGGACGCCTTGAAGATTTAGCTGTGTCTGCCCGCATTCTACAGGGCAAAAAAAGATCTCCTGGCACCAGATTACTTGTGGCACCGGCTTCGAGGCAAGTGCTTACTCAAGCCATAGATAATGGTTATATTAAAACACTGATTGAGGCTGGGGCTATTATTCTACCACCTGGTTGTGCTGCTTGCCTTGGTCTTCACCAGGGAGTATTAGGAGACGGTGAAATTTGTCTTTCCACTGCCAACCGCAATTTTAAGGGGAGAATGGGCAATCCCAAAGCCATGATATATTTGGCCAGCCCGGCTACAGCTGCCGCTTCAGCTATAAGAGGTGAGATTACTGACCCCAGAGAGATAATGTGACAAGGTGTTATCCACAAAATTCCCTCTCCTGACAGAAGAGAATTAAGATGAGGACAAAATGTCTGATATAATATTTAAAGGCAACGCTATGAAATTAGGCGATAATATTTCCACAGACCTTATCATCCCCGGCAGATATGCTCATTTAAGAAGCAATTTACCCCAGCTTGCCAAACATGCCCTGGAAGATGCTGACCCCACATTTATCTCCAGAGTAAAACCAGGCGATTTTCTGGTGGCTGGGAAAAATTTCGGGTTAGGCTCCAGCCGGGAGCATGCTCCTGTAGTACTTAAAATGGCAGGCATAAGCGCTATTTTGGTTGAATCAACAGCTCGTATTTTCTTTAGAAATGCTATAAATCAAGGAGTGCCTGTGTTGCTGTGTGACACCGCTAAAATTAGTGATGGTGACAAACTGGAGATAGATTTGGCTCATGGCACAGTGGCTAACTTAACTTCTGGGGCCAGGCTGACTTGCAGTAAAGTTTCACCATTAATGTCTGCCATTCTCAGCGAAGGTGGACTTATCCCTTATATACAGAAGCACAAGGATTTTGTTATAAAGAGAAACTCCTGAGAGAGAGCCATGTGAAGGTGATTAGCGAAGTAAGGCAACCCCAATTTTAGGATAACCATTATGAGACACAAAGTAACTTTCATTCCCGGCGACGGCATAGGCCCTGAGGTATCTAAGGCAACTCGAAGAACGTTGGAAGCTACCGAAGTCCAGTTTCACTGGGACAACGCTATCATAGGTAGCCAGGCTCAGGATATGTTTGGCACACCCCTCCCTGCAAGTGCGCTGGAATCAATAAAGAGAAATAAAGTCGCCATTAAGGGACCAGTGACCACGCCCATAGCCAGTGGCTTTAGAAGTGTCAATGTGGCTTTACGCAAAAAACTAGACCTTTATGCTTGCCTACGCCCCTACAAAACATATCCTGGCGTTCACACCCCCTACAAGAGCGTGGATATAATCGTGGTCAGAGAAAATACAGAAGACCTTTATTCCGGCATTGAATTCGCCATGGGAGATCAGGAAACTGCGAAATTATTAGATTTAGTTGTTCATGCTACTGGAGAAAGAATAAAGGAAGACTCCGCAGTAAGCTTAAAGGTAATATCACAGACGGCAAGCGAGCGAATTACTAAATTTGCCTTCGAATATGCAAGGCAGAATGGCAGAAAGAAGGTAACGGCGATTCATAAAGCTAACATACTCAAATTCTCCGACGGGCTTTTTCTGGATACGGCTCGCGAAGTGGCTAAGGGTTACCCAGATATAGAATTTACTGACATGCTTCTGGATGCTACGTGCATGCAATTAGTGAGAAGACCTCAGCAATTTGATGTTCTTGTCTTACCTAATTTCTATGGAGACATTATTTCTGATTTGTGTGCTGGACTTATAGGTGGCTTAGGGCTGGCTCCAGGAGCTAATATAGGGGACGATATAGCTATCTTCGAACCTGCTCATGGAAGCGCTCCTAAATACGCCGGGAAAAACAAAACTAATCCTATAGCAACAATGCTCTCTGGTGTAATGATGCTTCGCCATCTGGGCGAAAAGAATAGCGCTAACAGGTTAGAAAAAGCCATAACGGATGTCATTGCAGAGGGTAAGAGCGTCACTTACGATTTGAAGCTTGATCGCAATGATAGCACTGCTGTAGGAACTAGCCAGGTGGCTGATGCCGTGATAGAGAAGCTGAGACAGGCTGAGAAATAACCTTATTCTATTCAAGCGTGAAAGAGTTACGAGGATAACATCTAAGTAGCCAATACTAACCGAATAGAAGCGACAGATAGATTCTCATAATTTTGCCAGGTATTTTTCAAAATCTTTTACTTTTGGCGGTTTTTTGCCTTTGCCTGGTTCAATTATGTGCCCCTCTTTTTCTAAACATGCTGTTTGAGCTTCTACTCCTCCCGGGTATTTTTCATTGAGTTGCCCTCCGGATTTTAATGTCCGCCAGTAAGGAGTGATGTCTCTCTTCCCTTCTTCTGCTGCTTCATTCGCTGCATTAGCCGCGATCCAGGCAAAAATTCCAGTAGTCATAGGACATCCAATTGTGGCACCATGTTCTTGAGCAAGTTTGGCACGGATTTCATTTATTGTAGTAACTTTACCCACGGGGATTTTTCTCATAATTTCGTCCACTTCTTTTGGTGCTGGGATAACAATTGTGCCTGTCCCCCATCTTTTACTCATTTTATCAGTGATCTTTTCTACCTTTGGCAAATCCTTGCTGTCTGCCAATTTCTCCTGCCACGACTTACGTGGTTTAAATTTACCGCTCATTTTTACCTCCTCTTATGTTAAATTTTTGCGTTCCTTGCATCAAAGAGGAAGACAAGCAGTGCTGCGATGCTTTTGGCATCGCAGATTTCTCCTGAAGCAATAAGCTGAGGTATTTGACTCACAGGAACATGGACGAGTTCTATGCCTTGAGTATCCTCAGCTATGAGGCGGCTGGGCTCAAGGTCGGTAGCCAGATAACAGTGTAGATATTCCGTGCCGTAGCCAGGGATAGAATAAAAACCTCCCAGCCTATCTATCTTCCTGGGCAAATAGCCAATTTCCTCCTGCAGCTCACGGCAGACACAATCTTGAGGTTCTTCACCAGCATCTATGCCCCCGGCAGGTACTTCCAATAAGAATTTACCTACTGGATAACGAAACTGGCGGACCAAAAGCACATTATGCTGGTTATCAAGGACTACTGCTGCTATACAAGCGCTATGTTCTACCACTTCTCGAGTAGCCCTTTTGCCGTTGGGTTTCTCTACAGTATCTACACATAAATTCACTGCCCGACCGTGATAAATCTGCTGGCCAGTTAATTTTTTCTCCGGTAACATGACTCCTCTTTCAGAAATTGCTTTGTCTTGCTTCCCCCCTTGCCCTGCTCTTTTGTTATATAGGAGAGGGAAATTTAAGCCACAACGGTTTTCAGATGTGGTAAATAAGGGCTGATGCATCGCAGTTAGGAAACTTGAGGCAGTGATAGCAATCTCCCCATATCTTACGTGGCAATTCCATTTTATCAACCAAATGGAATCCCTGTTTCTCAAAAAAAGTTGGCCTGCGAGTAAGGCAATAAACAGTAGTTATATCTAACTCTTTAGCCTCATTAAGGCATGCCTGAATCAACAAAGAACCTATCCCTTGATGTTGGCCTTCTTCGATAGCAACCAGTGACCTTATTTCAGCCAAATCAACCCAGTTTATATGTAATGCAGCACAGGCAATAACTCGATCCCCTTCCCTGACTACAAAAAAATCTCTAATATTCTCATAAATCTCACTTAAGGCGCGGGGTAATATATCATCCTGGCTAACAAAGTGATTGATTAATCGCTGAATTGAGGTAGCATCTCTTGTTTTTGCTTTCTCAATCTTCATAATTGCTCCTTCCCTCTTAACTTACGCCTCAGCGAGCTATAGAAATATTTTGGCTGATGTGTTTTTAAGAAGCGCGCTACATAAGTGCTGAGTTTTACTCTGATGCTTTGTTCACTATAGATAGATATATCAACCTGGCCGTCAAGGCTAAGTATGCCCTTATCTCCAGCCACAATCTTTAAATCAACCACACTTTGTGAGGGCAAAACCAGAGTGTGGTTCAATCCGAGATGGCAGGATATTGGCTGAAGGATTATTTCTTTAGATTGGGGATGAAGAATCGGCCCGCCGGCTGCCAGCGAATAGCCAGTACTGCCAGTAGCCGTAGCTACAATAACTCCGTCAGCCCTATAAATGGCTAACATTTCGCCGTTAATTTCTATTTTTACATTAACCAACCGAGCAGCAGTGCTTCGCACTACCACATCATTCAAGGCATAGAAACTTTCATCTCCAAGTCGAGCTTCAAGCATGGCTCTCTCCTCAATCCAACCAGCACCTTTAAGCAGGTCAGGTAATTTTGATACAGCTTCGTCAGCGCTCAGCTCAGTAATGAAACCTAACCTCCCTAAATTTATACCCAGTATGGGCACATTTGCGGGAGCTGAAATGTGAGCAGTGTGAAGCATGGTGCCATCGCCACCAACACTCAAGAGCAAATCTGAACCAGTTACCTGCTGCTTAGCTTTGTCTTCCTCCCATGCAGGACATTGCCATGAAGAAACCCCCAGGGTAGATAGTAATTCCCCCAGCCTAGCAGCTACATCTCGGGCTTTTTCCAGTTCAGAGTTATACAGAATACCAACTTGTTGCATAAATCTCATTTTAGCATATCCCCGGCAGTAGCTCTCCAGAGAGCATATCAACAATACGGGAGGATCCCAGTCTCGTCTTCATAATTAGCCTCCCAGGATAAGTATTGCTTATCTCGCCAATAATAGATGCTTCTTTCCTATAGGTATTTTGCTTCATTTGAGCCAACTGTAGATTTCCCATTCCAAGCATAATTAGCCTACGCCCTTATTTATTATCTGTCTATTTAAACCAAACCGCGTCATCTACCAAAACAATCTCGGGGGTAGATGATAAACTGCCCTGCGCACCTGTCTTCCACAAAATGGTGATGCTCGAGTCGCTTCCATTTCTAAAGTTAATCCTGCTCTTGCACGTTCGTGGCAATCGCAGTGGCTCGTTTCAAATCCACCATGGAATTTACATTAAAAAAACTTAAATGCTGAGGGTCAAATTTCTGGCATTCCTCCTGCTCGACATACCTGACTCGCAAAATATCAAGTACCCGGCTTATCTTTAAATGATCTCGCTCTAATTCTGCTCTTATTGTATTTATACAGCTCCTGGAATAAATGGCGTGCAGGGGCTCAATCATCCTCTCTCCTGATCGAGGAATAACAACATCAAAGCCCTCGGACAACTCAATCATGTAACGCAGCAACTCAACATTAAGAAAAGGCATGTCACAGGCAACCACAATACTATAAGGAAATTTAGAAGCAAGCAACCCTGTACATATGCCTGCAAGAGGGCCCTTGCCAGGGTAAATATCTACTACAACTTCTGCTTCACAAGCTACTGGAAGTCCGAGCTTCTTTTGAGATGTTACTACTAGAATCTGGTTACTTATTGTTTTAAGCTTTTCGATAACACGTTCGAGCAGGCTCTTGCCGCAGATAGTCTCTACTGCTTTACATCTGCCTAGCCGCAGACTTCTCCCACCAGCAAGGATAATTGATGTTACCATCCCCCGTACCTGCGAAAACTATCGATTAGACTCATATCCCGTGCAGTCACTCCCGATGATTCTTTCTTCATGAGAATAAATATTGAATCTGTGTTCTCTGGCAAACCCAATAAGAGTTATGCCATAGCACTGTGCGTTCTCTATAGCCAGGCTGGTAACGGCTGAGGTACTAGCCACTACAGGGATTCGGCTATAGATTATTTTACTGATGGTCGATGCTGTCTGCCTGCATGATACTACCAATATACTTCTAGCAATATTTATATTCCTCTGGAGCGCAAGGCCAATGGTTTTATCCATAGCGCAATGTCTGCTTGTATCCTCAGCGAAGACTGAGTCATGCTTGCTAAGTATCCCTGCAACATGGGTGCCTCCAGTTTTCGCATGTAGAATGCTGCGCTCATTGAGTCTCTCCGCTGCCACCCAGATATCAGATACATTTATCTTTATTTCTGACTTAATTTCATCCAACTCTACATTGCTGCTATCAACAACAGCCTCAGCTTCAAATCTCTCCTCCTGCGACCTGATTTCTATATCCCTTATGTCAGATAGGCCACATATCCCCTCAGAGACCAGATATCCCCGGACCATCTCCTCCAGATAAGTTGGTAAACAATAAAATGTCCTGTAGTGCTTACCATTGAGTCTAAAGAGAACTTCAGTCTCCAAGGCAACTGTATCAATATCAATTCCCCTACATTGATTCGCTACTCTTTGGATTTTAATTTTCGCTAATTCCGCCATCTCATATCTCCTGTTGCTTGAGCTCCAGTTTGTTGTGGAACATTTCTCCTGAGTAGCTCCACAGATTCACCTCAAGAGCTATGGAGAGTACCCAGCCGCATCAATCAAATTCGCCATATATTCTACACTTTTCTATGAGATGTTGGCTAACTATGTTGAAACTCCATGATAATGTCCCGTAGATAAGTCGCTAGAAACATCCCCTTTCCGAGATGGGTGGTAAAAGCATAGGCAACTCCTAAAGAAGGTGCCTAAATGGAAGGGAGGAGCATTAATCATGAATCAAAGGGAACGCTGCCGTTTGGTGATAATGTCGAGAGTGCGAGATAGAGCAATGACCATAAGAGAAACATCAGAAGTTATGAGGATAAGCTACTGTCAAGATCAGCGGATATACAAGCGATATAGGGAGCAGGGAGAAAGGATGTCTGATGGACAAGGTAGGCGATGCAACAGGGAAGATTCAGCATCAAAGCTAAACCCCGTGCCAAGGTATTAACTGTATGAGATAAGCAGAGGACATTTCTAATGAGTCCTATAGAGGACATTTCTAAAGAGTCTTGACACCCGTGGCCTCAGGGAGCTTGCTAATGCCGCCTGATTATGCCAAAGTGTTCGGTTCAAAAAGTGTCCCATTTCGCTGATCGACAACACCCTGAGCATGGTAATAAGTAATTCCTGATACATTGTTGTTGGTGATTTAGCTTCAGGTGGTACTAAACAGTACCACCTTGTCATTTCAAGTGGTGAAAAGTTCGTTAGCAAAAATGTTAGCAGCTTTTATTTATTGCTGGAATTATTGATAGGTTTATTTGTTTGTTGCAGAAGAAATTTCATAGACAATCTTAGCATTTCCCAGTTACCAGATAAGAAACCCGCAAGAATACCCTCGCTTTCAACTGCTTGTTTTATAATATTCAAAGTGTCTTCGTTGAATGTCAATTCCTCAGTTGTACTAGCTATTGAAGTACGAAACTCAATAAGTTTTTGAATGTTACTAAAAGCGAGTTCTAGTCTTTCTGTAGAACCAGCAAAAACAGACTTTATATTTGCCTGTATTTTTTTAATGAGTAGCAAAATGGAACTATAATCGATTTTCTTTTCCGGTAATAGTGCGATAGTGAATTCGATACCTAAAGATTTCTTGAGACTTTTGTCAGATAGAGTTAATGGCTTATCTTGGACCGTTGTCATTATGAATGAATAGTAAGCTCTGATAATTGGAAGTGAGGTTATCAAAATAAGGTCAATGGAATGGTCGAGCCTGATATAATTGGAATACTTGTTTTGAAAAGAGGATTTTAGTTGTTTTGTTTGATGCTTAAGTTCTTCAGTAATTAAATCAGCAAAGGCTTTTGCTGATTCCTGTCCCATTACGGAAAGATTTATTTGCTGACCGATTGCTATGGGTGTTTGATGAGGAGGGGAATCGGACTTTGAGAAATCAAAGAAACTACCTATCTTCAGTTTTTGTACGAGCATCAAAAGTGGTAGAACTACCAATATCAACAATAGCCAGAAGTTGGGTGTAACATTATCATTGAAAAATGGATAAAGTAAGAAAAATAAAACAATAAGCCAAGAGATAGATAGGAAGACAGAGAATATCTTCTTTGTAATATCAACTTTCATTTTAGTTACTGCCCAGATTTATCAGCAAATGGTTTTTTCATAGCCACTTTACTTTTATCACTGTAATTATTTTTAAGATTAACACTTAGTAATTACGTTTGCAATATTATGTATTTGTGATTTTTGACTATGTTGTTGTCCAGCGAAAATGTCACCCTAACTGTCCAGTGAAAATGTCACCCCCTATTGATATATACCCTTAAAAGGTCTGCGCCAGGGATGGTCTGGTCTGGGCTGGGCTTGGTGTGATGAAGAAGCTTAGGCTGCACAGTTTTCTTTGCCGTGACGATGGGCACAGCAGGTTCATCAGAATCAAGCATCCCTGGTATAACGCGAGCTATATTCCTCGCCCTGAGCACTGGAGAGCCTCTGGCGGTGCTGGTCTGGCAGCCAGGAGATGTCCCTGGTAATATACCGCAAGGCTGCCATCCATCCTCTCCATAGTCTGGCTTAACCTCCTTTATAGTGGTAGCCAGAGCATATCTTAAATACCTTCGGTTCGTTTTTATATGATTTAACGGCCTCCCCTTCGGTTTGATTTTAGATGATTCAATTCGCATCATTGACGAAATAGAGAGAGTTTGCTAGTATAGAATTCGCCACTGACCTATGTAGCAGTGAGCTTAAAGCAAAATTAAGTAGGAATTTCCGCTTGGATTGGCAACGACCGAGACGGCAAGGAGAGTTTAGCATGGTAACCCTCTCGACGATGCCGAGAGGGTTTTTATTTATGATTATGCAAATAGCTTTAATTAATACCCATGGAATTGCTGAACCTGTAGCTAACATCCCCACAGTCAAGGAGACGAAGCAATGCTAACAATTGGGTTTATTGGCGCCGGAACAGTAGGCACAGCACTAGCATCAAGCCTTCCTCCAGAGAAATACAAAGTGCTTGCTGTACATAGTCGCACGCCGAGCTCAGCACAAAAGCTAGCTCAATTAGTGCACGGCTGCCAATTCTGCCAAACGGCCCAAAAAGTAGCTGATGCTGCTGAGCTAATCTTCATCACTACTCCCGACGATGTTATTTCTAAAATAGCCAGCGAAGTTGACTGGCATGAAGAGCAGGATGTCCTGCACTGCAGTGGCGCTCATTCCATTGATATTTTAGAGCCAGCGAGGCAATGCGGTGCTAATGTAGGCTCTATCCACCCATTACAAACCTTCGCCAGCATTAACGAGGCTGTAAAGAATCTGCCTGGCTCTACTTTCGCCTTAGAAGCTGACGAACCGCTGCTATCAAGATTAAAAGAATTAGCTTCCTCTTTAAATGGCAGATGTGTAGAACTTAAGCCAGGAGATAAAGTACTATATCATACAGCGGCTGTCTTTGTATCTAACTACCTGGTGACGTTGGTCAAGTTAGCCCTGGATTTGTGGCAAGATTTTGGAGTGCCAGCAAAGGAGGCAACAGAGTCTTTGCTCCCATTACTTAAGGGAACGGTCAACAATATTGAAAATATCGGCTTACCCAACTGCCTCACTGGACCCATAGCTCGTGGTGACCTGGGTACTATAGATAAACACCTGAGCGCCCTTAAAGCTATAGACTCTCCTTTACTTACTACATATCAGGAATTAGGGCTTCAAACCATCTCCATTGCTTTAGCCAAAGGAAAGATTGATGTGGATAGAGCTGAGGAGTTAAAAGCCCTGCTTAAGAGGCAAGGTACAAAATAAGATAAGAAACAGGAGGCGCCAGAAATGCGAGTAACCATCAATGAATTAAAAGAGATGAAACAAAATAAGGAAAAAATACCCATGTTGACTGCTTACGATTACATAACAGCCAAGCTAGTAGATGAAGTCGGCGTGCCTCTAATACTGGTTGGCGATAGCCTTGGCATGGTAATGCTTGGATATGACTCAACCATACCAGTAACCATTGATGAAATGCTTCACCACACGAAAGCTGTGGTCAGAGGTACCAAGAAAGCCCTGGTAATAGGCGACATGCCATTCATGACTTATCATGTGAGTATTTCTGACGCTTTATATAATGCAGCACGCTTCATTCAGGAAGGTGGAGCGCAGGCAGTGAAATTAGAGGGAGGTGAAATCGTCGCAGAGACGGTGAAACGTCTCACTTCCTGTGGCATCCCGGTCATGGGACATATTGGACTTACTCCACAATCCATATACCAGCTAGGCGGGTTTAAAGTACAAGGAAAGGCTACACAGACAGCCCAGCGTTTAATTAAAGACGCCCAGATCCTGGAAGAAGCTGGCGCCTTCTCTATTGTTCTGGAATGCATTCCTGCTCCACTTTCCAAACTAATTACCCAAAAGACAAGCATCCCTACGATTGGTATCGGTGCTGGACCCGATTGTGATGGGCAAGTTCAGGTAATCAGTGATATTTTGGGGCTTTACACCGATTTTGTACCCAAACATGCCAAACGCTACGCTAGATTAGCCGACGAAATAAAAGTCGCTATCGCTGATTACGTAGCTGAGGTTAAATCTGCTAGCTTCCCTACAATGAAACATAGTACCCCAATGGACGAGAACACTATGTCTTCCCTCAACAAATAAGGGGCAGCGTTGGCAAAATCATCCGTTGTTATTTTCCGAACGAAATTTCCCCTCCACTCAATGGAGAGGGTTGAGAGCCCGCCTTGAATTTACCCAAAGATGTGGTTGAGAACATGGACATAATAAGAACAGTTGCAGAGATAAAGGAATTAAGACGTAAGATTAGTGGTTCGATTGGTTTTGTCCCCACCATGGGTTTTCTCCACCAAGGCCATCTAGCCTTAGTAAAGAAAGCCAGGGCGGAAAATTTTACCGTTGTGGTCAGCATTTTCGTCAACCCCACCCAGTTCGGCTCCGGGGAAGCTCTTAAAGCTTACCCGCGTGACCTCAACCGCGATTTGAAGCTTTTGGAGATAGAAGAAGCGGATATTGTTTTCGTGCCCCCTGATAAGGAGATTTACCCACACGCATTTAGTAGCTGGGTAGATGTAGAGAGACTCACAGAGCATCTTGAAGGCACATCACGCCCAGGATATTTTAAGGGGGTAACCACAATTTGCGCTAAGCTATTCAACATTGTCCAACCTACAAGAGCTTATTTTGGGCAGAAGGATGCCCAACAGGCACTTGTTATAAAGAAAATGGTAGCTGACCTCAACATGAATCTGGAGATTATAACTGTGCCCACTGTTAGGGAAAGCAGCGGCTTGGCTATGAGCAGTCGCAATGCCCATCTCAATCCTGAGGAACGCCAGGCAGCGACCATTTTATTCAAGGCTCTCACCCTGGCCAAACAACTACGGCAAAGTGGAGAAAAAGACGCCAACAAAATCCGCGAAGCAATGACCTCACTTATTCAAAAAGAACCTCTGGCACAGATTGATTATGTCAGCATCGCCGATGCCAATGATTTAGGAGAATTAGAGATTGTTGTCCATCCATCTCTAGCTTCTCTAGCAGTTAGAATAGGCAAAATAAGATTGATAGATAATATGATTCTATAAATAGATGTTCCTCTCATGCAACTTTGAATTACAAAAGGAGACACAATGAATTTGCCACCTACCTTAAGCAACAATCACTCCTTGATTAGCACCATCAGCCCTATCGTGGCCAGAAGTGCCATAGCAGCACCGAAAAGGAAGGGGGCTGCTGGATTAACCATCTGCCATAGCCAGCCGGCAATGAGGCTCGCTGGAAGTAGTGTAACCCCCACTACACCGTGAAAGAGACCATAAGCAGTTCCTCTCCTCTCCACTGGCGCTAAATCAGCTACAAAAGCACGGACTGTGCCCCCTGCTAATCCGTAGTAAACTCCATAAAAAGCAAACACCAGCCATATTTGCCAGCCGCCTCTTGGCGGAACTAAGGCAAGCCCAAGATAAACCATGGCGTAAACCAGCCAGCCTGAAAGTATAACTCGCTTCCTACCCAGCTTATCCGATAGCACTCCTGCTGGTGTAGATAAGGAAGCATAGACAAAATTGAACAGCAGCAACATCAGAAGTACATAAACAACAGAGTTGCCCAGATTTTGTGCTCGTAGTGCCAGAAAAGCGTCGCTGGAATTACCCAGTGTAAATAGAAAAATAACACCAAGAAAAATTTTGAACCGTTTATCAAAGCCAGAAAACAGGCCATTAAGCTTGGCGATGGAGGAACTATCTCTCGATACCTCATTTTTGGGTTCTTGAATAAAAAAGAACACAAATAAAGCCAACACCGCTGGGATAATGCCGATTAACACCAGTTGTTGATAGGTGTCCATGGTAAGTGCCCAACTCCCACCCTGGCGCCAGAGGACAACAACTATCGCTGAAACAATGCCCATAACAGCGCCAAAGGTATCCATAGCACGATGGATACCAAAGCCTTTGCCTCTTTGCTCAAGAGTTAAGGAATCGGCTACCAAAGCATCTCTTGGAGCTGTGCGAATACCTTTGCCCACCCTGTCAGCAAATCTCACCCCAAAGGCTATGCCCCAGGTTGCAGCCAAGAGCATGAATGGTTTGGCACAGGCAGATAAGGCATATCCCAGAAACGTCAGTGACTTTCTCTTTCCCAGTTTATCGCTGAGCCAACCGCTGAAGACCCTGAGTAGTGAAGCTATGCTCTCAGCAGATCCCTCAATTAAACCGATAACCGTAGTGGGCGTATGAAGCACATTGAACAAAAACAATGAGAAGATAGGAAAAATCATCTCACTGCTAACATCAGTGAAGAAGCTAACTAAACCAAGGAAAAACACGTTAGGGTTAAGCCCAAAAATTCGCTTCGATTTCATATAACAAGTTTGCCTCAAATGGAATTGAGCTTACTCGTATAAGATACCTCCACATTATGCGAGTAAGCTCAGGTAAAGTACAAGAACTTAGTGGGCAGCCACTTGCTAGAACACTACCTGAATAATCACTATTGCCCCAACTATAATAAGGTAAATCCCTATTAAATAGTTCAGGATCTTAGGAAAAATCATGACTACAATGCCACATATGAGAGTTAGCACTCCCATAGCTAGTCCTGTTACGCCGAATAGCTGCATAATAGTATCACCTCCTTACAATTGCTAATATACCAATCACAATGAGCCCAATGCCTACTATCAGGCGAATGAGCTCGGGAAAGGCGAGCACCAGCACCCCCATAACGATGGCTGCTACCCCTATCCACAAACCTTTTATCTTCATGGCTCATCACCTCCTTAGCTCATATAATATACCCAAAATATGGTAAAAACAATAACCTTTAGCTAGCATATCTTTGTTGATACCACTGTCAAGAAAAGCTTATCATACACATTTCTCACTATGACAGAGGTAACCTGTTCAGTTATAATCTAATGCGGCATGCTTCTGGGAGAAAGTTGAAGATGGAAATAATACCAGCTATTGATATTAGAAACGGTAAGTGTGTTCGGCTGTATCAGGGTGATTACAACCAGGAAACTGTTTTCGATGAAAACCCGGAGGCAGTAGCTTTGAGATGGAAATCCCAAGGTGCAATGCGGCTTCACATAGTTGACTTAGACGGAGCAGCCACTGGTGAACCAAAAAACATAGCAGCGATCGAGGAAATAATAAGGACGACTGGCTTACTGGTAGAACTAGGCGGTGGCATTAGAGATGAAAATATAGCAGAGGAACTACTCCAGAGAGGCATTAATCGTGTAATCCTGGGCACGATGGCTATAGAGAAACCAGCATTAGTGAGGAGATTATGCCAGCGATTCGGGGAAGCCATTGTAGTTGCACTTGACGCCCGTAAAAGTAAGATAGCCATACATGGCTGGCAGAAGGACACAGTTGTTGATGTTTTAAAACTAAGCAAGGAGATGACTAAATTTGGAGTGAGGCGCTTTATTTATACTGATATAGAAAGGGATGGCACCCTCACTGAATCTAACTTTGATGCTGTAAAAAAACTAATTGCCATGGTGAATGTACCCATTATCGCTTCGGGTGGTATTTCCAGACTAAGGCACTTGCAAAGACTTAAAGAACTAGGAGTAGAAGGAGCTATTGTAGGGAGAGCTCTTTACACGGGAGACATCGATTTACAGGAAGCAATAACTAATATTGGAGGCCAGAAAACAGATGCTAAAACTTGATGATAAAGGTTTGATTCCAGCTATTATTCAGGACGCCAGCAATAGCGAAGTTCTTATGTTAGGCTATATGAATAAAGAATCGCTGAAGAGGACGCTGGCTAGCGGAGATGTTTGGTTTTACAGCCGCAGTCGGCAGGAATTATGGCATAAGGGCGCTACCTCGGGTAATTTTCTCAGGATGAAATCAATCACCAAGGATTGTGATAGCGACACGCTTCTCGTTCAAGCTGAGCCTGCAGGCCCTGTATGCCACACCGGCAATAGAACTTGTTTCTTCCAACAGTTGGAAAAACAGGATATTGATTAAAGGGTTAAGGTAACTCGTGGTTGTTTTGGGTTTTCACAATTCCTTCTATTTCCTTTGAATTCAGCTCTATATATCCATCTTCTTTTGTAATACTAGCCATTTGTATCTTGCCACCTACTCTATCATCATGCTTGGCTGTTTCTAAGACTATCCTTACTGCAATTTGCTTTAACACATCCATCTTCAGCCCCTCATATAGACGTTTCTTCTCCTTGCCTATTAGGTATTCTCCTACTGTTGTTATTCCTGTAATATAATAAGGATTCATAATGCAAGGTGCGAATCGTGGCTCCTTTGGAGCAGAACTTAGGGATACAAGTTTTGGTTCTCCTTCACTAGTATATCCAGCCAACACAAACTCTATAACATACCCACTGGTATTCTGAAAGGATGGTGGAACGCCTTTGGCGTAGAAACTGTAATCGTTTTTAACAACTCTTGAAAAGTGTCTAGCTACACTACTAATACCACTTATTTTCTGCTTTTCTTCCTCTGGTATATCATTCAATATCTCTTGGTATAGTTCTATTAGCCAACGTGAATATCCTCTATTCCCACCTACTTGCATTATACCTACAGAATTGTATAGCTCCCTTAGCTTCTTTGCATAATCGTGGTGAGTCTTACAAGCTTCGGATTCTTCAATTACTCTACTATCAGTCGCTAAGACAATACCATCTATGCCAACAAGCCCAACCGCTATACTCATTACTGGACTCCTTGAGAAGTAGAATATATCACTCCAATCCCCCCAATTACACCATCTTTCATTATAGCATAACAAATTATCACAAATGGGCAAGGATAACCCCTCCTCTTCTTCCCCGCACAATTCGCCAAAATTGCAATCCCCATACCAGAAACAATCAAAACAACCACGAGTTACCTTAACCGATTAAAGGGAGTCAAACCATCTAGCAAAATGCTAGGGCTATTACATTTCAATAGCCTAAGCTGCTCCTTGCGCAACTTAATGCACAAATTACTGGCTACGTAAGTGGTGATTTAATTCTAACTCTTTTCTACATCAATCAATATAATATATAATTACCTTGTTTATATTATATTGAGCGGTATTTTCAGGCAGAGAGAATTACGATGCTATTATGTCAATGACAGTAAATTGGAGTGGGGCTAGTTTGCTAGCAGTGAAAGGCTTCGGCACTGTTTTTCTAGTATTAATCATTCTTGCCGCGTTAACTTGGCTGTTAGGATTTATATTCCAAAGGGTTAAAGGGAAAAAAGGAAGAGCTAACCCACTAACTAAAGTAGAAAAACCAGAGCGAAGAGATAGATAGAAATCTTCGCTGTCACAAGGCTACACTCAAAGCAATTTGGAGGCTAATTATGTTTGGCATAGAAGCGGGATTTGCTTACCTGACTTGGCAGCACCTGATAATGTGGGGAGTAGGATGCATCCTGATTTATCTGGGCATAGCTAAAAAATGGGAACCTCTGCTCCTGGTACCGATAGGTTTTGGCATTATTCTGGTTAATATACCTTTGGGATATCATATTATGGGATTTCAAATGCCCGATGGGACCATGCTAGATTATTTGCCGCCTACATGGTCAGAGTTAATAGAACAAGGGGGCAAACCAGTTGGATTCCTATCTCACATCTTCCAATACGGCTTCGGGTGGGGACTAATTCCATTGTTCATATTCATAGGCATAGGAGCAATGACCGATTTTGGCCCTCTTATATCCAGGCCTATCTACTTCCTCTTAGGGGCTGCTGCACAACTTGGAGTTTATGCTGCTTTTTTCATGGCTCTAGCCCTGGGATTCAGTATCCCAGAAGCTTGCAGCATAGGCATTATAGGTGGCGCTGATGGCCCCACCACAGTCTACCTTACCACAATGTTATCACCTTGGCTTCTAGGCGCTACTGCCATAGCTGCTTATACTTATATGGCTATGGTGCCACTAATCCAACCCCCCATAATTAGAGCGTTAACCTCCGACAAGGAAAGAAAAATATACATGCCACCAAGATTGCGAGAAGTCTCTAAGGCAGAGGAGGTAATATTTCCCATCATGGTCACGGTTGTTGTTGGGCTTCTCGTTCCTGAAGCATTGCCCATCGTGGGCTGCTTCATGCTCGGCAATCTTTTGCATGTAAGCGGGGTTACCAACAGGTTAGGTGCGACCATGGCTGGTGCTTTTGTAGATATAATAACGGTATTCCTTGGTGTTTGTGTGGGGGCTTATGTGGCAGCCCCGTCATTTTTGCTTCCCAAACCATTAATGGTTTTCGGTTTAGGCATAGTTGCGTTTGCCTTCGCTACTGCGGGGGGGGTACTCTTCGCCAAATTAATGAACCTATTTCTGAAGACAAAGATAAACCCTATGATTGGAGCCGCTGGCGTTTCAGCAGTTCCTATGGCAGCAAGAGTAGTGCAAACTATGGGAGTGAAAGCTAACCCCAGAAATTTTCTTTTAATGCACGCTATGGGACCTAACGCTGCCGGTGTTATTGGCACAGCTACAGCAGCAGGAGTATTCCTAACTATAACAGCAGGACTTTAATCTACTAAAGTGGAGCCTCTTCCTCTTTTTCCTGCCACAGAAGAGCTGTTGTACCTTTAATAACCTCGTAATTGAAGCCACGATAACTGAGATAGTTCGATAAGCGCCGGTAAAATTCAGGGTAATCCAAATGAATCAAGATATGCATTCTTCTACGCCCTAATTTACAAGCATTGTCCATATCATTTATGTCTTTAGTTACCTGCTCTACAATCTCTCTGTTTACCTTCCTGTCATTTAATTCTTTTATAATTAACTTTTTACTCTTAGGTTTAAAGGATAGTCGATTCTCCTTCCAGAATTGAGCAAAGGCAAAATCATCAACCAAACTTTGTTCCTTAAGTCTGATAACTGCTTCCTTTACTACTTCGACATCAAATCCACGCTGGTAAAGTCGCTGTTTTACTTCTGCTTCGCTACGCGGACGATAGTTAAGATAGCAATAAGCTGCATCAAGGCACTTGTGGAAAGTAGTATTGTTTACCACCCGATCCTTTTATACTTGAGGGGTGTTATTTTTTACGGAGGTTTCTCTCTCCTCACTCTTAGGAAAAGCAGGGACAGCTGCCGAGGCCCTAATTGCACGTTCTATTTGGGAAGCAAGTTCCGAGTGTTGCTTTAGGTAATCTTTGGCACTTTCCCTACCTTGCCCCAGCTTTGCCTCATCACAGCTAAAGAATGAGCCAGATTTCTTAATTATGCCTGCTGCCACTCCTAAGTCAACCAGGTCTCCTTCTTTGCTTATGCCATGATTGAACATTATATCGAACTCAGCCTTGCGAAAAGGAGGAGCCACTTTATTTTTAACCACCCTGGCCCTTACTCTGGCACCTACTATTTCAGCGCCCTGCTTAATGGTGTCACCCCGCCTCAAATCTATTCTCACTGAGCTATAGAATTTAAGCGCTCTTCCTCCAGGAGTCACCTCAGGGTTGCCAAAAATAATACCTACTTTCTCACGTAGCTGGTTAATAAAAATCGCTGCTGTTCCAGATCTGCTAATAGCAGCTGTTAGTTTCCTCAACGCCTGAGACATCAACCTGGCTTGCAAACCAACATGGACATCACCCATCTCGCCCTCTATCTCAGCTCTGGGCACCAGTGCTGCCACACTATCAATGACTACCACGTCTATACCACCGCTTCTTACCAGGGTTTCAGTAATCTCTAAAGCTTGCTCTCCATTATCAGGTTGAGAGATAAGCAAATCATCTATATTGACACCACAATTAGAGGCATACGAAGGGTCAAGTGCATGTTCAGCGTCAATATATGCCGCAATGCCACCAGCCTTCTGAGCCTCAGCAATTATGTGCTGGGCTAGCGTACTTTTACCTGAAGCTTCAGAGCCAAAAATTTCCGTAATCCGTCCTCTGGGTAAGCCACCTATTCCCAAAGCCAGGTCAAGAGATAATGACCCCGTCGAAATAGCATCGTCCGATAATCTCCCCCCAGTCTCTCCCAATTTCATAATCGAACCTTTGCCAAACTGCTTTTCAATCTGCTCAATGGCTAATTCTACTGCCTTCTCTTTTCCTGTACTCATTTTGAAATGCCTAAAAACTAATTATGTCATCATACCGCAAGCAGCATGCCAAGTCAACGAAATACTGTGCGGTGTCCAGGACATACTATACCACAAATTAAACCCTCACTTTGAAGGCTGAGGCGCCGGCGGGCTATAATACCTCAATTAATAAAAACAAGATGAAAAACCTCGATAACATTTTAAATCAGGTTTCTAAACCCGCTCGCTATACTGGAGGTGAATGGAACAGCATTACTAAAAAATGGGAAACAACACCCATCCGAATTGCCCTGTGCTATCCCGAAACATATGAAATCGGCATGTCCAACACAGCACTGCCTATCCTCTATGAGATACTAAATTCCCAGCCAGACGCATTAGCAGAGAAGGTTTATGCTCCATGGATAGACATGGAAACAATTTTACGAAAGCAGAACATGCCGCTTTTCAGTTTAGAATCCAGACACCCCCTGAAAGAATTCGACATTATCGGCTTTTCTTTGGGCTACGAACTTACTTACACCAACGTATTAAATATCCTTAACCTGGCTCAAATCCCATTATCTAGCTCCGGTAGGGAAAATTTTCATCCCCTGATAATAGCTGGTGGTAGCTGTGCCCTTAATCCTGAACCTATGGCTGAGTTTATTGACTTGTTTGTAATTGGCGAAGGCGAAGAAATAATCTTAGAACTATTAGAGGTTTTTCGAGCAAGCAGGGGCGCTAAAGAAGAACTGCTGCGCCAAGCTGCCACGCTCGATGGTATATATATCCCTAGCTTTTACCAGGTAAATTACAGGGAAAACGGCACCATACACAATATTACTCCCCTGATACCCGAAGCCAAACCAAAGGTCCAGCGCAGAATAGTAACCACGCTACCACCTCCAATTACTAAGCCAGTTATCCCTTACACAGAGATAGTGCATGACCACGGCAATATAGAAATTCAGCGAGGCTGCACTCAGGGCTGCCGTTTCTGCCAGGCAGGTATGATTTATCGCCCAGTAAGAGAGCGCCCCCCTGAGGAAATAATAGATGCTGTAGATAAACTGTCAAGCTATTGCGGCTATAACGAAGTGTCCCTGCTTTCCCTTAGCACCGGAGATTATCCTGCTATTGAAGAACTTGTTTCCAAACTATCGCAGCGATATCGCGAAGACAATTTGACCTTATCCTTACCCAGTCTGCGCCTAAACACAGCCGCAGTAAAATTAGTAGACTTATTGCCTTCACAACGCAAAATAACGCTAACTTTTGCTCCTGAGGCGGGAAGTGAAAGGCTACGCCGCGTCATCAATAAGAATATCTCCGAAGACACGATACTCCAAATACTAGATACTGCTCTGAACAGAGGTTGCACAAATCTCAAGCTATATTTTATGGTTGGTCTGCCCACTGAAACTATTGATGACATGCACAGCATCGTTGACCTAGTAGCTAAAATACACCATCGTGGGAGAAAATGCAGGGTGAGAATTAGCACTTCCATCCTTATACCCAAACCCCACACCCCTTGCCAGTGGTTAGCTCAGGAAACAGAGGAACAACTATTCCCCAAATATAACTTATTAAAACGAGCATTACGGCGGGAACAAGTAGAATTTTCGTGGTCCGACCCTAAAGCCAGCCAAATTGAAGCAGCGTTATCCAGGGGTGACCGTCGCCTAAGTAAAGTCATCTACTACGCCTGGCAATTGGGTTGCAAATTCGATGCTCTGAGCGAACATTTTGATTATCAGAAATGGCTTACAGCTTTTGAAGAATGTGGATTGGACCCATCCTTTTATGCTAATCGGGAGCGAGATTTAGACGAAGTACTGCCATGGGAGCATATTGACGTTGGAGTAACTCCCGAATTCCTTAAAAGAGAATACCATAACCTCTGGCAGGAAAGGGAGACTCTGGATTGCCGACAGGGGAAATGCCATGCCTGCGGCCTACAGAGGTGGCAAGTTAGTTGCCAAAAAGCCATGGATTCTCTCCCGCTTCAAACACAACAAACCCCGGGTTAATATCCTTACAACAAAGGCAGGAATCTAAAGTTACTGCCAGAAGATTTAAAATCAACTGTCTCAAATCAAATTTCAAATTGCATGCCAGTATGCAAAGGTGAGGATTTTTCCGTGAAAGCAAGATAAAGCTCAACGCCAGTGCACAAGAAAGAGACAACAAGAGCTGCTGGCATACCCAATCCTAGCTGTTCAGCTACCATGTAGCCAATAAAAGCACCTAAAGTAATAAATTCTGCATGGGCAAAGTTGGGGAAATTGGACAACCCATAGGTTAAAGTAATCTCCACAGCACCTATAAGATAAAACTTCCAGTAATTACCGAGTTAAATAATACCTGCGCCCAGTTAATTGTCATAACTAAGTTGGTAAACAAGATTTTAGTTGAGTTAAATCCGCAAGCGATTCCCCATGGTCATGCCCAATCCTATCGAGGTAAAATGCATTTATGCCGATTTGCCTGGAGTTAAGAAAATCAAATTGCCAACTGTCACCCACGTGGGCAATTTCTTCAGGTTCAACGTCCATTTCCTGGCACACCTGGAGATAAAAGTCGGGAGTCTTTAATTGTTTATAATGCGAGCTTGCAGAAAAAATATGGGCGAAATAATACTCTACGTCCTGTAACAGATAATGCAACAATTCCACAGGTGTACCTGAGGCAACTGTCAACTTATATTGACTGCTCAGTGAAGAAAGAACTTCAATTACCTCAGGATAATAACACACCTTATCCTGGCAGCTTTTTATCACCGATTCAGAATCCTCTAAGTGCAAATATCTAAACCAGTAGTTTATGTCATACCACTCTACTCTCTGGTCACCGATTTTGTCATATTCCATAGCAACAATTTTTTTAGCCTGGGCAAGTTCAATGCCATTCCGCCGAGCATAAAAAGCTGGAATAGCTTCATGCCAGACAGCATGGGTAAAATCCGGCGTCACCAGCGTCCCCTCAGCATCGAAGGAAATTACTTTAATATGCCCACGAGGATTCTCTTTTCCCGCAAGGCCATGATTAATCTGGGTCATCTAAGCTGGTAATGCTAACATAATCAGAAACTGGAAGTCTATTTGCCGACTTATACCAGGCTAAAGTAAAATGGCTTCCACGCAACTTGAGTATCATTTAAAGGTGAATTAGAAGTGAAGAAACTAGCTCATACTTTTGAAATGGGCCCTATAAGACCACCTAACGAAGCTTATTCCTTGCTCATAAGAGCTACCAGAAATTGCCCCTGGAATAAGTGTCAGTTCTGCCACTTATATAAAAACAGTAAATTTGAGCTCAGCCCCGTTAAGGAAATCTTAAAAGACAGAGAAACAGCCAGGGTATTAAACGAAATTAATGCTGATTACATCAGGCTTCGTAGCCTTCATGTCCCCCAGGGTATGCCCTTATGGTCCAAATTAGAAAGTGGCGACTTTGAGCCACAGACAGAAGATAAGGTGATACTCAAGCTAAAGGATAGCTTCATTTAGCAAAGGATTTAATCTGTTACCGTGAGCACTGGCAAAGAGCCTTGATTCTTCGCTTTTATCCATCAACCCACAGGTTAAATCTAAAACTTCTTGACCATGTAAGCGTTCTCCAGGTTATAGCCAAACGAGCGATAATACTCCCTGGCACCAACACCACTTAAAATGCTTAACTCACCAGCATAAAATTCCGCTCTGGCAATCCTTTCCGCCTCTCGCAGTAAGCTTTCCCCTAAACCACGATGCTGGGCAACCTGATTTCCTTTTTCTCCTAAAGGAACCTCGGGACCAAAAATATGCAGCTCCCGTATAAGAGCTAAATTAGCGTTGCCTGCAATAGTCTTAATTCTCATTCTCAATAAGCCAAACAAAGTCTCATTCGTATCCTCGTAAGAAAGAAAAATTTCCCTTCCACCATAAGTTTCGTAATCCATTCTGGTTAGCCGTGGCTGGCCAATTGTCCAGCCATCTCTCAATCTATGCCCATACTCTCGGCAGCGGATACACTTACAACGAATATCCAGTTCATCCATTCGTTTCCTGATACTCCCCCTTAGCGCCAAATCCTTGCAGCCGGCAATGATGAATTTTACAGGAATATCCCGCATTAACCTGGGAATTCTTACATACTTAGGAATTAGAGTTTTGATGTTGACAAGTAACTCTATCATCTCCTCATCTTTATAAGGGTGATAACGATTATCATGATACCAATCTTCCAGTTCACTTCCAGCAATCACCAGTGTAGGATAGAGTTTAAGTCCATCAGGGCGAAAATATTCATCGTCAAACAATTTTCGTGACAACTCCAGATCATGTTCAGGCGTTGAGCCAGGTAAACCAGGCATCCAATGATAGTAAACTTTAAAACCATAATCCCTTAACAACCTGGTAGCGCTGATAACTTCGGCCACTCCATGCCCTCTCTTTGTTAGACGATGAATGTCATCATCCAACGTCTGCACCCCAATCTCCACTCTGGTAGCCCCAAACTCAAGCATGCTCTTTATCTCCTCCTCACCGCACCAGTCAGGTCTGGTTTCAATACACAATCCCACGCAACGATGTTCAGCAACTTCATTGAATTTTTTGGCTTCCCCCAAATCCACAGACGCAACGCCATTAAGGGCATCATAGCAATCTTTGACAAATTGATACTGATAGTCGCGGGGATAAGCGAGGAAGGTGCCTCCCATAATGATAAGTTCCACTTTGTCCTCAGCGTGCCCCATATCAGCCAATGTCTTAAGTCTAATCTGCACCTGCTTTCCAGGTTCAAAATTACATTTTATAGCACGCAAAACTGCCGGCGATTCCACAGTATAGCTTTTTGGTGCTCCAGATAAGCCAGGGCAATAGACACACCTGCCAGGACATGGGAATGGTTTTGCCATAACTGCCACCGGCGTTACTCCCGAAATAGTCCGAGTCGCTTTTCTCATGCTACACTTACACTACAGTTTAACAGGGCATATTCTATGGCCACAAATAGAGAAATTTTCGACCAGATAGCTGAAAGCTGGTACCATGTAAGACACTGGCCATTGTTGAGACAAGAATTGGAAGACCTGGCTCAAAGGTGGAAAGGGGGGAGGTTGCTTAACGTCGGATGTGGCCATGGTTCTGATTTTTTACCTTTCCAACAGGGATTTGAGTTGTGGGGAATAGATTTTTCCCCACAGATGCTTAAGCAAGCTCAGAGATATTCCGCCAAATTCAATTTCCATGCCAATTTAGTAGTTGCCGATGCGCTTTCCTTGCCTTTTCCTGATGCCACCTTCGACCAGGCGATTGCAGTAGCTGTTTATCATCATATCAAAGGGCAAAAGGAGAGAGAAATAGCATTCAGTGAGCTACAACGAGTACTGAAACCAGGAGGCGAGGCCTTTTTAACCGTATGGAACCGAGGACAACCAAGGTTCTGGCTGAAACCACCGGAGCAAGAAATTCCATGGAGGTTGAGAGGTAAAACAATTTATCGCTATTACCACCTCTTCTCCTATGGTGAGCTCAAAAACCTACTCGCTAAAGCTGGTTTTGAGATCCTCAATATAACACCGGAGAAACTCTATCACTTCCCCATAAAGAACTTCTCCCGCAATATATGCACACTGATAAGAAAGTAACCCTGCATTATGTCCGACACATAGACATTTACACAGACAAAACTACCCAAAATTAAAATGTAAATCTCACAACCGCTTTGCTCCTGCTGCTTTGATGGCTGGCATTGCTCAAAATTTAGCACTCTGAACTTGGGTGTTTGAGCTATTTGGAGAGATCTGAGTTGTCCGAATCTCGATTCTCTCCCCTGTCGGACAACTCCTGACCTATTTCCGCTTTCTCAGAAAGGCCCGCCTCGACAATGCCTATAAAAGTCTCCACCAGCCCAGGGTCAAATTGCTTGCCAGCGCCCTGTCTGAGTTGTTCCATAACTTTATCTCTACTAAGAGCATCACGATAAGGACGAGCAGAAATCATAGCTGCAAAGGCGTCGGCTATAGCCAGAATACGAGCATCCAGAGGGATTCCATCGCCCTTCAAGCCTTCAGGATAACCAGTACCATCCCACCGCTCATGATGATATAAGACACCATTTACACAGGCAGCTAAGCTAGGTACATTTCTAACAATATTTGCCCCCAGTGTAGGATGAGATCTAATTGCTCTCCAATCCAGTGTATTCAGCTCCCCTTTCTTGGTAAGTATTTTATCAGGAACACCAATTTTGCCAACATCATGAAGTAAAGCAGCAGCGCTTATTTTAGACACTTCTTCAGGTGATACTCCAATAGCTTCAGCTAAAGCTACAGCATAAGTGTTAACCTTCCTGGAATGGCCATAAGTATAATGGTCTTTAGCATCCACTGCCGAAGCCAGGGCATAAACAGTGCTCAAGCCACTTTTTCTAGCGTCAACTCCCATTTCGCCACTTGTTGACTCAGATAAAATTTTAGAGGAAAGATAAACCCGATTACCCCCGGTACGCTTGGCATAATAGAGAGCAGTATCAGCCATGGTAACAAGCTCGCCATACATCATTCCATCAGATGGATAGTTAGCTAATCCCCCACTACAAGTCACCGCAACTCCCCTGGCTTTCATTTCAGCAGCAATACGCTCCCGCGTTCGTTCCGCAACCACATAAGCATCTTCCACATCCGTTTCGGGCAAAATCACAACGAATTCGTCACCACCGTAGCGGAAAGCCTGGTCAGCGCTCCTGATAGAACTCTTAATAATTCTACCTATTTGGTTTAGGAGCCGGTCTCCGGAAGGATGCCCATATATATCATTATAGGTTTTAAAGGAATCAAGGTCGAGCATTAACAGGGAAAATGAATTCTCGCGGCGAGAATGGCGCGCAATCTCTTCTCGAAAGCGTTCTTCAAAATGACGTCGGTTGAATAGCCCGGTGAGCTCATCGACACGAGCTCTCTGCTCAGCCCTGGCATAAAGCTGAGCATTCTCAATAGGCATGGCAATCTGCAAAGCCAAATGCTTCAGGGCGCGTATTTGCCCAGGATTATAAGCATGAGGGTGATTGCTCGCTAAAAGCAAAGTGCCAATAACATCGTCTCGCACAATCAATGGCAGATAAATTACAGAGCGGATTCCCTGCTTAATATGAGCCTTAGTATTTGAAAATTCCCTATCGTGCTCCAGGTTAGCCTGATATAAACTTTCCTTGTGTTCAGCTACCCATTCAGTCGCTGAGCCTTTAAATGGTATCTTATCTCCCACTCGACGCCCCGAGTCCAACTGGCTGTATAGAGCTAAAATGCGAAGATGCCCTTCTTCAATTAAGCCAATCGAAGCATAATCAATGCCAATCCCCTTGTTCAACTCCTGGGCAAAATTCTCAAAGATTTCCTCAATGTTCATGCTGGAAGTTATGATTGCATTCAAGCGGTTGATAAGAGCTAATTCTTCTCTCTGCTCCTCCACTTGCTCACGGAGATATTCTTTTTCCATACTCACTGCCACATGGTCGGCAGTGAATTTTATTAAATCAAGATCCTCGACAGTATAAAGCTTGTCCTTTCGCTTGTTACTCACTGTCAAAATAGCAATAAGCCTGCCGCTGTGCATTAAAGGAACGAACATTTCTATTTCTGCTGATCGGACATCTTCTTTTTCCTCTTGCCACAAACCATGGAATTCAGGGAGGGTCTCGATCTCCCGCCTGGATAATCTCCGAGATTCCCGCTTCAACCAGGTTATAACCGGGCTGTCTTGCCTCAATTTCATCGCCGACAGAGGATTATCTACCCCATGGGGGTAAATAAACCTGGGAACAAAGTCTCCTACTCCGGCTCCTGGTAAAAGAAAACAGGCTCTGTGACAATCGACCGAATAAGTAAGCAACGACACAAGCCGGCTGCCAAAATGTTCCAGCGTAGGAGCATCATATATCTTGTCGATAAAATTAGCTAAATTGCGCCGCGGGCCAGTCTTTTCACCATAAAATACTTGCTCCATTCTTTCAGCAACTACACTACGCGCTCGAACACCAAAAATAATAAATATAATCAGTGTGGCTAATAAAGATATGAAGACAGAGCTAAAGCCTGACTTGAAAGGGAACACCTTCTGGAACAAAAGCCACCATGCCAAACAAGTAGATATGAAGATAGTGCCATATATAGTGGAAGTCAATCCATGGCGGAAAAACACCCTGAAATCCAGCAGGTGATGAGTTGCAACAGCATAGGTTAAGAGGCAGGCAATGGCTAAATTACCAACATGGCTGAAGGGAAATCCTCCACCCAATGGAGCAAACGATATGACAGTACTGAGAATCATTATGCCGATTCCCAATATTAAATAAACCATCTGGTTACGCAATATCGGGTCGGCTAAAATCCTGCGACGGCGCACTAAATAATATACATCCCTGCAAATCAAAGCCATGAGAAGTAATCCAATGACACTAAGCCATATACCATAGTTGACGTAGATGCCAGCGGTGGTAATATCAATGGTCTTTGGAATATAGCCCAGCGCTGCTAATACAATAGTGGCTCCTGGCAAAGTATAAGCGAATGGTATCTTAAATTTTTGAGGCTTATAAAAGAGATGCAAAAAATAGTGAAATTGAACTCCCGTCCATATACCCACGCAATTAACAACCTTAACGAGAAGGAGCTTATCCTGCATGAAGAAATCGCTGCGGAAGAAAACATCACTCAAGCTCCACAGAAATGCGGAAATCAGGTACAGAAAGAAAAACTTCTCCTTTCTATCCCAGGGACGGCTTCCAAGTAAAATGACAAAGAGCGGGATATAGGCAATACAAGCAACTAATGGAACGAAAGCATGAACATCCATAACGTAAACCAATTATCGACATAAATGCGCAAGCTGTCAAGAGGGGCGAGGATTTACCCTCGCCCCTTATCGGTATTTAATTGCCAGGATTAATTCAAGAGCTCAAGCAACTCCGCTTCGCTCAAATTCAGTTGCCAGCATAGCTTTCCTCTCAACTCTCTTAGCAACTCCCAGTAAAGCAAGCGCTTTGTCAGGCGGGTTAATGTGCGGTGGTTTCAAATGGCCCAGGTCAGCACCTTCAGCTTGCCGCTGAGAAAGATAGCTGGCAAAAGCGCCATGAGGAAGTAAAGTAACCTCTATAGGTTTCAAACCAAGCACAGCCTCTGGATCTCCGTAAGCACTGTAAATATTATAATGATACATGCTGTCTAATTTCAGGAGCTCCTCATACACCGCTGCTGCTATGTTTTTTTCACTGGCAATATAATTATCCTTAAGTTCCAGGTAGAGATGTAACACAGGTTTATCGTCAATTACTTCTTTGCGTGCTGCCCAATCAACATAAGAAATGCCAGTATTTTCAATTGCTTTCCAGATTAGCCTTTCAGTCAAATGGCCAAAACCAGTAATATCAACAAGGTCATCAGCTCTACTGTAAAACAGCATCTGTGGTATATCAATGCTCAAGCGCTCACTCCGCAGCGAGGTTATCTTGACCATGTCCCCAAGTCTCAATCTGGTCATAATGCCACCATGGAGATTGGTAATAACTATCTCGTAATTCTCACCCGTTTTTACTTCGTCCAGCAAGATAGTCCTGGGTCGATAGGAATGGTTTAATTGCCATTTAGACCATTCTCTCTCAGGAATGAACTCAAAAAAATTGAGGTTGGGAATAAAAGTCATGCCTTCATAATCCCATGTCTGAGTGGCATAGATGCCACCTTCTGTACCAACATATAACTCCAGTGGATACCTCCCCCACATCTCTTTCACTCTTATCTTAAAAACGGCGCTATCTGTGCCGCCACCTCCAATTCCCTTAATCGACCACAAATCTTTAGGCAACAAAGGGCGACGAGCCAGTCTGCTTTTAGCTATGCCCTTACCCACACGGAGCAGTGCCCTGGGATGAGATAAGAGAGGGCGAATATTCGTCTTCCCAGACCGCTGACTGAACTGCTCTCCCACAGACACCAGAACAGATGGCAAGCCACCAAAAGCATCAAGCCCCTGATACAGAGCTTCCTCGAAACCAGCCTTTATTTTCTGTTGGAAAGGCATCCCTTCGGCGTTAGAGGGCAGCATATCATAGCCAAGCGACTGCTGTATCAAGTTGCAGAGAAGCCCCGAAGCATACTCCGGAGGTCCTACCGTATATATCGTCTTTTGATGTTCCTTAATCTGCGAAACATCACCCCGGTTGCCACACATGGTAAAAATAGCTATGCCGCCAGCCACCTTCTCGTATTCTGAAACAAAATCTTGCGACATCGGCACCCACTTGACATCGTATTCACCAGTCTTGCCTGAAGTACGTACCCAGCTGGCAACTTTGGCCGGTAGAACATCCTCCCTCTTCTCACTCAACTCAGGAAGATAATCTCCGTAGATGGTTAACGGCACCTGCTCCCGAAATTCCTCCACCGTCTCCGGCATGGCACCACGCATCACCTTCCTGCCCAGCTCACACCCCTTCAGCAACCCAATCTGCTCCAAAAGCAACCGTTTCTGGATAACCATGAACTGCTCCAGACTTAAGTCAATAAAACCACAACACATCTGCCACAACTCCTCTTTCCTGCCCTGCCTCAATAAATCAATCGGCCTTGTCATAATTACACCTCCTGTTCTCTTTCTGCCATTCCGAACTACACACTACCACCTGTAACACTGCCTCACCTCTTAGAGGCGCCCAGAGCTTGCAGCTTCCGGCTTAGCTGTTCAAATTCTTCACCATTGGGTTGCTTGCCCAGCTCAAGTCCATAGCTAATAAAGAATTCCAGGAATTTACGCAATAGCTCCTTCGTCCCTTCCTGAAATTGCTGCATCTCTACCCTGCTAATCACATCATGATTCTTCCCTTCTCCCTTCAACTGACCCCCGATGAGAAAATTAATAAATTCGGAACGGCTCATGTCTCCACGATTATCATCTATCTTCGCTACCAGCTCTGCATCCACTATTAACATTCTTTTTTCAGCCATGTGACTCTCCTTTTTCTTATCCTGAATTTTCAATTCCCTGCTCTACCAAATACAACCCTCAATGTCGAGTTTAACAAGCTTATTCTCCAGTATTCACCAGGGACAAAGCTAGAGCTTCGCCCCTGGAATCATTTAACCGCTACGCGCTCACTTCATCCAACTGCAACCCGCTCGGCTTCAGTCGCTGGCATGGCTTCCACTTTAACTGTTGTGGCAGATCCCAGCGAGGAAAGCACTTTATCAGATGGATTGATATGCGGCGGTTTCAAATGGCCCAAATCAGCTCCCTCAGCCTGTCGCTGAGCCATGTAACCTGAAAAAGCGCCTTGTGGGATAAAGGTAACCTGCACAGGTTTTAAGCCAAGGACACTCTCCGGGTCGCCCCATGCAGTGTACATATTGTAGTGGTATACGCTGTCTAATTTTAGTAGCTCTTCATACATTGCTGCTGCCACAGCTTTCTCACTAACAATGCTATTGCCTTTAAGCTCCAAATAGAGATGCACGGCTGGTTTATCCTTTATCATCCCTTTACAAGCGGTCCAATCTACATAAGGAACGCCTATATTTTCAATTGCCTGCCAGATTAACTTCTCCGTTAGGCGGCCAAAGCCAGGGATATCAATAAGGTCATCAGCTCGCCTCTCAAACACCATTTGTGGAGTATCAATATTCAATTTCTCATCTCGCAGCGAGATTATGCGAACCATATCGCCAGGCCTGTACCTGGTCATTACACCACCATGAAGGTTGGTGATGACTACTTCGTAAATCTCGCCTGCTTTCACTTCGTCCAACAAGACAGTTCTAGGTTGATACGAAGAGTCTAACCGCCATTTGGCCCATTCCCTCTCCGGAATAAACTCAAAGAAGTTAAGGTAAGGCACAAAAGTCATCCCTTCATAATCCCAGCTCTGGATAGCATAATAGCCACCCTCAGTGCCAGAATACATTTCAAGGAAAGGCCTTCCCCATAATTCCTCCACCTTTTTCCTGAAAATGCTGCAATCTGTGCCGCTGCCTGCAAGGCCTTTGAGCGACCATATATCTTTAGGCACCATAGGACGGTGAGCCAATTTACTTTTTGCTAGCCCCTTTGCCAGGCGGACAAACGCCTGGGGGTGAGCTAACAAAGGTCGAATATCTCTCTTCCCCGAACGCTGACCAAATTGCTCTCCTATAGACGCCAGAACCGATGGAAGGCTACCAACCATATCAAGCCCTCGATACATAGCTTCTCCGAAACCAGCTTTCATCCTTTCCTGAAACGTCATTCCCTCTCCATGAGAAGGTAAAAAGTCACATCCAATCGCTTGTTGTGTCAGGTGGACGAGAGCGCCCGATATATATTCCGATGGTCCCATGCTCAATAGTAATTTGAAGTGCTCATTAACTTTCGAAGCATCGCCTCGACCATCACAAGTAGCAAGAAGAACGATAGCTCCTCCAAATTTCTCAGATTCGCGGGCGAAATCTTCCGACATCGGCACCCACTTGACAGTGTATTCACCAGTCTTGCCTGAAGTTCGCACCCAGCTGGCAACTTTGGCCGGCAGAACATCCTCCCTCTTCTCACTCAACTCAGGAAGATAATCTCCATAGATGGTTAACGGCACCTGCTCCCGAAATTCCTCCACCGTCTCCGGCATGGCACCACGCATCACCTTCCTGCCCAGCTCACACCCCTTCAGCAATCCAATCTGCTCCAAAAGCAACCGCTTCTGGATAACCATGAACTGCTCCATGCTCAAGTCAATAAAACCACAACACATCTGCCACAACTCCTCTTTCCTGCCCTGCCTCAATAAATCAATCGGCCTTGTCATAATTACACCTCCTGTTCTCTTTCTGTCATTCTGAACTACACACTACCACCTGCAACACTGCCTCACCTCTTAATTAGAACGACAAAATCTTATTACTATGAAACTATGACAGACCTTGCTTGATTTTGGGAAGTGATTATGTTCTAGAAGATAGTTCTATTTGAAGCTGTGACACGAAAAGTCTAATTGAAAAGAAAATGTAAAGAGGCGACACGCCCCCCTAATAAATCTTGCTTTTTTGAGAGGTACCCAGGGCTTGCAGTCTCCGGGTTAACTGCTCAAATTCTTCATCCCTGGGCTGTTTGCCCAATTCAAGTCCATAGCTGATAAAGAATTCCAGGAATTTACGCAATAGCTCTTTCGTCCCTTCCTGAAATTGCTGAAACTCTTCCCTGCTTACTCCATCATGGCTCTCGTTTGCCCCTTCCAGCCGGCTCCCGATGAGAAAATTAATAAATTCGGAACAGCTCATGTCCCCACGATTATCATCTATCCTCGCTGCCAGCTCCGCATCCACTATTAACATTCTTTTTTCAGCCATGTGATTCTCCTTTTCCTTATCTCTATACACTTCAAATTTATTATTTTATGCCGATTTCCCAATCACCCTCCCCCACTCAGCTCCAGAGGCTCCCTAGTCATCTCCGAACTCAAGAATTTCCATTACGCCATCGATGTTTCTAAGCAACCCCAACCCCTTCTCCGTCACGTGGTAAGTAACCACAGGATTACCTACCTCTATTTTACTAATAAACCCACGGCTCAACAAGAAACCAAGGTACTTCTGTATCTGGCTATAGCTCATATTAGCGCTGTACATAATCTCCGTCTTGCCAGCACCATTCTCCCCTACCTTGAGCATATCAGCTATTATTTCAATATTAGACCGTCGGCGATTCATCGTAACCAACCTGCTACTATAGTAGCCTTACCATTCTACCATAATAGCGGCGCAAATTGTCAACTTAGCTTTGGCTCTGACCACAATTCCAGGTTCTACCCTACAAAGTAAAGAGGCTCTCTCCAGAACCTAAATAATTCCTGTGCTTAAAAATTTGAGTTGCTGTCGCCTCCTGCAGTAGTCTCTGTAGTAGTCTCTGTAGTAATCTATGTTAATGATTTGCGAAACCCAGCTTCAACAGTTTGTAAAATGGCATTCAGCGTTTTGTTTAACGAAACTTCTTCGACATAAGAGTCACGTATTCTTTGGCAACATTACTAAATCTGCTAAACTCAGCAATTAATTGGGCGACAAATAGCAGCCCGACATAAATTCAAGGGGGAAATATGAAAGGAGAAAACTCAAAAGGGCAGGTAGCAACTCTAATACTCAAAAAGGGAGCCGTTTACACAGTCGACAGAGAAAGGAGTTGGGCTGAGGCAGTGGCTATCCGCAATGGCTCAATATTATATGTTGGCAGAAATGATGGCCTCGCACCATACATAGGCCCCAACACCAGAATTATTGACCTCGAGGGGAAGATGGTTTTACCAGGATTCTTTGATGCCCACTGCCACGCTTCATTAGGGGCAGTGGCACTGACTAAAACAGCACAGCTCGTCGGCCTCAATTCAATTGAAACTTATGAGAAAGCAATTAGCAAGTTCGCTGCAGACAATCCCGACCTTCCCGTAATCCAGGGTAACGGCTGGAGTAATACAGCCTTTGGAGAGAAAGGGCCTCAAAAAGAGCTTCTGGACCGCTTAATAGCTGACCGCCCTATAGCTCTAACTTCGGAAGATGGCCACTCACTATGGGTTAATTCAAAAGCTCTTGAGATAGCAGAAATAACAAAAAACACACCAGACCCTCAAGGCGGAGCTGTCGAAAAGAATTCAGAAACAGGAGAGCCTACAGGGTTATTGAAAGAGAGCGCAATGGGCCTCGTGTACAGCAAAATTCCCGACTATTCAGTAGAAGATTACATGGAAGGGCTTACTTTATTTCAGAAGGCAGCAAACGCTGTGGGATTAACAACAGTACATGACCCTTTACTCTATCATAACCTGGGGAATATGCAGTACCCCTCAAGTGACAATGGTACACAGGCGATTGAAAAGCTTCGGAAAGAAAAACACCTTACACTTCGCTACAGGGGATCATGGGTAAACATACCTGAAAGAAGTGCGGCAGAGCAAATCGCAGCATTCATTGAAGCCCGCAAAAAATACACGGGTGATTTGTTTCAGGTTAATGCCGTGAAGTTTTTCGCTGATGGGGTGATTGAAGCAGGAACAGCCTATCTTCTTGAACCTTACACAAATAACCCTGACAGTTGCGGCGAGGAATTTAGTTTGGACCATAAAGCATTTCGGGAAGCCGTTGCTGCTTTTGATAAAGCCGGATTTCAGGTTCATGTTCACGCAATTGGCGATGCAGCAACACGTATAACACTTGACGCCTTTGAATATGCGCAGAGAGTTAATGGCAAGAGAGACTCTCGTCATAGCATAACCCATTTGCAGCTTGTTGCCCCCGAAGATGTAAAAAGGATGGCTGAACTTGGGGTTGTCGGCCTTCCACAACCATACTGGTTCATGAAAGATGATTATTACTGGACCCTCGAACTTCCGTATTTGGGAAAAGAAAGAGCAGATAAAGAATATCCAATGAAGAGCCTTATGGATGCGGGAGTCGTGATGGCCGCTGCGAGTGATTTCCCTGTGCCAAGCACTGATCCCTCTACTCATGAAGGAACTCCTTTTATGCATCCTCTGGCAAGCATTTACACCGGTGTAGTACGGTCAGCTCCAGGAGCAACAACAGACCCGGACAAGACGCTTAAAGAAGGTGAAAGTGGAGTATTATGGGCCGAGGAGAGAGTCAGCCTTGATGATATGATTACAAGCTCCACTATAAACGGCGCCTATGCAAATTTCCTGGAAAAGGAAACAGGTTCTATTGAAGTAGGGAAAAAGGCAGACTTAGTTGTTCTTGACAATAATCTTTTCGAAATCCCTGTGGAAAGGATCTTAGAGACGAAAATCGTAATGACATTGCTAGAAGGCGAAGTAATTTATCAACAGTAACCAAGTAGTTTCTAAAGTAATACTTATTCAAGCATAGGCTTATCTCAAGCCTATGCTTGAAGTAAATATGGCATAGCCGCCGAAAATGTAAAGCCCTATTAAAGCCAGTGCATACCAGCTAATAAATACAAAGGTTTTACGTTTCTGTCGCAACCTGAGTCCAGTAATAACAAGAAGATTCATTGCCACCACTATTACAGCAGTTATGAAATGAGTAGTTGACACGGAGGATAAAATAGGTTCGCTATAACTGACATCAACCAGCGCAATGACGGCAAGGTCAAGCATATTCGCACCTAATATATCAGCAACCGCCATATCTATAGCATTCAATCTCAAAGCAGCAATAGCAACTGCCAGCTCAGGCGCCGAAGTAGTAATAGCCAAGAATAAGCTCCCTACAAAGCTAGCACTCCAGCCTGTAATATCGCCGATTTCTTTGCCAACATACGATAACCATATTCCGGCCCCAACCACCACCGCTGCTGCCAATGCAAATTTGATATATATCGTCCTTCCTGAAACTCCACTATATTGGGAACAGTCAGTTTCTGCAGGCACCTGAGAGCTACGCTCAAGCTGCAGCACTCGCCTCATCCCCAGTAAATAAATTATAAGGATGATTATGCTTGGAACACCTATCCTCCCTAAAGTTAACCAGGAAATCCTTCCCCCGTACATTATGCCCCCTGCAGCAACAGCAGCAAGCACTATCCCCAATCCAGCAGATGCTACATGCCTTGGGCTTGCCTCAGTCAAAACCGGAGTACGGGCATGGAGGATATCCAGCAAAGCCAGGATAGAGAGATTAAAAAGGCAGCTTCCTAAAAGAGTCCCCAAAGCTAAATCAGGGGAGCTAACCAAAACAACTGAGCTCACACTGGTGACCAATTCAGGCATAGAAGTAATAGCAGCAAGGAATATCAGCCCTATCCATATCCGCCCCAAATTCGTCTTCTCGGCAATGACATCCCCATAGTGAGCTAGCTTTGTCCCAGCAAACAGAATCATGGCAAGGCATAGGAAGAATTTAAGCCAAACCAAGTAAACTAAACTCATACTTCAGAACCCAGACGCTAACAGTAATCATAGCACATAGGAGCGATATACAAAGAGCATAGTTGCCACAAAGTATATGGTATAACTACCATCGTGGGCAGGAGAGGTGACCGAGTGGCATAGGTTGTCTGCTTACCTTTATATTTATATTAATGTCTACACTTTGGTTAAATCAACCAAGAGTTAACTTAACCGATTTGGTTAAGTTAAAACCCCGACCGTAAGGTCGTGGGAAGTTTAGTAGAATAGACGGATATAGGCATACTCCTAGGATAATTTTCGGTGTTGGTACAGTAAATGAAGTAGGAAAGTTAGCTGAGGAGATTGCCAAAAACGAAAACTGCATAATAATCACCGATAAGGCTTTAAGGGAACAGTGATTAATCTTAAGCCGGCTGGGAAACATAACTAAACAGCCTCGGATAATAAAGGAGGAAAAATTGGCACTACAACGTTTATCAAGGGGAAAAGCGAACATGTACTTGTATGATTATAAGGCTGTACCTGCATTGAGGGTCAAATTAGGAGAGAGCTTTGTAATAGAGAGTGAAGATGCCTTGGGAGGGGCAATTCGAACACCAGATAAACTCCCAACAGGGGAGGTCGTGCTAGGCTTCGAAACTATTCCTGCCGAATTAAATCCGGTTGGTGGACCCGTTTACATCGAAGGAGTAGAGAGAGGAGACGTATTAGTCGTGAATATTGAAAAGATAATTGTTGACCTTCAAGGCTTCACCTGTTGGACTAATCACTCTGGTGGCATATTGGGGCCAGGTACATTTTGGCCCGAACTGGAACCGCCGTACTCACATATTATTAAACATCTTCTTGGGCCTAGTGGCACAACATCTGATGGGAAAGGCGTTCTTAATGAGTTCCAGAGTGATTTTAGGAAGGTGACTTGGGATCTTGCCCCCTTTGTTGGAACCTTAGCCACTGCCCCTGAACGCGAAATAGAATCGAGCTTGACTGGGCAGGGACCATATGGTGGAAATATGGACGTTCGGGATCTGAAAGAAGGAACAAAGGTTTACTTCCCTGTTTATCATGATGGTGGGTTATTGTTTAGTGGAGATGTCCATGGAAGCCAAGGAGATACGGAATTTTATGGTTTTGCCGACGAATCCAGAGCAGAGGTTACTTACAGTTGTGATGTTATTAAGAACAAAACGATTCCTAATCCCAGATTAGAGAAGGCTGACTCTATAATTACTTTGTGTAGTTATAGGCCATTGGAGGAGGCTGTTCGTAAGGCCATCTTCGACCTGATGGACTGGATGATTACTGATTACGGAATGAATCCTAAGGAGCCCTATATTCATATCAGTACAAATCCAGATTTCCGCATTAATGTTTATCAAATGGTTCCAATTGGGAGAATAAACTACACTGTCGGAGCAGAAATACCAAAGAAATATCTTTGGTATCAGGGGGCTTCTATATAATTAGAAATTAATTTGGTAAGTAAAGGGGCTATGTTTAACCTATTCCTGATAGAATAAAAAATTATGCAAAGAGACGAGCTGTTTCAACGGCGATACTTCGGCTTAGATTTTTAAGCGGCATACGGCCAACCCAAGATCTGAAATTAAGCTCTATTTTCTGAGGTGATGGGTTTTCTTTTAAAGAAGTAGAAGCTGGCTTGTTTTCTCATTCAGTTAACTCCCTATGGCAAGTTAACATCATCGCTAACCATACCATGAGTGTTACCGGTGTATCTCAAGCCTCCACAAGGCACACCTATGTCTCTTTAATGCTGAAGCAAGGGGTACACCCTAAGATAGTCCAGGAACGGTTAGGTAATGCCAGTATTCAGATAACTCTTGATACTTATAGCCACGTTACCCCCGAACTCCAAGAAGCGACAGCAGGAAGCTTTGAGAAATTGATGTCACCCAGTTATAATGGCCTCGTTGAAAATGAGGCTGTTGAAAACCACTATTAGCAAAAAATAGTTATGCCTATTAGAGTGCAGGTTTTCAACCTTTAATTTAACTATAAAAAGTGGGCAGGAGAGGTGACCGAGTGGCTGATGGTGCCGCTCTCGAAATTTGCTACCAGATGCCCTAATGAGTCATTTTAGCTACACACCAGTGCTTTCTTGCCTATCGGCAAGAGCTCATTTTACACATGGAGTTACTTTTGATAATAACCCGTTACATTCAGTCTATTAGCAAATTATTAGCAGAAATCTAGCTTCAGTTTGAATATGAGCCTTAAAGTGAGCCCAGAGGCTAATCAAAAGGGGGGTACCCCCCATTAGTATAGAGATACCCGACCGTGACCTATTTGAGTTTTGAGGATAGCCTGAAGTTATTTCGTGAAATTAGGTTCAACTAATTAGGTAGCAATCATAGAAGCTGCGCGCTTTACCATCGTTTCACATGCCTCCTGAGCTTGTACTATCGGCCGCAAAGTCCTTGTCGCTTTTCATTATCCGGGACTAGTGGGTTTTCACCGAAACTACATTTCCCTTGTTCTATGAGCTGACATATATGGCATTTCCTAACATCCCTTTAGGTATTCACAGCTGTACTACCATAATAGTTATCATAGTTGCTTTCAGAAGGAATCTCATCAGAGTTTTGAGCGGAAGTCAATAGGAAAAAGGTAAGATAAAGGGACGATTAGAAGGACAAAACAACCACGAGTTGACTTAACCCCTATATCTATGTAAATTTAGAGCTTATCAGCAATAATTCGAGCTAAGTTGCACAATCTTAATTAGTGCTCAACGACTAAATCGCCCTCCTTTATTACATATTTGATGTTTTCGTTATCCAGCAGGATATCTACATTATTACTGGGGTCCTTCTTGAGTACTAGTAAATCAGCCAATTTCCCCTTTTCTATAGTTCCAACCTTGTTATCAATCTCACAGGATTCCGCCGCCAGCTTGGTGGCTGAACTTATTGCTTCCAGTGGGCTAAGGCCCAACGTATCTACGAGGAGCTTCATTTCCCCAATATTATATTTCCCGAACGGTGTAAGGGGATCTACCCCAGCGTCAGAGCCCAGCAACACCTTTACGCCATTCTTAATTGCTCTCTCCCACCCATTGATCGTAGGCTGGGAAATCTTTGGTGTTGACCATGGCCCGACAAAATTGATCGACAGGGTTGGCGTGATGAAGATATTTTTATCAGCCATCTTCCTACACGTTTCGTTGTCTAATTCGCTACCGCTATCATCATCGCAGTGTTCAATCATATCTACTCCAAGTTCCACAACAGTCCTGACAGCTTCATAGTTCTCGGCATGGCACATTACTTTCAATCCAACCATGTGAGCTTCATTGACTATAGTTTGCATTTCTTCCCTTGTGTATTGAGTGTCCTCACACCTGTTCCTCCTCCATGATCCACCACCTGTTGCCAGGAACTTAACGTGGTCAACGTTCTGGCCAACTAATTTGCGCACGGCATTGCGAACTCCCTCCACCCCATCACATGTTTGAGCCCACGGATGACTTTGCTGCACCCATTCATCCGGAATGTCATATAGGTCTCTGCGCAGGGAATCACCATGCCCTCTTGTTCTGGAAAGAGCTAGACCACATGCTATTACCCTCGGGCCAGCTATCGCCCCTTCAGCTATTGCTCTTCTGAGCTGAATATCGTATCTTGACCCTCCACTCCGCACGGTGGTAAATCCATAGTCTAGAAGCTTCTCTGCTTCGCCAACTACTCTCATGGCCTGGAGATAGTTTGGAGTCGTAATCCAGTCTATAGGGTTATAGTTTGTTCTGCCAGTGAAGTGTAGGTGAGCGTCGAACAGGCCGGGCATGACAAAATACTCAGACAGAACGATCTGCTGAATACCTTCTTTCAATCTTATTGAATTCCTGTTGCATGCTTCTTCGATTATGCCATTCTTTACAAGTATCACTGTATCTTTTACTGGGGCGCCCCCATTCCCATCTATTAGGGTTGCCCCAATCAACACATATTCTTTCTCTAATTTCATATTGGCCATAGTGCTTGGGCCTCCTTTTTGATTGATAGCCTATTATATACTTTTTGTTAGAGGATTTTGTGTTGGTTGACCAATCACAATCGCATCCCCTCGGTGTGTTCTCGTATGATGCTTAGTATAATTTTGTTCCTCCTTTTCCGGTAACACGTTTTTTTGAGGCAACAATACCCCTTTCGGTAACATTAACTATGATTCAATTCGCGACGTTGCTCTACCAGTTGTGATTTGATGGCATTTAGCAGGAGTGTCGAATGCAATTGGAAGAGAATTAGATAACAAGAGGAACATCTCATGGGAAGAAGAACATATGCCGTCGGCCTATTAGCTCTGATAACATTAATAACATTTAGCCTTCCCCTAGCGTCCGCTTGTGCTGCTGCAAATGATACGCGTTCTGAGATGCGATGGGACGGTGTCTGGGACACCAGTTGGACCATAATGGAATATGGCGAATTCCAGACCTATCAATTCAAGATGACACTAATACAAACTGACAGTACGGTAGTCGGCACTTCAGATTACCACAATTGGACATTAAATGGCACAGTAACAGGTAATACGCTGACTGGCATATGGGCTGCGGATTTGCCGTCAGGAGCCCCACACACCTCCGGACAGATTCAGCTTACACTAGACCCTTCGGGAATAGATTTCGACGGTATTTTCAAAGGTGAGTATCATCATGAATGGGACCCGCGTTTCCAAGTTTATGGCACAAAACCAAGTTAACAGCAAAGTAGTCTGGGTGACTTGAAGAACAGGCACTATTAGAAGACTAGGACACACTTGGTACAAAGACTTCTACATATTCTAACCCCAGCTCCATTTAAGAAAACTCGAGCAATGTGCCAATGTCCACTCTTAACTATTTTATTGCACAAAAAGCCAAAACGTGCACTGCTGAGATCTCTCTGGGTCCTTACGATAAGACAGTTTGTGTTTTACCATAACGGTAAAGCCCAAAATTTGAAATGCCCCTCCCCTTTTCAGGCTCATTTTATATTAGGAAGAATTGCTATTTGACAGAAAATTGGCGCAGTTATAGAATGGTGAAAGGTAGCAATTTGGTGTAGACACTAATCGGATGAAGTGTGTTAACGAACGTAGGGAGTTTCCTCATATTTATAGTGAATAATATGGCATTCTCTTTGATTGTGTCAGGGCTTACTAAGAGCACGAAGCCGTAATATCATCGTTGTGGCAACTTTTTGGAATGAAAGTCGCATACAACCAGAGATCTGAGCTGTAAAATCTACTTGAAACGACGAAGAGCCAAAAATGCGGCAGAATACACGTACTAAAGGAGAAGACTATGAGAAAAAGTAGACTTCTAGTTCTATCTATTGTAAACCTGATTGGATTCTTAGGTACAATTATAGTTAATGGGCTCGCCAATGCTCTTCCCATAAACAATAAGACGACTGGCGCGTTGTCTGATCAGTATCCCAACTTATTTGTGCCAGCAGGATTGACTTTTGCTATTTGGGGTTTAATATATCTACTGCTGGCTATCTTTGTTATATATGAGTTGATCATAGCCGTCAGAAAGGATACGCAGAAGTCATCTTTCATTGAGAATATCGGGGTGCTATTCTTTATCTCCTGTCTGGCAAATATCGGCTGGATCTTCGCCTGGCATTACGAAATATTACCTCTGTCCCTGGTTTTAATTCTTGCAATACTGGGGTCTCTAATAGCAATCTATTTACGGCTACACATTGGTAAAGCAGACATAACCCGAATTGAAAAATACTTGGTACATCTTCCTTTTAGCGTGTATCTTGGCTGGATAACCATAGCCACAATCGCCAATGTTACCGCTCTGCTGGTTGATTTGAATTGGAATACTTTTGGACTTGGTGAGCAATTCTGGGCGGTAGTGGTTATTGTTGTCGGAATAGCAATTGCATTGAGTATACTCTTCCTACGAAGAGATATATTCTACTGTCTTGTCGTCGATTGGGCATTACTTGGCATACTATTGAAACGCCTTGCGGTCGAAACGATACCTGATCAAAGCGTAATAGTCACCACCATTTTTGGTATGGTGCTCGTCTCTGTTGGAATAATAATCCAAGGAGTAAGAAGGAAAATATATTAGATAATTCTTCCTATTGCTGCCTCTATCTATTTGTAAAATAACGCTTGCAATTGGATATCGAAAGGTATCTTTATCATCGGGAACACCAGCGGGACCGGGGTTGGTCTTGCTAACTCCTTACCATCGCTTGTTTGTTCCGTGAATATAAGCAGGTATTCTAAGGACAATCTGAACAAAGTCTACCAGGAAGAAGATAACACCTGCAGCAATAGTAATGATTCTCGTTTTCTTTACCCAGCAGTCAATTCAGACCATAGTTTCTGTCGTATTCCTATAGAAATACCAATAGCAATACCAGCACCAAGGCCTGCTGCTAAACCAATTGCATACCCATCCACTAACATTAACTCCTATTCGTATTTTGAACTTTAATATTACCTAATCACATCCGTAGTCTAATTTCCTCAGGAGTCACATTTTCTACCTGTATATTGAGTCCATCTATTCTTATCGTGCTTTGTCCCTTCGGAAAGTAAAGGTTCCAAGAATAACCTCGGTAAACGAATTCCCATTTTATTTGCACAATAGAGAAAACGTCCTCATTTGGCATACCAGCATAAACAACGCGGTCTTTACCTAATCGTAAGTGATGAGTATCTCCGACCGATAGAACAACTGTATTATCCATTTTCCCTCAGCAAACGTCTTAATTTCTATTCAATTATATCGCATCGAGCCTGAGCGAGCGCACCAACCAGAGAACAGGCACCGGAGACTCCGAAGAAATACCACGCATCATCTGCAGTGAGGCACTAGTTTAGTTCCTGCATATTCGGGTCAATTCCCCATTGGGTACAGTGAGATGGTCCCAAAAATTCGGACAGGGTGTTGAGAGTGGGTTCTGCTCCTGTGGACTTGCCCCCCCCTGTTGCGGTGGAAAAGAGAATGTATTTGCAGATACAGGCTACCGTCCAGGCCTGAAGTAAGAGGTACACCCTAAGATAGTTCAGGAACGGTAAGGTCATGCCAGTATTCAGATAACTCTTGATACTTATAGCCACGTTACCCCCGGACTCCAGGAAGCGACAGCAGAAAGCTTTGAGAAATTGGTGTCACCCAGTTATAATGGCCTCGTTGAAAATGAGGCTGTTGAAAACCACTATTAGCAAAAAATAGTTATGCCTATTAGAGTGCAGGTTTTCAACCTTTAATTTAACTATAAAAAGTGGGCGGGAGAGGTGACCGAGTGGCTGATGGTGCCGCTCTCGAAAAGCGGTGGGCAGTTTTATGCCTCGTGGGTTCAAATCCCACCCTCTCCGCCAGTTTCAGAAGTTAAGATGATATTTTAGATATTGCTGAATACCCAGGAGCAAATAAGTCTCGCGGAGAGGTGCTAGAGTGGCCTATCAGGCGCGCCTGGAGAGCGCGTGTCGCCTTTGGCGACCGTGGGTTCGAATCCCACCCTCTCCGCCAATATTCTACATAATGCGTGAGTGGATGTTGTACTATGCAGAGAACACTTCGTGTAACCAAAAATTAGGCAGACTTCGTTCAGGCAAAAATGTTTAAAACTCCAAAAGTCGGTTTATCTTTAAGTGGCGGCGCTGCCCGTGGCTTAGCTCACATTGGAGTAGTGAAAGCTCTGGAAGAAAAATCCATACCCATTGATATGATAAGTGGCACAAGCGCTGGAGCGTTAATAGGCGCTTACTATGCCAAAGAAAGAAATGTAACTGCGCTAGAGGAGATAGCACTGGGGATGGATTGGAGAAAATTAGCTCGCCTGGTTGACATGAACTTAATATCACCATGGAAAGGATTTATTCAGGGGCAAAAAATTAAAGCTTTTTTGATTTCCCTTATTGGGGACATAAAGTTTAAAGACTTAGAAATACCACTTGCGGTTGTCACCACCGACGTTGAAACAATGGAGGAGTTTATCATCAAAGAAGGTTCAGTAATAGAAGCAGTGAGAGCAAGCATATCGATGCCGGGGGTATTCACGCCAGTGAGATGGCATAACAGATTATTGATTGATGGCGGGGTAGTCAATCCCATGCCTGTAGATGTGGTTCGCAGTATGGGAGCAGATATAATTATTGCCTCAAACACAATTGGTCCTGCTCAACAAAGAAAAAGCGAACAACATACTGGAAGCAAAGTCGAAGCAAAACTAAACCTTTACCTTGAGAGCACACGCTTATCGGCACTAAAGAAGAGAATTGACAATTTAGCACGCCAGGATAAGGATAAAATTAAGATTCTTGATGACCTTTACAATATTGCCAAAAGCAAAATTTATACCCTCAGGGGAGGAACAGAGCCAAAGACTCCAAATATATTTGATATTATGACACGGTCAATACACGCCATGGAATATAAACTAAGCAAATCAGCACTAAAGCCCGCTGATATAATTATAAATCCAGATATCAGCCACATTGGAACATTTGAATTTCACAGCGCAGAAGAGGCTATATCGCAGGGATATAAAGCCGCCCATATTATGTTGCCAGAACTGCAAAAAAAGATTCGTTGTTCAAGGTTAATACCTATGATAAGATTACCTTACAGCCATGGTAAGCACCGATGAACTCAAATACTGGGTAGGTTTCTCTTTGATACCTGGAATTGGCAGAGTAAGACTCTCACAATTAAAAGAGCATTTTGGCAATTTACGGGATGCATGGAAAGCCCCCGAAGGAGAATTGAGACAAGCAGGATTAGATTCGCGAAGCATAGAGACCTTGCTTCTGCTATGTCCTAAAATTGCCCTGGGTGCTGAGATGGAAAAACTGGAACGCTACAAGGTAAAAGCACTCACCTGCGAAGATCCTCGTTATCCCCCAAAGTTAAAGGAGATTTATGACTACCCCCCGCTGCTATATATCAGAGGCAATCTCATGCCTCGCAAAGATGAACCCTGCCTTGCTGTGGTAGGTACCCGTCGCCCTAGCATATATGGACGGCAAGTGGCTGAAGAGATCACAACTGATTTAGCAAGAAGTAAAATCACAGTTATTAGCGGGCTAGCCAGGGGAATCGACTCCATAGCTCATCGAGCTGCCTTAGGGGTCGGAGGCAAAACCATAGCCGTTCTTGCTTCTGGCTTAGACATTATCTATCCTGCTGAAAATGCCAGGTTAGCTCAAGCCATTATGGAACAAGGGGCTTTAGTAAGTGAGCACCCTCTAGGCATCAAGCCCAGAGCTGAAAGTTTTCCGCTACGCAATCGGATTATGAGTGGTTTAAGCTTGGGTGTATTGGTAGTGGAGGCTAGAGAAAGAAGCGGAGCGCTAATTACTGCCTTTCAAGCGCTGGAGCAGAATCGGGAGGTTTTTGCTATCCCTGGCAGCATCCTCTCTCCAACCAGTAGAGGAACTAACCACATTATTCAAGAAGGAGCCAAATTAGTTCGCAATTGCACCGACATTATCGAAGAGTTAAACTTATCCGTGGCCGCTCCTCAACAACTGGAAATTAAAGAATTTCTTCCAGCTAATAACGTTGAATCAGCGGTGTTAAAACAACTGACTTCCGAGCCAAAACATATAGATAAAATTTGCCGCCACAGTGGCCTGACCATGCCAGAGGTAAGCAGCACGCTGGCCATCCTGGAGTTGAAAGGAATAGTTAAACAAGCGGGGAGTATGAATTATGTGCTGGCTCACGAAATTAAGACTGGGTAAATAATGGCAAAGAAATTAGTTATCGTTGAGTCGCCGGCTAAGGCCAGAACTTTAAGTAGAATCCTGGGTCGTAGCTACAGCATCAAGGCATCATTGGGGCATGTACGTGATTTACCCAAGAAAAACCTGGGAGTAGATATAGACAAAAATTTTACCCCAAAATACGTCACTCCACAGGGAAAAAGAAAGATAGTTAAAGAAATTAAAGAGGCAGCAAGTAAAGCCAACTCTATCTACTTAGCTACCGACCCTGACCGCGAAGGAGAAGCAATCTCCTGGCATCTGGTTAATGCAGCCAAATTAGATGAGAATAAAGCACCCATTCACCGCATAGTTTTTCATGAGATAACCAAGGAAGCAATAGAAAAAGCATTTAAGAATCCTCTCACCATTAATATGAATCTGGTTAATGCCCAGCAAGCCAGGCGTATCCTCGATAGGCTTGTTGGCTATAAACTGAGCCCACTCCTGTGGAAAAAGGTGCAGAAAGGCCTCTCCGCAGGCAGGGTTCAATCAGTAGCAGTGAGAATAATCGTTGACCGTGAGCAGGAAATTCAGGGCTTCAACCCCGAAGAGTACTGGACCATCGAAGTCGAGCTAGCTCCACTTGAAGAGATGGAAACAAAATTCATGGCTAAACTCACAGCTTTAGCCGATGGCACCAAATTAGCTATCCATGATAAAGAGAGAGCAGATGAAATTGCCGCTGATTTAGAAAATGCTGAATACGCAGTTAAATCAGTACAAACTAAGCAGCTATCTCGCCGGCCGGCTCCAGCTTTCATCACCAGCACTCTACAACAAGAAGCTTGGAGAAAGATGCATTTTACAGCCAAGCGCACTATGGCTATTGCGCAACAGCTCTACGAAGGTTTGCCTCTTGGCGAGAAGGGGTCAACAGGACTTATTACTTATATGCGCACGGATTCCACCAATGTGGCCGCATCTGCCATAACCGAGGTGAGAGATTTCATTAAGGAGAATTACGGCAATGTTTTTCTGCCAGCAAAGCCACGATATTTCACTAAGAAGGTGCAGTGGGCGCAGGAAGCACATGAGGCAATTCGCCCTACAAAGATTTACTGCAGGCCAGAGCAAATCAAGCCATTTCTTACCACAGAGCAACTAAAACTCTATGACCTTATTTGGAAACGCATGGTGGCAAGCCAAATGTCACCAGCTTTATACCGCATAACCAGCGCAGAGATAAAGACAAATCTTACGAAGCAAAAAGGCTATCTACTCAAAGTATCCAGCTCCACTCTTAAATTTCCCGGTTTTATGACTATCTATAGCGAAGGCAGGGATGAAGAGCACCAAGACGGTTTTGTTGCCTTACCCAAACTGGAAGTCAATGGCAAATTAAGTTACCAGGGAGTCTTTCCAGAGCAACACTTCACTCAGCCACCATTACGCTATACCGAAGCAACATTGATAAAGGCTCTGGAGCAGAAGGGAATCGGACGCCCCAGCACTTACGCTCCCATCATATCTATTATTCAAGACAGGGAATATGTGTATAAAACGGATGGCAAATTTTATCCGCATGAACTAGGCGTAATTGTCAGCGGTATTTTGACCAAACATTTTGCCAAGATTGTCGACCCCAATTTCACAGCACAAATGGAGAAACAACTGGATGCTATAGCTGAGGGTAAGCAGGAATGGATATCCCTGTTGAAGGATTTTTACTTTCCTTTCGAAGAGACACTACATAAAGCTTCAATCAACATAGATAAAATCGACATGACTAAGCCTACTGACGAAATCTGCCCCAAATGCGGCCGTCCCATGGTAATAAAGGTAGGGCGATTCGGTAAATTTCTGGCCTGTAGCGGCTACCCCGAGTGTAAAACAGCAATGCCCTATCTAATCAAGATAGGAATCCCCTGCCCACAGTGCAACAGCGAACTGGTGCAAAGAGTCAACAAAAGGAGAAAAACATTTTACGGATGCAGCAACTACCCAAACTGCAAATTTGCTACAAGCTATAAGCCCATCCCTCAATCCTGCTCTAGCTGTGGTGGGCTCATGGTATCATATCGCAAAGTCTGGGCGAAATGTGTATCCTGTGGATATAAAATTAAACTATCAGAACTAGAGGAAAAAGAGAAGGAGGGAGCAGTTGCATGAAAATTCTGGCTATTAATGGTCCAAATTTAAACATGCTGGGAAAGCGAGACAATGAAATATACGGAGAGAAGACTTTAGCCGAAATCGATTCCCTGCTGGAAAAACAAGGTGAGGCACTAAATGTGGAGATAGCAACCTTCCAGTCTAACAGCGAAGGTAGCCTTATAGATTTTATTCAGCAACAAGCAGATTCAGCCGATGGCATAATCATCAACCCAGGAGCTCTTACCCACTACGGTCGCTCCCTGTGTGATGCTTTAGCCGATACCAGGCTCCCTGTAATTGAAGTACATTTATCCAATATCTATGGACGTGAGGATTGGAGAGCAAAATCCGTAATATCTCCCATCGCCAAAGGGCAAATCAGTGGTTTAGGCTGGAGAGGTTATATCGCCGCCCTGCGAACTTTAGTAAGCGAACTAAAAGGAGAAATTTGGCCATAAACCGACTGCAAAAGCTATGGCCCACGATTAGCGAAAAAGGCTTAGATAGCTTTCTAGTCTCTCAATATGAAAACCATCGTTACCTTTCTGGATTTACAGGTTCATCAGGATGGCTGCTTATTTCAGCTAGCCGCACTATTCTGGCTACAGATTCTCGCTATACAGAACAAGCCAGACAGGAGACACAAGGCTTCGAAATCATACAGGTCAGTGGGGAATTAGGTAACTGGCTCCCCGCGTTAGTATCTGATATGCAATGTCATAGATTAGGCTTCGAGGCAACTCACCTTTCATTCGCCACTCATCAAAAACTTAGCGAAGCGATAAAAGCAAAGCAGTTCAAGATAAAGCTTATTCCTACTACTAACCTCGTGGAATGTCTCCGCTCTGTAAAAGAAGCTGAGGAATTAGAATTTATCCTGAAAGCATCGGAGCTAACCGATGCCGCTTTTGAACATGTAAAAGCGGTACTCCACCCAGGAATAACAGAAAAAGAAGTAGCCTGGGAGATTGAGAGTTTCCTCCGCCAGAATGGGAGTGACGGTATAGCCTTTGATTCTATTGTGGCCTCAGGCCCCAATTCAGCTTTACCTCACGCCAATCCAACAGAAAAAGCAATACAGCCTGGGGAAGCTGTGTTAATTGACATGGGGGGCAAGTTCCATGGCTACTGCAGCGACTTTAGCCGTACTTTATATTTGAGCAATGACCTGAAGGCCATCAACCCTCAGTTATTAGCCATTTACAATATCGTTTTAGAAGCACAACTTACGGCTATAGACAAAATCGAATCAGGCATGACTGCCGCCCAGGCAGACCAAATATCTCGTAGCGTTATCAAGCAAGCTGGCTATGGTGATGCCTTTGGCCATGGCTTAGGTCATGGTGTTGGTATGGCAATACATGAGCTCCCCACGCTATCTTCCAATTCAACAGATTTACTTGCAGACAACATGGTTTTCACCATAGAACCCGGGATTTACATTGCTGGGTTAGGTGGTGTTAGAATTGAAGATACGGTGATTCTAGAGAAAGGCAAGCCTAAAATGCTCACCAGGTCAGCAAAGGACAGCTTCAAGCTATGAGTTTTCAGCGCTCGGAAAACCAAAACCTGAATGCCTATAGAGAAAGAAGGAAGACTATTTTATGATTGATGCAGGCCAATTGAGAAAGGGAAGCACCATAGAATTAGATGGGAAGATATATCAAATTACTGATTACCGCCACATCAAAATTGGGCGTGGGTCAGCCCAGATTCGATTACGACTTCGCGATATTCGGAGCGGCAATACCACCGAACGCTCTTTCCAGGCCAGCGACAAATTTACACCAGCTTTTCTGGAGCGCCGTTCAGTACAATACCTGTACAATGACAACAGCCTTTACTATTTCATGGATAACAAGAGCTACGAGCAAATAACGCTGACCACAGACCAGGTCGGGGATGCAATAAACTACCTGAAAGAAGGGCTTAACCTGGAGATTTTAACTTACAACAGTGAGGCTGTAAGCATAGAATTGCCTACTACCGTAGAACTTCAGGTAATAGAAACAGAGCCAGGATTCAAAGGAGATACAGCTACTGGCGGTAATAAGCCAGCAAAACTAGAAACGGGCATCATCGTCCAGGTTCCTCTTTTTATCACTGTAGAGAACACCATCAAAGTTAACACCCGCAACGGCGAGTATCTGGAGAAGGCAAGTTGATAAGAGCCGATTTACATGTCCATACTTGCTACTCCATAGATTGTTGTACGCCTTTGGAAGAGATAGTCAAGCACTGCCTTGAAACGGACATAAATTGCCTTGCCGTAACCGACCATGACACTATCGCTGGCGCCTTGAAACTGAGGGAAATAGCTCCTTTCAAAATAATAATTGGTGAGGAAATTGATACATCCGCAGGCGAGCTGATAGGGCTATTTCTCAACGAAGAAATTCCTCCAGCGTTATCACCCCAAGAAACAATAGCACGAATCAAAAGCCAGGGAGGGCTAGTTGACATTCCACATCCATTTGGCCGCTGGCCCGGCTACAATTGTAAGAAATTAAGAGCACCTGAAATTATATCGCAGGTCGACATTATTGAAGTTTTCAACTCCGCTACCCTTCTCCCTAGCTCCAAGAAAGCCTGGAATCTGGCTCTAAAGTATAATCTCGCTCCCAGTGCAGGAAGCGATGCCCATACGCTAGATGAAATTGGCAGAGCATATGTAGAAATAGCTGAATTTGATAGCCCTGCTGGCTTCTTAGTTAGCCTGTCTCAAGGCTTAACATTCGGCCGCAGAACAGGCCTCATGGCTCACCTCACCGCCACTTGGGCAGCATGGGTAAAGGCAAGAAAAGAACATTGCTAAACATCGCCTGGTTCTCCACAGGAAGAGATGAAGCTGCACGACAGCTCCTGCAAGCTGTGCAGGAAAATATGTCTACAGGTGACATAAAAGGAGAAATTAGCCTTGTTTTCAGTAATCGGGAACCTGGGGAATCACAAGAAAGCGACTCATTCTTTGACATGGTTCGCAGCTATGGCATCTCCCTTAGCTGCTTCTCTTACAGGAAATTCAAACGCCTCATCCCGGAAGAAAATGGAGCAAAAGGAAGTAAAAAACAATCTCAAGAAGACTGGCGCCTCAAGTATGATAGAGAAGTAGCCAGGAGGATTGATGAATTCTCTCCTGACCTTTGTGTTCTCGCTGGTTATATGCTTATCATAGGTAAAGAGCTATGCCAGAAATACAATATGCTCAACCTCCATCCAGCAACTCCAGACGGACCAACAGGAAGTTGGCAAGAGGTAATCCGGGCATTGATAAAAAGCAAAGCCAGAGAGAGTGGTGCAATGATACACCTCGTAACTCCTGAATTAGATAGAGGGCCAGTAATTAGCTACTGTCTTTTCCCTATCAAAGGCAAGCCTTTTGACCAGTACTGGCAAAGAAACGATAAAGAAACGTTGTTTAAGCTTATTCGCCAACACGAGCTTGTGCGAGAATTTCCTCTCCTTATTTCCACTCTTAAAGCAATAAGCCATGGGGAAATAGCCATACGAAACGGCAAGATACTTGATGCCCAAAAAAATATCACCCAGGGGTATAATCTCACAGAGGAAATAAATCGAGAGGTAGAGGCAGATTTAATATGACCAGGTTAATATGTTTTGACCTCGAGGGTCCTTTAGCTCCCCAGGATAATGCTTACGAACTAATGAAATTATTCCCTAATGGCGGGAAGATTTTCGAAGTCATCAGCAGATACGATGATTTATTAACCCTGGAAGGCAGGGAAGGCTATGAACCAGGTGATACTTTATCTCTTATAGCACCTTTCCTGGCATGGCATGGCATAAAAGAAAAACAAATTGCCAACATGGGGCAGGAAGCCAAATTAACTCCAGGCGCCTCCGAATTGATATCCCTGTTAAAATCTCGAGGCTGGCAAATATTGTGTATTAGCACCAGTTATGAACAGTACGCCTTCACAATCACACAAAGGCTGGGAATTCCAGTTCAAAATGTAGCCTGCACTTCCTTTCCCTTAGATCAAATTTGCCAATTATTAAATCAGGACGATTTCGCTTTACTAAAGCGAGCCGACGAGGAACTCGTGACACTCACCCCCAGGATAGATGACGCCAAAATCAAGGAATCACTGGACAAATTCTACTGGCATGAATTGCCCAGGACAAATTCAGGGGCAATCATAAACAAAATCAAACCCGTAGGTGGAAGGCGCAAATTAGAGGCATTAGAAAATTTCGCCACAAAGCTCGGCAAACCACTCTCTTCCTGGGTAGCAGTAGGAGATAGCATCACTGACTTCAAAATGCTTCAAGCTGTGGGCAAAACCGGAGGCCTGGCTATCGGATTCAACGCCAATGAATATGTCTTACCTTACTGCACTATGAGCCTGGCATCCACCCACCTGGATGATCTGCGGGTGGCTCTGGAATCCTGGGAGCAGGGCAAGAGACGAGCAGTTAGATTGACAGTTATGGAAAAGGAAAAAATCGGCGGACAAGGGGAGAGAAAATATTTCCACTGGCTAGCCGACACTGAAAATATATCCAGCCCTTTGGAAATTCACAGGAGAATTCGACGCCTGGTCAGAGAGGAAGCTGCTAAACTGGGCTAAACTAAATTCGTCACCCTTTATTTCTTAATAATTGCTATTTTATATCAGATGAGCTACTTCATAGCTATCCCAAATCGCCCCCATTATATTGCGTGGCTCTCTACAATCTCCCAGTGCATGCAAATGAACAACCTTTCTTCTCAAGGATTCGTATAATTTATCATCAGGTTTCAATCCTATCGCCAGAACTACAGTATCGGCTTGAACCGTCCTTTTCTTAAAGATTTCATTACTGATGATAGCACCCTCGGCAATCACTTCTTGAATACCTGTATTAGTCAATATATTCACATTATTCGCGGCGAGCAACTCCAGAAGCATCATTCTATTTTCATGAGGAACTGGAAGGCCAGCAATCATCAATTCAGGCAGTATTTCTACTATCGTCACCTTTGTCCCTTGCTTTGCAAGCCACAACGCTGTTTCACAGCCAATCAGTCCCCCACCTACTACAACCACTGAATCGCCTGCCTTCTCCTTGCCAAGCAGTAAATCCATAGCAGTAACGACATTTGACCTTTCAATACCCAGTATGTCTGGCTTAATAAAACTTGAGCCAGTCGCAACAAATACCTCATCAGGATTCTCCCTCTCAACGAGCTCTGGAGTCACTTTTGTCTCAAGTTTGATCTCTACTCCTAGCTTCTGCAATTGAGTTTTATACCAGTCATTCAATCTCCGCAAGTCTTTCTTAAAATCAGGGACAGAGGCTTCGATTAAATGCCCCCCAAGAGATTTCCCTTTTTCATATAAAGTTACTTTATGCCCCACAAGTGCTGCGACTCTGGCTGCCTCCATACCTGCTACGCCACCCCCAGCCACAAACACCTTCTTTGGCTTCAAGGCAGGTCTTAATTGACACAACCTCTCTCTGCCAGTAGCGAAATTTACTGCACAGGATAGAGTTTTCCCTGCCATTATCCTCCCCATACAACCATCATGACAGCCAAGACAGGGACGAATATCCTCTGTCTTTCCTTCCTGAGCTTTTATTGGCCAGTCCGGGTCAGCTAAAAGCGCTCTACCTAAGACAACCATGTCTGCTTTGCCCTCTTCTATTATTCTTTCTGCTAATTCTGGAATTCCAAGCCTACCAACGGTCAAAACTGGAATTTTCACCACTTTCTTAACTTTCTCCGCCATATCTACCATACACCCATGTTCCTGATACATTGGCGGATGAGCCCAATACCAGCTTTCATAACAACCAGCGTCTACATGTAATGAGTCAAAGCCTGCTTTCTCCAACAATTCAGCCATCTCAAGTCCTTCATCAATATCTCGGCCCGCTTCCTTGTATTTCTCGCCGGGGAGTATTCCTTTGGCATTTGTTCCCTTCATATAATGCTTGAGACCAAATCTGTATTGTACTGGAAAGTCTTTCCCCACTGTCTTTTTGATTATATTTAGAGTTTCAATTGGTAATGTGAGCCTGTCTTTCAAATCTCCGCCAAATTTATCCGCTCTTCTGTTCCAAACAGCAGTGGTAAACTGGTCAAAAAGATAGCCTTCGTGGCCATGTAGCTCAATTCCGTCAATACCTGCTAGCTTCAGTATCACAGCCGCTTCACCAAATGCTTCTACCAATCTTTCCACTTCTTCCAGTGTGAGTTCTTTACAGGTAAGCGCAGGGTCCCAGTAGTTTGGGACAGCAGAAGCTGAGACTGGCTGGCTACGCAGTTCAGAAAGCGATGCGGTACGGCCATAGCCCGCTGTTAGTTGTATAAATATTTTTGCTCCAAAAGAATGAACAGCCTCGGATAATTCAGCAAAAGAAGACAGAGCTGCTGAACTAACCAATGGCTGCCCGTACACCAGAGGATCTATATCATTTTCCACCTTAAAAAGGCCGCTTATTATTAAACCAACACCACCTTTCGCTCTCTCAACATAGTAATCTATAGCTCGCTGAGTGAGACTTCCATCAGAATTTATCATCCCAATAATTTCCATCGGAGCCATCGCTATCCTGTTCTTAATGGTTAGCTTTCCTACATTGACTGGTTCAAACAACTTTAAAAACGCCTCGTTCACTTCTGCCATCCATTAATAAAAACTTAAACTCAGTACACCACCCATCACACTCTATTATAGCCTGTGTTTACTTGCCTTTTAGATTTCGTCATATCACCTTTTCGAAACGTACAATGTATGATATTGTACACTTTACGGTACTGAATTTGAAAAAACTGACACAACTACTAATAATGAACTCTCAATCGATTAAGTTATAAGACAGATGTACAGTATAGAAATAATTGGCATGGGCGCAATTAACACCGATTGCTTATGTCAGGTGAGGGAAATAGTTACCGATGGTGAATCCGTAATCGACCACATCAAAGCAGCACCGGGTGGTTCGGCTGCCAACACCGTCTATGGATTGGCCAAGCTGGGGATAAGAGCAGGGTTCATCGGTGCTACAGGTGATGATACGGAAGGCAGAACTTCCATACGGGACTTCGAATCTGTAGGGGTGGATACCAGCGAGATCCAAATCAAGAAGGGAGAGAAGACGGGTTACGCACTATGCCTCAGCGACAAGCTAAGTAAGCGCTCCATCTATATTCTGCCTGGAGCCAACAATTTGCTCGATTGGCAGGACATAAATCTGGATTATGTAAACCAAACTAAAATGATTCACCTCTCCTCCTTTGTAAACGACAAGCAATTCAGTATTCAAACTGAGTTAGTAGAAAAGCTGCCAGCGTCAGTCAAAATCAGCTTTGCTCCAGGAATGCTTTATGCCACCAAGGGAATAAAGCCCTTGTCTCCATTACTGGCCAAAACGCACATTCTCTTCACTAATAGAGAGGAAATGGAACAATTAACCAGTATGGACTTCAGCGCTGGAGCAAAGAAATGTCTCAGCCTGGGTTGCCAAATTGTCGTAGTTACACTCGGCAGAGGATTACCCTTAGCATCAGGAAAAACTTTTAGCAGCTATATTTGCCACGCGAGCAGAGAATATAAAATTGAACCCCAAAAACAGCTCAGGAAAGCTCCACCAGAAGCCACTGGGGCTGGCGACGCCTTTGCCACTGGCTTCCTTTTCGGCTTTCTCAAGGGAAGGAGCCTGGAGCAATGCGGGCAACTGGGAGACATGATAGCTCGCCATGCATTGAGCAAAACGGGTGCCAGAGAAGGTCTCCCTGCCTTACCAGAGATTTGCACATCTTAGCCACGTCTTCCAACTGCCAGAATCAGCAATCAGTAAAGAATTGCAGGCATCCTTAAAAGGATGCCTGCAATTCTCAGCCATATTAAATGTCGCAGCCAAGATTTAAACTAGCCATCTAAAATCTACTTAAATGCTTGAGCACTTCTTGCCCCTGGAGTATCAGTGTGCACTACCTCGCGGTCCGCAATTTCCAACGCTTTATCCAGAATCCCCATGCCTTCATCCACTTGCTCTTTTGTGGTGATCAGTGGCGGGGCAACCATGATAGTGTCATACCAGCAAGCCGTGTATAAACCACGCTTCGACGCCTCCGCTATTATTCTATCCGTCATGAGAACCTTGTGAAATTTATCAGCCTTTGTATCGAACCTCTCTTTCGTCTTCCTGTTCTTCACTATCTCAAGAGCCCAGAAGTGTCCTATACCTCGCACATCCCCGATACATTCATGGCGGTCACCCAACTCATACAATTTCTTTTCCAGGTATTCACTAACCGTCTGAGGAAGTCCTGTTGCCATAAGTTTCTTATATTCTGCTACCGCGGGCGCTATCGCTGATAGGGCAAGCGGGTGGAATGAATATGTATGCCCATGACACATCATTTCTTCCTCAAAGTAATCCTTGACCTTTCCCGTTGTTACTGTAATTCCGACAGGGGTATATGCAGCTGTGCACCCCTTTGCTGTGGTCAATATATCAGGCATAACATCCCAGTTTTGCATAGCCCAGACGGGCCCCGTACGATACCAGCCACTCATCACTTCGTCTGCAACAAGCAATACTCCGTTTTCGTCACAAATCTTCCTTAATCGGGGGAAATACTCTGGCGGCGGAACTATTCTGCCATTCGTGCCCACTACAGGCTCAACAAGCACCGCAGCCACATTACCTTCTTCCTTAATCATGTAATCTACATATTCAGCACATTGTATATTACAGCCAGGGTAACTTAGCCCAAACGGGCACCTGTAACAGTAAGCGTCTGGAGCAAAACGCACACCCGGTACCGTACATCTTGCCCGTTCTGCATACCAGCGCCTCGGATCCCCCGTAAATGTAACGCTAGCAGCAGTGCCCCCATGGTAGGAATGGTATCTTGAAATTACCTTATAATTCGGTGACATATACTGTCTCAGTATCTTTAGCGCCGCTTCGTTCGCCTCAGTCCCGGATGTGGAGAAGAAAAACTTGTCCAGTCCCTTGGGCATCACCGCAAGCAAAGCTTCAACTGCGTTTGCTGCTGATTCCTGCATAAATCCCGGCGCTATGTAAGGCATCTTCTCAGCCTGTTTAACTATAGCTTCGATTATTACCTTGTTTTTATGGCCAAGATTGGAACACATTAATTGCGATGAGAAATCGAGGTAACGCTTATCATCCTGGTCATACATGTAGACGCCTTCGGCGTCTTTAATGAACAACGGTTTCTTCCACCCCTTTTGTGCTCTCCACGTGCCATAAGTATGCTCTGTTAACGACTTAAGTATTTCTTCCGTTTTGGCCATTTTCAGTTCTCCTCTTTAGATTTACTTGGGTTTATATTCAGGCGCTGACTTATATTCGCTTTTATAATTTATGTTTTTCAAGTACGGGCAAGTATCCCCACAAGCTTTTGAAAGACCACATTTTATTGCGCTATGGCCATCGTCCCACTCACTAATAAAAGCATTAACATGCCGCAACGGGCAATGCACACGACGAGTCTTAATCAATTTAGCCATAACTTAATTCTCCTTAAACAACGATTTCAATTTGAGAATACGCTCATTTCTCTTCTTAGCTATTTTTTCAAAAACTCGAGGCACATCCGCCATCAAAGATTTCGAAACCCTCGCTGCATCCACATAGAACTTCACGATTTTCTCTTCCAGTACTACAGCCATGCTTAAAGCATCGGCATAACTTACACCCTCAGGCAGCTTAGTTTCAATAGAATAATCATCTGTATCTATGCCTTTAAAGGAATAACAGCCTTCAATTGCATCGCTGATAACTCCATAATAAGTCCTCTGCACCTGCGTTATGTTTTTGTCGTTTTCCCTGGCAAACGACAAAAACTCCTCCTTCCCGTCCGCATACTTTTGGGCCAGGTTTGCATAGAATTTCGCCGATTCGCCCTCGAGTTCTCTGGAAAAACTTATAGCTTCAGAAGCCGTATTTAGCTCCATTGACAATTACCTCCTTATTTATAGCCACCTTTGGATAACAACCTTGCTTTCAGTGAAGAAACGAACAGCTTCTTGCCCCTGCGTATGTAATGTACCGAAGAAGGAATCCTTCATCCCGCTGAAGGGGAAGAATGCCATAGGCGCTACTATCCCAACATTTATGCCCACGTTACCACTGATAACATCATATTGGAATTGCCTGGCAGCCTTACCACTTGCAGTAAAGATAGCATGTCCATTGCCAAATGAGGTGGAATTAGCCATATCTATCGCCTCGTCCAAATTCTTCGCTCGGACAACGCTCATTACAGGTCCGAAAATCTCCTCCTGAGCCACTCTCATATCTGGTGTAACATTTTCCAATATAGTTGGGTTGAGGAAGCATGTATCAGGGTAATCACCCACAAGGTTTGTTGGTTTTCTACCATCAAGCTTGAACTTCGCTCCAGCCTTTATACCATCTTCTATATACCAAAGGATTTTTTCTTTCTTCTTTACATCACGCACAGGTCCCATCTGGGTCGATTCATCAAGTCCATAACCCACTTTTATCTTGGATGCCGTATCGGCAACATCATTCAAAAATCTGTTGTAGAAAGCATCATCGCCGACAACACAGAGAACAGTGCCAGCTAAACAGCGCTGACCTGTGTTTCCAAAAAACGATGTCATAAGAGCTGGTATGGTTCTTTGCACGTTACAATCTGGCATTATTACCATATAGTTCTTGGCACCGCACTGAGCGATGACCCTCTTACCCGTTTCGCCGCACCTCTTGTAAACAACATCTCGCCCCGTTGGGGTAGAGCCAACGAAAGTGATTCCCTTAATGTCCGGATGATCTAACATACCATTCACAACTGTTCTCCCCCCATTGACCAGGTTGTACACCCCGGGTGGAAAGCCAGCTTCATCTACCAATTCGGCAATCTTCCTCTGACTTAGAGGAACCTCACTTGAAGGTTTGACAACAACCGTATTCCCAGTAGCCACAGCATACGGCGCCGACCATAGTGGAATCATAAAGGGGAAGTTAAAGGGTCCTATTACGCCAAAAACGCCTAACGGCTGTCGAATGAGATATTCATCTATGCCGGAGGCGATATCCTCCAAATTGTATCCCATCATTAGCGATGGAATCCCCGTAGCCACTTCCACGTTTTCGATGCCCCGTCTGGATTCTCCTCTGGATTCATCTATGGTTTTACCGTGTTCCTGTGTCTGGATTCTGCTACATTCCTCAAACTGCTCCTCCAGTAACTCCTTTAACCTGAAGAGACATCTCACCCTGGCCAGCGGAGTCGTTCTCCTCCAATCAGGAAAAGCCTGTTGAGCTGCTTCTACGGCAGCATCTATCTCCTCCTTGGTTGAAATAGGAACTTTTGCAATCGTCTCCATCTTGGCTGGATTCACCACATCCTTAAGCTCACCCTTGGATTCAACCCACTCTCCAGCAATGTAGTTCTTGATTACCGGTACTCCTTTTATTGGTTCTTCTAATAATGCCATGCTCCTAATACCCCCTTTTTTATTTTCTTAATTTAATTAGCTCCAAAGGACATCAAGTATAAAATCTTTTCTACTGCAAGTCAAATACAAAATAAATTTGTGTCAAAGCTCTTTAGAAATATCATCTGGCCAGTAAATTATCCACTAAATTAGTATCTCCGAGTTAAAATCCCGTAGGTATCAGGCCTTCTGTCTTTTAGCTGGCCTTTCCTCAATTTTCTCGTTTTGTCGTAATCAACTTCTGCGCTTGCATATGCTTCAATTTCTTCATCGATTTTAACCAGGGCATCGCCAAGAGGGTCAAGTATTCTGCTGTGTCCGAAGAATGCAAGGCTTTTGTCGGTGCCAACTCTGTTCGCTGCTGCTAAATGTAATACATTATCAAATGCTCTGGCTGCCGTCAGCAGGTCCCATTCTTTAGAATAGGGCTTTTCCCAATTTGTTGAGATAGCCAGTAAGTCAGCTCCTTGCAGCGCATAAATCCTTGCCACTTCAGGGAATGAAGTATCCCAACATATCATTATGCCAATATTCCCTATTCTAGTTTTAAAAATGGGAAAATCATATCCAGGTCTGAATACCAGTAACTCCTTATCAAACAGGTGAACTTTCCTGTAGACCCCGACGGGGTTACCTTCGTTATCGATTAATGCAGCTGAGTTGTACAGAACACTCTCTATAGTACGGTCTCTTTCCGCGAAACCAAAGATTATGTGAGTATCGTATTCACGGGCAAGATTAGCGATAAAATCGATGGATTCTCCTTCAGGGAAAATCTCAGCCAGTTCATAGAATTTTTCTCCACACTCGTATGCGGTAGTTATTAGTTCAGGGAAGATGATCAAGTCACACTTCTTTTTCTCCGAGAAAATTTTTTTGACAAAACTGCTCATTTTGTTCAAATTATGTTTCTTATCGTAAAGTTTAGGAAGCATTTGTACGACAGCAACATCAATTTTCATAATTGTCTCCTTGCTTTAAAGCTCAATGTATTTATATTTCGCCGAATTCCACGGTAGTGCCTATTATAAGACTACATATTGGCATCTTATTTTAATTCTGTATCAGCTTTCTTCAAAATTTGAGATATTTCCCTTTCAACATTTTCGGGGATAGGTTCAGGTTTATGTGTAGCCAGGATTTCATTAACTTTTTCCTTAGCCACCTTGTCCATTGTCTTGGAGCCCATCTTCTGCCAGGCTGCAAAAGTGCTCTTATCGCTAATCTCTGGCATCCAGAATTCTTTCTTATAATGTTCTAAGGTGTGCTTTTGTCCCAGAAAGATGCCACCAGGACCAACTTTATCAATAACACCCAGTGCTAAGGTTTCATCATTCACTCCGAATCCACGAGTGAGTCTGCGAATCCCATCTATGATTTCGTTGTCTATAACCAGAAGTTCCGGCGACATAGCATTAGATGCATCAATGGCTCCTACACCATCAATAATGTCTACTCCACCCATTAGCATGGCCGCTGTAAGATTCATAGCTCTTTCAAAGCCAGCCTGGACATCTGGAACCTTGCAGTTGGAGTTTCCCGAACATAGCTCACAGGGGAGTTTGTAGTAATCGACTAATTGAGCCAGAGCCATGTGTATGATGCCTCGTTCAGGTGAACCTGGCGAATACTCCCCCGTTTTAGGATTTGCAATTGAAGATGCGCTGGTACATCGCTGGGAGTTACCGATGGCCAAACGAGATGAACATTGCTAAGGTAACCTGCTATTCTTACCCAACGAGCAAGGTCTTCGTTTGTTGAAGTTTTGCGTTCTCCAGTTTCCCAATCCATTATGCAAGGTGGGGCCCCTCCTGTTGTGAAATGTATTTCCTTTTTATCCAGTACAAAATCGTATTTTGGGTTTCTGGCACAATATTTTATAGTTCTCGGGGTTTTTCTTAACGCTTCTTCGACCAGGTTTTGGGGAATAATCGCATGGTGTTTCCCGTAATCAACTTTCGCTCCAGCTTCCCTTAGAATATCAAGAGCCTTCTCACTCATGACCCTGATGCCAGTACTTTCTAAAACTTCTAGCGAAGCATTATGAATGGTTTCTACCTCATCGCGTGACAGGAACTGTATTTTGGGTTTACTCATAACTGAAATCTTTCCTCTCTAATTTTTTTGATTCCGTATCATATAATAACATGTGTCACAACACCCTATTGTACACTAAGTTGACTCTGCACTGCGGAAAGGTTAGTATTAAAACAAATGAGTAATATGCGCTATTTTAGCGAAGTGAAGAGTAAATATGGAAGAATATGTATATGTTCTGGTTTGCCTTGCTCTTATTCTAGGCGGCCTTGTTGGTTATTTTGCCAGACAGATAGTAGCTAATCAGCAAATTCGAAGTACTCGAGGAGAAGCACAAAGGTTATTAGATGAAGCTTTGGCTAAGCATGGAGAGATGCTTCTTGATGCTAAGCATGAGGCTGCCAATGTTAGGAGTGCCGCTGGAGCAGAGAGTAGAGAGTATCGCCTCCAGTTAGAGCGCTTAGGGAAACGCCTGGACCGAAAAGAGGAAACGCTAGAGCGGAAACTAAACTCCTTAGAACAGCGTAGCCGTGACCTGGATGGTAAGGAAAAGGAGATTAGAGACACAAAAACTGGGATTGAAGAGGTAAAGAAGGAGCAACTGGCGCGGCTTGAATCTCTGTCAGGCATATCTAGTGGTGAGGCGAAGCAGTTCCTGCTCCAGTCTCTGGAACAAGAGGTTAAAGAAGAGGCTTCACGGCAGGTTCGGGTGTGGGAAGCTCAAATAAAAGAAACGGCTGAGAGTGGAGCTCAACGTGTTTTAGCTACAGCTATCCAGAGGTGTACTACTGATGTTGTCTCTGAATTCACAGTGTCTACTATTCCCCTACCCAGCGATGAGATGAAGGGGCGGCTTATTGGCCGTGAGGGGCGTAATATTCGAGCTTTGGAGCAGGCTACAGGTGTTGATCTCATCATTGATGATACTCCGGGGACGGTTACCATCTCTAGCTTTGACCCTGTGAGGCGTGAGATAGCCCGCATCGCTCTAAATAAACTTATCCTGGATGGCCGCATTCACCCAGCCCGGATTGAGGAGGGAGTGGGGAAAGCCAGAACCGAAGTTGAAGCTACAATTCAAAAAGAGGGCGAGCAGGCTGTTTATGAAGCTGGAGTGGCAAGATTACACCCGGAATTGATTAAATTACTTGGTCGGCTTAAATTCCGTACTAGCTATGGGCAGAATGTTTTACTTCATAGTCTGGAGGTTTCCCATATAGCTGGTATGCTGGCTGAAGAGATTGGGGCAGATGCTAATATGGCCAGAAAAGCTGGATTGCTTCATGATATTGGGAAGGCGGTGGATCATGAGGTGGAAGGCTCTCATGCCATGATAGGCGCTGATTTAGTTAAACAATGGGATAAATCTGCCGAAGTGGCTCAAGCTGTCGCTGAGCATCATGGTGAAGCTTCGACAACCAGTGTTATGGGATTTATCATTGCTGCTGCCGATTCTATAAGCGGCTCACGTCCTGGTGCCAGACGTGAATCTGTCCAGCAATATCTGAAGCGGATTGAAGAATTGGAGGATATAGCAGGTAGTTTTTCTGGGGTGGAAAAATGTTTTGCTATTCAGGCTGGGCGTGAAGTACGTGTTTTGGTGAAACCTAAGGAGATCGACGACTTGACAGCCATCAGATTAGCTCGGGATATTTCCAAGAAAATAGAGGAAAGCCTAACTTACCCTGGCCAGATAAAAATTGTGGTGGCTAGAGAGACTGTAGCCGTGGATTATGCCAAATAGAATGGCTAGGGTAAAATATTGAGAATCCTGGTAATAGGTGACATTATTGGCAAGCCTGGCAGGGAGGCTGTGAGAGAGTTGCTGCCGGACCTGCTTCACGAGTACAGGCTCGATTTGGTAGTAGCTAATGGCGAAAACACTGCGGGTGGATTGGGGCTAACTCCAGACACGGCGCAGGATCTTTTTGATTACGGCATCGATGTAATAACCTCGGGTAATCATATTTGGCATCATAAAGAAATTCTCCCTTATCTGGATGGCAATTTGCCTATTCTTCGGCCGTTGAATTATCCACCTGCCGCTCCTGGCCGCGGTTATTTGTTTCGAGATAACGTCCTGGTTGTCAATTTGATAGGACGCACTTTTATAGGTGATTTTGATTGCCCTTTTCGTGCTATGGACAAGTTGTTAGCTGAATTCAATGATAAGGCAAAAGTTATCATTGTTGACTTTCATGCTGAGGCAACTTCGGAGAAAGTAGCGATGGGATGGTACCTCGATGGTCGAGTTAGTGCTTTACTTGGTACCCATACACATGTAGGTACTATTGATTCTCGTATATTGTCCAGGGGCACTGCTTATGTTACTGATATAGGCATGGTTGGCCCTAAGGATTCGGTTATTGGGGATGATGTCGATTCTGTACTTAAGCGTTTTCTTACCCTGATACCTCGCCGCCTCCCAGTAGGAAAAGGCAGAGTTAGCTTCGATGCTATTTTTGTCGAAGTGGATGAGGATACAGGCAAAGCGATAGCTATCAAACGCATCGGAAGATTGGTAGCTTAAGTACGAAAGTTGGCTTTCACAACATCAACTCTCTTATAGCGTAATTTTTACTACCCTATTAATGCCGCTTAAATCGGGAATTAACTCAATAGTGGCTTGCGTGAACTGGCTATTTGCTATTGAGCTTACTGTTTCGCCCTGATCGTGGCCCACCTCCAGGAGTAAACAACCTTCAGTGCGCATTTTCCCTGGCGCCTGGCTTAACAAGCAACGTATCTTATCCAGGCCATCTTCACCACTTGCTAAAGCTGGTATGGGTTCGAAATTTATTATTTCGGGGCTTAATGTTTGTAATTCACAATTTTTGATGTAGGGGAGATTAGCTACTATTATGTTTACGGGTTCAGGCAATGGTTCAAGCAAGTTGCCCCGGAGAAATTTTACTCTGTTGCTAACTTCCTTATAATGGCGGCGATTTATGTTGGCTACCTGTAGTGCTGAGGGAGAGATATCCGTGGCATAAATTCTGGCTTCTGGTAGCGCCAGGGCAAGGCTAATGGCAATGACTCCGCTGCCAGTACCAATATCCGCTATAACAAGTTGATTCCTTGAAGGGCAACGACGGTGAGCAAATTCGACAGTTTTCTCTACCAGAAGCTCCGTCTCGGGACGGGGAATCAGAGCACGATGGTCAATATAGAAATCAATACCATAAAATTGGCATCTTTTTAAGATATACGCAGTTGGTTCGTGCGAAAGGCGGCGTTGAACAAAGTTATGAAGGTGTTTTATTTCTGTTGCGCTTAAGAGCCGCTCAGGCTCACTATATAGCTGCACGTTTGATATTTCTAAGGTATAGCATAGTAGAAGCTCAGCTTCGGTATGGGCATCATCAATCTTCGCTGCAGATAATGTGCAATTAACCAAATGTAAAGCCTGGCTTAAAATCATGAAAGAGCTGCTTCTAATTGTTTAGCCTGTTCCTTGGCGGATAATTCCTCAAGCACCTCGTCGAGTCCTCCGTCCAGGATTTGGGCCAGGTTATGGAAGGTTGAATTGATACGGTGGTCTGTGATGCGATTTTGGGGGAAATTGTAAGTGCGTATTTTTTCTGCTCGTTGCCCGCTCCCCACCTGGCTTCGTCGCTCCTGGTCTATACTTTCGGATTGCTTCCGCTGTTGCATGTCGAATAATCTGGCTCTAAGTAGTGCCATGGCTTTCTCTCTATTTCTTATTTGGGAGCGTTCATCCTGGCAGGCGACTGTGATGCCTGATGGCAAGTGTGTAAGACGAACTGCTGTAGCTACTTTGTTTACATTCTGCCCTCCAGCTCCTCGGCTGTGAAAGAAGTCCATTTTTAACTCGTCCGGGCTAATACTGAGCTCGATTTCCTCTACTGCGGGTAGAACAGCCACTGTGGCGGTTGACGTATGAACTCGTCCCGAAACTTCAGTGGCGGGAACTCTTTGCACTCGATGCACACCACTCTCATACTTGAGTTGGCTAAAGGCACCTTTTCCTTTAACTTCGAATATCACCTCCTTGAAGCCTCCGATTTCACTGCGGTTGCTATTGATAATGCTTGTTCCCCAACCTTTACTTTGAGAATAGCGGCTGTACATGCGGAACAGGTCGGCAGCAAAAAGGCCTGCCTCTTCGCCACCTGTGCCAGCCCTTATCTCGACAATGACATCTTTGTTGTCGTTGGGGTCTTTGGGTAATAAGGATAATTTAAGTTGCTGAAGGAGTTTATCCTGATGTTGTTCGAGTTTCCCTACTTCTTCCTTGATAAATGCCGTCATGTTTGCTTCCCTTGTGTTGTTGAGCATAGCTTCCATTTCAGATAATTCTTTGCGGTTTGCCTTGTATTCTCGATATATAGTGACGATGCTCTCAATGCTAGCTCTTTCCTTGCTTAGTTGTTGGAGTCGCTGGGGGTCAGTGAGTACCTCTGGCTGAGCCATAAATTCGTTTAGCTCTGCGTAACGTTTTTCCGCTGATTCCAATTTGTTAAACATGGTTTGTGATTTGCCTGCGATGAACTATATTGAAGGTTTTCCCCCCTATCACTTTCTGCAAAGCAGAACGGTAGTTTTCATAGGTTTTGAAATCGAAAAGGACAAATATTACCTCTTTAATAGAGGTAGTTTGCTTCTTAAGGAATGAAGCCACAGTTTTTATGGCTATCATGGCTGCCTCAGCTATGGGGTAGCCGTAGGCGCCTGTGCTTATAGAAGGGAAAGAGATGCTGGTTAATTTGTGTTCAGCTGCTACTTTCAGACATTCCAGATAGGCGCTTTCCAGCAGTGCAGCTTCGTTTCTGCCGCCTCCGTACCAGACGGGGCCAACTGTGTGTATTACATTTTTCGCCTGCAGGTTTCCTCCCGTGGTGATCACAGCCTTCCCTGCTGGCAATCTTCCTCGCATGGAAACAATGTGTTTACATTCTTCCAGTATAGCTGGTCCTCCAGCCCGGTGTATCGCTCCATCCACTCCACCACCTCCCATTAGACTGGAATTAGCAGCATTAACTATGGCATCTGTAGTTTGTCGGGTGATGTCTCCCTGAATCATGGATATTTTTGCCTGATTAATCGTTGCTTCCATATTTAGATTTGGCTCCCCGAGTAGGATTCGAACCTACAACCTTACGGTTAACAGCCGTCTGCTCTACCATTGAGCTATCGGGGAATCCAGGTTAATAAGCTGCCGAGCCTGGATTCGAACCAGGGCTAGAGGATTCAAAGTCCTCCGTGCTACCACTACACAACTCGGCATCAACTCGTTTTGTGCCGAAGGTCGGAGTCGAACCGACACGAGAGTTGCCTCCCAACAGTTTTTGAGACTGCCGCGTCTACCATTCCGCCACTTCGGCATGTCTGCTTCCTTCAAGTGGAGCGGAAGACGAGATTCGAACTCGCGACCTCTTCCTTGGCAAGGAAGCATTCTACCGCTGAACTACTTCCGCATCCTTAGTGCACAAATTTTTTATGTTGTTAAAGTGCCGAGGAGCAGAGTCGAACTGCTGACACGCGGATTTTCAGTCCGCTGCTCTACCACCTGAGCTACCTCGGCGCACATGGATATTCTAGGTTTTCCTTACCCTAGTGTCAAGCAGAATGGCTTTGCTACACCCAGGCTGTGAAAAGTGTGTCCTCGTGCTTAAGCTACTGCTTGAATTTTCTGAAGGCGAGGGTGGCGTTTGCCCCACCAAAGCCAAACGAATTGGAAAGAGCCGTGTTCACATCTGCTTTTCTGGCTAAATTGGGAACATAATCCAGGTCACACTCAGGGTCTGGAGTATCATAGTTTATGGTAGGTGGGATTATGCCGTCCCTGATGGTTAAAGCAGTGAAAATGGCCTCTGTTGCGCCCGCAGCTGCCAAGAGGTGGCCAGTCATAGACTTGGTAGAGCTTACAGGCACTTTTCTGCTGTGCTCACCCAGGACAGCCTTTATAGCCTTAGTTTCGCTTAAATCATTGAGGGTGGTAGACGTTCCGTGTGCGTTTATGTAATCAACCTCGGCAGGTGAGATGCCAGCATCGCGTAAGGCTAAGCTAATACATTTTGCCTGGCTTTTCCAATCGGGCGCCGTTATGTGGAAGCCGTCGGTGTTGGAACCGTAGCCTGCGATTTCGGCATAAATGTTAGCCCTCCTCCTTATGGCAGATTCCATTTCCTCCAGAATTACAATGCCAGCACCCTCTCCAAGTACAAAACCATCTCTATCTTTATCGAATGGGCGTGATGCTTTTTCTGGTGCGTCATTCCTTCGAGATGTAGCTCTTATTCTATCGAGCCCGGCTATGCCTGTGGGGAGAATATATGCTTCGCTTCCTCCAGCAATCATAGCGTCCGCTTCGCCATATTGAATGAGCCTGAAGGCATCGCCAAGACAGTGGCTTCCAGTGGCACAAGCGGTAACCACGCATTTACTTGGCCCCTTAGCACCAGAAAAGATGGACACTTCTCCTGCTGCCATGTTAGCTATAAATGCAGTGATGAAAAAGGGAGAGACAGCCCTGTCCCCTTCATCTCGAAGTGCAAAGAGGTTCTTTTCGTAAGTTGCCATGCCTCCAATGCATGAGCCTATTACTATTCCCACCCTGCTGGCATTGCTATCGTTGATATTCAACCCGGAGTTATCCAATGCCATCCGAGTAGCCGCCAGTGCGTAGTGAATAAATGGGTCTGTTCTTCTTATCTTTTTCTTGTCCAGAAAATTCTCAGGGTGGAAATCCTTAATCTCAGCGGCAATTTGTGTTTTGAAGCCTGCAGGGTCGAATTTGGTAATCCTTGCTACTCCTGATTTACCCTGACATACTGCTTGCCACGACTCCTCAGCACTATTAGCTAATGGAGTAACGGCGCCAATACCTGTAATAACTACGCGTCTTTTGCCCATTCCTCTCATTGGTGGCTGGTCTGCTTCCCCTTCCTGGCTTGCTCCTGAACCTGTTGATCCATGTCCTCAATTACAATATCGCTCAGCTTTCCCTTGCTGCGGGCATAATTTAATATTCCATCGGGATTCATGGTATGGACATGCGCTTTCAGGAGCTTTTCATCACCCACCACGAGAGGGCATTCCCCGGAGGCAATAATTCTATCTCTTATCTCTTCTACAGGTAAAGATTCACCTTCAAGCAGGAATTGCACATCAAAGCCATAGACTCTTTTCGCTTCTTTTCTTACGGGTGGGGCAGTTGTGTGGGTTTTTCTTATGGAGTGAGTATCGCTGGATTTCGTGCGGCAGATAGCGCTCTCCATACCCTTGAAGAAGTAATATAAGCCCTTTGCTCCAGCATCTACTACCCCCGCCTCTTTCAACACCGGGAGTAGCTCAGGTGTTTTCTTGACCGTTTTCCTTGCTCTCACGACAACCGCAGTTATGGCTCGCGCAAATCCTGCTTTCCTTTCCGCAATGCGTGATGCCTCCTCAGAAACCTCCCTGATAACAGTGAGGATAGTCCCCTCAACAGGCTTTTCCACGACTTTGTAGGCTTGTTCTGAGGCAATGTAGAGGGAGTGAGCAAAATCAGTAAAGGAGAAAGTCTTCTTTCCTTCCAGTCCTTTGGCCAACCCTCTCATTATTTGTGAAAGGATAACGCCGGAGTTCCCTCTGGCTCCCAGAATAGCCCCCTTGGCTGCCGAAGCAGCGACAATGCCTGCAGAAGAAGGGTCTGCTTTCTCTGCAGCCTCTATAGCTGACTTCATGGTGAGGAACATATTTATACCGGTATCTCCGTCGGGAACGGGGAAAACGTTCAGTGCGTTTACTTCATCCACATGCTGTTCAATATATACTCCCGCTTCCTTGAATGCTTTCTTTAAATCCTGCCCATTCAGTTCTACTTCCGTTGCAGTGGCCATAATTGCCTCCTATTTTACTCGTTATAGAAACCTATTCCCAGGCTATCAGCGCTCAGATGAATCGCTAATACTGGAGGAGCTTCTCCTATCCAGAGCTCGGCGCAGTTATATTGAGATGCTATCCATTTATTGAATTCCTCGGCTTCTTCTCTGGCTGCAGCATGAATCACTGCGGCGTGAAGGGGTGTATCTTTCCTTGCTCTTTCCTGCACCAGCTCCCTGAGGCGGTTACGTCCTTCCTTCTGCGTGGCGTATTTATCACCGGATGCCATAAGTTTTCCTTCCTTAATGGTGATAATGTAGCTCTCCTCCCTTGAGTCCACTTCCGATTCACTGATACGACCAAGCCGCAGGAAGTAACTGATTGAGCCCGGGTTCAGGAAGACATTCAGTTTGGGGATAACGCTCTTCGCCGCCTTAACTACATCTTTCAAGCCCGCACCAGCGTCAGCAGCTCGGGCAGCAGCCGTGGCTACCAGCCCCAGAGGGGTTGTAACGAACTGGGAATCGATAACCTCAATGGGGATGCCTTCAACCATCTCCTGTGCCATCACGGCAGAGCGGTAGCCTGCTGAAGGCGTATTGGCAGCGAGCGTGATGGCGACTATACCGTCAACCTTACCCCGCAACTTTTCGAATAAACTATAAAACTCCCCTTGAACTGAACCGCTGGTGCTGGGCAGAGTTTCAGATGTTTTCAATCGGGCATAAAATTCATCAGGGGTCATATCTACCCAGTCGGCATATTCTTTCTTATCCCACATCAGGTGTAGTGGAACCAGCCTGACGTGAAATTCATCAGCCAACTCCGGGGTAATAGCAGAGCTGCTATCTACAATCACAGCTATAGACATAATTCACCTCCTAGTCTAACATTCGCTACCAATCATATCTTAACATGAATGTTCTCTAATTTGTATATCTGCTAAATTACAATAATTTTATATTCGCTGACTCGTATGCCTGTGCTCCCAGAATTTGAATTTTCATTGCAATTTTCCCAGCTCCGATTTTAATTCTCCCAAGAAGTTTGCTTCCACCGCTAAGTTTACTTGATGTATAGCCTCGGCCACCTCAGGGGCTTTGGAGCGACCATGCCCAACCCATACCACTCCATCGATGCCGTAAATCATTGCGCCACCGTTTACATCGGCTATATGCGTCAGAGCAAACAAATCATTGCCAATGGCATCGATTTCTTTCTGTGCAAGGTGTTTCCCCAGTCGTGCTCTTAGCCATTCAATGGTAGAATTACCCAGGCCCTCACAGAATTTAAGCAGGATGTTACCGGTAAATCCATCACAGACTATAACATTTGCTTTTCCCTGTAGGATATCATTGCCCTCCACGTTGCCAATAAAATTGATGCTGCTTTGCTTGAGAAGCTGATAAGTCTCCTTTGCTAACTTATTTCCCTTTCCCTCTTCGCTGCCATTGCTGAGCAGAGCTATTGTGGGATTACTAATGTGCAATAGCTTCCTGGCGACGACAGAGCCTATAACGGCAAAATTTACTAAGTCGCGTGGCTTGCAATCAGCGTTTGGTCCTAAATCAAATACGATTGTGTTGGGTGCAAAGCCTCCGAGGAAGCTGCCAGCGCTGGGGCGTTTGATGCCTTCCAGTTTCCCCAGGATTTCCATAGCACTCACCATAACTGCGCCTGTATGGCCCATGCTTACCACAGCATCAGCCTGGCCTTCTTTCGCCAGGCGCATAGTTACCAGTACAGAGGCATCTGGCTTCTGGCGTAGTGCAGCTACAGGGGATTCACCATCATGTACAACTTCGCTGGCATTTACCACACGAACAGGAAGGCCAGAAACATCATATTGCTCTAGCTCCTTGTGGATAGCATCTTCAGAACCTACCAGTATAAGCTCGGTTCCGTCTTGCTCAACTGCCTGAATTGCCCCTTTGACTATTTCCTGGGGAGCGTAATCGCCTCCCATCACATCTATCGCTACTCTCACTGGTTTTCTGTTTATATCGGATGTCAAGTTTAGCTCCTTTATTTGTGCAAGCTATCTACAGTGGAGATAGCAACAACACTTTCATCTTCAGCCAGCGCCATCAAATGTACACCTCTACCATTTCTGCTCTGAACTGATATCTGCTCAATAGGGATACGCTCAACGGTGCCTGCGCTTGATAACATTAGCAAATATCCATAGTTTTTGTCCACAAGCTTGGCTGCTACGATACTCCCTATTTTGGCACTAGCTCTGTGAGCTTTAATCCCCTTCCCTCCTCTCTGCTGTACAGAGTAACTCTTAATTGAGGTTAACTTCCCGAACCCTTTTTCCGTTACTGTGAGCATGCATATATTTTGAGATTCCTCCATTTCTCTGGTAATGACATTCATGCCGACAACACAATCATCATCAGTCAGGCGAATGCCGCGAACGCCACCACTGGTTCGCGATGCAGCTCTCAGGTCTTTGACTCTAAATCTAATAGCCTGCCCCCTCTGGCTTACGAGAATAACGTGGTCTGAGTCAGTGGCTATCATTGCTGACGTCAATTCATCGCCACGCCTGAACCTCATGGAAATGAGCCCATTTTTCTTAATAGAGGAAAACTTATCCAGAGAAGTCTTTTTTATCTCACCAGCTTTAGTCTGCATCAATAAGAACATATTGCTTGTCCAATTTGACACAGCTAGCAGTGCGGTTACTTCCTGCTCTAAATCGATGGGTAGCAGATTAACTATCGACATGCCTTTAGTGGTACGGGATGAATCCTCAGGAATATCGTAGCATTTCAGGCAGTAAACCTTGCCGAGCTTGGTGAAAAAAAGCAGGTTGTCATGTGTGTCGGCTGCCAGGATACGCTTGGGCAAATCGCCCTCACGGGTTACCATCCCCATAACACCTCTTCCACCACGGCGTTGTAGTTTGTAAATGCTGACGGGCAATCTCTTAATAAAGCCCTGGTTGCTAATTTTAACTGTTACTTTCTGGTGGGGAACAAGGTCTTCCTGGCGGAATTCCCTGACTTCCTCTCTGTTAATTAAAGTACGACGCTTATCGCCATATTTGGATTTCAGATAATCAACATCTTGTTTAACAAGGAATAATATCTTTTTGGGGTTAGCTAGTAGATCCTCCAGGTAGGAAATATCCTTTACTACGTTAGCATATTCATCAATTATCTTTTGCTGTTCCATATGGGCCAATCTGCGGAGAGGCATGTCAAGGATAGCCTGTGCCTGAACTTGCGACAAGCTAAACGCCGACATCAAATTGGTGCGAGCGGCGTCAACTGTTTCAGACTGCCGAATAATTTTGATCACCTGCTCAAGATTGTCCATGGCAATCCTGAAACCCTCAAGAATATGGGCTCTGCTTCTTGCCTTCTCGAGGTCAAATTGAGAGCGCCTGGTAATGACCTCACAGCGGAAATCAATGTAGCAAGTTAGAGCTGTCTTGAGATTAATCAACCGTGGTTGTCCATTAATTAGAGCGACCATGTTAATGAAGAAGGCCGATTGCATGGGGGTATACTTATACAGGTTGTTAAGTATCTGTCGAGGTTGACCTCCTTTTTTGAGCTCGATAACCAGGTGCATGCCTTGTCTGTCGGATTCATCGCGCACTTCAGCTATTCCTACAAGCTTCTTTGTTTTTATCAAACCAGCGATTCTTTCTACCAGAGCTGCTTTGTTTACCTGGTAAGGTAGCTCAGTAATAATTATTTGTTTACCCCCCTTAGTGCTTACCTCACTGGCTTTAGCTCGAATAACGACTTTCCCTCGCCCTGTAGCATAGGCGCTTCTTATTCCTTCTTCTCCTAGAATTATGCCTGCTGTAGGGAAATCGGGGCCTTTAACAAAATCCATCAGCTCATCTGTGGTGGCTTGCGGGTCATCAATTAAGTAGGAGATGGCATCGCATATCTCTCCTATGTTATGTGGAGGGATGTTAGTTGTCATGCCTACAGCTATGCCTGAGGAACCATTAACCAGTAGACTGGGCAACTTGGCTGGTAGAATAGATGGTTCTTCAAGGGAATCATCGAAATTGGGGACGAATGTGACTGTATTTTTATCGATGTCGACGAGCATCTCCTCAGCGGCTTCAGTAAGCCGGGCCTCCGTATATCTCATCGCCGCTGCTGGGTCGTTGTCGACGCTACCAAAATTACCTTGCCCGTCAACTAAACAATATCTTAGTGAGAAATCTTGAGCCATGCGCACCATAGTTTCATATATTGAAGCATCTCCGTGAGGGTGGTACTTACCCATAACTTCACCTACAATTCGGGCGCTCTTTTTATGAGGGGTGTTGTGGTGCAACCCCAATCCATCCATGGCATATAAAATGCGTCGTTGCACTGGCTTCAAACCGTCTCGCACGTCAGGTAGTGCTCGAGAGACGATGACGCTCATCGCGTAGTCCATATAGGAGCTTTTCATCTCCTTTTCGATGTCGATAGGCTTTACTATTCCAATTACCATTGCTTTTTAATCTCCCTTTTATCAGTCTCTTGAAGTATAGAAAAATCTTCCAGTGAAGTTTCGTCCTCGTCTGGAGCTAAATTGCAAAACTTAACTATACCAGTTTTGCCTGTCTCAGCATCTTTCCACCTGTCTTGAATTGCCAGGGCCACGGCTTCATCTTTTAATCGCCGTCCTGCTCCAATTTGCTTCTCTACTTGTTGATTAAACATCTCCTACCGCTCCAAATAAATAGCGCTTGCCACGTACCAGAGAATATTAGACACTCTCGAGTTCAAAAGCTTTATGTAATGTTCGAACAGCATCCTTAACATTGTCCTTGGAAATGATGCAGGTTATTCTTATCTCTGACGTGGTGATTAATTGGATATTAATACCTTGCTCGCCAAGGGCGTGGAACATTCTGGCAGCATACCCAGGGGTATTCTGCATGCCGCTTCCTATGATACTGACCTTGGCTAATGTGGAATCAGCAACGCATTGCTTGCCTCCTATGGAGCTAGTTACTGGTTCTACTATGGACATCGCTTTATACAAATCATCTTGTGCCACTGTAAATGTAAGGTCAGTAATTTTCTCTATGCTGGCGTTCTGGACAATAGTATCTACGCTTATATTTGCCTTGGCCAGAGGTTCAAAAATTGTCGTAGCAACGCCAGGGCGGTCAGGGATACCGATAACGGTGATTTTGGCCACATTGGTGTCATGAGCAATGCCAGTAACCTTATTTTTTACCTCCATATCCATAGAAGCCTCCTTACAAATGATAGTCCCTGGTGTGTCACTGAAGCTAGAAGCCACCAGTATAGGCATATTGTATAGTTCACCTAATTCCACTGCTCTAGGGTGTATTACCTTTGCTCCATAGCTAGCCATCTCCAGCATTTCTTCATAGCCGATCCTATCTAACTTGCTTGTGTGGGGTACAAGACGAGGATCGGCTGTGTAAATTCCTTCAACATCAGTATAAATCTGGCATATATCAGCGCTCAAGCTAGCAGCCAGCGCAACTGCTGTGGTATCAGAGCCACCTCGGCCTAAGGTAGTAATGTCCATATTGGAAGTGACACCCTGAAATCCGGCTACAATGACGATATTATCCTTGTTCAATTCATTAATGATGCGCTCAGTATCGACGCGAAGAATTCGGGCTCGGCTATAGTTGGAATCGGTGTATATGCCTGCTTGTGCGCCAGTAAGGCTGACCGCTTTACAGCCCAAATTTCCCAAAGCCATGGCTAAAAGTGTGCTGGAAATTACCTCACCCGTAGAAAGTAGCACATCAAACTCTCGTTCTTCTGGATGTGCGCTAATCTGCCGTGCCAAATGGATTAATTCGTCGGTAGTATCTCCCATTGCTGAGACAACTACCACTACATGATTCCCCCCTTCTTTAGATTTGACTATGCGGATGGCTACATTCTTAATCTTCTCAGCGTCAGCAACTGAACTACCACCATACTTTTGAACTATTAATGCCATAAATTTTACACTATTAATTTACTCATAATATTATATCCCTTTTCAATAAAAAGGTGGGTGTTTTTAGCCTCAATCTCGGTAAATCTTCTTGCTCCGTTAGACATGAATCCTGTCCCCCATAGCATGAATGGAACTGGGTCTGCGACATGAGTTTGAATATTAATTGGTGTTGCATGGTCAGGCATAATTAATACCCGGACGGGATATTCACTCCAGGAGCAAAGCCGACTTATAATTTCCGTGTCCACTTTGCAGATAGCCTCTATTTTATCATTAATGGAGCCAGCGTGTGCAGCTTCATCAGGTGCTTCTACGTGGGTAACTACCATGTCGTGTGTCTTAAGCGCTTCTAAACTACCCATCGCCTGGGCAGCATAATCATTATCCAGATTGTCAGTCACACCCCTAATATTTAGCACTTTCATCTTCGTCATCAGCGCTAAGCCCCGTAGAAGGTCAACACCGGAAGTCAGAGCAGAGTCAAGTCCATAAAGTTGCTTGAAAGCTGGCATAGCAGGTGCTTTATTACTGCCCCAAAAGAGCCATATCATCGTAGCCGGCATATCGCCACGAGACCTTCGCACCACATTTACAGGGTGATTATCCAGCACAATTTTCGACCTTGCCATAAGCTCTCTTAAAAAACCACCTCCGGGGCCACGAGGAAGAAATTCGTTGACAGGCTTACCTGGAATATCATGTGGTGGTGTGCAGGTAGTTGAAAGTATATTTTTATGTCCTTTTATCTTGCATATGTGCCTGTAGCTAACGCCGGGGTAAAAATGTATCTCATCGCTGCCGAGATTTTCGTTCAGGGCTGCGATAAGTTCTTGAGCTTCATCGCTGCTGATGTGGGCAGAACTGTAGCTACACATTTTCCCATCACGAACAGCAACTAAATTGCAGCGGAAAGCGATTTCTCCATCCTCAATAGGAATACCCATGCTGGTAGCTTCGATGGCGCTCCTGCCCCGGTAATAGACCTTTGGGTCGTAACCTAAAATTGACATGCAGGCACAAGCACTACTGGGTTCCATCCCCTCAGGGACGGTTCGCACTAACCCCATAACACTTTCCTTTGACATAGCGTCCAGATTTGGAGTGTATGCTAGTTCAAGACAGGTTTTTTTGTCACGTTGAGTCAGCGGCCAGCCTGATGCACCATCGATTATTAACACATAATACTTCATTCTTGTGTTACATAATTAAAGCACTTATAATAGCTTTCAGCAACGGGGCGTAGCGCAGTCTGGTAGCGCGCAGCGTTCGGGACGCTGAGGTCGGAGGTTCGAATCCTCTCGCCCCGATTTTTATTTTCCCGAAAGCTAACGGCATTGCTTAACTGGAACTGGACTCTCTTAGCTCGTCGGTATTACTCGAGGGGTGGAGCTATCTGGATTACGGTAGATTCTAGTTCAGAAGGTGAAAAGGATGAATGTGAAGAAAAACCGAGGTTACTCAGGGGTTGTTTTCATAGGTGACTTTAATGGGAATGTGCTATTCTAGACAAGAGTAGCATTGTTTTAGAGCTACAGGGGTGTTGACAAGATTCCGATTTTGTAGTAACAATATTAACTAAAGGTTAAAAAAGGAGGGTATCATGGCGACAGCTTATTGTATGAAATGCAGGAAGAAGATAGAAATAAGGAACTCACAACAGATCACACTCAAGAATGGTAGGCCAGCAACGCAAGGTGTCTGCCCCATCTGTGGGACGAAAGTATTCAGGATAGGTAAGGCATAAGTATTTAAAATTACTTACTAAACGCATTTAACTTTAACAAGTAATTTAGATGCCAATAGCAAAATGGTTTCAGGTGCTTTGAGCCTCGGGAATTGGTTGGAATAAAAGAAAGCAAGGAAGTTTAGCTGGGGGTGTTTTGTCTCTGCTATGCCGTTGTTAGATTCCTGAAGCATAAGCACCTGAGCCATTGGCATGGTTTCTGTTGTATATTTGCATATTCTTCGTTCAGTATTGTGTGCTTACTCCCGTTTTTCCTGCTAAAATACAGCAGCCAGCGTTTTATATTTTTGGCTCTTTGAGTAACAGCTCCGCGTGAAAAGATTAACAGAATGAGATAGTTGCGAAGGCGTGGAATGGAACCTTCATATCTTGCATTGTATCGCAGTGGTGAACTTGAGCACAGAGCCAAGACGCTGGAAATGCGGTTGGCATCCTGCAATATTTGTCCTCGGGAGTGTCATGTAAACCGTCTGAAAGGTGAGCATGGGTTCTGCCAATCCGGATATCTACCTATCATCTCTTCAGTTTGCGACCATCATGGCGAGGAGCCTGTTATTTCAGGTATCAAAGGATCTGGAGCTATCTTTTTTGCTAATTGCAATATGAGATGCTCTTACTGTCAAAACTATCAGATTAGCCAGGATCCGGAGCACCAGGCTTCCAATGAAATGAGCTTCCATGCTTTGGCTGAGCACATGATATATCTCCAGGATAAGTTAGGCTGCCACAACATTAATTTTGTTTCACCTTCCCATTTTGTGCCTCAACTTATCCGGGTCGTCCTGGAAGCAGTGCCCATGGGACTCAGGGTGCCCATAGTTTATAACAGCAATGCCTATGACTCCGTGGCGTCCCTCCAATCGCTGGATGGGATTGTGGATATTTACTTGCCGGATTTGAAATATGCCTTTGATAGTTGGGCATGGAAGTTCTCCCATACCAGTGATTATGTGGCATGGGCTCGCCAGGCTATTATAGAAATGTATCGACAGGTGGGAGATGACTTAATACTGGATGATATTGGTTTAGCTCAAAGAGGATTGATCATACGCCATCTCATCCTTCCCAATGGACTGGCTGGTAGTCGAGATTCACTTACCTGGCTGGTTCGCGAGATTTCCCCCAGGGTTACGATGAGTATCATGTCTCAATATTGCCCTGTACATCTGGCTCCCCAAATATCGGAGTTGCGGCGTAAGATTTCTGGCTCAGAGTATTCGGAGGTCCTTGAATTACTTGATGAATTGGGCTTAGAAAATGGTTGGCTCCAGGAGTTGGATGCAGTAGAAAATTATTTGCCGCATTTTGAACGTGATGGCCATCCTTTCTCATTAGAAAAACTATAAACTTATGCCATGCACTGTGCTTATGCCTCAGGCATGCGGTTCATTTTAATAATTCAATTTGTGCTATTGACTTACAGCATATCGAAAGTGATATACTACTCGTCTTTGGAGGCTCTTATCTCGGATAGACAGGCATGTAAAGTTAAATAAATGAGGGCATCTCTAATCGCTACAGTTCGTGCCTTTGTACACTACCAGTTTTTAGCAGCATCCCTTCGGGCAACGGCGGGAGCAAATGTTGATGTTTCCCATAGGGTAACGATAAGCAAGGATAAATTCAGCTTATGAGGAAGCCTTATAAGATTGCAGCAGCATTTTTAATGCTTCTTATAATAGCACTGGGGGCGAGCGCCTGTACAGCAAAGACTCCGGAGCTTGAGAAATTCGAGGGTACTCGTTCCCTGATGGATACCTATGTCACTATCACTGTTTATGCAGATGATGATAGTGCGGGAGAGGCTATGGATGCGGCGTTTGCTCGAATGGGGGAAATGGAGAAAGTAGCCTCGATTTTCGACCAGGAAAGCGAGGCGTTCAAACTTAATCAGAATGGCTACCTGGACGAGCCATCCAATGACCTCTTTAAATTGGTAGTTACATCTCTGTATTATAGTAAATTAACAGGTGGGTATTTCGACATAACAGTTCAACCGCTATTAGACCTGTGGGCAGGTGGCTTGTGGGAGGAGAGCCCTGAAGTTCAGCAGGACAAGATAGAGGAAACAATGAAGTTTGTTGGCTGGGATAAAATAAATATCGAAGGCGACAAAATCTACTTCGGCGCGGACGGGATGGAGATGACTCTTGGTGGAATTGCCAAGGGATACGCGGTAGATGAGGCGATAAGAGTCCTCAGGAGTATGGGTATCGAACATGGCTTAGTGAATGCTGGTGGGGATATGAGTACGATATGCTCCAGGGCAGATGGAGAACCATGGAGTGTTGCTCTGGAAAATCCGGACGATACTAACCAATGTCTGGCAATCTTTAAGATTTCAGGTAAGTCAATAGCCACATCGGGAAATTATGAACGATATTTTAACCCGGAGAAGACTGCTCATCATATAATCAACCCTAAGACAGGCTACTCGGCAAATGAATGTATTAGCGCCACGATAATAGGTGAAAACTGTATGCAGGTTGATGCTCTGGCGACTGCGGTTTTTGTGATGGGGCCTGAAAAGGGTATCAGCCTGGTCGAATCATTACCCGATGTGGAGTGTTTTATAATAGATGTTGAAAGGACAACATATTCCTCCTCTGGATTATCCAGATATTTGAGCAAAGAGTGATGAATAAAGTGAATTTTAGCCTCAAATGGTGGGGGACGTCTTATGGAGTTAAGTTACCTGAGAATAAGCTTACGGCTGCAAGTCCGATTGAGCGTGCTCCATTGCCTGAAAAGGTGATTATCGCGCTGCATCAAAACATAGGAGCACCGTGTAAAGCGCTGGTCAAGAGAGGGGATAAAGTGCTGACTGGCCAGAAAATAGGTGATTCGGAAAAATTCGTCAGCGCTCCTGTTCATGCCACAATAAGCGGCGAAGTATCCGGTACTACTATGCTGGTGCACCCTGCGACAGGGCAGCTAGTAGAGGCTTTAATTGTTACTTCTGATGGAAGGGACGAATGGGTAGCTCTCGAAGCTAGAGATGCCATAGATAAGCTCTCGGTGGAAGAGATTCTAAAAAGGATAAGGGAGGCAGGCATAGTGGGTCTTGGAGGCGCTGCTTTCCCAACTCAGGTTAAGTTATCGCCACCCAAAGATAAGAAGATAGATACGGTGATTCTGAATGGTTGCGAGTGCGAGCCGTATATAACCTCGGACCATAGAGTAATGCTCGAGTATGGCAGAGAAGTGCTCTCAGGGCTGAACATTATAAGAAAGGTGCTTTCTCCCGATAATGTATACATTGCCATAGAGGATAATAAACAAGATGCTATAGAGCACGTACGGAAGTTGCTGGCTTCGATGGAGCTTGATGGAAATTATAAGATGGTTACCTTGAAGTCGAAATACCCCATGGGGGCGGAGAAGACCCTTATAAAAAATATACTGGGAAGAGAAGTCCCCATTGGTGGGTTGCCTTTGGATGTTGGTGTAGTTGTTCATAATGTGAGCACAGCCAGGGCGATTCATGATGCTGTCCTTGAAAGAAAGCCATTTATCGAGAGAGTGGTAACCGTCACTGGCGCGGTTAAAGAACCAAAAAATCTTTTAGTGAGGCTAGGCACTCCGTTGAGAGACCTGATAGAGAATTGTGGTGGTATAGATGGGGAAGCTGACGAGATTGTCCTTGGTGGGCCTATGATGGGCATTTCCCAGTTCGACCTTGATTTCCCTGTAATTAAAGGGGCGAATTGTATCCTGGTAAAGAAAAGTGTGCCGATGAGGGAGGGAGATTGCATAAGCTGCGGAAGATGCCTGGATGCTTGCCCGATGCGTCTTATGCCTACCATGCTGGTTAAATACGCAAAGGTTGGGAGGTATGATGCTTGTAAAGAAGCCTATATCGCCGATTGTTTCGAGTGCGGAGCTTGCGCGTATGCATGCCCTGCAAATATACCGATAGTGCAATACATAAAGATAGCTAAGAGCGAGCTTATTAAGAGAGCAGCAAAGAAATGACAGGAGAAAAGAGGATTTTAATCTCACCTGGTCCACATTTGTGGAGTGGGCTCTCCGTGAGCAAGATAATGTATCTTGTGGTGCTTGCTCTCATATTACCGAGTGGGGCGGGGGTGTATTTCTTTGGCTACCGTGCCTTGCTGGTTATGGTTACGAGCGTTGCTACTGCAGTGCTAACAGAATATGTGAGCAAAAAATTAAGGAAAAGGGCGTTCGTTATGGACTGGAGTGCTGTTGTCACTGGGCTTCTTTTAGCTTTAACTCTTCCCCCGACGCTGCCTTTATGGATGGTGGTAATAGGCTCCGCCTTCTCTATTGGAATTGTTAAAGAGGCATTTGGCGGACTGGGGCATAATATATTTAACCCAGCGCTGGGTGGCAGGGCTTTTATGGCAGCTTGCTTCCCCGCAGAGATGACGACATGGGTATTACCTGCGGGTTTTATTGCTGATGCTGTAACTTGTGCTACCCCACTGAACGAGAGTTTTGTCTGCCCGGTGGATAAGCTCTCCCTGTACAAAGCATTATTTATGGGCAATGTTGGTGGCTCTATAGGAGAGACATCGACTCTCCTCATATTAATCGGCGGCTTGCTACTTCTGGTGCTTGGCATAATAAACTGGAGGATCCCTCTAGCTTATATAGGAACTGTTGCACTGCTCACTTTTGCATTGGGACAGGACGCTATTTTCCATATCCTCGCTGGTGGCCTTATGCTGGGGGCTTTCTTTATGGCAACGGATTATGTAACTTCTCCTATAACTAATAAGGGAAGGATAATATTTGCCGTTGGTACTGGTCTATTAACGGTAGCAATAAGGCTTTTTGGGGGCATGCCTGAGGGAGTTTGCTTTTCCATCCTTTTCATGAATGCCCTCACTCCACTTATAGACAGGTATATTAAGGTGAGACCGTACGGGCTTAAGCAGGCAGGTGAGAAGTGAAGGCTACTTTGAAGAAAATTTTTCCTGTATTTTTCGTTACATTAGTTGTATTTATGGCGGTAGCTTTACTTAGCTGGACAAATAGTATTACAAAGGACAAAATTGAATTTCAGGAAGAAGAGCAAATACAAAGCATGCTCGGAGAAATGTTCCCCGATATGAGCCGATATGCTTTTGAAGATGATATATACACGATATACTCTGACGAAGCTCGGCTTGGATATGCCTTCCTTACACTGGGCAAAGGGTATGGAGGGAATATTAATATCCTGGTTGGGCTAGAAAATGAAACAACCATAAAGGGGATATCCATAATCTCGCAGACCGAGACCCCCGGGCTGGGCGCCAGGGTAAGTGGGAGCTCGTTCATGGACGAATTTACAGGCTTGAATATTGGCGATGTTGCCCTGACACAGGATGGCGGGCAAATAGATGCCATCACCGGGGCGACCATAAGTTCCAGAGCGGTTGTTGATGCAGTTAAAGCCACAGCGGTGGAAAGAGTTAAATCTCTGCAGGAGAAGGAGGGAAGTGAAAACGACTAGTTTCCGGAAAGAATTTACCAAGGGAATGGTCATCTCTAATCCGATTTTTGTTCTTGTTTTAGGGTTATGCCCTGCTCTGGCGGTGAGCACTTCAGTGGATAATGCGCTTGGCATGAGCATTGGTGTTACCTTTGTTCTTCTGGGGTCGAATATAATAATATCCGCTATAAGAAAGATCATTCCCAACATGGTGAGAATTCCCATATTCATAGTCATAATTGCCACATTCGTTACCATCGTAAACCTGGTATTTCATGCCTATGTTCCATCTTTGTACGAATCGTTGGGGATATATCTGCCGCTGATTGTGGTTAATTGCATAATACTTGGAAGGGCAGAGGCTTTTGCCTCCAAGAACCCGCTACTCCATTCTATCGCTGACGCACTGGGCATCAGCATTGGTTTCATGCTGGCTTTATTAATCATCTCATTTCTCAGAGAGACGCTGGGAACAGGTAGCCTGTCGATATTTGGCGTTAACCTGTT
>Ga0268278_1000018_pt1 | contig 154316 bp, 133 predicted proteins | sample saktaG_3_FD_190135 | JGI IMG/M metagenome (GOLD analysis project Ga0268278, IMG submission 190135) | Saline water microbial communities from Sakinaw Lake, British Columbia, Canada - sak_2010_1_5_55m | ecosystem: Environmental > Aquatic > Non-marine Saline and Alkaline > Saline ...
GATAGGCCAACAACCTCTGTCGATTTATCAAAATTCCCATCTGGACTTTATTGTCTTTCTATATACGATAAAATAAAGAATTCTAATGATTACCAAGTAATTGTAAAATATTAACTATTACACATAACAAGCCAGCACCCGAAGCCATGCAGGCCAAGTGATTCAAAGTGAACAACAAAGAAAATAAATGAAAAAAAACGAATACGAACTCTCGGCCAAGCAATCCCGCCCCGGCGGCTACTGCCGACCGTTAGTGCCAAACCCATGTTTACTTTTTACTTGACATGTACGTATTAATAATGTATCTTTGTACGTCTAACTATTATAACCATGGATACAAAACTGACCTTGAGATTAAAAAAGCGGGTTATTGATCAGGCAAAAAAATATGCTGCAGATCATGAAACAAGTCTCTCTAAGATAATCGAGAACTATTTAGCCGCTATCACTTCTGAATCTGAAGAAAACGAAGAAATCTCTCCTTTAGTAAAATCACTGAGCGGGATTATTCATTTACCAACAGATTTCAACAGCAAAGAAGAACTTCATAAACACCTTAATGAAAAATATTTATGAAAACAGACGTCTTTGTTGATACCGATATTATTTTTGATCTGCTTGCCAACCGTGACCCTCACTATCAGGCAGCAGCTAAGTTGTTCACAAAAGCTGATGAAGGGAAGATCAAAATATTCATTTCTGCATTATCAATAGCAAATCTTCACTATCTGCTCTCAAAACAACTTTCATCTGAAGGAGCAAAAAATGCCTTGCGAAAACTCAGGCTTGTGGTGCATGTCTTACCTTTAAATGAGAAAATTATTGATTTAGCATTAAATTCTGAATTTTCTGACTTTGAGGATGCAATACAATATTTCTGTGCAACTGAAAATGATATTGAAATCCTTCTTACAAGAAATCTGAGGGACTATAAAAAAGCACAAATAGCTACTATGACGGCACAGGATTTCATTAACTTCTAATTGGGTCTGGCACTAACAAGCCAGCACCCGAGACCAGGTAGGCCAAAGGATTCAAAGCAAGCAGAATAAGAGGTAAATGAACAAAAAACGAATACAAACTCTCGGCCAAGCAATCCCTCCCCGGCGGGTGCAAGCGGGCCATTACCGGGTATTATTATAAAAATATTCCTAGTATATGTTTCCCTTTTAGGAAACATCATCGTATCTTTGTAACGAATATGAAAAGGTTATGATAAAACGGTTCTCAGTCGTGTTTTTAAAGTCGGCAAAGGAGTTTATCCTTAGCATGGACAAGAAAACTCAGACGAAAATATTTTATGTTGTTGACAAAGCATCGTTTACCAATGATCCAAAGCTATTTAAGAAATTAGATGATGAGATATGGGAATTCAGAGTAAAATATAAATCGTTCCAAATAAGATTGCTTGCCTTTTGGGACAAGAGGGATGGTAAGAACACCTTGGTAATATCAACCCATGGGTTTATAAAGAAAACTGACAAAGTTCCTAAAAACGAAATTGACAAAGCGATTGATGATATGAAGAGATATTTTAAAAATCAATAAAAGTAACGATATGAAAAATGAAAAAGTTGAGGTTTTCCCCCTTGAACAGCTCAAGGATGAAGCATTAGGAAAGATCGGAAACCCTGAAAGGGATAAATATGAAAATGAACTCAGGCTGGAACTTCTTGGTGAGATGATAAAACAGATTCGTAAAGAAAGACATCTCACACAAGAGGAATTGGGGAAACTAGTTGGCGTTCAAAAAGCTCAAATCTCTAAGCTCGAAAGGAGTACTAAGAATGCCAGGATTGATACTATCATTAAAGTTTTTAATGCATTAAAGACCAAAATCAACTTCTCGGTGGAACTTTTAGATGGTCGCCTTGAAATTGCCTAATAAAATAACACCCGGTAATAAACCTGCACCCGAAACCAGGTAGGCCAAGTGATTCAAAGTAAACGACAACGAAAGTAAATGAAGAAAAAACGAACACAAACGCTTAATCAAGTAACGCCCGCCACGTCGACTGCTGCCACCCGTTAAGGCGCATAATTTCTAAACACAGTGAGAATTAGTAGAAGAAATTTATTTTCAACTAAAATGCTATAGAAAGATGGATGAATATCACTATCACAAAATGGAATTAAAGGTTGAATCCGAGTTTTGAAACCAACTATTAATAAGCGTCATAAATGAAAACGGGAAATAATCTGATGAAAGTACTTTTTATTCTGATAACCACTTTAATGGCATTTCAGACTGCTAAAACCCAATGCCTACAATGGGCTGGACAATTTGGTGGACCCTCCACCGGACTATGTAACGCTATCGAAGTGGACGGATCTGGTAATGTATATACAACGGGTTGGTTCCAGGGAGTATGTGATTTTGATCCGGGTCCGGGCATTTTTACTCTGACTTCTATAGGAAACGGGGATGTTTTTATTACAAAGCTTGATGCCTCAGGTAATCTTGTTTGGGCAAAACAGATTGGAGGAACTGAAGTGGTTTATGCATACGACATGGCAATTGATGATGATGGAAATACTTATACAACCGGATGGTTATACGGAACTGCTGATTTTGACCCAGGTCCTGGAACCTACAATCTAACATCGAATGGCGCACGTAATATCTATATATGCAAACTAGATCAGGATGGGAATTTTGTTTGGGCAGTACAAATGGTTGGTTCTCAAAATGGACGAGGGTATGGAATTTCCGTAGATGGATCCGGCAATGTATATTCAACAGGGCATTTTGAGTACTCTGTCGATTTTGATCCTGGTTCAGGAGTCTTTTCCCTGACCTCTTTCGGAAACTTCGACATATTTGTTAGTAAATTGAACTCATCTGGACAATTTGTTTGGGCAAAGCAGCTAGGAGGTGGATCTGATGATCAGGGAGAAAGTATTGATGTTGATAATTCAGGGAATGTCTACACTACGGGCAGTTTTATGACAACTGCTGATTTTGATCCGGGACCCGAAACATATCCTCTTACTTCAGCAGGTTGGGAGGATATTTTCCTGTCAAAACTGAATGTATCGGGGGATTTTGTTTGGGCAAAAAGATTGGGGACCGTCACATATGACATAGGAAAGGCGATTTTGGTAGACGATAATGGGAATGTTTACTCAACAGGTCGACTCCCAATTTATACGAATCTGGATGGTAAAGCTATTGGTGGAGGAGCGCTATATGTCTCAAAGTATAGTAATTTGGGAGATTCTATCTGGGTAAAGAACTTTGGAGGGGATTATAGTTATGATATGGCTATTGGTCCTGATGAATCTCTTTATGTAACGGGGGATTTTTCGGGTACAACAGATTTTGATCCGGGACCTGGATACTATTGGCTCTCATCACATGGGAATAAGGATGTTTTTATCAGTAAATTGGATATTTCAGGCAACCATGAATGGGCTGGGTCTTTGGGAGGAACATTAGATGATATAGGTATGAGTATTACAGTCGATGATGTCGGAAATATGTACACGACTGGATCCTTTGAAGGAACGGCCGATTTTGACCCGGGTGCCGGAACATATTCACTAACCTCTGCGAGTGTATCAGATATGTTTGTTCATAAAATGAGACCATTTGGTGTTGGTTTTCCAGACCTGGATGCTATGCCGGATTTGACGGTGTACCCCAACCCCGCTTCCACTCACATCACTATAGAAACATCTTCCCAAGGTCAAGTATCTATCATAAACCTGCAAGGGCAAGAACTCATGAGCCAACAGATCACACAACCTAAAACTGAGATTGACATCAGTAGTTTGCCCAGTGGAGTCTATCTTGTAAAGTTGGTTGGGGAGAAAGGGGTACAGGTAGGGAAGTTGGTTATCGAATAAGCAATATAAAGACATTAAAAAAACCGCCCCGAAGACCGGGGCGGCATTTTCACTAGCACAGTGGATATATATGGATGTTAAAGGGACTCGCTGTATGGGGCCACCAGAGGTACAACAGGTGAAAGACCATCGTCATCAGGCAGTATATCGTTAAAACATGCTTCCGTTGGCATCACCGGAGCAAACTTCCTGGCTATATCCATTAACAAAATGGTCATGTTTTCAATCTCTGCCTCTTCAAACGAGGCTATGTAAGGAATCTGTGGAATCAATAGTTTTAATTCCAGCTTAACCAAGGGGGTAGTCTCTTTGATGGTTGTCCCGTCGACTGTTGCGAAAAGTGCAGTTCCACTCAGAAAAAGGATCAGGAAGAGGATAAGATATTTTATTGTTTTCATGATTGTCTGATTTTGTGTTTGGGTAATAAGATGCAAATAAAATGAAAAGGTTACAAAAAATCGTCGATTTAACAAAAGATTAACAAATGATTATCAGCTACTTAACGATTGATGAATGATACAGCAATGAGTCATGCAGCAAAAGTACGATTAATTTAGATTCAGTATAAATAAAATCGTTGAAAAGGAGAAAAAGCCAGTCGAAACCGGGTTAGATCCCGGCGAAAATGGAAATGGTGAATCGGTTTCCCGCAGTGCGCGGTATAATTCCGGGGAGTTTCACGGAGCCAAATGGCGAAATAGCTAATCGCTAATCTTTAAATGCTCGTTGAAGTAGTCAACAATCATGGTATTCAAATGCACCCGGTCCTTGCCCCTGACGTTATGAGGGTGGTTTGGGTATAGGAAGAAATCGACCTGCTTGCCCTCGTCTACACATTTTTTAATGAAGTTCAACGAGTTCTGCGGGACGACTGTATTATCCTGGTATCCCTGGATGATCAGGATATCGCCGGTCAGGTTCTTTACATAATTCAGCAGGCAGGAAGTATCATACCCTTGTGGATTGTCTTCCGGGGTATCCATGTATCGCTCACCATACATCACTTCGTAATATTTCCAGTCAACAACAGGGCCACCGGCCACTACTACAGGAAACTGACCCGGATTTCTCAAGGCCATCGTTAGCGCCATGAACCCACCATAGCTCCATCCGTTGATGCCAATCCGGCAAGTGTCAACCCAGGGAAGAGATTTCAGATAGGTTACACCGCTCATCTGATCGGCCAGCTCACAGGTTCCAACCCTTCTAAAAATAGCATGCTCAAAGTCAGTGCCACGGTTAGCCGTCCCCCTGTTGTCCAGTGTGAAGACCACATACCCCTGCTGAGCCAGGTAGTTCAGGAAGAACCCTCCCCCCCCTAACCACGAGTCTGTTACCAGCTGGGAATGAGGCCCTCCGTAAACATAGATGAAAACCGGGTATTGCTTCGTGGAGTCAAACCCAACCGGTTTGATCAGCCGGCAATAGAGATCAATGCTATCTGCATTGGGAATTGTAAAAATCATGGTTTCTCCCAGTTCGTACTCTTTCAGCGGATCCGGACTCTGCTGTACCACGTTGATCTTCCTCCCCCGATTATCAAGCACCTCTGTCAGGGATGGAACGGTTAGAGAGGAGTATGTATCCAGGATATATTTTGCATCATCTGACAACAGCACCCTGTGGCTGCCAGGGGTCTTTGTGATCTCTGTCAGTTCAAGGGAGCGAAGGTCCACCGCATAGAAGAAATCGCCCAGTGGATCATTTTTCGTACACATGAAATAGGCTGTTGTTCCTTTGGGATCAAAGCCGGTGAAATCTGTCACCACCCATTCTCCTTTTGTCAGCTGATTGATCAGATCTCCGGTGGTATTATAAAGATAGAGATGATTGTATCCATCCCGGTCACTCATCCATACAAACGTTTCCCGATCATCCGGCAGGAAAAAAAGCTCATGCTGTGGCTCCACATAGCTCTCGCTGCTCTCTTCAAAAAGTGTTTTTATAAACGTGCCTTCAGTTGCGTCATATTGATTTAACCAGAGGTGATTCTGATCCCGGTTGAGAACGGCCACGTAAATAAACTGCTGATCGGGACTCCATGTGATGTTTGTGAGATACTGGTCGGCCGGCTTACCGGTGTTTAGAAAGATGGTTGAACCGGCAGCCGGATTGTAAACACCGACCGTTACCTCGTGACTGGTCATCCCAGCCATCGGGTACTTTGTTGGGGCGACTTCGGCAACCCGGGTGTCGATATCAACCAAAGGGTAGTCAGTCACCATCGACTCATCCATCCTGTAAAAGGCCAGGAGGTCTCCTTTGGGGGACCAGAAGAGTCCTTTGTTGATGCCAAATTCGTTCCGGTGGACTGACGTACCGTACTCAAGGCCCGATTTCCCATCAAATGTTACCTGTTTCTCCAACCCATTGAGGGACACAAAGATGTTGTGATCAACTGTAAAAGCAACGTGAAACTTCTCCGGATCTATCTCTACATTCCTGCCCTTGGGATTGTATAAGTTTACTGCCTGTATCGTTTGGTCATCCATCGAATATTTCAGAATCTGTCCGTCATGTACAAACCATAATCCGGTAGGAGAGGAGAATGTCACCGAAGGGAACCGTTTCAGTGAATCTACTTTCATTACGGTTAGCTGCTTGTTGAGTGCATCCAGATCGAGGATGGTATCACTGAAGGCTGATTTTATAGATTCTGATATCAGGTAGTTGCCATCAACAAATGAAAAGTGAGGAGAATCACCACACCATTGAAGCTGGCTTAACCGTTTAGGGTAAAGCGCCCGGTTCAACCCGGTTGCATCTTCGATTGAAAATAGCTTGGTTTGGGCATGGCTACATACTGAAAAGAGAGCCATGGACAGGATGATCGTAAATTTTTTCATAATGTTGTATTGATGGGGTTACCCATGGATTGCTTCAGAGATCTTTGGGACGAGTTTGAGGTCCTCCTCAATGGCGTTGCCAACCACTACCAGATCGGCCCCCGACTGACAGGCTTTGGCAGCCTGAAGTGGCGTTCGGATTCCTCCTCCTATCACCAGCGGAACCGAGATGTGCTTTTTCACCTGTTTGATCATGCTTAATGGGACAGGATTGATGGCTCCGCTTCCGGCATCCATATAGATCATTCTTAAGCCGAGGAGCTCTCCGGCGAGCGCAGTACAAACCGCTATTTCACTTTTATCGGAAGGAATGGGATCGGTATTGCTCATATAAGCTACCGTAGTCCGGTTCCCCCCGTCAATTAACATGTAGCCGGTTGGAATGACCTCCAGCTTGCTTGCTTTCAAATAAGGCGCTGCCACCACATGTTTCCCGATGAGCAATTCGGGATTTCGACCTGAAATCAAGGAAAGAAAGAGGATTCCATCAGCTTTCGTATTGATCTGAAAATGGTTGCCTGGGAATAGGATGACCGGGATGTTACAATTTTCTTTTATATGGGTGAGAAAAAGATCCTGTTGATCCCGGGTAAGGAGACTTCCTCCGAAGAAAAAATAGTCGACCCCCGATTTACATGAGATCTTAATCAACCGTTTCAGCCGGTCAAGAGTGTATTTGTCGGGATCGACCAATACGGCAAACCGCTTTTTATTTTCCTTCAAACTGGTGGTTATGGATGAATAGAGCTGCATAAACGTTTGTTTAAATGACGGCAGAAGCAATTTGCCTGATATTTTCAGAGATACCGATCGTGAAGTAATGAAGAACCGGGACGCCAAAAGAGATCAACTCCTTCGACTGATTGATGGCCCACTCAATCCCTACCTGAAAGGCTTCTACGTTGGATTTGCACTTTTGGATCTCCTTTACCAGATCTTCCGGTATATCGATGTTAAACACCTGCGGGAGGATGTTGATATCCTGTATCGTAGCTACCGGTTTCAACCCAGGGATGATCGGTACTGTGATACCTGCTTCCCGGCATCGCTTCACATAGTCAAAATAGCGTTGGTTGTCGAAAAACATCTGGGTGATGATGTATTCGGCTCCGGCATCGATCTTCTCCTTCAGGTACTTCAGGTCGTAAGCAAAATTGGGGGATTCGAGATGTTTCTCAGGATACCCGGCTATCCCTACACAGAAATCTGTGGAAGTTGTATTCCGGAGGCCTTCATCAAGGTATTTCCCTTTGTTCATGTTGGTGATCTGCTTCACCAGCCCCGAAGCATAAGGATGTCCGTCGGGTTCGGGGATAAAGGCTCTGATCCCTTTCGGAGGATCGCCGCGCAGTGCCAGCAGGTTGTTGATCCCAAGGTAGTGAAAGTCGATCAGGGCATACTCGGTGTCCTCTTTGGAAAAGCCTCCGCAGATCAGGTGGGGAACCACCTCTACCGCGGGGTATCTATATTTGATTGCAGCGGAGATGGCAACCGTTCCAGGTCGTTTCCGAATGGTCTTCTTCTCCAGAAGGCCACTCGGATGCTTCTTGTAAATGACCTCCTCCTGATGGTATGTTACGTTAATGAATGAAGGCTTAAACTTAATAAGCGGGTCTATCGCCCTGTAGATGAGTTCGATATTATTCCCCTTCAGGGGGGGGAGCAATTCAAAAGAGAAGAGGGTTTTATCTGAATTTTGTATCTGGTCAATGACTCTCATAATGTATCGTTCAAAACAGTATTTAACAATTTCTCAGTCCGGTCGGTAGTGTTGTTCTTTCTCCGGGAGTAATCTGAGATCTGGTCTTTGCTGATCTTTCCCAGGTTAAAGTAGCGACTTTCAGGTTGCGAGAAATAGTATCCGCAAACACTCGCTGCAGGATACATCGCGAAATTCTCGGTGAGCCTGACATCAATATTTTTATCTACTGCCAGCAGATCAAAGAGTTGCTCTTTCTCTGAGTGATCGGGACAGGCGGGGTAGCCCGGAGCCGGTCGTATACCCTGGTAGCCTTCCCGCAGAATCGACTGAATATCCAGATCTTCTTCCTTAGCATATCCCCAGAACTCTTTTCTGACCTGATGGTGAAGTTTCTCGGCAAACGCTTCGGCCAGGCGGTCGGCGAGCACCTTGATCAGGATGGCCTGGTAATCATCCAGCTCCTGCTCATACTGTTGTACCCACTCTTTCACCCCCAGCCCAGCTGTCACAACAAATGCTCCCATAAAATCGGCTTGTCCTGTCTCCCTTGGCGCAACAAAATCGGCCAGGCAGAGGTTCGGCTTGCCGTTCTCTTTCTGCTCCTGATTACGGAGGAAGTGAAGGGTGGTAACAACCTCTTTCCGGGATTCATCCTTATAAATCTCCACGTCATCTCCAACCGAGTTGCAGGGATAGATCCCGATGATCCCCTTCGCCAGCAACATCTTCTTGCGGATGATATCATCCAACATCTCAATGGCATCAGCGAAAAGCTTTCGTGCCTCTTCTCCTTTGACCGGATCTTCAAAGATGGCAGGATATTTACCGTTCAGCTTCCATGCGTGGAAGAAAAAGGTCCAATCGATATAGTCGCTGATCTCATGGAGCGGAAAATCATAGAATACCATATTTCCGGTCATCTGGGGCTTGGGGACAAAATAGGACTCCCAGTCGATTTTCAGCCGGTTCTTCCGGGCTTCGGATAGGGTGATATTCACCTTCTTATATTTCTTTTCATGCTGGTCCCGCAGCTCCTGGTAGTGTTGCCTGATGGCGTCGGCATAGGAATCCCGTTGATCGGCTGAAAGTAAGTTACGCATGACTCCCACTGCCCTGGAGGCATCCTTGACATGGATCACAGGCGATCCAATATGAGGCTCTATCTTAACGGCTGTATGGATCTCCGAAGTAGTGGCTCCTCCTATCAGAAGAGGAATTTTTAACCCGGTTCGTTGCATCTCCCGCGCAACGTGTACCATCTCTTCCAACGAAGGGGTGATCAGGCCGGAGAGGCCAATCACATCAACATCATTTGCAATGGCTTCCTGAAGGATCTTCTTCGCAGGGACCATCACACCCAGGTCAAAGACCTCAAAGTTGTTGCATCCCAGCACAACCCCTACAATGTTTTTCCCGATGTCGTGGACATCTCCCTTGACAGTAGCCATGAGAATTTTTCCAGCGCTGCGGGCAGCCATCTTGTCCTGGGCTTTTTCTGCTTCCAGGACCGGCATCAGGCGGGCCACGGCTTTTTTCATCACCCGGGCGCTTTTAACCACCTGAGGCAGGAACATCTTTCCTGCGCCAAACAGGTCTCCAACGTGATTCATTCCATCCATCAGCGGTCCTTCAATAATCTGGATTGCCTGATCATAATGAACAAGCGCTTCATCAATGTCCTGATCGATGAATTCGGTATTTCCTTTTATCAACGCATGGGCAAGACGTTTAGCTAACGAGAAGGTTCGCCACTCCTGCTCCAGGATCTCCCTCTTCTCCCTGTTTTGGTGTGCATCGGCATAAGCGATTAGCCGCTCTGTGGCATCTTTCCTCCGGTTCAGGATCACGTCTTCAACCAGCTTCAGCAAATCTTTCGGGATCTCGTCATAGACCTGGAGATTCCCTGCATTGACAATTCCCATATCCAGGCCCGCTTTGACGGCGTGATAAAGAAATGCCGAATGCATCGCTTCCCGGATAAGATCGTTCCCCCGGAAAGAGAAAGAGAGGTTGCTGATGCCTCCGCTGACACGTGCATAAGGAAGGTTCTCCTTGATCCACGTTACGGTGTGGATAAAATCTATGGCGTAGGTGTTGTGTTCATCAATTCCGGTAGCAACGGTGAGGATATTGGGATCAAAGATGATGTCTTCGGGTAATATGCCTATCTCTTTGGTAAGGATATCGTAAGCTCTGCGGGCAATCCCGATCCGCCGTTCGAAGGTGGTTGCCTGTCCATCTTCGTCGAAGGCCATCACCACCACTGCAGCTCCCATTTTTTTCAAAAAACGGGCGTGTTCCCTGAACTCATCAGGGCCTTCTTTCAGGCTGATCGAGTTCACAACCGGTTTCCCCTGAATACAGGTCAGCCCCGAGGCGATCACCGGCCACCTGGAGGAGTCGACCATCACAGGAACCTTTGCGATATCCGGATCGGATGCCAGCATATGGAGGAAGGTGATCATCGCTTTTTCTGCATCCAGCATTGCTTCATCCATGCTGATGTCGATGATCTGAGCTCCGTTCTCAACCTGTTGCCGGGCCACCGAAAGGGCCTCTTCATACTTTTCTTCACGGATGAGGCGTGCAAATTTTTTCGAACCGCTTACGTTGGTACGTTCGCCGATATTGATAAAGTTGCTTCCCTTATAAACAAGCAACGGCTCCAGCCCGCTCAAGCGCAATTCATGTCGCTTCTTTGGGACCACTCTGGGTTTGTATCCGGCAGCCAGATCCACCAGCTTCCTGATGTGTTCCTGGGTCGTTCCGCAGCAACCACCAATGATATTGACAAAGCCCTCATCCAGGAAGCCCTTTACAAAGCCGGCCATCGTTTCAGGAGTTTCGTCGTAGTTCCCAAACTGGTTTGGCAAACCTGCATTTGGATAGACCATCAATGGGAAGGGTGCGATACGTGAGAACTCCTCCAGGTATGGGCGGAGATCCTTGGCTCCGAGTGAACAGTTGAGCCCCAGGGCAAATAGATCGAAATGATAGATAGAGTATAAAAATGCTTCGAGGGTTTGTCCAGAGAGGGTTCTTCCGCTCAGGTCGGTTATGGTAACAGAGGCAACGACAGGAATATTGATCTTCCGTTCCTCAAAGATGTCGTAGATTGCAACAAGTGCAGCTTTTGCATTCAATGTATCAAAGATGGTCTCCACCACCAGCATGTCAACTTTTCCGTCGATCAGTCCCGTGGCTTGCTCGCGGTAGGCATGGTAAAGGTCGTCGAAAGTCACTGCCCGGTAAGCAGGATCCTGTACGTCGGGGGAGAGGGAAGCTGTTTTGTTGGTAGGCCCCATCGAACCGGCTACCCATCGTGGCTTATCGGGGGTAAAGCGTGAATAGCGATCGGCAGCCTCCCGGGCGAGTTTTGCCGCTTCGAAGTTGATCTCATAAACATGGCTCTCCATCTGGTAGTCGGCCATTGAGATGCGGTTGGCATTGAAGGTATCGGTCTCGATGATATCGGCGCCTACCTCGAGGTATTTTTCATGGATCTCCTGGATGATGCGAGGTTGCGTAAGCACCAACAGGTCGTTGTTTCCCTTCAGACTGGCATGGAAGTCCCTGAAACGCTCTCCCCGGTACTCCTCTTCTCCAGGGTTGTAGCGTTGGATCATCGTCCCCATGGCCCCGTCGAGGATAAGGATTCGTTTTGCCAGGTGTTTTCCAGGTTGTACTGACATCTGCTAGTTGTTTTCCGGTACTGTCGCCCATGCCAGTATATAATCTTGCAGCCGGTAATAGGATACCGGAATTCCGGATTCCGGACCCAGCCATTTCATCCGGGCTTTGAGCGTGCCATTGGTGTTGCAAAGGTAGTCAAACGATTCGATACATATGTCATGTTGTATATCCAAATCGGGCTTCCCGTTGATTTTAAAGAGGGTCTCTTTCACCGACCAGAACAGGGTTAATATCTCCAGGCGCTCTTTTCCTGATGCCAGTGATAGTTCCTGTGTGCTGAGGAACCGTTCCGCCACCCGGCTTATTTTCTCCCTCACCGGCTCAAGGTCAATCCCTACATTCGAAGTGGTGGACAAGATGGCGGCTGCATAAGCTCCGGAATGCGTAAATGAAATGTTAGCCTTGCCTGAAATGAGGAGAGGCTTCCCATATTCGTTGTACCGGATCCCGATTTCCGGGGTTTGCATCAGATGGGAAAGGGCCATCCGGCAACCGAGCCACTGCAGTTTCCTGCTCTGGTTCCGGATGGATGAATAGATCGCTTCATCTTCCTGATCAAGGTCAAGCTGCCCGAGCAGCGTATCGGCGCCCTCTGTTGCATGCCAAACGCTGAGCATGCTGTCGGGGATGATTGTTCTGGTATAAACAACAGGCATATCCGAGAATTGAAAACTCTTGCTGAACCCCAAAAGTACAAAATTCATTTGGCTGCTTTTCTATTTTGAGTAACTTTGCGGCTCATTTTGAAAAATTGTATGTAATGGAAAATATAACTCTTGATAAAGATATGAAATACAAAGTCGCCGATCTGTCTCTGGCCGACTGGGGACGAAAAGAGATTGACATTGCCGAAAAAGAGATGCCTGGACTGATCTCTATCAGGCGGAAATTTGCTGCCGAAAAGCCACTCAAAGGAGCCAGGCTGACGGGTTCACTACACATGACAATCCAAACAGCCGTACTGATTGAAACATTGATTGAACTGGGTGCTGATGTACGCTGGTCAAGTTGCAATATCTTCTCCACTCAGGACCATGCCGCCGCCGCTTTGGCTGTAAAAGGAATCCCGGTGTTTGCCTGGAAAGGGGAGACCCTCGATGAATACTGGTGGTGTACAAACCAGGCCCTTACTTTCCCTGGAGGGCTCGGGCCAAACCTGGTCGTTGATGATGGCGGCGATGCCACCTTGATGATCCACAAAGGATATGAGATTGAAAAGAATCCGGAGCTATTGAAAAGAGAGCTTCCCGCCGCTGATGAACGGGCATTGATGAAACAGTTGAGGGAAGTGTATGTAGAAGACAATAACAAGTGGCACCGCACTGTCAAGGAGTGGAAAGGAGTATCTGAAGAGACGACTACGGGAGTTCACCGCTTATACCAGATGAACGAGAGTGGTAAATTGCTTGTCCCCGCAATCAACGTGAACGATTCGGTTACAAAATCGAAATTTGACAACCTTTACGGATGCCGTGAGTCTCTGGCTGATGGGATCAAGCGGGCAACGGATGTGATGATTGCCGGGAAGGTAGTCGTAGTGCTTGGATATGGGGATGTTGGGAAAGGATGTGCTACGTCGATGAAATCCTATGGCGCCCGGGTGCTGGTGACAGAGATTGATCCGATTTGCGCCTTGCAGGCAGCCATGGAAGGCTTTGAAGTGACCACCGTGGAAGATGCTCTGGCAGAAGGCAATATATGGGTGACTACCACCGGGAATAAAGATGTCCTCACAGCCCGGCATATGTCGAAGATGAAAGATGAGGCGATTGTTTGTAATATCGGCCATTTTGATAACGAGATTCAGGTGGAGCCGCTCATCAACTGGCCGGGAATCAAGAGGATCAACATCAAGCCGCAGGTCGATAAGTTTATTTACCCGGATGGGAAGTCGATCTACCTGCTTGCTGAAGGACGGCTCGTGAATTTGGGATGCGCTACCGGCCACCCCTCCTTTGTAATGAGTAACTCCTTTTCCAACCAAACCCTGGCTCAGCTCGATCTCTGGGAACACAATTATGAAGTGGGTGTTTACCGGCTTTCCAAAAAACTGGATGAAGAAGTTGCCCGTCTGCATCTCGGGCAGTTAGGGGTGAAACTTACAAAGCTAACCCCAGAACAGGCTGAATACCTCGGTGTGCCGACTGATGGCCCATACAAGCCGGAGCATTACCGGTATTAAAATAAGTTGGCAGTTGGTCCTGCGTCCTTCAGTTGTAAACATACAACAGATTCCCATCATACGTTGTATGGTACTGTTTCAGCAGATAAACGGAAGGACCTACAAAGGGTGAACCGTCGGTGATGATATACTGCGATCCGCAAACCGGACACGTTGCGATGGTTCCGGTCTCATCCAATTCAACCCGCGCTCCCTCCTCCCATGGATCCCAGGGGCAGGTCCGTTCATAAGCCAAAAACTCATTATTCATGATCCTGTACAGGATAATACCCCTGTATCCGCCAGTAACGGCAACAAACCCTCCCGGGTGGTTCAGTTCAAGGTACTCTGTCGAATTTGGATTGATGAAGAAATTTACATAGACCTCCGGAATGACGGGCTGTTGACTTTCCTTTTTGCAAGAGGCAAATGCCAGACCGCAAAACAGGATCAGCCATGCGTATCGAAGTGTCATCGGTAAAATTTTTCAGGAGTAAAACCGTTATAGTAACGAACAGGTTTAGGATTAATTGTACATTGGTCCCCTGAAAATAGTTTGTATGAAACGACTCCGCTTCCTGGCTCTTTTGTGCTTAACCCTTCTCCTTCCGTTAAGTTATACATCCTGTTTCCCCGAATCGGCTGTTCGTCAGAAAAAAATTGATCGCGAACGCAAACTAAAGGAGAAAAAAGCCCGGAAATCCTATGAAATGGACCTGAAACGCCATCATAAAAGACAGTCGAAAGGGACCCGGACCATGATGAAGGATTCACGCCGGAAGTCCAAACGAGTCACTCCACTGAGAAAATAGCGAACCGAAGCGAAGTGAAGTTCGGCGGAGTCAAATAGCGCCCTCTTTTCGTCCATGAAAAGAGGCTGTTTGACAGCTATTATTTCACGCTGGTATATTAACTCTCCTGTTATTTGGATTGGGTCTTGATTTCCTTGCTATCATTAAATAATTTTGTATCTTAGATTAAAATATTATTATCTTTACCACCTTTAAAAGCACAGTGTTCTAACATAAAATTATATGGTATGTTAAGAAATTTACTATTAGCTATTGGAATTGTACTGACATCGAGTGTGTTGGTATTTTCACAATCCGGATCCGGTTCTCTTAAAGGGAAAATCATTGACAGGCAAACCAGGGAGCCAATTCCTTTTGCCAATATTGTGGTGGAATCAGGTGGTGTTCAGATTGGTGGTTCAACATCGGATTTTGATGGAAATTACCAGATCAAGCCTGTGCCGGCAGGTAGAGTTGACCTGAAAGCAACCTATGTTGGTTACCGGGATTATACCATGAAAGGGATCATCATCTTTGTTGACAAGATCACTTTCCAGGATATTGATCTGGAGACATCAACAACCACTCTCTCGGAGGTAGAGGTAGTAGATTATAAAGTCCCCCTGATCTCAAAAGACCAGACGGTTTCCGGTGGTACTGTCACCCAGGAGGAGATCTCCAAGATGGCCAATAAATCGGCTTCGTCTGTGGCCACCACCGTGGGTGGTGTAACTACCAACGCAAGTGGGGGTATCTCTTCGATCCGTGGCGCCCGTTCAAATACGGAGGTTTACTACATTGACGGTATGCGCGTTGTTGGAAGCGTTGCTCTCCCACAGTCTGCCATTGAGCAGGTGGAGGTTATCCTGGGAGGTACGCCGGCCTCTTATGGTGACGCTGCCGGGGGTATCATCAGTGTAACAACAAGAGGTCCTTCCCGCGACTTTTCTGCCGGGATCGATATCCAGACATCGCAGTTTCTGGATCCATTCGGATACAACCGTGTGGGGCTGAACCTTACCGGACCCCTCTTTTCAAAAAAAGATACAGTTGCTAAAACCAAAATCCCTATCATGGGTTACTTCTTAGCCGGCGACTTTACCTATCGGCAAGATGGAGTCCCAAACGCAACGGGTATGTATTATGCGAAAGATGATGTGATCAGCTTCCTGGAGAGCAATCCTCTTCGGCTGAATACCACTGGTGAAGGGGTTCTTTTCAACGGTGAATTCCTGACTACGGACGACCTTGAGAGGACCAAGACCACCATGAATACCTCACGGTATGAAGTGCTGGTGTCAGGCAAACTGGACTTCCGTCTTTCACCCACCATCAACATGTCGTTTGGCGGTACATTCCAGATGTATGACCGGAATAACTTCAGCTATGGAGGATCCCTGCTCAATTATGCCAATAACAGCCACTCCACCGGATACACATGGCGTGTGAACGGACGTTTTACCCAACGATTCCGCAACCCGGAAAAAGAGAAGAGCTTCGTCGATAATATCTATTATTCTATCGGCGCCGACTACACCCGAACCTATGACAAAACGGAGGACGCTGAGCATAAAGAGGATATCTTCAAATATGGCTACATCGGGAAATTCGAAACAAATACAATCCGTGCCTATACACCACAACTTGAATACGACTCCGTTGCCGGCAAGTATGCCTATCTCCAGAACGGTTTCCGTGACACCATTGTTTTATATACGCCCTTCAGCATCAATCCTGAACTTTCAGCCTGGACTTCCCAGTATTACAGCCTCTTTGAAAACGATCCCGACGGACACTTCAGGAATACAGATGAACTCATCTCAGGGAAAGCATTGATTAACGGGATGGAACCAGATGCTATTTACGGCATGTGGCAGAGCCCGGGAAACAGAACAAACGGATATAACGTTGGGACCTCAGACCAGCTCTCCATCAACGCATCGTTTGCTGCCGACTTTGGAAACCATGAAATTCAGCTCGGATTGCAGTATCAGCAGAGAAGTTCATCCAGTTATGGATATAATGCAACCTCCCTGTGGACCCTGATGAATGGGTTGACTAACGCCCAACTGGCCGAATTGGATCTTGCCCATCCGCATGAGGTGGAGTGGGAAAATGTTTTTATGGATACCATTTATTATCATAGACAATATGTAGGTCAGCTTCAACGGAATTTTGATAAAAATCTAAGGGAAAAGCTTGGCTTATTTTATGATGGCAGAGAATTTATCGACATCAATTCGTTTGATTACAATTCTAACTCCATTAACTACTACGATACCAATCAAGTCCTTCATACAATCACAATTACTGATCCCATCTTCTCCATCGATATGTTTAATGCCGACGAGTTGCTTGACAACGGTGACGCCAAAGTGGGTTATCGTGGGTATGATTACATGGGGCAAAAACTCTCCACAAAACCTGCATGGGAAGATTTCTTCACGGCTAAAGATGAAAATGGTAACTATACCCGTCCGATTGGAGCTTATGAACCAATCTACATTGCTGGATATATCCAGGATAAATTCGCTTTTAAAGATCTGATCTTTAACGTAGGTTTACGTGTTGACAGGTTTGATGCCAATCAACCGGTGCTGAAGGACTCGTATCTTTTCAATTCTGCAAAAACAGCTGGAGAGGTTGGTGAACTAAACGGCCAGACTATCATCCACCCTGCCAATATCGGAGGCGACTATGTGGTTTATGTTGATAACATCAACAGCCCGACTGAGATCACAGGTTACCGTCTGGGCAGTGACTGGTATAATGCAGAAGGTACAGTAATCACAGACCCAAAGATTCTCGACCGTGGAAACGGGATATCTCCTTACCTTGTAGATCCCTCAGTAAATACAGTTCAGGCTGACGTATTCAAGGATTACGAGCCACAGACCAACTTCATGCCACGTATTTCATTCTCATTCCCGATCTCTGATGATGCTCTCTTTTACGCGCACTACGACATTTTAACCCAACGGCCAACCGGAGGGAACATCATTGATCCGGTGTCTTATTACTTTATTCGTACCTCTGCTGGCGGAACACTGAATAACCCGGCTCTTCAACCCTCAAAGACCATCGATTATGAGTTAGGCTTCCAGCAGAAGATCAACAATGCATCTTCCCTGAAACTGGCCGTATTCTACCGCGAGATGAGGGATGAAATCCAACAGTACCGATTGACGGGCGCTTATCCTCGAACCTATTACTCCTATACAAATATCGACTTTGGAACAGTCAAAGGTCTGACATTGACCTATGACCTTCGACGTACAAACAATGCACGGGTACGATTCAACTATACCTTACAGTTTGCTGACGGAACTGGTTCTGACGCCAACGCAGCAGCTGCTATTGTAAGGTCGGAACAGCCGAATTTGAGAACGCTCAACCCACTGAGTTTTGACCGTCGCCACCAGTTCAACATCAGCATCGACTACCGATGGGGTGTTGGAAAAGAATATAACGGACCGGTTATTCGCAGAAAGAAGAGCGGAAAAGCTCCGGTTCAACTCCTTTCAAATTTCGGAGCCAACTTCACCATCACCGGTGGTTCCGGGACCCCCTACACCAAGTCGAGCAAGATTATGCCTTACGGCGCCATGGGTCCGATCAAAGGATCTATCAACGGTGCCCGGCTCCCCTGGCAGTTCGTAATCAATATGCGTATTGATAAGGATTTCCTCTTTAATATGGGCAAGAAGAAAAAAGGAGGTAGCCTCAATGTATACCTGGATATCCTCAACCTGTTGAATACGAAAAACGTAACTGGTGTTTATCCGGCTACTGGAAGTGCTTCGGATGATGGATACCTCTCGGCGCCCGAGTATCAGAACCAAATTAATCAGCAAGTCAGTTCGCAATCATACAGGGATCTCTATTCGGTATGGATCGACAATCCATATAACTATAGCTCCCCCCGCCAGATCAGGTTAGGTTTAATGTTTAATTTCTAATCAAGGGAGGATCAGTTAAATGGTGAACACAAGTAGTATCAGTATATTCAAAAATATCAGCACTATGAAAAATATACTTCGTTTCTTATTCGTCTCGCTCTGTTGCCTGTTTGTGCTTCAACCTTCGGCATTTTCAAAGGAGAAGGTTAAAACCGGCACGAAGAGTACGTATGCGATCAAGGAAACTGCAGCAAGTTGCGAGGCTGGTTCAGCCTACAAATACCTTGACCTCAACAATGTAAGGGCCATCGTCTACTCCTTTGGAAACGGATGGTTTCTGGAGAATGCAGAGTATGAGATCCCGAAAGGTTCAAGGAAGATGTCGATGTTCTCCTTCTCACTCTGGATTGGAGGGATCGATATCAATAACAACCTGAAACTTGCGGCTTACCGTTACGGACAGGGTCCTAACACAGCTACCGCACATACGAAAAACGACTTCTGGCCCGGCCCCCTCACTATTGACGGATCGGCTGCTATCGAAGCTGATGTTTGTGCCAAGTACGACAAACTTTATCCAATAACCCGTGCAGAGGTTCAGGAGTTTCTCGCATGGTGGGATAATCAGGATGCCTATCCCGACTATCAGATCCCTCCATCTATCCTGGAATGGCCGGCTCATGGAGATCGAGGAGCCGGACAGGCCTACTATCTGGCGCCCTTTTTTGATGAAGGTGGAGATGGCACCTATGACCCAACAGAGGGTGACTATCCTTACTACGATCTTGCAAACAAACTTTGTCCGAATAATCTGAAACCGGGTGAACGGGTCGCAAGAGCCCCTCTGAGAAATGGAGAAGCAGGAGATACGTTAGGTATCCTGGTTGACCAGGTGATCAAGGGAGACCAAACACTGTGGTGTGTTTATAACGACAAGGGTAACTACCACTCCGAAACTGAAGGAGAACCCATCGGTATGGAGATCAGGGCCCAATATTTCTCATTCGCTACAAACGACGAGATCAACGACATGACCTTTTACAATTATGAGGTCATCAACCGTTCGACCTACACCCTCACCGGCACCTACTTCAGCCAGTGGGTGGATCCCGACCTTGGATATGCCCAGGACGACTATGTTGGGTGTGATGTAGCACGCGGACTTGGATACTGTTATAACGGAAAGCCAATTGACGGTACTGGCCAGATTGAGGCCTATGGCGCTCACCCTCCTGCAGTGGGTGTTGACTTCTTCCAGGGACCCTATATGGATCCGGATTTAAGGGATAATCCAAAATTTACGGGTGATTGTTCAATTTTAACCAGCGAATACCCATTAGACCAGATGGCTATAAATGGTGCTGACGGTGGTTATGGTGATGGGATTATCGATAATGAACGCTATGGAATGCGCCGGTTTGTTTACCATAATAACAGTTTTTCAGGGGTTCCCTGGTATATGCAGGACCCTGATTATGCCCCCGAATACTACCTATTCCTCCGTGGTATCTGGAAAGACAATACCACAATGCTTTATGGAGGAAATGCACATGCCAGCGCTGGTGGCGTTGGCCCTGCCTGTACCTTCATGTTCCCTGGAGATTCAGATCCTTGCGATTGGGGTACCGCAGGACAACCGCCTAACGGACAAAAATACTGGACCGAGGAGACGGCTGGAAACAACCCGAGCGACCGTCGTTTCATGCAATCGGCTGGCCCGTTCACACTGGGCCCGGGCGCCTGTAACTACATCACAGTTGGTATTCCATGGGCTCGTACGATTTCAGGAACACCTTTTGAAGCAGTTGAGAAACTTCGGGTCGTAGATGACCTTTGCCAGAGTTTGTTTGATAACTGCTTTGCTGTTCTCAATGGTCCGAATGCTCCCGATCTAACCATTCAGGAGTTGGATGGGAAGTTGATCATATACATCACTAACCGCAAAGTAAATGATAAGGGGAATAACTATCAGGAGAGATATGTTGAGTACGACCCTAAAATCCCAAACCCGGATACATTGCCGCACAATCTGCGGAACGACTCCCTTTACCGCTTTGAAGGATATCAGATCTTCCAGTTGAAAGATGCTACGGTCAGCGCTGCTGATATTTACAATGCAAGCTACTCACGTCTTGTTTTCCAGTGTGATATCAAAAACGACGTGACGAAGCTGGTAAACTGGACGTTTGACCAAACCCTGAATGGAAACATCGGAGAGGTGATGGTGGATGGAAACAATACAGGTATTGTTCACTCATTTGAGCTTACAGAAGATAAATTTGCTACAGACGACCTCACGTTGATCAACCATAAACAATACTACTACATGGCTATTGCTTATGGCTATAATGAATATGCGCCTTATAACCAAATAGATCCGGAAGGACTGGCAGGGCAGAAAAAGCCCTACCTTGCCGGCCGGAGCAACCTGAAAAGTTATACAGGAATTCCACACATCCCACTGGATGACGTACCTAACTCGATGTATGGAGATGGACCTACGATCACAAGAATACAGGGTCAGGGTAACGGCGGAAAGATTCTCTTCCTGGATCCTGCCACTGTACAGGAGATTTTGAGTAAGCCCCCTGCCAGTGCAACCAATACCTACGGAAATTCTGATTATCCAATCGCCTATCAGGCAAAGTATATGACAGGTTATGGCCCGCTGAACGTTCAGGTTGTTGATCCACTGAATGTTGTTGCCAGCCAGTATATCGTGTCGTTTGACTCCATGGTGCCAGGACCTGCTAATCCGACCTTTACCAATCAGAATATTCGTTTTGGCCATTGGAGAATGGTAGATACCAAGTCAGGAATTACCTATTATTCTGATACCACTACAATCTATCCTTATGAACAGCTCTTCCTCGATTTGGGTATTGCCCTTGAGATTTCCCAGATCCCCAATCCTGGAGATACACTCCCAGGCTCTCTTCACACGGATGATAATGGATTGCTTTTTGCTCCGCCTGCCGTCTACACCGATCCAGCCAATCAATGGTATGGTGGTGTTCCCGACTGGGATAATCCTCCGGGCATTGATGTGAACTGGATCAGAGCAGGCACCTATAAGGCTGGTGGAAACTCGGCCCTCTATGACTGGGATATGGCTGCTGATGATCCATGGGATCCTGATAAGAATTTCCAACAGATCCAGGTGATGTCGGCCAACCATGCTTTTGTTGGTGGAATCTCTGGAGGTACCTGGGCCCCTTACGCACTCTGCGCTTATTCACAGCAGCTTTCGGTTGGCCCGGCCTTCAGTTCAAACTCCAAAAAATTCAACAAAATGGAGAACCTGGCAAGCGTTGATATCATCATCACTAGTGATAAAAGTCTCTGGACCAGGGCGCCGGTGATTGAGATGTGTCCCGACTCCTTGCTGGCCGAAGGACGTGCACGCATGTTCGACCTTCGTAAAGGGAAATCGGTGAATGTTGATGGAGATACCGGGGTGGTTTACCCTTTCAATCCAATGTACCACTCAAACTATATTTCAGAATATGGTATGGGCTGGTTTCCCGGTTATGCCATCAATGTGGAAACCGGTGAACGGCTGAATATCATGTTTGGAGAGAACTCCTGGCTTGTAGCTGATAATGGACGCGACATGATCTGGAATCCCTCTTCCCGGATGCATGACGAGAGCTTCAACCCGGTTTTCGGGGGGCAGCACTATGTTTACATCATGGCTCACAGGGATCTTACTCTTGATACGATAAACTTAAATTTCCCGGCTTATGATGCAGGGCAGAAGCTGTTCAGTGTTTTGAAATTGAAGAAACTAGATAATATTTATAAAACCCGGGCCTATGCCTCGGCCATGTGGGTCAATATTCCACTTGCTGTGGAAGGCAAAACGTGGCTCAGTACTCCTGTAGCGATTTACATCCGGGTGGCTAAACCTTATCAGCGATACTATTCGGAGGCTATTCCAGATAGCAGTGTTGATACAGCTCAAAACAGAGCATGGCCGATGTATACGTTTAATACAGATGCCATCGCAACATCAAAGAACAATCAAACTAAAATGGAGAGCGATCTTGATATTATCAATGTGGTACCCAATCCTTATTACGCGTATGATGATTATGAGAGGAACCAGCTTGATAACCGGATCAAGATTGTCAATCTTCCAACGAGGTGTACAGTTACAATCTATGACCTCAGCGGTACCATGATCCGACAGTTTAATGTTGATAAATCGGGCATCCCGCTGCCAAGAGCCTCTAACGCTGGTATAAATACCGATGCGAAAACATCCATCGACTGGGACCTCAAGAATTTTGCCGGGATTCCAATTGCAGGTGGAGTCTACCTGATCCATGTGAAAGCTGAAGGGCTTGGTGAACGAACCCTTAAATGGTTCGGAATTCTACGACCTGTTGACCTGAACTCACTGTAATGTAAATGATTATAACATGTTTCAACAACAAAAATACAGCATCATGAAGAACATATATAGCATTTTACTGGCTTTTTTCCTGGTAGTTTTAATTGTGTATCCTGCTAGCCAGGTTACTGCCGGGAACAAAGACCGTTCAGGCCAGGCAGGAGCATCTGAGTTGCTCATCAACCCATGGGCGAAGAGTTCAGGATGGGGTGGTGTGGGAACCGCTTGCACTCACGGACTTGAAGCCCTTTTTACCAATATCGCTGGCACAGCCTTTACCACTGGGACCGAGATCGTCTTCTCATATACAAACTGGTTGCAAGGGTCTGGGATTAACATCTACTCGTTCGGATTAAGCCAGAAACTGGGTGAAAATAAAGGAGTCCTAACCGCTGCTGTGATGTCAATGAACTTCGGTGAGATTGAAATTACTACAACAAACTCTCCCGAAGGAGGGTTGGGGACCTATAAGCCAGCCTACATGAACATCAATATTGGTTATGCAAAAGCTTTCTCCAACAGCATCTATGGAGGTATCAATTTCAAGATTATCTCTGAGTCGATCTCTGACGCTAGTGCATTGGGAATTGCAATTGATGCTGGAGTACAATATGTGACCGGTGAGCGTGACCAGATAAAATTCGGCGTCGCGTTGAAAAACGTCGGAACTCCGATGAGATTTTCTGGCGATGGACTCTCTTTCCGTGGAATCATTCCGGGACATGGTAATGATAATGACCTCTTTACTGTGTCGCAACGTTCTGAGAAATTTGAACTGCCCGCTACCTTGAGAATCGGCGCTTCTTATGATTTCCTGATCGGTGAAATGAACCGCATCACGCTGGCTGGAAACTTCAATTCAAACTCATTTACTAAAGACCAATTCATCCTGGGTCTCGAGTATGCACTCAAATATTATCTTTCTATCAGGGCTGCTTATACCTATCAGCAAGGTATCTTTGAGACAAATGCCGCCGACAGAGGTACTGTATTTACCGGACTTTCCGCGGGATTTACAGTGTCAGTTCCTTTCAACAAAGAGAAGGAATCCGGAATTGGCATCGATTACTCCTACCGGTCGACCAATCCGTTTGGAGGCGTTCATAACATAGGGATAACACTTAATTTTTAAAACTTCTGTAGATTAGGTTTTCTTAACCTTTCTATACATAGCGCATAAGGACCCTTGTAAAAGGGTCTTTTGGCTTATTATAATTACAAGATAAACTGGGAGCCATGTCGGAAATTAACTATTTTACTCCTGAGGGATTACAAAAACTGAAGGATGAACTCCACCATATGACAACAGTGGAGCGGCCAGGGATTTCAAAACAAATCGCTGAAGCCAGAGACAAGGGAGATTTGTCGGAGAATGCTGAATATTCAGCTGCTAAAGAGGCACAATCAATGCTGGAGTTAAGGATCTCAAAGCTTCAGGATATCATTAGTAGTGCACGGTTGCTTGATGAAACAAAGCTGGACAATTCTAAAGTGCTGATCTTTTCTACGGTTAAACTGAAGAACCTGAAAACCGGAGCTCTTGTTTGTTATACCCTGGTGCCTGAAAACGAAGCCAATGTCAAAGAGTGTAAAATCTCTGTAAATTCACCAATTGCTAAGGGTATCCTTGGCAAGACGATCGACGAAAAAGTTGACATTGAAGTACCAGCAGGGTGGATCTCATTTGAGATTCTAGAGATCTCCCGAAAGAACGGTTAGATATGGCAACCATTTTTACACGAATCATAGCGGGGGAGATTCCATCCTTCAAAGTAGCTGAGAATGACCGTTTTCTTGCATTCCTGGATATCAACCCCATAGCAGAAGGTCATACACTGGTGATTCCAAAAGAGGAGATAGACTATATTTTTAACATTCCGGATCTTCTCCTTTCAGATCTTATCGCCTTTTCAAAAAAAGTGGCTCTGTCCATAGAAGATGTGATCCCTTGTAAACGTATTGGTATTGCTGTTATAGGACTGGAGGTGCCTCATGCACATATTCACCTGGTGCCGCTTCAGACAATCTACGACATCGATTTTAAAAAACCAAAGTTGAAATTTTCAACGGAGGAACTGAAGTCGATCGCCGAAAATATCTCGGCCTCATTCCAAAAACGAACTTCCGTAAGGTAAAACCGGGTAAGTTACATCAATAGGCCCGGATATTCTTTCCTTCAATATAATTGATAAAGGATTTGTTGACAACTTTATTACCCCCAGGGGTTGGGTAATTGCCAGTGAAGTACCAGTCACCGATATGATCAGGACAGGCATCATGAAGATCTTCTATTGTCTGGTAAATGATCTCAACCCGTGCATTGCAGTTGGGTGGAGTTAACAGGTCGGAGATCTTTTCAGAGACCCTCTTGGGAGGAAATGGCTTATAGATCTCTTTCACATAATTAACGATCTCTTCTTTGGGTAACATCTCCTGCTCTTTGCACCGCTTATAAACATCATTGATGATGTGTTCCTGATGTGTATCTTTTAGCAAAGCAATGGCTGCTTTAAATGCAATAAAATCAGTTAGTTTGGCCATGTCGATCCCGTAGCAGTCGGGGTATCGGATCTGTGGCGCAGAAGAGGAAATAATGATCTTTTTAGGTCCCAGCCGGTCCAGGATACGGAGAATGCTTTGTTTCAGAGTGGTTCCCCGAACGATTGAATCGTCGAGAACCACAAGGTTATCTCTTCCGGCTATTATACTGCCGTAAGTGATATCATATACATGTGCTGCAAGGTCGTCGCGCTGACTATCCTGGGTGATGAAAGTGCGAAGCTTCATGTCCTTTACAGCCACTTTCTCCGCCCTGGGTTTTAGTTTCAGTATCTCTTCTACCTGAGCTGGCGAACAGTTGTTCTTTAGGTCAAGTAAACGATCGCGTTTGATGGTGTCACAAAAGAGATTAAGTTCCTCGATCAACCCATAATAGGCATCAATGGCTGTATTCGGGATATAGGCAAAGACTGTGTTCTCAATGTCGTAATCGATTGCTTTCAGGATAGCAGGGGCGAGAAATTTGCCAAGTTTCTTCCGCTCCCGATAGATATCCTGATCAGTACCTCTGGAGAAATAGATCCGTTCAAATGAACAGGCGATTTTAGGCCCAGGGGTTTTATACTGAACTTCATCGAACGTCCCATCCCTTTTGATAATCAGGGCATGACCTGGTTTCAGTTCCCGGATCTTGTCAATACTGAGGTTGAAGGCAGTCTGGATGGCAGGCCGCTCCGAAGCTGCTACCACAACCTCATCATCAGCATAGAAAAATGCAGGCCGGATTCCGTTAGGATCTCTCATCACGAAGGCATCTCCATGGCCAATAAGCCCTGTGATCACATAACCACCATCCCAGCTTTCGGAAGCGTTTTCAAGAATCTTCCTGACATCAAGATCTCTGGCGATCAAATTGGAGATCTGATGTTTTTCGTAGCCTTCCTTTTTAAACTTCTGATATAGCTCTTCATTTTCCTCATCAAGAAAATGCCCGATTTTTTCCATGATCGTAATGGTGTCGGAGGTTTCAACCGGACACTGACCAAGATCGATCAATTTCTGAAAAAGCTCCTCTACATTGGTAAGATTAAAATTACCGGCGAGTACAAGATTCTTTGTCTTCCAGTTGTTCTCACGGATTAAAGGATGGAGACTCTCCACCGTATTCAGGCCAAATGTTCCGTATCGCAGATGGCCAAGTAAGAGTTCGCCATACATTTCGAGGTGATGTTTTAACCAATCGGGATCCCGCAGCCGCTTAGGGTATTTCTCTTCAATCTCCTTGACGGCGTTGCCAATGCTGGAAAAAATATCTTTGATAGGCGTAGAAGAGTTGGACCGGATCCGGTTGATATACCTGTGCCCCGGATCAACATCAAACTTAATCGTAGCTATACCTGCCCCATCCTGCCCACGGTTGTGCTGCTTCTGCATCAGCAGGTGCAGTTTGTTGAGCCCGTAAAATGAGGTCCCGTACTTGGCAAGATAATACTCAGGCGGTTTCCTTAACCTGACAAGGGCAATGCCACACTCGTGATGGATAAAGTCACTCATCGGGGGATGATAATATAAATGCAAAGATATAAAATTATAGGGGGAATGGTGCAGTGGTGTAGTGATGATTGCCAACTGCCAACAGGGGACGTTTGTGTTTTTTCGGTACATTTGCGATTGTTTACCACAGCTCAAATTATGCCTGTTAACCTGGATACACCGACTTTTTTGGCAGCAAGCGGCTCTATGCCTGTTGTGGATGTAAGATCCCCGGCTGAATTCCTGCAGGGTCATATTCCGGGTGCAATCAATATCCCACTGTTTACAGATCAGGAGCGAGCGGAAGTTGGCACGCTCTATGTCCATTCGGGCCGCGACCATGCCATCCTCCGAGGTTTGGATATCATCCTCCCTAAGACTCGAATGGTGTTAAACACGTTTCGAAAACATACACAAACGAAGAGTTTACGGATGTACTGCTGGCGTGGAGGCATGCGCAGCCTGAATATGGCCTGGATGTTCGCAACAAATGGTTACCAGGTATCCCTTCTCAACGGAGGATATAAGGCGTATCGGAAGTATATCCGTAATAGGCTGGATGAAAAGGCTAAAGTGATTATTCTTGGAGGCTTCACAGGAAGCGGAAAGACGGAAGTTCTGAATTTTCTTTCAGAGATCAATGAACAGGTAATCGATCTGGAGAAGCTCGCCTCTCATAAGGGATCAGCTTTCGGAGGCCTCGGGTTGCCTGATCAGCCTACCAATGAGCAATTCGAAAATAATCTCTTTGAGATATGGCAACAGCTTGATAAACAACGATTCATCTGGATGGAAGATGAAAGCAGGATGATTGGGCGGATTACAATGCCCGATCCGGTTATTAAAAAGATCCTTAAGGCCCCGTTGATTATCCTGGATGTACCAAAGGAGATTCGGATAAGGAGGCTGGTAAATGAATATGCCGGAATTGACGATAGGTTGCTGAGTGAAGCGGTAATGAAGATCGAGACCCGGTTGGGAAAGCCACGTGCAAAGGAAGCTTTGGTATCCATCCAGGAGAAGGATTATAGTGCTGTTGCCAACCAGGTATTATCCTATTACGACGAAACCTATTCATATTCGGTAAATCGCCGTGAAAGTCAGTCCCGGTACCATTTTCCTGTTGGGAAGTTTGATGCCCGGGAGATTGCCGAAGGACTATCGGAATTTGCCCATAAACATCTGAAAAATGGATCCGATCTACCTGGATTATAATGCTACAACCCCCCTGGATCCGCGTGTATCCGAGGCGATGAAGCCATATCTGGATGGCTTGTTCGGAAACCCGTCCAGCATTCACGATTTTGGGAGGGTTGCCGCACAAGCTGTCATTCAAGCCCGAAAACAGGTAGCTTCCATGCTTGCCTGTTTTCCCGATGAGGTGGTATTCACCGGCGGAGGGACAGAATCGAACAATTATGCAATCAAAGGTGTTGCATATGCATGCAGGAGCCGGGGAAACCATATCATCACGTCGGCGATTGAACATCCCGCTGTTACGGAAGTGTGTAATTATCTGGAAGGAGAGGGATTCGAAATCACCAGGGTAGGCGTTGACTCATCTGGGATAGTCGATCCGGATGAGATTCGAAGGGCAATTCATCCCGGCACTCTGCTGATCTCCATCATGCATGCGAACAACGAAACCGGGTCCATTCAGCCGATTGCCGAGATCAGCCGGATTGCCCGTGAATCAGGCGTGCTTTTTCATAGCGATGCAGCTCAGAGCATCGGAAAGATCCCTGTCAATATCAAGGAACCTGGAATAGACTTGTTATCCGTGGCAGGGCATAAATTATATGCTCCCAAGGGGGTAGGAGCACTCTTCATCCGGCGTGGCGTGAAGCTTACTAATTTGATGCACGGTGCCGGTCATGAAGCCGATCGGCGACCAGGGACGGAGAATGTTCTCGGGATCGTTGGCCTCGGGAAAGCAGCGGAGATAGTCTCCGGTTGGCAGTTAGCAGTTGGCAGTTGGCAGTCATTTCCCTCACCACCCTCACTACCTTCACTACCCGACCTTCAATCCCTTCGCGATCTCCTCTTTGACGGGATCAGGAATGAGATTCCCGAAGTCAGGTTAAACGGTCATGTGGAGAAGCGACTTCCAAATACGTTGAGTCTTGGCTTCCCGGGAGTGGAGGCAAACACCCTGTTGCAGGCAATGAAAGGGATTGCTGCTTCTGCCGGCGCCGCCTGCCATGCCGGGGAAGAAAGTGTTTCGGGTGTCCTGTCAGCCATGCATGTTCCCATGGAATTTGCCATGGGGACGATCCGTTTTTCGTTGGGACGGATGACTACCGAGGAGGAGATAAGGGCAGCGGTGCCGATCATTGTAAAGGCGTATAAAGAGATTGAAAAGTGGAGCCGGAGCGAAGCGGAGCTCGGCGGAGCCAAATTAGAACCCCCAAACCCCCAGGCACCCCAAAACCCCCAGGTACCCCCAAACCACCTGAAGGGGGTTAACTCCCTCCCCTTCAAGGGGAGGGTTAGGGAGGGGTCGTCCCGCGAAAGCGGAAACAAGTCCCCTTCAGGCTTGTCCTCCAATCAGGCGGGGGATTTAGGGGCACCCTCCGGCATCCGGCATCCGGCATCCGGCATCCGGTTAACAGAGTACACCCATGCCCTCGGCTGTGCCTGCAAGATCAGGCCCCAACTGCTGGAGGAGGTTCTCAGGAAGCTTCCTCTGGTTACGGATCCAAATGTCCTTGTAGGATCTGAAACTTCCGATGATGCCGCTATCTATCTGCTGAACGATACTCAGGCGCTGGTTCAGACCGTCGACGTCATCCCACCGGTTGTGGATGATTCATATACATATGGCATGATTGCTGCGGCCAACGCGATTAGCGATATATATGCAATGGGAGGGAAGCCATTGTACGCATTGAATATCGTTGGTTTCCCCGATAAAAGATTGCCTGTGGAGGTACTGCAGGAAATCCTTAGAGGAGCGTCATATAAAGCAGCAGAAGCTGGGATCCAGATCCTGGGCGGACATAGCATTGAACTTACAGAGCCGCTATTCGGCCTGTCGGTGACCGGAGTGGTGGACCCTGGCAGGGTGATTAGAAACCGTGGGGTGAAAGTAGGGGATGCGCTGATTTTAACAAAGCCATTAGGAACAGGGATTCTCACTACGGCGTTGAAACGTGGATTACTTGATCAGCTGCAAGCACAGAAACTGATGGAGTGCATGTCGGAACTGAACCGGCAGGCAGCAGAGGTAATGCTCCGATTCACAGTGCATGCGTGTACCGATGTGACCGGCTTCGGATTACTGGGACATCTCCGGGAGATGATTGCTGGGGAGACGGTCAATGTTCGGATCGATACATCGGATGTTCAGCTACTTGATGGTGTGGAGGAGATGGCCGCACAAGGGATCATCCCTGGAGGAACAAAGAACAATCTGGAGTATGTTGAATCAGATGTAATATGGGGAGCCGGGATCTCCGACATGGAGAAGATGATCCTGTGTGATGCGCAAACTTCCGGAGGGCTTCTGATTGCACTCCCCGAAACGGAGGCAGATGACCTGGTTGCCGGCCTGAAGCACTGTGGCGTTCAGAATGCAAGCCTTATCGGAAACTTCTCAGCCGGAGAGGGAAAAATAATCATCGAAAGAGCAAGATTGTGACCCGAACGAAACGGATGCGCTACGCGACCTTCTCCATGCTCTATTTTGCGCAGGGATCTATCCTGGGCTATTTTACTGCGCTCAATGCGATTTACTTGCGCTCATTCGGGATTTCGATGACCCAGATTGGCATCTTCTCTGCTATTGCCCTGATGCCGTTAATCCTGAAAATATTCCTGGGGATGCTGAGTGACCGCATCAACCTGTTCGGATTGGGTTACCGGAAACCCTATATCATTCTTGGGTTGTTGATTCAGGCTGGAGGACAGCTTGTATTTCCATTGATCAACCCTTCGGAGTCGTTTGTCCTGCTTACCATGGTAGCCTTTTTATCTCTTACTGGCATGGCTTTGTACGACACGTGTACCGACGGACTTGCCCTGGATACCACTCCCAAAGAGGATGAAGGGACGGTACAAGGTATCATGGTGGCCGGGCGGGCGCTCGGCATCGTGTTGATCTCGGCTACGGTAGGAATACTCTCGGAGATGGCCAACTGGAGTGCTGTATTCTATTCACTTGCGGGGATGACCCTCATCCCGATTCCAATGGTCTTACTCCTGAAAGAACCCTCGCGCCCGCCCGGCCGGACTTTCGAGTGGAGAGCTTTCAGGGCCTTCGGAAAAAGACAGATCATCGCTCTCGGACTTTTAGGTATCGTAGGTTTCATTGTCGCCAGTGGAGCCAACCAGTTGATCAATCCATTCCTCCGGGAGACTTTCGGGATCTCCTATATGTTGGCTGGCTTCTATGCAGCTGTATGGGGAATGGGTGTTATCCTGGGAGGTGTCACCGGAGGGCGGCTCACCGACAAAATTGGCCATCCGAGATCTGTCAAAGCAGCCATCTATGCCGCCCTCATTACCGTTTTCCTCATCGCCCTGATTTCAAATCCACTCCTCGCCTGGCCACTGGTCTTTCTTTTCGGTCTGGCCTACGGCTATTTTGAAACAGTTTATTTCGCTACTTCAATGGGAAAGACAGACATGCGGATTGCCGCCTCTATGTTTGCTATCCTCATGGCTGTTGCCAATATCGGTTCGGGAATCGGCCTCGCAGGAGGGGGACTTCTTAGCGACCTGATCGGATACAAATGGACCTTCATACTCTTTGCTTGCCTGAATCTGTTAGCCTTGCCGTTGTTGCCTTTGATATTTAAGAAAAATAGCGAACAAGTGAACAAGTGAACCGGTAACCAGTAACCAATGGAACACTATTGGAGGAGATAGGTCAGAGGATGGTTAGCTTATAAAAAGGCTTCGGGAAGAGAAATCGGGATCAGAAGTAAGATTGACCCCCAGCTTCCGCAAACCTGCTTCGTCACCGGGCGTTGGGATATGAGTGAGGTGCACCTCGCAGTTCCGGAGTTCTTTCAGGCACTCCACGGCCATCTGGGCAGCAGGATTGGATATAGCGCTGATACTCAGGGCTATCAGAGTCTCATCAACATCCAGACTGATCACCCTGCCAAGGAGCACCTCCTTTTTGAGGAAGGAAATAGAGCTGATAACATTTTCGGGTATCAGGTGAAGGTTATCAGGGAGGCCGGAAAGGTGCTTGGTTGCATTGAGGACCAGGCTGGAGCCGGCATGCATCAACGCGGAATTTTTACCTGTTATGAGGGTTCCGTCCTTTAACTCAATAGCTGCTCCACAAAAGATCCCTTCGTTTCCTTTACCGTTCAGTTCTGCATCTTTAGCCGCTTTTCGTGCAGGTAATACAACATTTCTGTCTTCAGGTTTGCCATCCACTTTCTCCATGATCAGTTCAGCCCGCTCCAGGATCTCTTTATCCACAAAACCCATGGCATATTCTACTGCACAGCGGAAATAACGGCGGATGATCTCCTGATGTGAAGCCTCCTGAACCACTGCATCATCTGTGATGCCGAATCCAACACGGTTCACCCCCATATCAGTCGGCGATTTATAAAACGACTCCCCCCCGGTGATCTTCTCAATGATCTTTCTCAGCAACGGAAAGGCTTCGATATCCCGGTTGTAGTTTACAGTAGTTTCATTGTAGGCTTCCAGGTGATGCGAATCGATGAGGTTAACATCTTTCAGGTCAACAGTGGCGGCTTCATAAGCAATATTTACCTTTTTACTCAGCGGGAGGTTCCAGATTGGGAAGGTCTCAAACTTGGCATAGCCCACTTTGGCTCCTTTTCGGTACTCATGGTAGAGCTGTCCCAGGCAGGTGCCAAGTTTCCCGCTTCCCGGACCGGGACCAGTAACGATCACGATCGGTTTGTCAGTTGGAATATATTCGTTTGACCCATACCCTTCGTCACTGACAATCAGGTCTACATCGGTGGGATATCCTTTGGTGTACTGATGAGTATAGACCTTTACCCCCCGTCGCTCCAGTTTGTTCTTGAACGCCCGGGCCGATGGCTGTCCGGAATACCGGGTGATGACCACTGCATTGACATCAATCCCCCACTCCTTGAAGTCGTCGATAGTTTTAAGTGAATCGGCATCATAGGTGATCCCGAAATCGGCCCGCATTTTCTTTCGTTCAATATCTCCGGCGTAGATGCAAAGGATTACATTAATCTTCTCCTTCAGTTTCTGTAGAAGACGCATCTTGACGTTAGGGTCAAATCCTGGAAGCACTCTTGAAGCATGATAGTCATACAATAGCTTTCCTCCAAATTCCAGGTATAACTTTCCCTGAAACCGGTCTACCCTTTTCAGGATCTCTGCCGATTGCTCTTCCAGGTATTTCTCGTTGTCAAAACCGATCTTTTCTACCATATTCTTTTATTACAAGTCCCAAAAATACACTATTTCGGGGAATAGAAAACCTGGTGTTGTTTTGGGTTGGTATTGGCATCCTGGAAAGAGGATACGGGATGTTTACGGGTGAATTGTTCGTCCTCTTTTTACTGGGGAAGAAATGGTTTAATTTGCTTAATTGCGAACACAGTTTAATGTTACTCTTTGTAATCGTATTGTAGGTGGATTGCATTTTTTAACGGCTCAATGATTCCACCTGCTGCATGTTGCGCAATTTCAAGCGCAACATTGGGGCTCAGCAGATCCGAATTTATATTCCGGATAAATTATCATAAAACTCTGAAAATCTATATACTGGCCCCATTGCCACAGGGCGTAACCCTGGTTGGAGAACAAAATCCCCGGACCCATCCCCCATCCCAGATCTTCGGCAGATGTTCGCAATGAGTTGGCAGGTCCCGGATGATAATCTGTCCACCTTGGCACGGGAACATTGACTAACTGGGCTGATGCAAGAAGAATGCCCGCGATGATAAAATGAACTCGTTTCAGGTTTCACGATTTTGTTATTAACCGGTAAACGATATTCACGAATACTATGATAATCCCAAATACCAGGATAAATAAACTACCGAATAAAATAGCCCCCGGATTGTTTTCATCATGCAGGTAGTTAGGTATAAATTTATTGGTGTCCATCGTGAACAATAAGATTCAACCCCTTACAGACTTCCTCTAGTATTGAATACGATTGCCGCAATCACTCCTGGGATCCAGCCACACAGGGTGAGTAGAAAGACCAGCAGGATAGCGCCGCAGCCCTGGTCAATGACGGCCAGGGGAGGAAAGATGATACAAATAATTGCTCGTAAAAGTCCCATTTTTATTCACTTGTATGTCCGGCCCCCAGAAGGATTCTGAGATAGAGGGAGAAAGAGGGCTTCCATTGAGAATAATGCTCCAGATTAACCGGATAATATTGGATTGAGAATCCTGGTTCAATTCCAAAAGCTTCATTTAGCGGGATTCCGGCACCGCCTCCGAAATAGGTACCGAACCCAAAAGCGTTCTGGTGGATTTTAAACGTCTGGCTGTTGGGTCCAGGCTGGTACCCCTGACTTCCGTAAACGTTAACCAGATTGTACTCTTTCCCCTCCACTACAAAGATAGATTGAAGCACCTGGGTATAGCACATGATGCCACCGCCCTGCAGAAAAAAGTAGATTTTGGATTTCAGTGGGAAGGATCGCTGGTAGCCCAGGTTAATCAGGACCCTGGCCTCCTTCCCCTGAATGGGTTCTGTGCGGAAATCCTGGAATGTAGGATAACTTTGCGGGTCGACCTCCAGGGTGATTGCATCGGTTGCCTTCAGTTGGGTGTAATTGGCCTCCAGGAAGATTCCGTTCTTTCTGTTGAAGTTAAACCGAACAAACAACCCGCCGGTAAAGGCAACTTGGTAATGCATGTCTGCAGGGTATCCCGAAATAAATATGGTATCTGAAGCGCCTAACACTTGTTTGATCTCCTGGTACCAGTATTTGTTTAACATGATGTAATTCACGTTATTCACGTTGTCAGGTGTCCCATTGTAGAAATTTGCTGAATATTTATCGGGGAAATAGGCGCCTAAATTGATCCCGAAATCCCATCGGTGAATGGAGTCCGCCTCATCCTCAAACTCGGCCCACGGATCGGTTTCCGCTCTCCGTTCCTTGTCCCGCCTGCTCTCTGAGGCAATTCTTTCCTGTCCGATTACTGAAACAGCCATCCCCCAAAAAAGGAAAATTAACAGGAAGGAGATCATACCCCTAATGCCTCTTATCAATTCATTAATACTTTTATCTCTTTCGTATTTCATAGTTAGTTTCGTTTTTCGCTTTCTTTTTCCTCGTCATTCTATTCTCCCGACAGGATAAACCATTCGCTTTGTATCCCGGTATGGCGTTTTTTCCAGAAACCAGTTCAGCACCTGCCACTGGTTTTTGATGAAGGTGCTGTCTGCCTTCTTTTGCTCTTCAAAAGCTACACGCAGTTGAGGATCTTCCTCCAGCATTTTTTTAGCCATCGGTTCCATGACGTACATCTCAAAATACTCTTTTTGTTCAAAGATGGGATTGAATAATCCCCAGTAAAGAAGAGACCCGTCCCCCTTGGGCTCCAGCAACTGCGCAATGACCCTGGCTGCCGGCTGGGATGTTTCAACGATTTTGGAACCGGCCGGAAAAGCCCTCTCTTCATTGAACGTTGTATACTCGATATGTGACAGAGGCAACCTCCCCTCATAAGGGTAAGAGCGCCACCGGGGAGCAATGAACTTGTATGAAGTAACCCGGATGATCGTATCCCTTTCAACCTCTTTCATCCGGATACCATGAAGCCGCAGGATGGAGATCACATCCTGCCATTCCGTCGGGATGATATAGGCTTCAGGCAACATAACGGTTTCTGCGGGAACGGATTTCGAAAAGAGGGGGACCGTGAATGTTTCAGGGATAGAACTGTACTTAAACCATAGGCCACCGGTGATGTCACTTCTGATGGTATCGTACATGACTCCTTTGAACTCAACCATAACGCTGTCAGACAAGGAGAGGTCAAACCGCAGGGTAAAAGGAACATTCTTGAACCCCGGCGACTGGACAAACGCATCAGCAGATTGGTTTAGCTTTTTCAGCTCACGTGCTTGGTTGTTGAGGATTCCGAGTGTGGTGACCAGGCACTGGTAGGTGGCCTCCACTCGTTGTTTATAGGGCTTCAGCATATGGGTTTCAACGAGTAAGCCGGGACGATTCCGCAGCGCGATATAACCCTGGGAAAGCATCGGCGGGGCAATTTCTCTCTCCAGGCCGCTTTTAGGATCGTGCCATTGCCGGAACTGGACATAAGGAAATACCGGATATCCGGCTGATTCCATGCTGGTTGTCCAGGCAGGAAGAAAGACCGAATCGCACCAGGTTGTCAACCCTGGATCCATTTGACCAAGGGTCTCCATCATATAGGTAAGCACATACTGATAGTCGGCACCGTCGGTTGTATGAATGTCGATAAAGAAATCCGGGTTCCACCTGTTGTATATCTTCAGCCAGGCTTTCATCTCCGGCGCATCGGCTTTCAGGAAATCACGGTTGAGGTTGAGGTTTGTGGCTGTCACACGCCACCCCATCTCTTCCGGCCCGTTCTGGTTGATCCGGTTGTAGGGGCCAAACCGCTCATGCCCGTCCACGTTGAAGATGGGGATGAAAAGGATGGAGACGTGGTCCAATAGATTTTCGATGTTCGATGTTCGATGTTCGATTTGTTCTTGTGAGCCTTGAGCCCTGAGCCCTGTGCTTTGGTCTTTGTCCTTCGTCCCTCGTCCCTCGTCCTTCGTAATCAGGTCCCTGATCAGCATCAGCCCCGCATCTTTCCCTTCCGACTCTCCGGGATGGATACAGGCCTCGACCAGGAGAATCAAGCGATCGCATGCCTTGATCTCAGCAGGATTGGTCAGGCCATCTTTATCCACGATTAATAAAGGCAAATCCCGTCCTTGTGGACTAACCCCAAATGTGGTGTAGTGGATCATAGGAGAGGCATCCGCCAGCTGAAGACAATAATCGATAGTCTCGTTATACCTGGGCGTACGTTTCCCTCCTGAAAGTTCGTAATATGTAAGCCCCTCTTGCTGTGCAATCAGGTGAAGGGACGAAAATGCCAGTAACAGAAGAAATATAGAACGTTTCATACGTAGACTGTTTTGTTAGCCAAACATACATAAAATGGCGATGTGCAAGCAACCATCCTGCTAAAATTCTGTATATTTGTATGAATCAATCCTTCCCAACCATGAGACTTCACGATTCTATTTTGGCCTTATTTTTCTTCGTTCCGGTAGCGCTGATGGGTCAGTTCCAGAATGTGATGATAGGCAACCAGTTTTTCCCGGAAGAGCCTTCAATCATGATCAATCCTTACAATACTGATCAGTTGGTAGCCGCCGCAAATATAGACAACTACTATTATTCTGACAATGGAGGAGTAACATGGACACAGGGAATTCTGACCTCCACCTACGGCGTTTGGGGGGATCCATGTATCATCGTGGATACCAACGGCCATTTCTATTTTCTACACCTTTCGAATCCTTCCAGTGGAAACTGGATTGACCGAATTGTCTGCCAGAAGACAACCAACGGCGGGCAAACATGGAACAACGGAAGTTACATGGGTCTGGATGGTACTAAAGCCCAGGATAAGGAGTGGGCTATCGTGGATCCTGCTAACAACAATATCTATGTTACTTGGACCCAGTTTGACGATTACGGGAGTACCAATCCATTGGATAGTTCAATCATACGCTTCTCCCGCTCTGTGGATGGCGGAGAGAGTTGGAGTGAAGCCGTAAGAATCAACAAGGTTGCAGGGGATTGCCTCGATGAGGATAATACGGTGGAAGGAGCGGTTCCGGCAGTGGGACCCAACGGGGAAATTTATGCTTCATGGGCCGGTCCACTCGGACTGGTCTTTACGAAATCTACGGATCAAGGGATCACCTGGCCGGAAGAGAACACATTTGTTACAGATATTCCCGGAGGATGGGATTATGCGATCCCCGGAATATACCGCGCCAATGGATTGCCAATAACTACATGCGATCTCAGTGGAGGACCCTATCATGGAAGGATTTACATCAACTGGTCGGATCAACGAAATGGGCTTAATGATACCGATGTATGGCTGGTGATATCAGACGATGGAGGCATTACATGGAGCAATATCATCCGGGTAAATGATGACCCTGCAGGGAAGCAGCAGTTTTTTACCTGGATGGATATCGACCAGACGACAGGATATCTCTATATCGTCTTCTACGATCGCCGGAATTATGGGGATAATCTGACAGATGTCTACCTTGCTGTATCTAAAGATGGTGGTGTAACATTCGATAACATGAAGATCAGTGAATCTCCGTTTAATCCGACATCTTCAGTATTTTTCGGCGACTATACGAATATTTCGGCGCATGACGGGATTATCCGCCCGATCTGGGCACGACTTGAAGGAGGGAATTTAAGTGTTTGGACTGCCCTGATCGATTCCCTCAATGTAGGGATCCTTCCCGGCCAGCAGGCTACTGCTTTTCTCACGCTGGATCAGAACTATCCGAATCCGGTCAGGGAGTATACCCACATCCCGTATAAGATTCATGAACCTTCGACGGTTACTCTGAAGATCTATGACATTTATGGAAAGGAAGTAGCTACAATCGTGGAGGATAAGTTTCATGCTCCAGGTAAATATGTTGAACGGTTTGACGCTGTCTCCTACAAGCTTCCCCGTGGTTTTTATTATTTCTCCCTAACTTGCCGGGAGCAGGCCCTGAAACGGAAAATGATTATAGAGTAACACCGGCACACAGAAACTTTTTACACATTTTCTGTTTCTTCTTCGCCTTTTATTTTTAATTTTGCGGCAAAGTTAGACCCTATATTTTTATTCGATGAGTGCCATGAATTCCAGCTTGATTGACATACTGGTGAGAGTACGGGAACTCTTTTTCAAATACGGGGTTCGGAGTGTCTCAATGGATGATATCTCCAGGGATCTTGGAATCTCAAAAAAGAAACTTTACATGTTTGTAAGGAGCAAGCACGAATTGGTTTCCAGATTACTGGAACTGGAGCGGCGGAACTTTGAGATCATCTTCGAAAAATATAATTTCGACGGGGTCAACTCCATCGATGTACTACTAACAGTAAGCAAGGAGATCAGTGACAGATTTTGGGATGTGAGCCCATCAATGACCTTCGATATGAAGAAGTACTACCCGGAGATATACACACAGCATATTGATAACCGGGTAGAGTTTATTTTTGCTCAGATCCAGCTGAACATCAAAAAAGGAATTCGCGATGGGATGTACCGCGATGATCTGAGTACCGAACTGATTGCCCGGCTTTACATCCGCCGGCTGATTGACATTCATAACCCCGAATATTTTCCGGATAAATTCTCATTTCAAATTCTCTTTGACACAATGTTTGATAATTTCATCAGGGGAATCGCAACCGAGAAAGGGACCAATTATTACGAGCAACAGAAAGGGAAGGTAAAATTTAAAAAACAGAATAAATGAAAATGCAATGGCTTCGGATGTTAGGTGGTTTGGGTTCCTTTTTTTTGGTTGTCATGTGTACCCATGCTCAAACGTCAATGTTTTTCACCTTGAAGCAGGCTCAGGAATACGCTTATGAGCACAACTACGAGTTGCAGAATGCAAACTATGACGTTGAGATTGCCAGGAAAATTGTCAGGCAGAATACTTCAATCGGTTTACCTCAGATCAACGCCACGGGATCATACATGGACAACATCCTCAGACCAACATCCATTATTCCGAATTTCTTTGATACCACAGGAACAGCGCCACCTTTCGAGATTCAGTTTGGAACCCGTTACAATGCCACTTTTTCCGCGCAATTGACACAACTCATATACAGTGGCCAGTACCTTGTCGGACTTCAGACGGCCAAAGCTTACCTGGAAACGGAAAAGGAAAAAAGCCTCAAGGCTCAGATAGATGTCAGGGATCTTGTTTCAGAGGCTTACATCGCATACCTGATTGTGGAAGAGAGCCTGAAGATACTCGATTCTACCGATAAAACGATCACCCTGATGGTCAATGAGACGAGGGAGTTCTATAAGAACGGCTTGATTGAGCAACTGGACGTAGAGCAGATGGAGTTAAACGCCGCTACCCTGGAGGCAAACCTCATCACCACCCGAAATCAGAAAATGATCGCATACAATTACCTCAAGTTTCTCCTGGGTATAGATGAGAATCAGGAGATCATTCTGGCCGATAGCCTGGGGTTTTTCCTTCAGCGGATCAACCGGGATTACCTGATGAAAACCAACTTTGATTACAACTACAATATCAACTACAAACTATTAAAAAAGCAGGAATATCTCGTACGGATGCAATATAAACTGTCTAAAACAGCATATCAGCCGTCACTTTCAGGGTTAATTAATATTTCGGCCAATGCTCAACGTGAAAGCTGGAATTTTTTTGATTCAAAGCAGCGTTGGTTTTCAAGCTCTTACTGGGGTATACAGTTAAGCATTCCAATCTGGAGTAGCGGTGGCCGGAAATTCGCCGTGGATCAGGCCGCCATCAATGTCGACAAAATGAAGGTATTAGACAAGCAGGCCCGCACGTCATTGAATCTGCAGGTTGAAACAGCCCGCAACGATTTTAACAAATCCTACCTTGTTTTTCTGAATAAAAAGAAGAGCCTGCAAACAGCTTCAAAAATCTATGAGCAAACCATCATTAAATACCGGCAGGGTTTGGCATCCAGTACTGATCTCAACCAGAAATACAACCAGTTCCTTATCACCGAATCTGATTACACACAGGCAATGTTCGACCTGTTGAAATCCGATATAGCACTTTCGAAACTATTAGAGAAAGTTTAACGGATGCCGGATCCTGAATCCAATTTCGCTATTTGGCAAGTTTTCGATGGTGCTTTTTACGTTCCATCCTCAGTTTCATACTATAGTCGATCAGGTATAGAGCTGGAAGAAGTACCAGTGTAAGGAAAGTTGCAAAACTCAATCCGAAGATGATCGTCCAGGAGAGAGGCCCCCAAAACATGACATTGTCGCCTCCAAAATAAATATGCGGATTCATCTCTGTAAAAAGGGTGATGAAGTTGATATTCATACCAACGGCCAAAGGGACTAATCCAAGGATGGTGGCTGTTGCTGTCAATACAACAGGTGTTATCCTCACCTTTCCTGCCTGGATGATGGCAGCCCTTGTTTTCAGGCCACGTTCTTTTTGCACATCAGAGAATTCCACGATCAGGATTCCGTTTCTGACAACGATCCCGCCCAACGCAACGATCCCTAAACCGGTCATCGTGATGATAACAGGCATATCGAAGATGATAATACCGAGCAACACTCCGATGATGCTGAAAAACACCTCCGAAAGGATGATCAGGGATTTGCTGAACGATTTAAACTGGGTAATCAGCACGAAAAAGATCATTCCCAGAGCAATCATCATCGCCTTCATCAGAAAGTCCATGGTCTCTGCCTGGTCTTCCCGCTCACCTGTCAGAGAGATCTTGATCCCCTTAGGTAAGCTGAAGCCCGGAATAGAGTTATTTATAGTAGATACCACTTCGTTGGGGGTATACCCTGAAAGCACCTGTGAACTTAGGGTGATCACCCGTCTCAGGTTTTTCCGTTTGATTCCACCATATGTATTTTCGTAGCCAAGTGTAGCCACTGAAGAGATAGGAATTTGCCTGAGTTTACCTGAGTTCATATCGCGGTAGGTGATCTTGGCATTGATGATCTTGTTGATATTATTTCGTTGATTGGGGGCATAGCGAACCTGGATTGGGTACTCATCTTCGTCCTCTTTATATTTGGAAACCTCCCATCCATAGATAGCAGTACGTAATTCATTTCCAACCTGACCCATAGAGATCCCCTGACGATTGGCCCGTTCACGATCAATGTCAACGATGATCTCCGGTTTATCATTTTGAAAATCGGATTTTATCTGCTCGATGCCAGGGATATCCAATGAATCAAGGTAATTCTGGAAAGCGGTAGCTGTGCTGATCAACTCATCCAGGTTTTCGCCGGATATTTCAATATTAATCGGTTTCCCCGTAGGGGGGCCCATCTTGTTTTTCTCCACGGAGACCTGAGCCCCGGGGATGTTTTTCACTTTATCCCGTAATTCGTCCAGGTAAATGGTAGTTGAACTTCCTGTACGTGCTTTACGTTCCACAAAGTTAACTGTTACCTTCCCTTTGTTGGAGGCAATACTCTGGTCAAAAAAGCCAGCTCCTGCACCAAATCCAACGTTCGTTATTACCGATTCTACATCCGGGTTCTCCTCTCCCAGGATGTTGTTTATCCTGGTCTCAATTAACCTGGTGACAGAATCAGTAACAATCTGATCTGTTCCTTCCGGCATTGTGATATAAGCAATGATGCTATTAGGCTCATTATTGGGGAAAAAGAGTATAGGAGGTTTGACAATGGCTGTAAGTACAAGGGTTAAAACAAAGATTCCTGTTACTGAAAAGAGCAGATAGAACGGGTTTCTTCCACGAAGGAAAAATACAAGAGTTTGTTCATAGAGACGCATGATCCAGGGCAGGGTCACATTCTGAAATTTGTATATGGCATGTTTGAGAAAAACCCTGTAAAGTGCATTGAGCAGGATGAAAATAACAAGCAGGTTTCCAAGCCAGTAAATGCCACCAAGATAGGAAATCAACGCCGGTACGATCAGGACCACAGTAGAGATTAGCAGTTTTCTCCATCTTGTTTTATAATGCGTTACGTCATATTCATGCTTCATGAAGGAGACAGCAAACACCGGGTTGATGATGTAAGCCACAAACAATGATGCAAAGAGGGTGACTATCAGGGTAACCGGGAGAAAGTGCATGAATTTGCCTACCACTCCCGGCCAGAATGCTAACGGGAAGAAGGGAGCGAGTGTCGTAAGTGTTCCTGAAAGGATTGGCACAAACACTTCCCCGGCTGCAGTTTTTGCTGCTTTTATTATGTTGGGCTCGTACCGGTGAATCCGGTGGATGTTTTCAATAACTACGATTGCGTCGTCGACTATGATTCCCAGGGCAAAGATAAAGCCGAACATCACAATCATGTTCATGGTGAAACCCATCCAGGGAAATATAATGTATGCAATGAAGATGGAAAGAGGGACCGACATAGCGACAAAGAAAGCGTTGTTAAGCCCCATGAAGAACATAAGTACAAGTGTAACCAGGATGAATCCGATGATGATGGTATTGTTCAGCTCTTCCAGGGTACTCCTGGTAAATTTTGACTGGTCTCCGGTGATGGTGATATCCAGGTCGGGAGGGAAAGAGGTCTCTTTAAGTTCTTTAAGGATGATTTTTATATTATCAGAAGCTTTCAACAGGTTCAGTCCGCTTTTTTTAATGACATTCAGGGTGATCACATTATCGCCATCAAAGCGGGCGAAACTCTCCTGCTCTTTGAAAGAGTCTTTCACATCGGCGATATCCTTAATAGATACAATAGCCCCACTGGCCGATTTCAACATGATATTTCCTATCTCTTCAGGGCTGGTAAATTGTCCGGTCACACGAATGGTCCGTTTGCTTCCATACGTAGAGATCGTACCTGCAGAGACAGTAATGTTTTCACTGGAAATTGCCCGTTGAAGGTCAGAGAACGAAACACTTGCCGCCTGCATTTTGTACATATCCACATCCACCTGTATCTCTCTCTCAAGGGCACCAACGATATCCACACGAGTGACCTGAGGCAGGGTCTCGATCCGGTCCTGGGCCTCTTCGGCATATTTTTTCAGGCGTTGCAAGTCGTAGTTCCCGGAGAGATTGATATTCATAATCGGAATTTCAGCAATATCAAACTCCTGGATATTCGGGTCACTTGGAAGGTTATTAGGTAATTTGGATTTGGCTTTGTCAACAGCATCCCTGACCCGTTGCTTCGCTTCAGTCACTTCCAATCCGGGATTGAACTCGATCACGATCATGGAAAAATCCTGGACTGAATTGCTGGTAATGGTCTTGACATCAGCAAGGGATTTTACTTCCTTTTCAATCGGACGTGTTACCAGGTTTTCAATATCTTCAGGTGAAGTGCCCGGATATGGTGTGTTGACAATGATCGTTGGAATGACAATTTCAGGGAATTGCTCTTTAGGTAAACTGAAGTAGGACATCAAGCCGAGAACTGTGATAATAACAGTCAGCACGTAAATACTCGCCCGGTTATCAATGGCCCAGCTTGTGGCAAAGAACTCCTTGAGGGAAATTTTTTCTTTCGGGAATTTCATAGGTTGTTGCTATTGCAAGAAATCAATGTACTGACCATCGTAAAGGTCTTTATATCCCGCCGTGATGATCAGGTCTCCATCATTCAGGCCACTCACAATCTCGGTCAACCCATTGTACGTTATACCTGGTTTAACATTCCGCTTCCGGGCTACTTTTTTCCCGTCTGTTTCCGAGACGACGAAGACATATTGCCCCTCATCACGCGACGATTGCAGATAATTTTGCGGGATTGAGATAGCGGTTGGATTATTGTAATCTTTGATTCGCAGGACAGCTATCATATTTGCCCGGTAGACTAAATGATTTGTCGGGAGTTCGACCTCTACAACGAAGGTCCGGTTGGTTGGATCGATGTACTTGGAAGAGAAACTCACCCGCTGATCGAACTCTTTATCAAGATCAGGGAGGAAAACCTGAACCTGATCCCCTGTTTTGATCTTGTTGGTATATGCCTCGCCAACATCGGCTACGGCTTTGGCTTTTGAGAAATTGACAATACGAAATGCCGGAAACCCAACCGCTGCCATCTGGCCGACCTTAATAGGAATCTCTTCGATGGTTCCATCGATCGGTGACGTGATGTTTGACATCTTGATCTGATCCTGGATGGTGGCAATTTTATTATCAAGAGATTCTTTGTTGTTTTTGGCCGTAAGATACTGTACTTCAGACCCAATCTTCTGATCCCACAAGGCCTTCTGCTTGTTGAACATCTCGGTGGCAAAACCAAGCTGGCTTTCAAGTTCGAAGAGTGTCTGTTTTAACACTTCCGCATCAAGTTCGGCAAGCACCTCTCCTTTGGAGACATAATCACCTTCATTAACCAGGATCCGGTTCACCACTCCTGGAGTTCGCGGGCTGACACCAATATTTTCATTGCCATCAATACGTCCCTGTACTTCAATATAATGATTGAACGGTTCTTTATGAAGTGTGTCGATCCTGACGGTCATCATTTTGATATTTCCTTCGGGATAGATCTCTTTCTCAAGCGTTTTGATTTCAATGGAGAGGTTGTCCCGCTCCTTTCTCAGTTGTTCCAACTTCGCCTCTTTATCTTCAGATCCGCCGCAGGATACCAGTAATGACAGGATGCAAAGAAATAAAAATGATCTTCTCATAGTTTAATGATTAGGATTGGCAAAGATAAGGCAAAAAAAAATGCTGAAAAAACTTTTTCTACGTAAATAGTTTCCCATGTTTCTTTTTCTACTATTTTTGTTTCGTGGAAGGCAAAGGAAAACATATCATACCCAAAGTTTATACACTTTACCAGCGTTATGGGGTTAAGAGTGTGACCATGGATGACGTGGCCAAGCACCTGGGAATTTCCAAGAAAACACTGTATGAATATTTCACGGATAAAGAGGACCTTGTAAAGCAGGTATTGGTTTGGGATTATAACAGGAAACTTGATTTTTTCCTGAAAATAGAGAAGAAAAACCTGAATGCAGTTGAGGAGCTTTTCGAAGTCTATAAAATGATCAAAGAGATATTCACGGATTACAATCCTTCAGCTGAATATGATATCCGGAAATATTATCCTGCACTTTTTGCTCAGCTCCGGGAGATTAAAAGAAAAAGGATGTTCGAACTCTCTATGATGAACATGAACAAAGGGAGGAAGGAAGGATTATACAGGAACGACTTGAATGCCTCTATCATTGCGCGTCTGCATGTTTTCAGGGTGGAAAATATTCTTGAAAGTGAACTTTTCAGCATTGAAGAGATAACCTCCATCAAAGTCTTTCACGAGATCTTTGTCTACCATCTGAATGGCATCCTTAGTGATGAAGGGAGAAAAATTCTGGACGCGAATCATAAAAAGTTCTTTCGGATGGCCAAAGATACTTAACATGGCATCCAACCTATTCCGTTTTTTTTTAGTCTTGGTATAAAACAAGTTCTTATATTTACGCGAACAACTTATTCGTGTGGACGTGGATGCTGATAAGGAGCTCATAGGCCGATGTTTACAAAATGATTCTTTGGCTCAGAAGGAATTGTACAATCGCTATGCGCCCCGAATGTATGGGATTTGTCTGCGATATGCCGGTCATACTCTGGAAGCACAGGATATTCTGCAGGAGGGATTTATCCGCGTATTTCTGCAGTTGAAACAATTTCGATTCCAGGGCTCCTTTGAAAGCTGGCTTCGGAGGATCTTTATCAATACGGCTATAACATTGGCCAACAGAGAGCGGAGATTTAGCTACAAAGAGGAACTTCCTTCAAATTTCAAGGATGATAATGATGGGTTGGAAGGATTGTCGAGATTGAATACGCAGGAGATTCTTGGTCTTATCCAGGAGCTGCCGGCGGGGTACAGGATGGTATTTAACCTTTTTGAGGTTGAAGGATATACTCATAAGGAAATTGGGCGTAAGTTGAGAATCTCTGAAAACACATCGAAATCACAACTTTTTAATGCAAAAAGAAGACTTAGGGAAAAATTAACCGAATACGGAAATGACTACGGAAAAGAACGATCATAATACCCCTCCACGGGTCAGGGAGCTTTTCCGCGATTTCGAAGCGGAACCACCGCTACAATTCTGGAATTCAATCAGTGCCAGGTTGGCAGGAGAGCAACCTGAAACTCATTCATCCTGGAGTTGGCGTCATATCGTTGGATGGTTTCAGCCCATGAACCATCTCTATCCTATACTGACAGGGGTTGGCCTGGTTCTGATTGCACTTTTCATCTGGTTGGTCGTAAAACCATCCAACGATATGAAGGGACAAGCTTTTGTAGGCCAGGATGAACTGACCAGTGGAACGGCCTATCTTTTCAGGGTTCATGACAAGGTAATCCCCTATGACTCAGTCGGGTTGGCCGGGAAGAGGGAGCTGGATTCGACTGGCCATTTTGCCTTCAATGGTTTCCCATCGGGATCATATCTTCTGCGGGTTCACATCCATCCTGATTCTCCATATTCTCTAAAATATCATCATGGATATTATAAAGATCAGCTTTTCTGGAACAAGGCTACATTGATTCATACGGATCATCCGCAGGAATCCTATATCGTTAGAGTTCCAAAAATTTCTTCGCATTAAACAAATTTAATCGGCGAACCACTCGGCATAAGATGTGGCTGTTTCACGGAGTTTCATGGAATGGAGTTTCACCCCTTCTGGCAGTACTCGGATGATCCTCCCGGCAAAATCTGCCAGGAGGTTCTCACTGGTAGGCTGATAATCTACCATAATCACTTTGGAAAAGGTCTCACCCATTTTTTTTAATTCACTGATGTCAAGGTCAGAAGGCAGAATGAGCGCATGATCCATCTTGTCGATCACTTCACTTTTCATGATCTTTTTTAATTCACTGAAGTCCATTATCATGCCTCTCTTTGGGGCGTTGTGACTTGTGACAGGATTCCCTGTGACTGTAACCGCAAGTTGATAGGAGTGACCATGGATATTACGGCAGGGGCCGTCATATCCTTTCAGTGCATGCGCTGCTTCAAACGAGAACTCTTTTGTGATACGGAGTGATGGCATAAGGATGAGTTTAATCTACAAATGTACCGAATTTGTCCATAGCCTTCAGTCTGCAGTTGGCAGTTGGCAACTTTTCACCATCTCACCATACGGCCAGGTGATCCAGTACAACTTTTATCCCAATAAGGATCAACACAACTCCGCCAATTCGTTCGGCCCAATGGGAAGGAATGAATTTCGTCTGCTCCGCCAGCTTTGCTCCGATGATGGTAACCAGGGCAGTAATAACAAATATGATAATGGCTGCTTTCAGGATATTCACATCGATCATGCCGAAACTAAGCCCTGTGATTAGTGCATCGATACTGGTTGCGATAGCCAGGCTAAGGAGTACAGCAGGTTTTAAATCGTGAATCCGTCCATCTTCCGGGTGGCTGAACGATTGCAGGATCATTTTCCCGCCGATAAAGGCGAGGAGGGCAAAGGCAACCCAATGATCAAATGCGGCAAATATATCTTTCAGGGAGTCACCAACCAGCCACCCGAGGATCGGCATTATTCCCTGAAAAAATCCGAAGAGAAAAGCCATCTTCAGAATATTCCGCCATGATTGACGGTGGCAAGTACATGCTCCCACGGCTACGGCGAAACAGTCCATTGACAGCCCGAGTGCGATCAATATCAGTTCAAATAGGGTCAAGGTTCAAAGTTCAAGGGTCAAAGCTCAAGTGTCGTCCGTCGTCCGTCGTCAATTCAGGATCATCTCAACAATTTTCTCCAGATTTTCTGCATCCACTTCATCAAACGAATCGAATTCAGTACTATCCACATCCAGAACTCCAAGAATTTGTCCTTTCCGATCTTTTACAGGAACGACAATCTCAGAATTTGAGCGGGAATCACACGCGATATGTCCAGGAAACTTATGAACATCCTGAACTACAATCGATTTTTGTTGATTGATACCGGCCCAGCAAACCCCTTTGTTTTTTTCAAGGACCTGGCAGGCAAGAGGGCCCTGGTAACTTTTTACAATCAGTTCCCTTTCTTTCAGGAAGTAAAACCCAGTCCAGAAAAAATAATCAAACTTATGATGAAGAACCGCAACAATGGTGGCCATCCGGGCGTCTGGATCAGAAGTTTTGGTTAACAGCTCTGTAAGTTGTTCAATGATTCTCCTGTAACGGGCTTTTTTTTTATCAATGTCCATTCGCTTCCTTGGCTAAATCAACCCAGCGGTTCAAGTTCCACTGTAAAGTGCCTCATAATTGGCGCTTCGCGCGTAATTCTTAATCCGGATTTGATCTCAGTCCGCCTGTCAAATACATTTTTCAGCGCTACAGCGACAACATCCATATGGCTGTTGGTATATACACGTCGTGGGATAGCCAGTCTTACCATGTCAAGAGCCGGATACCTGTTTTCACGGGTCATGGGATCACGATCGGCCAGCAGGGTTCCGATCTCAACTCCCCGCACCCCGGCTTCCAGGTAAAGTTGGATGGCAAGTGTCTGAGCAGGAAATTCCTCTTTGGGTATGTGTGGGAGAAATCGTTTGGCATCGATAAAAATGGCGTGTCCGCCAATAGGAGTCTGTAACGGGATGTTGTATTCAAGCAATCGGTTTCCCAGGTACTCAACCTGTTTGATACGGGTCTCAAGGTAATCAAAATCGATCCCTTCATACAACCCCTGGGCAACGGCATTCATGTCGCGGCCCGACATGCCTCCATAGGTGATGTACCCTTCAAACATGATGTTGAACATGCCGCATTGACGGAAAAGTTCCTGATCCCGCATGGCAATAAATCCACCCATATTTACAATGGCATCCTTCTTACTGCTCATGGTCATCATGTCGGCACACGAGAAAGTCTCTGCCACAATTTCGCGGATACTTTTATTCTTGTACTCCGGTTCCCTTAGTTTAATGAAGTATGCGTTTTCGGCAAACCTGGCAGAATCAAAAAGTACAGGCTTGTTGTAGTTATCTGCCAGCTTTCTGACTTCACGCATATTCTCAAGTGAAACCGGTTGCCCTCCGGCGGAGTTATTAGTAATAGTAAGGATGATGAATGGGACTTTTCCCCCTGATTTTTTCAAGACATCTTCCAGCTTGCCGAGGTCGACATTCCCTTTAAAAGGATGATTTACCGTAGTATCGAACGCTTCATCGATGGTGCAATCAATGGCTGCTGCCCGACGAAATTCGATATGGCCTTTCGTTGTGTCAAAATGGGAATTGCCCGGAACAATATCACCCTCCTTGATCAAGGCCGAAAAAAGAACATTCTCGGCAGCTCTTCCCTGGTGTGTAGGCAGGAAATAGGGGAACCCGGTTATATCAGTTATTGCATCCTTAAGTGTATAGTAGGATGATGCTCCGGCATAACTTTCATCCCCGGTCATAATAGCACCCCACTGCTTGTCACTCATGGCTCCGGTCCCTGAATCGGTCAACAGATCGATGAAGATTTGGTCACTTTTTAGCTGAAAAAGATTGAAGTGTGCACCACAGATCCAGTTAACACGCTCGTCATGAGTACTTCGGCGGATTGATTCAACCACCTTGATTTTGTATGATTCGGCGAAAGGTAACTTCATAAAGTTCAGATTGGTTTGAGTTTCCAAAAATAGAGATTTTTTTAATAGAATTTTTACCTAACTGTTTGTTCATCTTACAAATTTGCTGTAGTTTTGTTAGCTAATTAACAATATAAATCCCTGGAGGAAAAGTAAATGAATCATGTGGAATACGCACCGGGAAAAGTGCTGACTAAATTAGCTGAACTCGAAGAACTTGCAAAACGTTCAACAAAAAAGAAAAAGCTTGTACTGGCTGTAGCACAGGATGAACACTCTCTTGGAGCAGTAACAACCGTGGTAAATAAGGGGATTATTGAAGCCATCCTGGTGGGTTCGGGGAATAAGATCCGTGCTATTGCCGACAAACTGAAACTGGATATTTCCAGTATGACTATCGTGGAGGAGGAGGATGACAAACAGGCGGTGAAACTTGCCGTTCAGATGGTACACGATCACAAAGGTGATATCCTGATGAAGGGAAATGTCCCCACAGCGATTCTGCTACGTAGTGTTCTTGACAAGGAGTGCGGGTTACGCAAGAGTGACGTCTTGTCGCATTTTACACTTTTTGAACTTCCGACATATCATAAACTGATCGGACTCACCGATGCCGCGATGATTATTGCGCCCGATCTTAAGACAAAGGTTGCAATCATCAACAACGCTGTTGATTTCATGAACCGGTTGGGGATCAATAACCCGAAAGTAGCTATCCTGGGCGCAGTGGAAATGGTCAATGAATCCATGCCCGCCACCCTGGATGCTGCAATCATTGCTAAAATGAACCAGCGTAAACAGATCAAGAACTGCATCATTGACGGTCCTTTGGCATATGACAATGCAATAAGCAAGGAGAGCGCCTTACATAAAGGGATTGTCAGCGATGTGGCCGGAGATGCCGACTTACTTGTTGTCCCCGATATCGAGGCTGGCAATATCCTCTACAAAGCCTATGGTTTTTCTTGTAACGCAACATTGGCAGCAAATGTACTGGGGGCTGCGGCTCCTATCGTACTGACTTCCAGGTCGGATACAGAGGAAGCGAAGCAGGCCAGCATCATTATGGCTGCTGCAGCGAACTAGGCATGTGTAAGTAGAAAGCCGGGGACCTCTTCCCCGACCATTACGAATCATCTATGAATGATATCAGGGTTATCGCTATTAATCCGGGATCAACATCCACGAAAATTGCTGTATATCAAAATGCAGAAGCGATATTCCTGAAAACGATCCGTCATACAACGGATGAATTAGCCCCATTCAAGAGGGTTACCGACCAGTTTCAGTTTCGGAAAGATATCATCCTGGAGCAGCTTATTGAGGCTGACATTGATATGGATAACGTCCGTGCTGTCATGGGAAGAGGAGGCCTGCTCAAACCCATGGAATCGGGGGTTTACGAGGTGAATGAAGCGATGATACATGATTTGCAGCACCGTACCTTTCGAGAGCATGCCAGCAACCTGGGCGGGTTGATCGCTCACGATCTTGCCAAAGGAATCGCTGATGCCAAAGCCTACATAGCTGATCCGATCGTAGTAGATGAACTTGACGATATTGCCCGCATTGCCGGTCATCCGCTCTTCCAGCGGATATCCATTTTTCATGCCCTCAACCAGAAAGCAATCGCCCGTGATTTCGCTAAAACGATACAGAGTAAATATGAAGACCTGAACCTCATTGTGGCTCACATGGGGGGAGGGACCACAGTAGGCGCACACCACCGCGGTCGCGTGATCGATGTGAACCAGGGCCTCGACGGAGAGGGTCCGTTCAGTCCTGAACGCAGTGGAACCCTGCCGGTTGGCGAGCTGATCACCACCTGTTTTGAAGGCCATTACTCGGAAGAGGAAATACGGAAGATGGTCATGGGAGAAGGTGGGCTTGTTGCCTACCTTGGAACCAATAATGCAGCCGAAGTGGAGAAGATGGTGGAGGCTGGAGATAAAAACGCCCGTCTCATCTATGAAGCCATGGCATACCAGGTATCGAAATACATCGGTGAAATGTTTACCGTTCTGAAAGGCAATGTAGATGCGATTCTGATTACCGGAGGGATTGCTTATGACAAGCTATTTGTTTCCTGGATCCAGGAAAGGGTTTACCGGCTCGCACCTATCCACATCTTCCCAGGCGAAGACGAGATGCGCGCCCTGGCAATGAACGGACTGATGGTGATACGGGGAGAGATCACACCGAAGGTCTATGTCTGATGCCGGATTCACGTTAATTCTTCAGGCAACGAACATACCAACCATAAGTTTTATAATAGGCCCACCTGGATAAAATCACGAAATTATTGTAGATATACCGACACCATGCGGAAGTAATAAGGTCCTGATTCGACGCCCAGAAGTTTCCGCTCTCCGTAAGTTCGAAGAATTGACCATTGAGTTCCCGGTAACCGCCCGGAAGAGCTGTGAATCCGCTACTGTTGGTTGCGCCTGTATTCGGTGAAGCCCAATGCACCGTTCCTGTTTCTTTCATCTTTCCTCCGGCTATATTTGCACCACCAAGGAAAATAGTCAGGGTGGTCCATTCGTCATCAGTAGGAATATGCCAATCCGTTGGGCATATTCCCTGTGCACCCGGCGTGACTACATACTGCATCGACTCATTCCATTGGTACATGCCACCATAAACATCACAATTTGATTCATTGTTGTCATAACAATACGTTTTAATTATTCCGTTATTGGGTTGTTGCTGTGGACTATTTCTCTGAATTTCGTTTGTAACCTATCTGTTTTCTGGGGTCTTGTGGCGGGTTCAATAACTGTTTCAGAGCATTGAATATCAATTGGATATCTTCCCTATTCTTTACTACTTGCTTTTCAAATTGCTCCAGTTTTAGCAAGATGTCTTTATGAGTTAACAACAGCTCACGATTGCAACTCCCTGCTCCGTAAAAACCATAGGAGTATAACGAATACCGCCCCAACTTGAGGTGCCAGTTTGGCTCCTCAAATTCTGAAGCTCCTCCATATTTAGCTCAAACATAAAATCAGGCGGAAACCTTTCGATATTTCGCTTTACAGCTCGTTTTAATTGCTTTGTTTCTACTCCATACAGCCCTGCAAGGTCATAATCAATCATAACCTTCTGCTCTCTGATTAGGTATATTTTATTAATGATTATTTCTTCCGGGACATTTACTAAATCTTGTTTTTTCATGCTTCATGTTTTATAGTATCGCAAAACACGATCTGGGTTTAAAGGAATTTTTTCCATTAATCCGTTTTAATATGAGAAGGTACATTAAAAAAGGAAAGTTCTCAACAAGTGAACTACGGGTTGGAGGCTGCAAACTGCCAACTGAAGACTGTCATAATCCCCTACAAAAGTCCAGCGTTCTTCAGGATCTCAGAAAGTTTTGGTTGGGTTCTGGCATAATCAACCAGCACGCCAAGGATTTTCTGATCCTGCTTCTTCAAGGGAGCTAATGAAAGTTTTCGATCCCAGAATGCAAAGCCGAACACGCTGATCATCATTGTGGTAAAAATACCGATGATAGCCCAAAGGAAGTTAAAAAGTTGGTCGAAGCGTTCGTCTATTGCTTCAAAGCGGGAATTCACCTCTGATTGCAGTGATTCAACCTTTTGTTCTGTCCGGATGATCCGGTCGCGATCATCGAGGGTAAACGGGATCTCTTTTACTTCAGCTTTCACCAAAACAGGAAGTAATAGCACAACGATCCAGAATAATTTTTTAAGTGCTTTCATTTTTTCACTGATTAAAGTTCACCCTTAATCCAGTTAGTAGCACAAAGGTAATACAGTTTTGTCGGAAAGTTTTCAACAAGTCGACTTTAAACTAGATCCTAGGTGCTGGCTCCTGGATCCTGGATAACTTGATGATTGATAGAAATCGAAAATCGGATAATTCGGAGATCATATCCCCTCGCACTCTCATACCCTCTTACCCTCATACCTTTATCCTTCTCACGTCTCACGTCCTTCCTTCCTACATCACTTTCAACATCTCGCGTATGATATTCTCCGTCCCATCAGCGATCTCACTGATTCGTGCATCCAGCATATAACAGGGTGTTGTAAAGAGCCTCCTTTCGTGATCGATCACCACCTCTCCGTGTGAGGTTTTTATATACTGGTTCCCCATCTTCTTGATAAACTCACCTGAAGCCGGATCCTGACCTGTAGTAAGGTTCCTTCCACTGAATAGTTTTGCCAGGATCACCGGTGCAATGCACATAGCCCCAATGGGTTTTCCTGCATTGAAGGTGGATAGGATAGCTCGCTCAACGTCGGAATTAACCGTGCAATCATCTCCCTTGAACGCCCAATCGCATAGGTTCTTTGCTGCACCAAATCCTCCCGGAATGATCAATCCGTCGTATAACTCCGGACTGTAAACACTCAACGGTTTGATGTTTCCCCTTGAAATACGTGCGGACTCTTCAAGCACGTTACGGGTTTCATTGCTTTCTTCGCCTTTGAGGTGGTTGATTACATGAGCTTGTTTTATATCCGGAGCAAAACATTGATATGCAGCTCCCTGTTTATCAATGGCTAATAGTGTCAGAACGGCTTCGTGAACCTCAGCTCCGTCGTAAACACCACAACCAGCTAAAATGACGGCAAATTGTTTCATGATATACCAGGTTTGATCAATAATGCGTTACAAAGACCAAAGATAAATATTTTACCTTTGCAGGAAACTTTGTAGACATCCCCAGCTAACAGAATTGCAATGAAGAAAATCCAGATGGTCGACCTGCAACAGCAGTACCAGCAGATCAAACCCGAAATCGACAAAGGAATCCAGGATGTAATCAATGCCTGTGCTTTTATCAACGGCCCGGCAGTTAAATCGTTTCAGACAAACCTTGAATCATACCTTGGTGTCAGGCATGTAATCCCCTGTGCCAATGGTACCGATGCCCTGCAGGTATCAATGATGGCTCTCGGACTTCAACCGGGCGATGAGGTGATCACCACCTCGTTTACCTTCATAGCCACAGCAGAAGTCATTGCCCTTCTCAAACTAATTCCGGTGCTGGTGGATGTGGATCCCGATACATTTAATATCAATCCTGAAGCAATCATACGGGCTATTACACCAAAGACCAGGGCAATCGTCCCGGTGCACCTTTTCGGTCAATCTGCTCCGATGGAGGAGATCATGAAGATTGCCAGCCAGCATAACCTATTTGTTATTGAAGACAACTGCCAGGCTATTGGCTCTGAGTATATCTTTGATGATGAATCTCAAAAAAAGACCGGTACAATCGGGCATGTGGGTTGTACCTCTTTCTTTCCGTCAAAAAACCTGGGATGTTATGGCGACGGAGGAGCGATCTTTACCAACGATGATGAACTTGCCAACCAGTTGCGCGTGATCGTCAATCATGGCATGACTGTTCGTTATTACCACGATCTGATTGGTATAAACTCCCGTTTGGACAGCATCCAGGCAGCCGTGTTGAACGTGAAGCTAAAACACCTGGATGAGTATGCAGCAAAGCGTCGTGCAGCAGCTGATTATTACGATAGGACTTTCGCCGGACATCCACGGTTGAAAACACCAGTGCGGTATCCCAAATCCACACATGTGTTTCATCAGTACACAATTGTTACCAGTAATATCAACCGGAAAGCACTCATGGAGTTCATGGCATCCAAAGAGATTCCTGTCATGATCTATTACCCAGTCCCCCTCCATCTACAGAAAGCCTACCTGGATCCACGTTATAAAGAGGGAGATTTCCCTGTAACCGAAGCGCTCTCCGAGCATGTGATCTCTTTGCCGATGCATACTGAGCTGGATGAAGAGCAATTGGCATATATCACCTCTTCTCTCCTCGGATTCATTAACCACTAGCCTTATGGAGAAACCCTATTTCGCCCACGAAACCGCTGTCATCGATGATGGTTGCTCCATCGGAAAAGGAACCAGAATATGGCATTTCACACACCTCATGAAGGGATGCGAAATAGGCGAAAATTGCAATTTCGGCCAAAATGTTGTCGTCTCTCCAGGTGTAAAACTGGGTGACAACGTGAAAGTGCAGAACAATGTCTCGATTTATACCGGCGTCATCTGCGAAGAGGATGTCTTCCTTGGCCCCTCTATGGTATTTACAAACATCACCAATCCGCGGAGTGCTGTAATGCGGCGGGATCAATACGAGCAAACACTGGTCAGAAAAGGAGTTTCAATCGGTGCAAACGCCACCATTGTATGCGGACATGAAATCGGCCGGTTTGCATTTATCGGGGCTGGTGCTGTTGTAACCAAAGACGTTCCTGCATACGCACTGATCGTCGGAAATCCGGGGAGACAACTTGGCTGGATGAGCGAATTTGGCCATCGATTGAAATTTGATGCTAAGGGCATAGCTATCTGTCCGGAGAGCAACGAGCGATATCAATTACGAAATGGGATTGTAACGAAACTACCTGATTGACATGACATCCAATACGAAACCGCTGAATTTCGCCCTGATTGGCGCCGCCGGGTATATTGCCCCGCGTCACATGAAGGCGATCAAAGAGACGGGAAATAACCTCCTGGCAGCTTTGGACCCATATGACGGGGTGGGGATCATGGACAGCTTTTTCCCCAATGCCGACTTCTTCATTGAACCTGAACGGTTCGACCGTCACCTCGACAAACTTAGGAGACTGGCTCACGCTAAAAACCGGTTAGCCGACTGTAAAGTGGATTACGTTAGCATTTGCTCACCGAATTATATGCATGATGCTCATATCCGACTGGCATTAAGAAATGATGCACATGCCATCTGTGAAAAACCAATCGTACTGAATCCCTGGAACGTGGATGCATTGAAAACCATTGAAAAAGAGTCAGGGAAAAAAGTCTATACCATCCTTCAACTGAGACACCATCCGGCAATCCTCTCCCTGAAAGAGAAAATAGAAAAGGGCGCTAAAAACCAGATTCATGATGTTGATCTTACTTACATCACCTCACGGGGAAAATGGTACCACCGTTCCTGGAAAGGGAATCTTGAGAAGTCGGGAGGAATCGGCACGAATATCGGTGTTCATTTTTTTGATATGCTTTCCTGGATCTTTGGCGACGTGAAAGAGAATCATGTCCACATGCTAACGGAAAGCAGGGCTGCGGGGTTGCTAGAGCTTAACCGGGCCCGGGTCAGGTGGTTCCTCAGCCTGAATAACGAAGATGTCCCAGTTGCATTGAAAAAGAGTGGCAAGACCACTTACCGCTCCCTGTCAATCGACGGGGAGGAATTTGAGTTCAGCGATGGATTTACGGATCTTCATACGATCAGCTACAAGGAAATATTGGCAGGAAAAGGCTATGGATTGAAGGATGCCCGATCCAGCATCAACATCGTATATAATATACGGAACTCCCATCCTGTTGGGCTTAAAGGGAATTACCATCCTTTGTTGAAGCAAATTTCAATCTGATTAATTCCCCATAATGAATAACCTTCAAAACCAGAAATGGATATGAACCTCTATGATAAACTATTGAAGAAAGAGACGAAACTTTCCGTGATCGGTCTTGGATATGTCGGATTACCAATTGCACTTGAATTTGGCCGGAAAATCAGCGTGGTTGGATTTGACATCAAGGAAGAACGCATTGAGATGATGCGTAACCGGAAAGATCCTAGCGAAGAGCTGCCAACGGAAGCCTTTGATGGGTGTGATATCTCCTTTACTTCCAATCCGGAAGATCTGCGGGAATGTTCCTTTCATGTGGTTGCTGTCCCAACACCAATAAACAGCCATAACCTGCCTGATCTCTCTCCGCTTATTAAAGCTAGCGAGACGGTTGGGAGAATTCTGAAGAAAGGTGACTATGTAGTTTATGAATCAACTGTTTATCCTGGCGCTACCGAAGAAGATTGTGTTCCCGTCCTGGAGGAGTTCTCCGGACTGAAGATGGGGAAGGATTTTAAAGTGGGATACTCCCCTGAACGAATCAATCCAGGCGACAAAGTCAATACGCTTACAACCGTTGTAAAGATTGTGTCAGGATGCGATGAAGAGGCTCTGGATATCGTGGCCCGGACCTATGAGCTGGTTGTTACAGCAGGTGTTCACAGGGCGCCTACCCTGAAAGTTGCCGAAGCGGCAAAGATCATAGAGAATGCACAGCGCGACATCAACATCGCATTCATGAATGAACTTTCGGTGATCTTCAACCGGATGGGAGTGAATATTTACGATGTGCTTGAAGCTGCCGGGACCAAATGGAATTTTCTGAAGTTTTATCCCGGACTTGTTGGCGGGCATTGCATCGGGATCGATCCCTATTACCTTACCTATAAGGCTGAAGAATATCGCTACCACGCCCGGGTAATCAATGCAGGAAGGTATATTAACGATTCGATGGGTTTTTATATTGCCAAACAGACCGTAAAAAAGCTGATTGCCGCCGGGAAAAATGTGTTACACGCCAGGGCTCTGGTAATGGGAACGACCTTCAAGGAGAATGTCAGCGATGTAAGGAATAGCCGCGTAGCGGACCTGGTTAGCGAACTAAAGCAGTACGGAGTAGAAGTGGATGTGACCGATCCTTTTGCTAACAGTAAGGAACTTATGCAGGAGTATCACTTTGGGCTGACCGAATCATTGCGGAATGATTACGATGTAATTATTGTTGCGGTAAGTCATACGCCCTACCTGGAGTTGACGGAGGAATACTTTAAAAGCATTTCCAGTGATCATGGAATTTTGATAGATGTGAAAGGAATCTTCAGGAATAAAGTGAAAGATTTAGTATATTGGAGCCTGTAATTCAATTACGAATTACGAATTACGAATTACGAATTAATAATTGCAGTCATGAAAATATTGGTAACAGGGGGAACTGGGTATATTGGATCACATACCGTGGTGGAACTTCAGCAAAAAGGGTATGAGGTGATCATTGTCGACAACCTTTCCAACTCCTCCATTGAGGTTCTGGATAACATTGCCAGGATTACCGGTACGCGACCCATGTTTGAGCAGTTTGACCTGACTGATCAGAAGAGGACTGCCAACTTTTTTCAAACTCATAGCGACATTGAAGCCATCATTCACTTCGCGGCCTTCAAGGCAGTGGGAGAGTCGGTGGAGAAGCCTCTGAAGTACTACCGGAATAACCTGGATTCACTGATGAATATTCTGCAGGGAATGATTGATAACAATATCCGGAATATTGTATTCTCTTCTTCCTGTACGGTTTACGGACAGCCAGACAAGCTCCCGGTAAGTGAAGACTCTCCGATCAAGAAAGCCTGGTCTCCTTATGGTAACACGAAACAGATGTCGGAAGAAATTATTTCATTTACCAGTGATGTAAATGATATTCAGGCGATTTTGTTGAGGTATTTTAACCCGATTGGGGCTCATGAGTCGGCCCTGATTGGTGAACTCCCCATCGGTGTCCCCAACTGCCTGATGCCCTATATCACACAAACTGCTATTGGTATCCGGGCGTTTCTCCGGGTTTGGGGCAACGATTACCCCACTCCCGACGGGACCGCCATTCGCGATTATATCCATGTAGTTGATCTGGCAAAAGCTCATGTAATAGCCATCGAACGGATGATCGGGAAGCAAAGCAAACAAAAGGTAGAGGTATTCAACCTTGGTACAGGGAATGGATTCTCGGTGATGGAGGTAATCAAATCGTTTGAGAGATCGACAGGTGTGAAGTTGAATTATCGGATTATGGAGCGTAGGCCGGGAGATATTGAACAGGTTTGGTCCGACACTGAATATGCCAACAAGGAACTTGGGTGGAAGGCAGAGAAGACACTCGACGAGATGACGCTTTCGGCATGGAAATGGGAAAAAGCGCTGAAAAGAAATAGCGAAATAGTGAAATAGCGAAAACGAAAAGATGAAAACAATATTAATCACAGGCGGAGCGGGCTTCATCGGGTCGCATGTAGTTCGTCTCTTTGTAAGCAAATATCCAAAATACAGAATCATTAACCTTGATAACCTGACCTATGCAGGCAATCTGGAGAATCTTCGCGACATCCAAGATATGCCCAATTACGAGTTTGTGAAAGCAGATATTGTTGAAGGTCTGACAGTTATGGAGATTTTTAAAGCCTATAACATTGATGGCGTGATCCATTTGGCTGCCGAGTCGCATGTCGACAGGTCGATCAGTAGTCCGATGGAATTTGTATACACCAATATTGTAGGCACTGTCAATCTCTTAAATGCCGCACGCGATGCCTGGAAAGATAGCACGGAAAATGACAAACGCTTTTACCATATCTCCACGGATGAGGTGTATGGTTCGTTGGGTAAAACAGGTTTTTTTAAGGAGACAACCGCATACGACCCACGAAGCCCTTATTCTGCTTCCAAAGCCAGTTCTGACCATCTGGCACGTGCATACTTTCATACATTCGGGCTTCCTGTCGTACTTTCGAATTGTTCCAACAATTATGGTTCGTTTCAATTCCCTGAAAAACTGATTCCCCTGTCCATCAACAATATCAAGCATAACAAACCGATTCCTATTTACGGGAAAGGAGAAAACATCCGGGACTGGCTCTATGTGGAGGATCATGCTAATGCCATCGACCTGATTTATCACTGGGGACTTACTGGAGAAACATATAACATCGGGGGAAATAACGAATGGCAAAACATTGAATTGATCCGGTTGTTGTGCAGGATCATGGATAAAAAACTTGAACGCGAGTCCGGTGATTCAGAAAAGCTGATTACTTTTGTTAAGGACAGAGCCGGCCATGATCTTAGGTATGCCATTGACTCCTCAAAGATCCAAAAAGAGCTTGGATGGAAGCCCTCCCTTCAATTTGAAGAGGGGCTGGGAAAAACCGTTGATTGGTACCTCGCCAACGAAGAGTGGATGAACAATGTTACATCCGGCGGCTATCAGAAGTATTACGACGAACAGTACAGGAAACGATAGTTGGCAGTAGGCTAGTTGGCAGTTGCTCAGACTCCCATCACCTCAACATTATCATCTTTTCCGATTTTCGCAATCAATCCTTGCAGCACGCTTCCGGGGCCAACTTCGATGAATGTATCGGCGCCATCTGCAATCATTTGCTGAACCAGCTGGGTCCAGAGTACCGGCTCGGTTAGCTGGGCGATCAGGTTCTCTTTGATCACCTGAGGGTTGTCAACACGTAGTGCTGTTGCATTCTGATAAACAGGGCAGATAGGTGGGCTAAACCAGGTATTGTGGATGGCCAGGGATAACTCAATACGGGCCGGTTCCATCAAGGGTGAGTGGAATGCGCCTCCGACTTTCAGCGGAAGGGCTCTCCGGGCCCCGGCAGCTTTAATCTGTTCGCAGGCAATATCGATTCCTTTCAGGCTTCCTGAGATAACAAGTTGTCCAGGACTGTTATAATTTGCAGGGGCCACTATTTCATCGATGGAGGCACAGATCTCTCTGACTTTCTCGTCATCCAGGCCTATGATGGCAGCCATGGTGGATGGTTCTTTTTCACAGGCCTTTTGCATCGCTTGAGCCCGGGTTGAAACAAGCCTGAGCCCGTCTTCAAAGGTGAGCGCTTTGTTCGCCACCAAGGCAGAGAATTCGCCCAATGAATGCCCGGCAACCATATCTGGTTTGAAATCATCACCCAATGTAGCTGCCAGGATTACCGAATGAAGAAAGATAGCTGGTTGTGTAACGTTTGTTTGCCGAAGATCCTCATCAGTACCTCCAAACATCAGGTCAGTGATCCTGAACTCCAGGATCTCATTCGCCTGCTCAAACATGGACCTGGCAACAGGGGAGTTCTCATACAAATCTTTCCCCATCCCTACAAACTGAGCTCCTTGCCCGGGAAAAACATATGCTTTCATCGATTCTAAATTCTTAATCCTAACTTCAAAAAATTGTTCATTTTACAATTTACCCCTCACGTCTTACGTCTCACGTCTTACGTCTTACGTCTCACGTCTTACCTTCTGTCTCCCAGCAACCTCAGTAAGAAGAGGAAAAGGTTGATGAAATCCAGGTACAGTGTGAGTGCTCCCATGATTGCCATCTTTCGTGTATTTCCAGCATCCATTGTCTGGCTTCCAATCCGCTTTAGCTTCTGTACGTCGTAGGCAGTCAGTCCGGTGAATACTAACACGCCAATTACACTGATGAGATACTCCAGTGCACTTGATTTCAGGAAGAAGTTGACCACCATGGCAATGATAATCCCAATCAGCCCCATAAACATAATGGATCCGAACTTGGTCAGATCGGTTTTAGTGGTATAACCGGTTATTGCCATGATACCAAACATCCCGGCTGTAATGGCGAATGTTTGATAGACTGAAGCGGCTGTATAGACAATCAGGATAAAACTGAGACTCATCCCGATAAGCACCGCAAAGGCGATGAACAGGAGTGTCATTATAGCAGGTGAGAGTTTTTGATACCCAAATGACATCAATAAGACAAATCCGAGTGGCGCCAGCATGACAAACCATCCCAGTGGCGACATCTTTCCGGTTTCGAAATTGAACAGGGAACCGATAAGTGCCTGATCCGAAGCAAACCAGTAGGCTGTTACGGCGGTGATCACCATTGCCAACGTCATCCAGAGGAAAACGCTGGCCATGAACGTTTTGGCTATCGCCCCTGTCTCAACCTGGGCCTTTTGCCCGGTTGCGAAATACCCTTGATTATTTTGTCCAAACATTGTTTTATCTCCTATTTAGTTTAAATTCCAATGATCAAGCATCAAATCACAAATAAGCTCCAATTACCGAAATCTTAATAAACATAAATGTTTATATCATTGTATTATTGAACCTTGGAACTTATTTGTTGTTTGATGCTTGTTTTTTGATTATTGTCTTCTAATGTAGCTTTGTGCTGATAAGATGTAAAAACTCCTGTCTGGTTTTATCCCGTTCAAACGCTCCCACAAAATCGGATGTAGTCGTTACTGAGTTTTGCTTCTGGATGCCGCGCATTGACATACACAAATGTTGTGCCTCGATGACGACAGCCACACCAAGCGGATGTAATGTCTTGTTGATTGCATCCTTGATCTGAGTGGTAAGCCGCTCCTGAACCTGCAACCGCCGGGAATAGATCTCTACCACCCTGGCTATTTTGCTGAGGCCGGTTATGAATTTATCCGGGATATAAGCTACATGTGCTTTGCCAATGAATGGGATCAGGTGATGCTCACACAGGGAATATATCTCGATATCTTTTACAATCACCATCTCCCGGTAATCTTCTCTGAATTTGGCAGAAGAGAGGACCTCCTCAGGATCCAAAGAATAGCCCTGGTTTAGGAATAACATTGATTTAGCTACCCTTAAAGGGGTCTTCAAAAGTCCTTCCCGTTCAGGGTTCTCTCCTAATAGCTGTAGGATCTCTTTGTAATGGTAACTTAACTTCTCTATCCGTTCGGGATCGTAGTCTTCTGTCTTTTCGTAACTCAGCTTATCTTCCATCATTGTTCGCTTTTGTCAGTTAAACCCCGTAATACTCAACGGAATTATTTTCTGTTTCTTCGACTTTTACCGAATGAAGAATCCCTCCTAAATCGTTAACCGCAGATTCAAGCTCCTCCCAGATCGCTATTGCCAGATTTTCTGTGGAGGCCAGTCGCCCTTCCATGAAATCCACCTCAAGGTTGATGTTTTTATGATCCAATTTGTCGATGATCCTCAGGCGGATAAGCTGGCTTAGTTCTTTCAGGTTTATTATAAATCCAGTATCCGGATTAACATCACCTTTTACGGTGACATAGAGGATGTAGTTGTGACCATGCCAGTTAGGATTCGAACATTTACCAAATACACGGAGATTTTCTGCATCGGAAAAATCGGATCGAAACAACCGATGGGCGGCGTTAAAGTGTTCCCGGCGGGTAATGTAGACCATAACTTCTGGGTTGAGGACAAAATTACTACTTTTTTTTGTTCCACCGTTTGAAAGCATTAAAGCGGGTGCCTACCCAAAAACGTATCTGTGTCAGGTGATAATGGAAGTCATCCTGGACTCGTTGACCGGGTTGAATATAGTATACCGTTGAGAGGAAGCTACCCCCTATGAACCATTTATCTGAGTTATACCCCAGGGCCATTCGTACTGATAACGGAAATGAAAATCCTGTTTTCGTGTAAGACTGTTCAGTGGTATTGTAGTTATATGAACTCCAGTTCATATCCAACTGCCCTGCGGCCGTGATGTAGAAGTTTTTCCCGAAGACATATGTATAGATATATCCGGGCCCCAGCCCAAGTGTAAAGAAGTTGCCTGAAAGGATATTTTCTTGTTTAAGGGAGTAGATATTCAGGATCTTTTCGGGGACAATTCCCGTATCGCTGTTCACGTAATAGTAACGGAAAGTAGGTTTTACGATCAGGCTGCCAGCGCTTTTCTTCTGACGCTCGTTTTGTGTGTAAGAGGCACGGATCGAAAATTTGCCATAATTGTAGATATAGGTCCCATCAACTCCAAAAGAGATCAGGTCCATGCCGGGTATGATGAATTTTTCTTTAAACGCATTGGATTTGTAGTCCATGTAAAATCCTTGGTAGTATTGAAGATATCCTTCCACGGCCATGAATTTTCCATATGCATTTACCCTGAAATCGTATGATTTTGTCGTTCCATAGACATCGGATTTTTTTCGAAAGAGTTTTGTCCCGAAAGAGAGGCCAAGTCCAAACCAGCTGTAAAAGGCAGCTATCCCAAATCGACCTGTTTCATTTGGTTGATAGGTCATGGTAGCTTCCAGGTCAGGAAAAATGACCAGGCTGGTATTCTGAGCCAGGAGATAATAACGGGCAGTTAGCAAGTGCTTAAAATTTTTAATATATGTCGTATCTGTATCTGAAGGAAAATATTCACCCTCTGATTGAGGAGATCCGGAAGCAATCCGGATCCCGCAGAAAATCAGAAATCCGAATGTTAGGAAGTCTCTTCGGAGATTACGCATCTATGACTTGTTGGGAGGATTCGGATTGACATATGCCTTTGAATATCTGACCAGGGAGGTCGTTTCAAAGATGGTATAAAAGATGTAGAGGATAAAGAAGTTGATCGCAAAAGAGGTGGCGTCTGTCCTGAAAATCAGGATATAAGAAACCATGATGATCATATACCAAAGAATCTTGATTCCTGTTACCGCCATGAAATTGTTGACAAATTTGCTGAACCTCCTGTGAAGTGACTTCAGCAAAAAGTGATAGGAGATGAGGGATGTACCAATATAAAAGGGGAAAAGATAAGGCAAAGCTACGCTGAAATAACTTGCCGGAAGTAAGTAACTTAATACAATATATATGGTCACAATAACCAGTGAGAAGATCAACAGATTTTTCAGAAAGGAGATATAGGGAGATTTCATGTGTTAATAATTTTGATTTCAATGGTCACATGGAATATCCATTATTATCATGTTCGGTTGGTATGAACGGCGTTTGTATGGATATTTCATTTGTTATTTTTTTTTAGCAGGTCTTTGGTTACAAGATAGATAGCCACAAAAACGGAAAGTAATGAAAGGATAACTGTGAGAATTGGGGTGGTATTTAACAACATATCCAACTTGTATCCGCCAAAAACGCCAAGGATAATGATCACCACCATCTGAATGGCAATGCTGGAATAGCGGGCATAGTTATTTAGACTTCGCTTCGGATTGGATATGTTCATTGCGCTCCATCTGGCAACTGCCTGAAAATTTAGCTCCCGGTTCGATGGCCAATTTATTTGTCACAATATCTCCGGAGAACTTGGCCGACTCCTTCAGTGTCAGTAGTTCGGCAACCTTAACCTGAGCTTTGATCTGCCCTGAAAAATCAGCATTCTGACAAATGATCTCTCCTTCAATAACACCTGATGAACCAACGACAACCTTTCCTTTGCAATCGATGGTACCAACCAATGTACCGTCGATTCTAAAATCCCCGGCTAGTTTAATATCTCCTTTCACTGTAGTCCCACTTCCTAATAAATTGATAGAGGGTGTTTCCTGTTCTTTCACTTTAGCCATCTTGCAAATATATTATTGTATATAGATGGAACAAAGGTACAAAAAAATAGAGTCCTGTACTTATTCCACACCAGTGGTGTTGTAATTCTTTTCAAAGAAACGCTTATACAGATTGGTATCTTTATTTTTATAGAAAACAGGGTAATTCTCAACGGAGATCACAAAATCAGAGAAATCACCAACATTCTCCAGCTTATTGTAAACATAGGGACTTCCCTTTATCGAGATATAGTAATCAACTGCTTTTTTTGCATCATAGAAATTGTTGACGGTGATCATTTCTCTGGTATTATCAAGAAGGAGGCTGTTGACTTGCAACTCATCTAAGCGGAAGTATTTATTATTAAAATCGGAAAGTTTAACTTTCAATGCATTAATATCTACTCTGCTCCCATTCACGATCAGGATGAAAAAATGGATTGAACTGGGCGAATAAGTGTATAGTTTTACACTCGGGTCTTCAGGCTGGGTTGGATCTGGAGCTACTGGTTCCCCTTTGGCATTTCTCTGTTTGCTCAAGTATTCCAGGATGTTGATAGCCAGCGGTCTGACTTCGTGCGTTGGGTATTTGTTGACAATATCCTGAAGCGCGAAAACCAACGAATCAACCACTTCTACTTTTCCCAGCGCCAGCGCTCTCAGGTATTTAAACCTTGGGATCAGAACAGTGTCGGCAGGAAACTCCGTGAAGGCCTGGTCAGCATTATGCAGGACCATATAATATTGCTGGTTATTAAATGCAAGCCAAGTCTCTTCATAGAGATTGGCTGCCTGCGATTTTTGCTTCTGGATCTCTTTGTAGTAGTCGGGATTGATCAGCAATTTTGCATAATCAGTCTCAGGAAACTGGTTCAGGATCAGATTTCTGTAATAATCACTCTTCGGTTGGTTGTCAAGATCCCTGTATAAAATATACAATTCATAACAGGAAGGAGTTTCATGATCGTTTTTCGGGAATCGGGAAATTAGGGTTTCAAACGATTGAATGGAATTCTTATAATCTTTCAGGCCGTCGATATAGATGAATCCGGCGTTGTAATAAGCATCAACGATTCGCTGGTTGGAAACATCCATCTGTTCGGTGGTAAGTGGGATGTTTTTGAGGTAGTAATCTCGTTTTTTGGGATTAGTAGTGGCGATGACACCTTTGCCGCCCGTTGTGTCTCCTTCAATCATGGAAGTATCAGCCCCAGCCATATCATCATCAAAAGAGATGACATTTTTATTGCTGAGAAACCAAAGGTCTTCCAGCTTCCTTCTTCCCCACTTCCTTGTAAAGGTTGAAAATCCATTGGAGAGAGCGGCCGTATTGTAAAAATACCATTTCCCTTCACGGGATCCTGCTACTGAAGGCATCTCTCTATCTGTAGTGCCAAAGAGGTTCGGATTTTCTCTTTGCTCCATCTCCTCCAGTTTCTTCCGTTGTTCCTCAAGTATAAGTCTGGTGATCATCTCATCGATTTTCTGGTTGCGGTCAGCTTCAGGTAACATTGCCATCATTTGCAGACTATCTTCCATCTGGATTACCTGAAGATTAGTTACCAGGTCGGTCAGGGTTGAGGTTTTTCGCTTGATCTCCTTGAAGTTCGGGAAGGTAATTGGAAGAAATTGCATGGTACTGTCATAGTATGCTTGCGCCAGAGGATAATTAGGCACGGCAAAATAGATGTCAGCAAGCGCCAGGGACGAAATAGCTTTTTGATAATTATTACCCCTACTGGAGGTCACCGACTTAGCCAGGTAACCGATGCCGGTAATGGTATCAAAATCTTTCAATGAAACCTGGGCAAGCGCATAATAAATCTGATCCAGGACCTCTTTGTTCTTTTCGTCCTTCAACATCCTGGTAAGCTTTTTGAGAATGAACTCCTTGTCACCACTCTGTGTGTCGTAACACTGTGCCATATTGATCTTGGAGTTGAACTCCATTGCGAATGAAGGATTCCGCTTGATCACTGATTTATATTTCTGGGTGGCGGCAACATAATCCCTGTTTTTCTGATAGATCTGACCAAGGATAAACAGGCAACGTGTCTTCATCTCTTGACCTGGGTTCAGTTCAATGGCCCGCTGGAGGTATGGGACCGCTGCATCGTATTTTTGCTGCATGATATTAAACTGAGCGTATGCCAGGTTCACCGGCATCTCAAATTTTTCCGGGGCCTCTCCCTGGGTGATCTTATTTTGAAGCATGTCAAGCATTGGTTCCGCACGCTTGAAATCTTTCATCTGGACATTCGACATAGCCAGCCAGAGCATACCTTCATACTTGATGTCGTTCTTATTGTAAGTTTTGATGATGAATTGAAACGTGCGGCGTGCCATCCCGTAGTCCTGCTTATAATAGTAAGACTTCCCGATTAAAAGGTATGCGTCATCGATCCATTTTACATACTCCTTCTGGTTGAAGACCATCGAGTGCTTCTGAACGGCTTTTGATGCTTTTGTAATCCCGATATCGGCATATTGGGCGATCTTTCCGCTGCTTGCTTTGTCCCCATAATTATAGACCAGGAGAATCAATGCATAGTTATCAACAATGGTACCCTGGTACTCCTTGACCCCCTGACGGAGTTGATCCATTCCATTCCAATAAACATTGTAATGGGAGGTCAGGTTGTGATAAGCCCTACGGGTAAAGGTGTTCTTCTTGGTTGAACACCCGCTGATCACAATCAAGCCGGCCAGAAGAAAAAGGAGGCATCCCGAAAGGTATAATTTCTTCAGATTCACTATGCAATAACGTGTATGGGTATAACTAAAATTTCACAAAAATATTATATTTTGCGATATTTGCAGCCCAAAACATGGTGAAGGGGGGTAGAATGGCAAAAACAAAGGACAATATAAAAAAGGTCAAATGGTATACCAAGCTGAAATGGAAGTACCGCCTGGTCTTTATGCACGACGAAACACTGGAAGAGAGGTTAACTTTCCGCATAACCCGTCTGAATGTTTTTATCGCCCTGGGAACCATCATCATCATCCTGATTTTTCTTACCACTGTCCTGATCGCGTTTACACCACTTAGGGAGTATATTCCAGGATATACCAACGTGAGTTTGAAAAAGGACCTCTATGAACTCCAACTCAAAACCGATTCCATCGAGAAGGACATCGTCAGGAAGGATCTTTTTATCGAAAATCTGAAACGAATTGTCAGCGGGGAGGAGATTCTTGATGACAGAGCACTTCCAAGGGACACCACCACAAGGTACACAGATATCCGGTTGACAAGATCGCAGGAAGACTCGTTGTTACGAGCCGAGATTGAGAACCAGAGCAAATACAGCCTCTACCAGATCGAATCGGCAGAAAAGGTAACGCAAAGGAGCCTCACACTGGGGAACATGCTCTTCTTTACCCCGATCAAAGGGGTGATCACCAACGAGTTTGATGCTGGTAAGCAACATTTCGGAATCGATATCGTTTCGAAGAAGGATGAAGCGATCAAATCAGTCCTCAATGGTACAGTGATTTTTAGTACCTGGACTGTTGAAACTGGCTATGTGATTGGTATTCAACATCCACAAGGGATTGTTTCAATTTATAAGCACAACTCTGCCTTGCTGAAACGGGTTGGAGATATGGTTAAAGCAGGTGAAGTTATTGCAATCATTGGAGAGACAGGAGAACTTTCCACCGGGCCGCATTTGCATTTCGAATTATGGAGTCAGGGGACACCCGTGGACCCACAGGATTATATTTCATTTTAAACGGATCAAAGAGAGGATTGAGGAAACAACTTACCATACTCGGATCAACAGGCTCTATCGGAAAGCAGGCGCTGGAAGTGGTACGGAATCATCCGGAGCGATTCGGAGTGGAAGTGCTGACTGCCCAGAACAGCTGTGATAAACTAATTGAACAAGCTATTGAATTTCAGCCAAATGCAGTTGTAATTGGCAACCCTGATTGTTATCCCAGGCTTCGCGACGGTCTCAGTAAGCACCCCATTAAAGTGTTTGCAGGAGAGGATGCCATTTCACAGATCGTGGATATGGAGGGAGTCGACATCATCTTGAATGCCCTCGTGGGGTACGCAGGAATGATCCCTACCTATACGGCTGTTTCTGCAGGAAAAATAGTGGCGTTGGCCAATAAGGAGTCATTAGTGATTGCCGGTGAGTTGATCATCGCCGAGGCATTGAAAACCCAGGCAGGGATCATTCCGGTTGACTCTGAACATTCTGCTGTTTTTCAATGCCTCGTAGGAGAAGACTCAAAAAGTGTAGAGAAGATTTACCTGACAGCCTCTGGCGGCCCCTTTCGGGGAAAAAGCAGGAGCATGCTTGAGCAAAGCGGGATCCAGGATGCCTTGAACCATCCCAACTGGAGCATGGGAGATAAGATTACAATCGACTCTGCAACCATGATGAACAAAGGGCTGGAGGTGATTGAAGCACACTGGTTATTTGGCTTGGCGCCAGAACAGATAGATGTGATCGTTCATCCGCAATCGGTGATCCATTCTATGGTTCAATTTACTGATGGTTCGATAAAAGCGCAACTGGGTGTTCCCGACATGCGGTTACCTATTCTATATGCTTTCGGCTTTCCTGATAGGATTCCGGCAGATATACCGCGTCTTGACTTTTCTATATACCCTAACCTGACCTTTGAGCAACCCGACTATGAGTTGTTCCCAAACCTACCGCTGGCTTATCAGGCGCTGAAAGCTGCAGGGAATGCCCCCTGTGTCCTCAATGCTGCCAATGAGGTGGCAGTACATGCATTCCTGAATAAACGGCTACCGTTTCTTGGGATCGCAGCAGTTGTTGAAAAGTGCTTAGAATTGATACCCCATATGCTGAAACCAGGTCTGAAAGACTATATATCTACTCATCATCAAACTACCGAAAAAGCAAATCAAATTATATCCGAACAATTATGGAAATCCTGATCAAGACATTACAATTTCTGCTTGCTATATCCATCCTGGTAATTTTCCACGAACTGGGCCATTTTATGGCAGCCCGGATCTTTAAAACGCGGGTAGAGAAGTTCTACCTCTTTTTTAATCCCTGGTTCTCCCTCTTTAAATTCAAACGGGGTGAAACTGAATACGGGATGGGTTGGCTTCCTTTGGGAGGCTATGTTAAAATTTCCGGCATGATCGATGAGTCGATGGATAAGGAACAGATGAAGCAACCGTCACAGCCCTGGGAGTTCCGGTCCAAACCAGCATGGCAACGTCTCATCATTATGCTTGCCGGAGTTGTTGTAAACCTGATTCTGGCAGTAGTGATCTACATCGGAATGCTATCTGTTTGGGGCTACGATTACCTCCCTACGAATGAAGTCAAGTATGGAATTACTGTCGACTCTCTTGGTTATGAGATGGGACTGAGAAACGGAGATAAAATCATTTCGATCGATAACATTGTGGTTGAGGATTTTACGGATATTCCTAAAACCATCATCCTTGAAGAAGCTAAAACTATTCAGGTTATCCGCGATGACGAACCTTTCGAGATCTTCATCCCAGAAGGTTCCATATCCAAACTTATCAAACACAAAAGCCCCGACTTTATCTCGGTTCGGATTCCTTTCATTGTTGGAGCTTTTACGATTGATTCGAAAGGAAAACAAGCTGGTATCCTGGCAGAAGACCAGATTATCGGGTTGAATGATAGCCTGTTGACCTTTTTTGATCAATTCAGGGACAAGGTACAACGATATAAAAACGAAATGATTCGTGTTACTCTTCTTCGGAATAGTGATACACTGGTTATTCCTGTGGAAGTTCCTGCTGCCGGACTTCTGGGGATCTACCCGAAACCTCCGGTTGATTTTCTGACCTTTCATGAGAAAAACTACAATATCATCACTGCAATCCCGGCAGGGATTGTCAAGGCCTATGAGGGGACAGGTAACTACCTGAAATCGATTAAGTTACTTTTTTCTCAGGAGAAAGCGTATGAGTCGGTTGGCGGTTTCATTGCCATCGGTAATTTTTTCCCGGCTACCTGGGATTGGCAGGCGTTCTGGTCGATGACTGCATTCCTCTCGATTATGCTGGCGGTATTGAATGTACTTCCTATCCCTGCATTGGATGGAGGACATGTGCTTTTCCTCTTCTACGAAATTATCTTCCGGCGGAAGCCAAGCGACAAATTCCTGGAGTATGCTCAGGTGGTTGGAATGGCCCTGCTTTTTGGGCTTCTGATCTGGGCAAATGCCAACGACATCATCAAATTATTCAGATAAACTAATCGGAGAGCTTCTCTTTGAGGGAACGGAATCCCTCACCAAGGATCTCTGTGGCATCGATGACTGTCATGAATGCCAGGGGATCAATCTTGTGGATATATTCCTGTAGCAGAGCTAGCTCCCGACGGCTGACAACAGTGAAGATGATTTTTCGCTCAGCCATGTTATACATTCCGTGCCCGTCGATATAGGTTCCACCACGGTTCAGGTTATTGATGATCTTGTCGCGGATCTCTTCATGTTTGTCAGAGATGATGAAGAGGCTTTTATCATAGCTAAGACCCTCCATCACGACGTCGATCATTTTGCCAGAAATGAAGATCACAATCCAGGAGTAGAGAGGTATTTTCCAGTCTTGAAAGACAGCCAAACCGAATAGAACAATGATAGAATCGACCAGGATCATAAGCTGGCCCAAGGGCATCCTGGTGCGCTTGTTGATGATCATCGCGATGATATCCGATCCGCCGGAAGTAGCTTTAGATTTAAATATTAGTCCCAGTCCCAGACCGATCAGAACTCCTCCAAAAATGGAAGATAAAAGGGCATCTCCTTGAACCAGAGGCTCATACCCCCAGAAGTAGGTTAGGGTATCAGTGAATATAGCTGTAAGGGAAAACCCTACAACGGTTTTAAAACCGAAGCGGGGACCCAATATTTTCAACCCAATCAACGTTAATGGGATGTCAAAGCATAATGCCATAAGGCCGACAGGCGTCCCGAAGAGGTAGTGAAGAACGATGGAAATACCGTAAACCCCTCCTGGAACGATCTTATACGGGGTGATAAAAAGAACAAACCCGGTTGCCAGGATTAAGGAGCCGATGATGATCAGACTATAGCTAATAAACCATTTTTTTGAAAATGGTTTCTCTTTCATTAAAAAGAATGGCATGGTAAGGTGATTTTGGATGAACGAATTTCGATTGGGGCTGCAAAGTTATTTTTTTGTTGTAAATTTGAGGATATCATTACGGTTGTATTTTTTTTAATACTTTTACATGCTTTTTCCTTGCCCTAACAACTGCTACTATTGCGTCTCGAACACAGAATACATAAAAGCAATCTAATATTGCGCCTCTCCGTTATGCGAGTTGCTATCTCCTTAATTTTTGTACTTATTTTATCCCTCTCTTCTGTTAGGTCCCAGCAACTGCCTGTTCTAACGCAGTATATGTTCAATCAAATGGCGTATAATCCGGGTTATGCGGGAAGTAACGGCGGGATCTGTGTCAATGGGCTGATTCGGGAACAATGGCTTGGATTCAAGGATAATGAAGGTAACCGGATTGCACCTGAGTCGATCTTTTTAACAGTAGACGCCCCAATAAAATTTCTGCACGGAGCTCTGGGGGGAAGTATTATGTCAGACAGGATCGGTTTCTTTACCAACATCGGAGTTAAAATCGGTTATGCTTTCCGGATGGATGTGGGAGCAGGCGAATTTGCTGCAGGCATCCAGGCAAATTTGATGAATTACCGGATTGACTTTACAAAATTTGATGGGCACATCATAGATTCAGGCGATCCCGTATTTACGGAATACAACGAAAAAACTGACCTTACAATTGATGCCGATCTGGGAATTTACTATGAGGTCCCCGATAAGTATTATATCGGGTTTTCGGCCGGACAACTTTTTCAGTCAAAAGCACGAAACTCCTACTATAAGCAACGGAGAACCTATTTCCTGACAGGAGGGTATAACTGGATGCTACCAAATCATCCGAACTTTGAGATCAAACCTTCAGCTATTTTTGTTTACGATGGGGCTGCCTTTACATTTAATATAGCATCTCTTGTGGCATATAAAAAGAAATTCTGGGGAGGTTTGGAATATCGTTTCCAGGATGCGATTGCAGTACTGGTAGGTGCTAATATAAAGAGTTTCCGTGTAGGAATATCCTATGATGTTAACACGTCTGCATTGAGCCGTTATAACAGTGGAAGCATCGAAGTGATGTTGGGATACTGCTTTAAAATAGAGGTAGAAAAATACAGGAAGAGGTATAAAAACACGCGTTTCTTATAATTAATTTTGTATACCTTTGCCGTTTTGTTTGGACTTTTAAAAGAAAATTAATACTAAAACCCAATACGCAGCGTTATTTTTCATCATTTAATCAGCCAAAAAATGAAAAGACTGCTCATCTATTTCGCCTTACTCCTTTTCCTGGGAAGTTGCGGAAACTCAGGTAGCGGAGAACTCACAGGGGTGAAAAACCGAAAACGTTACTATCAGCCCGATCCGTTTGGCATGGTCTACATCCCCATGGGTAGCTATACCATGGGTATTGGCGACGAAGATGTCCTTTACACTCAGATCAACAACGCAAAGACTGTAACGGTCCAGTCCTTTTACATGGATCAGACAGAGATCACCAATAATGAATATCGGCAATTCGTATACTGGGTAAAGGATTCGATTGCTCGTCATATTCTTGGAGAGGTTCAACCAGATCTCTACTTGATGTCGGAAAATAAAAAGACCGGTGAAGTTTACGATCCCCCATTCCTTAACTGGGAAACAAAACTTGATTGGAACTCCGAAGAACAGGATGTAAGAGATGCGTTGGCTGACATGTATCTTCCTGAAGAGGAGAGATTCTTCAGAAGAAAAGAGATTGACACAAGAAAACTCTATTATGAGTATTACTTTGTTGACCTGAAAGCTGCGGCAGCAAAAGATTATTCACAGGGTGGAGATATCAAGGATGCTGGCCTGGCCAACCGTCCGCAAGGGTTAAAAGACCGTTCGGTTTATGTACGCAAAGAGGTCATCAACGTTTATCCCGATACACTCTGCTGGATCCACGATTATGTTTACTCATTCAATGATCCGAGTACGGAGAAGTATTTCTGGCATCCAGCCTATGACAACTATCCTGTGGTTGGTGTCAACTGGAAACAAGCAAAGGCTTTCTGTGTATGGAGAACACAGCTGAAAAACAGTTTTCTCTATGGCAAGAAAGGCGAAACAGCTATCAGCGACTTCCGTCTCCCTTCCGAAGCTGAATGGGAGTGGGCAGCCAGAGGTGGTTATGACGGGAACCCATATCCCTGGGGAGGTCCTTATACACGTAATGATAAAGGATGTTTCCTGGCGAACTTCAAACCTTTAAGGGGTAACTATATTGACGATGGTGGAGCTATCACCGTAATTGTTGCTCACTATCCCGCCAATGATTTTGGTTTGTACGACATGTCTGGTAATGTGGCTGAATGGACCAACTCTGCGTTTCACCCATCATCCTATAACTTTGCCTGGGATCTGAATCCCGATTATCAATACAATGCCAAAGATGCTGATCCTCCTGCCCTTAAGAGGAAAGTAGTCCGTGGCGGCTCATGGAAGGATGTAGCCTATTATTTAAGAGTTTCATCACGTGCTTATGAATACCAGGATACCTCGAAATGTTATGTCGGATTCCGTTGTGTGCAAAATTTCCTGGGACGTCAGAAGGACGATAATCCTGCCCGCGCTTCAAAAGTTTATAAGTAATAATAAGTGGAAGCAACCTTTCAACATATTCCTTGTAATAATCTACTGTAAAACAATAGTTCAATCAACCTAAATAAATTCAGAAACACGATGGGTTTAGCGCAATTAGTAAGAACAAGAGGTTACCGGAACTTCATGGCGAAACTTTACGGATGGGGAGCATCCGTTGTCATTGTCGGTGCCTTATTCAAGATCAACCATTATACAGGAGCAGACATTATGCTGATTATCGGTCTGGGAACAGAATCACTCATCTTCTTCTTCTCTGCCTTTGAACCACCTCATGTTGAGCCCGATTGGAGTTTGGTCTATCCTCAGTTAGGAGGTATTTATCACGGAGGTGTTGATGAAGATGGCAAACCTAAAGTTACTGTCACGCAGGAGCTGGACGACATGCTTGAGAAGGCTAAAATCGGGCCGGAGCTTGTCGAAAGCCTGGGGAATGGATTACGAAGTTTGTCGGAAACAACATCCCAGCTTTCTAATGTTAGCAATGCATCAATTGCGAACGACAAGTATGTGAACACGCTTAAACAAGCCACAGAGTCAGTCTCTGAATTATCCACATCCTACAGCAAAACAGCTCGAACCCTGAATGAAGCCACTTCTGTTTCTGAAGATCAACTGCAAAATATGCAGTCCGCATCAAAAAATGCCGCCACCCTATCGGGTGTCTATGCCCGGGTTGCCGAAACCCTGAATGAGGAGGTAAACCTGAACCAGGATCTGAATACCAGCCTTACAAATTTAGCTGCCAGTTCAAACAAGTTTGTTGAAAAATACAATGAATCGGCAGAGATCCTCTCTAAAACAACTGCAGCGCTGAGTCATACCGCTACTCATGGAGAGAACTACAACGAGCAGTTGCAAAAAGTCTCAAGTAACCTCTCGGCCCTGAACGCCATGTATGAGCTCAATCTACAGAATTCCAACGAGCAGATGGAGAATACCAACAGGTTTAATCTGGTACTGCGTCAGCTGGTTCAGAACCTTGATGAATCTGCTGTAAACTCTGGGCAATATAAAGATAACCTGGCCTCTTTGAACACGGCTGTTGTAGATCAACTCGAGGTTACTACCAAACAGGTGGATGTTACCGGACAAATGCACGATTCCATCTCCCAGTTCCTGACCAACCTGAACGAATCAGTGGAACGCACTGGCAGGTTTAAGGAGGAGGTCAATACCCTGGCTCAAAATGTTGCTGCCCTTAATAAAGTTTATGGCAACATGCTTTCAGCCATGAGTGTCAATCCGAATAAATAGAGAAGGGTAACAAAGTCCGATAGATTCACCTAGAAAAACGAATAGATTAATGGCTGGATATAAGGAGACACCGAGGCAAAAAATGATCGCAATGCTGTATTTGGTACTTACAGCACTACTGGCATTGAATGTTTCGAAAGAGATCTTAGAGGCATTTGTGGTCGTTAATGAAACAATGGAGACCACGAATCAAAACTTCTCCCAGAAACTGGATGCAACATATAGTAAATTTAAAGGACAGTTTTTGATGGCGCCTGATAAGGTTGGCCCTTATTGGGTGAAAGCTCAGGAGGCTCAAAAGCTTTCAGATGACCTAATAAATTATATTGATTCACTGAAGAACGAGGTGGTGGCCGAAACGGAGAAATTGTCAACCATTCAGGAAGCAGGAAATAAGAGACTTGCGGAGATTGAGCGAAAGGACAACTACGACACACCGACACAATTTTTCATTGGTCAGTCACAAGATGGAACAGATTGTCGGGCTGCAGAACTTCGCCAACGGCTTGGAACATACCGTGAGAATATGTTAAACCTTCTGGATCCAAAATACCGGGAAGTTATTAAATTAGGGTTGAATACAGAGGGGCCATACTATGATGCTCAGGGAAGAGAACAAAACTGGCAGATGCATAATTTTTACCGCACGATTCTGGCTGCCACAGTAACAATTCTAAATGAGCTGAAAGCCGAAGTGTTTAATGCTGAATTTGATGTTGTAAACAACCTCATGGCATCGGTTACCGCCGAGGATTGGAAATTTGACGAGATTCAGGCAAAAGTGATCCCTCGTTCAAATTATGTCTTCATAGGAGAAGAGTACCAGGCTGAAATCCTTGTCGCAGCGTATGATACAAAGCAGAACCCGAATGTCTTTTATATGTTCGGTGTTGATACCCTGACACCGGCTAACTTCAATAAAGCGACTCCACTGAATGGTACCGGCGGTTTTGTAACTATCAAATTGCCAGCTACCTCCGAAGGATTAAAACGGTTTGCAGGAATCATTAAAATTATCAGCCCCCTTGGTGATACCATGTCATTCCATTTCAAGAATGAATACATTGTTGCCAAACCGGCACTTACCATCTCTCCGACGAAGATGAATGTCTTCTATATCGGAGTCGAGAATCCCGTCTTGATCAGCGTTCCAGGAAGCCCCGAACGGATTATTCCCGCTATCTCTGTAGGCAAGATCCGCGCCGATGGTGATGCCTGGATGGTTTATGATTTACCTAAAGGTACAAATGAGGCTATTATCTCCGTGAATGCCATATTTACGGGAAAATCGAAGAACATGGGATCGAGCTCGTTCAGACTGAAATCTGTACCTGACCCTATTGCAACCATTGGCGGGAAAAGTGAAGGCATTGTTTCAAAAAGCATCATTCTAGCAGGCCCATATCTCGTTGCTGAAATGCCGGCCTGGTTTGATTTCGACCTGAGGTATACTGTTATCTCATATACCTTCATTTCGGATAACGCTGGATATATCACTGAAATTCCGGTTCAGGGGAATCGTCTTACCCCGGAAATTACAAGACTTGTCCAGGATGCAAAGAAAAATAAACGAATCTGGTTTGAAGATATCGTCGTCAGAGATCCCGATGGCGACCGGAATATCTCATCCATTGGTTTGAAGATCAATTAATTTCCTAAGATTAGGGAGGCCCTATGAAAAAATTGCTCATGATCGTTTTAATCACCACGTGCTTTACGGGATTAAAACTGACTTCCTTCGGACAAGTTCTTGAAGCCCCTCCAAGGGATGGTATCTTCGATAAATCGGCCATCGTGGAGTTGCAACCGATTCCATACATCTACCTGCGGGAAGGCGATATTGTATGGACCAAACGGATTTGGAGAACTGTGGATATGCGGGAAAAGATGAATCTTCCATATTACTATCCTGAACAACCTCAGGCAGGTTGGAAAAGCCTGGTACAGGTAATGCTGGACGGACTGCGGGAGGGAACAATCACAGCCTATTCCACAACAAATGATGAGTTCCTATACCCAATCACTTTCAGGGAGATGATGGATAAGCTGGAGCAGCCAGAGAAGGTCAACATAAAAAGACCTGATGGCAGCGATTTTGATACGACCATTACAAAACCTTTCTACGCTTCAGATGTGAAGAAATTTATGGTCAAGGAAGATTGGTTTTTCGACAAGCAGCGCTCCGTATTTGAAGTGAGGATTCTTGGTATCTGTCCCTTAATGGCCAGCTATGATGACCTCACCGGAGAATACCGCGGAGATATCAAGCTCTTCTGGGTTTATTTTCCCGAATGCCGGAATATCTTTGCTCACTCAGAGATCTTCAATATGAAGAATGGCTCTGCCGGCCGGTTAAGCTACGACGATGCCTTCACTAAACGCATCTTTGCAAGCTACATCACCAAGTTTGAAAACGTCTACGACCGTCAGATCAACCAATATGCTGTGGGTGTTGATGCGCTATTGGAATCGGAACGTGCCAAGAACCAGATCTTTGAATTCGAAGAAGGCCTCTGGGAATATTAAACGATTCAGTTGAAATGTAGGGGGCAATTCCATGAATTGCCCTTTTTTTTACAATAAATTACCCCTCTTTTTTTTTACCTTCGTGATCGTGGTTCAGCCATTTTTATCAACACCGATCGAATACCTTAAGGGAGTAGGTCCTGTAAGGGGGGAGATGCTTCGTAAAGAGCTTCAGATCAATATGTTTGGGGAGCTGCTTTCATACTTTCCTTATAGGTATATCGACAGGAGCAGGTTCTATACAATAGCAGAGATTCGCGAAGAGCTTGCCTTCATCCAGGTAAAAGCGGTAATCAGGTCGGTTCAAACGCTTGGCGCTCCTCGATCCAAAAGATTGGTTGCCACTGTTGATGATACCACTGGCACGCTTGACCTGGTTTGGTTCAAGGGGCATAAATGGGTAGCAGATAAATTGATTCCAGGGAAGGAATATGTGATCTTCGGTCGGCCTACCCGGTTCAGCGGACGCTGGAATATTGCTCATCCCGAACTTGAAATACCGCCAGATCAACCTCCTCCCCTGAGTGAGATATTGAGACCTCTTTATTACTCATCTGAAAAGCTGAAATCGAAAGGACTTGATAGTAGAGGGATTTCGAAACTAATGAAAAACCTCTTACTCCTCGAAAAGTTTGATGTCCCTGAGACAATTCCTGCGGAGATCCTCCAGACACTACGGCTGATTCCACGCCAGGAAGCCTTTGTTAACATACATTTCCCGGCAAGCCCCGACCATCTGAAACGGGCTCAAGCCAGGCTGAAATTCGAGGAGCTCTTCTTTATCCAGCTTCGCCTCCTGCAACAGAAGTTTCTTCGCCTGAATAAGCAGCAGGGACATCCGTTTACTCATGTAGGCAAGTATGTTAATCGGTTTTACAGCAACCATCTCACATTCGAACTCACAGGGGCTCAGAAACGCGTGATCAAAGAGATTCGTGCCGATCTGGGCTCGGGCAAACAGATGAACCGCTTGCTCCAGGGTGACGTTGGAAGCGGGAAAACCCTGGTAGCCCTGATGACGATGTTGATCGCACTGGACAATGGATACCAGTCATGTATCATGGCCCCGACTGAGATTCTCGCCAACCAGCATTTTCAAACTATCAGCGGGATGATTCAGGGAATGGGAGTGGAGGTACGACTTCTTACAGGATCTACCAAAAATGCTGACAGGAAGGAGATGCAACAAGGGCTTATCAATGGCGATATCCATTTCATGATCGGTACGCATGCCCTGCTTGAAGAATATGTTCAGTTCAAGAACCTTGGGCTGGTTGTGATCGATGAACAACACCGTTTTGGAGTTGCCCAGCGGGCGAAACTATGGGATAAGAACCTGATCACACCTCATGTCCTGGTCATGACAGCCACCCCGATTCCCCGCACACTGGCTATGACGCTCTATGGCGACCTGGATGCTTCTGTCATTGATGAGATGCCCCCTGGGCGGAAACCTGTTGTAACACGCCATGCCTATGAGTCGAAACGGCTTGGACTGTTCGGGTTCCTTAAGAAGAAAATCAGCGAGGGGCGTCAGGTCTATATTGTCTACCCGCTTATCAAAGAGTCTGAATCGATGGATCTCAAAAACCTGATGGAGGGGTACGATGCGGTAGTCAGGGAGTTCCCCCTGCCCGACTTTGCCATCAGCATCGTCCATGGACAGATGAAACCTGCTGATAAAGATTTTGAGATGCAGCGTTTTGTCAAAGGACAAACACAAATCATGGTGGCTACTACGGTCATAGAAGTAGGTGTTGATATTCCCAACGCTTCAGTAATGGTGATTGAGAATGCCGAACGGTTTGGTCTCTCCCAGTTGCACCAGCTACGTGGAAGGGTGGGAAGAGGAGCCGATCAGTCATTCTGCATCCTGATGACATCTGATAAACTTACAAATGACGCTCGTAAACGGATCCAAATAATGGTACATACTACGGATGGGTTTGTGATTGCAGAGACCGATCTCCAGCTGCGCGGACCTGGCGACCTGGAAGGAACCCAGCAGAGCGGAATCCTGGATCTGAAGATCGCCGATATCGTCAAAGACGAAAAGATATTGAAATATAGCCGGAGCCTGGCTATCCGGATTATTGAAGAGGACCCGGGACTTGAGCGACCCGAAAACCAGCGATTGAATAATCATCTCCGGATGATATGCAAATACGAGCACAACTGGGGACTCATCAGCTGATAGTATGGTTTTTATCCCTAATTTTGCCCCTTTTAACAGAACCGATCAATGAAAATCTCATATCAATGGCTGAAACAGTACCTGACTGTTGATCTCTCTCCCGAAGAAGTTGCGGAGATGCTGACCGGATGCGGGCTTGAAGTGGAGAACATGGAAAAGTGGCAGAGCGTCAAGGGGGGACTCAGGGGGGTATTTATAGGAGAAGTGGTCGAGTGTAAACCTCACCCCAATTCCGACCACCTCAGCTTGACTAAAGTCTCTGTTGGCGGACCAGATTTACTTCCTATTGTATGCGGCGCCTCAAATGTTGCAACCGGCCAGAAAGTGGCTGTTGCCACAGTTGGAGCAAAACTCTACACGGGGGATACAGAACGGGTCATCCAGAAAGCAAAACTACGCGGAGAGGTATCGGAAGGGATGATTTGTGCCGAAGATGAATTGGGCTTAGGATCTTCCCATGATGGTATTATGGTGCTCGATCCTTCTGCCATCCCCGGAACCTTGGCGACAGAATATTTCCAGGTCTCGGAAGATGTGATCTATCAAATTGGTCTCACTCCGAACCGAAGTGATGCAGCTTCCCACATTGGGGTTGCCCGCGATATTGCCGCTGTCTATAATAATTTCGGGAAAGAACATGCTCCCAAACAAGGAAGAGCTCTCCTGGTGTTGCCGGATCTCTCTGATTTCAAACCTGACCACGATAAACGCCGCGTTGACGTGGTAGTGGAAGATGAGAAGGGAAGCCCTCGTTACTCGGGATTGACAATAACCAATGTAACAGTGGGGGAGTCGCCAGACTGGTTGAAAAACAGAATGATTTCAATAGGTTTGAGGCCCATCAATAATATTGTGGACATCACGAATTTTGTTCTGATGGAGTTTGGTCAACCTTTGCATGCATTTGATGCTGACAAAATTGAGGGAGACAACATTATTGTTAAAAAATATAAGCGTGATACAAGCTTCACAACGCTTGATGAAGTTGATCGAACCCTTACTCCCGACGATCTGATGATCTGCAGTGCAACAGCTCCAATGTGCATTGCAGGTGTCTTTGGAGGATTGAGTTCAGGTGTTACCGGAGCAACACGGAATATCTTTTTGGAGAGTGCCTGCTTCGACCCGGTATCAATCCGGAAAACCTCAAGGTATCATGGTCTTCAGACTGATGCCTCGTTCCGCTTTGAACGGGGAACAGATATTGAGATGACACTCACTGCCCTAAAACGTGCTGCCCTGCTAATCAAGGAGATCGCTGGTGGTGAGATCGCATCTGAACTGGTAGATATTTATCCCCATCCAAGGTTGAAAAATAAGATTACACTCACATTCAGGAACCTTAACCGACTCGTTGGGAAAGAGATTCCCCGGGAGGTAGTCAAGAGCATTTTATTAGACCTTGGCGTAACCATTGAGAAGGAAAGCACAATGGGGCTTGACTTGCTCATCCCTGCATTCAAAGTTGATGTTACACGCGAAGCTGACGTAATTGAGGAAGTGTTGCGCATTTATGGCTACAGTAATATAGGGATCCCGCTAGAGGTTAAGTCGTCGTTCTCATTTCTTTGGGGACACGACATCGGCAGGATCCGAAACATCGTTGCGGACCTATTGAGCTCAAATGGATTTTTCGAGATCATGAACAACTCTCTTACACGGTCAACCTATTATGAAGGTAATGCACTTTTTCCTGTTGAGAAGTGTGTAAGGATCCTTAACCCCAGCAGCCGCGACCTGGATGTGATGCGCCAGACGCTTCTTTTTGGAGGGCTCGAATCTGTCGCCTATAACATCAACAGAAAAGCAAATGACCTACTGTTCTTCGAAACAGGGACAGTCTATTCTCTTGCCGGATCGGAGAGTGTTGATCCGTTACCCGGCTATCACGAAGAGCAACGACTTGCTCTATTCCTTACCGGCAGAAAATTGCCGGAGAGCTGGGATACAAATGACATATTGGCTGATACATTTTTTCTCAAAGGGATTTTGCATGCGATCTTCACACGTGTATCGATTGATTCGGAAGGGTTGGATTTGTTACCGGTTGAATCTCCTATATTCTCCAATGGATTCATCTATCAGAAACAGGGAGAGGCACTTGTCACAGCCGGATTGCTTCGGAAGTCGGTATTGAGTCAGTTTGATATCAGGCAGACGGTTATTTATGCAGACCTGAACTGGGACCTCCTATTGAGTCTAATCTCTGGAAAGAATTTACAATTCAACGATTTGCCAAAATTTCCGGTTGTCAGAAGAGACCTGGCACTGCTCCTCGACAAAGAGACCTCTTTTGATCAGATACGACAGGTTGCATTTGAAACTGAACGAAAGCTTCTTCGCCAGGTCGGTTTGTTTGATGTCTATGAAGGGGATCGGATTGAAGCAGGAAAAAAGTCCTATGCCGTTGGTTTTCTCCTTAGCGACGCTTCAAAAACCCTGACAGATGCTGAGATCGATAAAGTGATGGAACGGTTTGTAAAAGCATTTTCCGGAAAGCTGGGAGCTGCCATCAGGTAAATATTTCGTAATTTTGTATATAGAGTTAAGCCTTTTTGGCACGAGTAATGGATATTTTAGCGATTAAACAACGATTTGGCATCATTGGCAACTCACCGTTGCTTAACAGGGCAATCGATGTAGCCCGGCAGGTTGCCCCTACCGATATAACTGTGCTTATCTCTGGGGAGAGCGGAACAGGGAAAGAGTTTTTCCCCAAGATCATTCATCAGCTAAGCGCTCGCAAGCACGGACCCTACATTGCAGTAAACTGTGGCGCTATTCCGGAAGGGACAATCGATTCGGAACTCTTTGGCCATGAGAAGGGCTCTTTCACCGGAGCTCATGAAGCCCGCAAAGGCTATTTTGAGGTAGTCAACAGCGGGACCATCTTCCTGGATGAAGTGGCAGAGTTGCCGTTGTCAACGCAGGTTCGGTTACTGCGGGTACTTGAAAGTGGCGAATTTATGCGTGTTGGTTCTTCCAAGGAGTTGAAGACCAATGTGCGTATCGTTGCAGCTACCAATATTAACATCCCGGATGCCATTGCCAGTGGTAAGTTCCGGCAGGATCTCTACTATCGGCTAAATACAGTTCCGATTTATATGCCGCCTCTGAGAGACAGGAAAGAGGATATCCATCTGTTGTTTCGCAAATTTGCCAGTGATGCAGCGGAGAAATACAGAATGCCAGCAATTCAGCTTGATGAAGAGGCTGTTCATTTGCTGATCCAGTACCGCTGGCCAGGAAATATCCGTCAACTTAAAAACATTACAGAGCAGATCTCGATCATTGAGAAGAAACGGGAGATCAATGAAGAAACACTTAAGAAATACCTGCCAGACAGTCATATTAGTGAACTTCCTATCCTCTATAAGGGAGAGGAATCGACAAAAATATCTGAACGGGAGTTACTTTATAAGGTGCTCTTTGATATGAAGCGGGACATGAATGACTTGAAACAACTGGTGATGAAACTGCTTGAAGGTGAAAGCGTGGAAGAGACCTTTGGTGAGAACAAGCACTTGCTGAAACGACTTTACAAAGATTATCCTGAGGAGAGGTCAAAGGGCGTCCCAATCATTGTTCAGCCTTCAGACTCCAGGTTTGATGAGTCTGTAGAAGAGACGGAGGAGGTAACCGAATCTCTCTCTTTACAAAAATTGGAGGTGGAGTTTATCAAGCGGGCATTGAAGAAATATGACGGCAAAAGGAAAGAGGCAGCCAGAGAACTTGGAATTTCCGAACGTACTCTCTATCGCAAAATCAAGGAATACGACATCGAGGAATGATAAATCCCATCACCACCGGTAGATATAATTTGTATGGCATATTCGCCCTGGTCGTATTATTGCCGGTACTTTTATTTACCGGATCATGCAGTATGAGTTATAGTTTCACAGGCGCATCGATCTCTCCGGAGGTGAAGACCATCTCAATCGACAACTTTCCGAACAAAGCAATGCTTGTTGTACCTACTCTCAGCAGAAATTTAACCGAAGCTTTGCAGAGCTATTTTACTTCTCAGACGAACCTGATCCTGGTAGACCGTAATGGCGATCTTCATCTGGAGGGTTCCATTACCGGGTATACCGTCCAGCCTCAGGCTATCTCAGGGAAAGAAGTAGCTCAGTTGAACAGGCTTACGATCACTGTCCAGGTTACGTTTACGAACAAATTTGACAAGAAGCAGAATTTTGAATCAAACTTTTCGAGATACCTTGATTATCCCAGCTCTCAAAATCTGGTCTCTGTGCAGGATAATCTAATCACCGAGATCAACGATCAACTTGTTCAGGATATTTTTAATAAAGCTGTGGTAAACTGGTAGAATTAGCACGTGAGAAAATGGAGAGCATAGAATTTCTGTCCTATATTGACAACCCTGTCGCAGCCCAAAGCTTACAACCGTTTGAAGAGGTACAGAAAGAATACCCATATTGTCAGACGGCCCAGTTACTTTATGCGTTGTATCTCTATGCTGAAGAACATCCCCAATATGCCGTTCAACTTAAGAGAGCTTCAGCCTATGCTGTTGACCGGCGACAATTGAAGCGACTCATTGACAGATATCGAATCACACATCCGAAGCCGGCTATAACTCCAAAAATAGCAACCCCTGTTAAACCTGTTGCCCCTGCTAAGTCAGTCGAGCCATCAAAACTTCCACCACCCTCACTATCCTCACCACGGCAACACAGAGCCACGTCACCACTTTCCTCATCACAACCACCCTCACCCCCCCCATCCGTATCCCATCAACCCCGGGTGGCATTCAAACCTGTAATTCCCGGAAGTGAAGAGCCAAGAGGAGGAGAGTCGTTGCGGGAGAAGCTTCTTGAGATCGTTCACCGGAGGTTGAATGAGATCGCAGAAGAGCATGGTGTAGATACAGATACATATGAAAATTCAAATGCAAAGCTGCCTCTTATGGAAATACCAGGCAAGCGGCGTGTAACATTTGCTGTGGAATCGCCGGACTTGTTGTCCAAAGAAGAGTTGATCGAGAAGTTTATCCGGGAGGAGCCCAGAATCTCATCCCCCCGCAAAGTCTTTTTGAAACCCACGCACCCATCCACTAGAGATTCACAGGAGGAAGATGAGATTGTAAGTGAAACACTCGCTATTCTCTATCATAAACAAGGAAATACTAAGAAATCGATCCGTGTGTATGAGAAATTGTGTTTGCTTTTTCCAGAAAAAAGTAGTTACTTTGCAGCCCGAATTGAAGCACTGAAAACTCAAGAGCCCCCTGACAATGAAGGTCATGAGTCCTGATCGGCTGAATAATTCGTAATTCGTAATTCGTAATTTGTAATTCTAAAGAGATGGGCTTTTATATTTTAATCTCAGTATTGATCCTCATCACATGTGTGCTGATGGTTCTTGTTGTATTGGTTCAGAACTCGAAAGGAGGAGGTCTGGCATCCAACTTTGCTGGATCCAACCAATATATGGGCGTAAGAAAAACAGCCGACTTCCTGGAGAAATCCACCTGGACGCTGGCTATTGTGCTGCTTGTCCTCAGTCTCTTTTCCATCTTTGTGATCCCGAAAAACCAGGGAACAGCTACTACCCAAGAGAGCGAGATTCAGAAGCAGATTGATGAGAAGGCTACTCCAATAAATGATTTCCAGGTGCCTCCTGATAGGAACGAATAAGGCATCCTATTATACGAACGTGGCATGCCGCGTCCCCACGCACGCCAGATACGAACAGGAAAAAATGTCAGAATGTCAGAATATTCTGACATTTTTTTTTCTTTCAGGACATAATCTGCTTTGGCACGAAATGTGACATGTGCGGAACAAACGAACTAAGGAAATTTCTTAATGTTTAACTTTAATTAATTAAAAAGATATGACAAAAGTGAACATCAAACCGTTGGCCGACCGGGTACTGGTTGAGCCGGCACCGGCAGAAGAAAAAACAGCCGGAGGGATTATTATCCCTGATACTGCAAAAGAGAAACCACAAAAAGGAACCATTGTGGCTGTTGGTCCCGGTAAGAAGGATGAGCCAATGACTTTGAAGGTCGGTGATAAGGTGCTCTATGGCAAATATGCCGGAACCGAGATTACCATCGATGGTGTGGATTATATGATCATGAGAGAATCTGACGTTGTTGCTGTCATTTGATCTTCATAAACATTTGGAAATAACCTGATTAATAACCTATAATTGAATAACAATGGCAAAAGATATTATTTTTGATGTAAAAGCGAGAGATGGCCTGAAAAAAGGCGTTGATGCTCTCTCCAACGCAGTTAAGGTAACCCTGGGGCCAAAAGGTCGCAATGTTATCATTGAAAAATCTTATGGCACCCCGGTGGTGACCAAAGATGGCGTAACAGTGGCAAAAGAGATTGACCTGAAAGACGCAATTGAAAACATGGGTGCCCAGATGGTGAAGGAAGTAGCTTCCAAAACCAGTGATATTGCGGGTGATGGAACAACCACCGCCACAGTACTTGCCCAGTCAATCTTTACAACTGGTCTTAAGAACGTTACAGCTGGTGCCAATCCGATGGACCTCAAAAGAGGAATCGATAAAGCCGTAATTGAGGTGATCAATTCACTGAAAGTTCAAACCAAAGAAGTAGGAGACAGTATGGAGAAAATCGAACAGGTTGCCTCCGTATCAGCCAATAACGATAGCTTCATCGGTAAGATGATTGCCGAAGCTATGGACAAGGTGAAGAAAGAGGGTGTTATTACCATTGAAGAGGCCAAAGGCATTGAAACCACTGTGAAAGTAGTGGAAGGAATGCAGTTTGATCGTGGTTATATCTCGCCCTATTTTGTGACAGATACAGAGAAGATGGAAGTTGTGTTTGAAAATCCATTTATCCTGATCTACGACAAGAAGATCTCTGTGATGAAGGATTTGCTCCCTATCCTGGAGAAAGCTATTCAAACCGGTCGCCCTCTGATAATCATCTCAGAAGACATGGAAGGCGAAGCACTGGCAACCCTGGTTGTAAATAAAATCCGTGGAACGCTGAAAGTTGCTGCCGTGAAAGCTCCTGGTTTTGGTGACAGAAGAAAAGAGATGCTGGAAGATATTGCTGTCCTTACCGGCGGTACCGTAATCAGTGAAGAAAAGGGATACAAACTGGAAGACGCAACACTCCAATACCTTGGCGAAGCAGAAAAAGTGACCATCGATAAGGAAAATACAACCCTAATCAATGGACATGGCAAGAAAGAAGATATCCAGGGCCGGATCAACCAGATCAAAGCTCAGATCGAAAAGACAACTTCTGACTATGACCGCGAAAAACTGCAGGAGCGTCTGGCTAAACTGGCTGGTGGAGTTGCTGTTATTTACGTAGGCGCTGCTTCTGAAGTTGAGATGAAGGAGAAGAAAGACCGCTTTGATGATGCTCTCAACGCTACACGTGCCGCTATCGAAGAGGGAATCATCCCGGGTGGTGGTGTAGCTTACATTCGTGCCATCAAAGCAATTGAGAAGCTGAAGGGCGACAATGCCGACGAAACTACCGGTGTTCAGATTGTCAAGAGAGCACTGGAAGAGCCTCTCCGTCAGATTGTTGCTAACGCCGGTCTGGAAGGTTCAGTAATCGTACAGAAGGTAAAAGATGGTAAAGATGATTTCGGTTTCAACGCCACTACCGAAGAGTATGAAAACCTCTTTAAATCCGGCGTAATTGATCCCACGAAAGTGGCTCGCGTTGCACTGGAAAATGCAGCTTCAATCGCAAGCATGCTTCTGACTACCGAATGTGTACTGGTCTCCATAAAAGAGGAAAAAGCGGCTATGCCTTCGATGAACCCGGATATGGGCGGAATGGGTGGCATGTACTAACCGATTATAAATCCATGAAAGAGGCTGAAGGAATCTCCATCAGCCTCTTTTTTTTCATCCGGCGGATAACTTTTAAGACTATTTGCCGAATTGTCTCGTTAAGATTTTATAATATTGTGCTTATTAAAATACATGAATATGAAAAAAGTACTTTTCACCAGTCTGATTGCTTTGTCCTTCATATCATTCAACCAGATTTTCGCGCAGGAGGTGGTAAATACTCCAAATTTACCCATTGATGCGGATTCAAAAAAAATCATTTACCGTGATGTGGTGGAAGAGAACGGAGATCCTGGCTATCTCTATAACAAGGCGATGGAGTGGTTCAATTATTACTATCCTAGCCCAACATCGATCTTTAGCATCCAGGACCGGGTGAATGGTAAGATTGAAGGGACCGGTCGAATGGGAATCTATAATAATGATGAAAAAGGAAACAAGGTTAACGCAGGCTTAATTGTCTATTCGATCCGCATTGAGTTTAAGGAAAACAGGTATCGTTATACACTTACTGATTTTAACCTGAAAGGAAGCTCCCGGTTCCCAATCGAAAAATGGCTGAATAAAGAGGACCCTGCGTACAATCCACATTGGGACAATTACCTCTACCAAGTTGATACTACCATGCAACGACTTACCTCTACGCTGATTGAAAAGATGAAACCTGTGGAAGAGAAAACGGATGAGTGGTAATCCAAGACCGGATATTCGCTCTCTATCGAGGCAGGAGTTGGATACTTTTTTCTCTTCCATTCAGGAGAAACCATTTCGCGCAAAACAGGTTTTTGAGTGGCTCTGGAAAAAGGGATGCCACTCTTTTTACGAGATGAGCAATCTCCCACTATCTCTCCGTAACCAGCTTGCGGAGGCTTATGTTTTTGATGTAATTCTGGAAACAGGACGTCAGCAAAGCATTGATGGTACAATAAAGATCGGCTTTAGGCTTCCCGACAATTCGATCATCGAAGGAGTCATGATCCCTGCTGAGGGGCGTACAACCGCATGTATCTCAACCCAGGCAGGTTGTGCCCTTGGTTGCACTTTCTGTGCGACGGCCACACTTGGATTTTACCGTAACCTTACAATAGCCGAGATATTTGACCAGGTATGGCGACTCAATGAAGCCTCTCGTGAAAGCCATGGAAGCTCGCTCTCCAATATTGTCCTGATGGGAATGGGAGAACCACTCTTTAACTATCCAAATGTGAAAAGAGCGATAGAACTCATTACAGGAGAGGATGGGCTGGGGATCTCCCCTCAACGGATTACTCTCTCTACAATTGGTGTTCCGAAAGTAATCCGGCAATTAGCCGATGATCAGTTCAAACCGCATCTGGCTATCTCTCTCCACGCTGCAATAGATGCAAAAAGAGACCGGATCATTCCTTTTAATAAAAGGTATCCTATTTCCGAGCTGATTACTGCTTTAATCTATTATCACGAGAAGACGGGTAAACGGTTTACAATCGAATACCTTCTTTTGAAGGACTTCAACGATAGCCTGGCTGATGCCCGGGATCTTGCTGAGATTAGCAAAAACTTTCCTGTGAAGATTAACCTAATCGAGTTTAATCCGGTTGAAGGGATCGACTATCGTCGCTCAGATATGAGGAGGATGAAAGAGTTTCGCGACTTTCTGGAATCCCGGAACATGGTGGTAAATATCCGTCAAAGCCGCGGTAAAGATATTGATGCCGCTTGTGGTCAGTTGGCTGGGAGGACGAAAGACGTGAGACGTGAGACGTAAGACGTAAGACGTGAGACGTAAGACGAGAGACGTAAGACGTAAGACGTAAGACGTGAGACGTGAGACGTAAGATGTACGATGTTGAGTTTTGTGTCAGGGATCTGGCATCAGGGATCTGGCATCAGGGATCTGGCATCGGATACTTTACAGTAAGCATTAAAAATTATAAAAATGGAAACACGAACATTTGAACTTCAGGGAAATATTGTGGATGTGGTTGAAAGGAGGATTTTCCCTGGTAAAGTTCAGGTCACAGATGGACGGATTACGAGGATCCTGGAAGAGAGCGTTGATGCAGATCATTATATCCTGCCGGGATTGGTGGATGCACACATCCATATTGAAAGCTCAATGCTGATTCCCTCAGAATTTGCCAGGCTGGCTGTGGTTCACGGTACCGTTGCAACCGTTTCGGATCCACATGAAATTGCCAATGTCCTCGGAATTCCAGGAGTGATGTTTATGATCAGGAATGGCGGAAAAGTTCCCTTTAAATTCAATTTTGGGGCATCTTCATGTGTTCCGGCCACAACTTTCGAAACGGCAGGCGCTTCTCTTGGAGTGAAGGAAGTAACAACCTTGCTTGCAATGGGTGAAATACGCTACCTCTCAGAGATGATGAACTTCCCCGGAGTTCTTCTGGGAGATTCCGGGGTAATGGCTAAACTGGATGTAGCAAAGCGATTGGGAAAACCAATTGATGGTCATGCTCCCGGCTTGCGAGGCGAGGAGGCAAAAAAATATATTGAAGCAGGAATCAGCACCGACCATGAATGTTTTACAAAACCTGAAGCGCTTGATAAACTTCAATATGGGATGAAGATCCTGATCAGGGAGGGTAGCGCGGCAAAAAATTTCGAAGCGCTATGTAGCCTGATCGATGAATACCCCAGGATGGTTATGCTCTGCTCAGACGATAAACATCCCAATGACTTGGCAATTGGCCATATCAATGAACTTGTAATCAGAGCATTGAAAAAAGGATCAGCTTTCATGGATGTGATCCGAAGCTGTACCTATAATCCGGTAGTACATTATAATTTGCCGGTGGGTCTGTTGCAGACTGGTGATCCTGCCGATTTGATCGTAGTCGATAATCTTGAAGAATTCCATGTTAAAGCCACCTATGTTGATGGAATAAAAGTGGCGGAGAATGGGGAAACACATATTAACTCAGTTAAGGAAACCCCATCAAATAACTTCTCTACGAATCTTCTGAAAGCAGAAGAGCTATTGGTTCCGGCTTCCAAAGGAAATATCCGTGTGCAAAAAGCGATCGATGGCCAGCTGATCACCGAAGAGCTTCATCTGACGCCAAAGATCATCAATGATAAAGTGGTTGCAGATCCGGAGCGGGATATTCTGAAGCTGGTTGTCAGGAATAGGTATCATCTTGCTCCTCCAGCCGTTGGATTCGCCAGTGGATTTGGATTGAACCATGGGGCGATAGCCTCCTGTGTAGCGCACGATAGCCATAACATTGTTGCTGTGGGTGCAGATGATGATTCGATTGCCCGTGCCATCAACCTTATCATCTCCTCACGAGGCGGTATCTCTATTGTGGAAGGGGATCATGAGATGTTGATCCCATTGCCGTTTGCAGGTATCATGTCAGATCAGGATGGGTATAGCATCGCACAGGTTTACGAACAGATGGATCAATGGGCCAAACGGTTAGGGAGTACTCTGCGGGCGCCTTACATGACACTTTCATTTATGGCATTACTGGTGATTCCCGACTTAAAATTAAGCGATAAAGGTCTTTTTAACGGAAGAAAATTTGCGTTTACCTCACTTTTTTGTTGAAAATACATATATATATTTATTTTTGTAAAATATTTTTCATAATTTTGCATCAACTTAGAATCTGTTATTCATTAAACTATGAAAAAGAACGTGTTACAACTTGACAAACTGGAGATGGGTGCAAGCATGCTTAGGGCTATGGCGCATCCGATGAGAATAGCTATTATTGAATTGCTAACCGCAACAAAAAGGCTCTCAGTTACTGAAATATACGAAAAACTCAACATTGAACAGGCATCGGCTTCTCATCACCTGAATATCCTGAAGAATAAGGGTGTTCTTGAATCAAAGAGAGAAGGTAAAATGATCTTTTATTCGTTGAAGCATGACAAGCTGACAGAGATCATCAATTCACTGGACCGTTGCATGGAATTGTAAGCTTGGGTTTCTATAAATTCCACTCTTCCTCAACATCCCAGTTCCCCCTGATCTCAACGATCTTAGGAAAAAAGAAGACTGTTTCAGGCTGAATTTTGTTCATGTAGTCTCCTGTGTCCCAACGTCGGTTCTGATTGGAATCATGAATCGCCTTTATCGTATACTTTGCAGGTACGATAAAGGCAAATTTTATTTGTCCGGATTCACTAAGATATTTCTCTTCTACAACTTTACCTTTTTCTGCCAGAAGCTGAATGATATAGTTGCCGGGCCTCTCAGAGATATCGATGTTGATCGCAAGGGAACCGAGGTCCCTTAGAACTACAGTCTGGAATGTGTGAATCGTCGTGTCATTACTCAGTCCGTTGTATGAGATAAATGTAGAATCCGGGATCAATAGCTTGTACGAAGTGCCCTCTTTCCATGTTGATGTCACCTTGAATTGTCGCAGCAGCGGATCTGTAAATTCAACTGAAGGAGTCACGGTATCGCCGCCACTGATTAACTGGAAACCTGAAAGATCGCACTCCGACACCGGGTACGATAATTGGCATGTTAATGGGATTTTAAAGTAATTGAATGCACCTCTTGGCTCCCACGTAAAAATAATCTGCTCCGGTTTCTCTTTTTCTTCCTCCTTTTTCTTCGTGCGTTTTTCCTCAGGCATCCGGGTAGGTTCAATCGTTACGGTATCCAGGATAATTTGTCCGTCACGAATTTCAAGGATCAATGTATCGGGGACCACAACTGTAGTAAAAAGCAGGATTGTATCCTTATTGAGGCTATACTCTTCCATGCACCAGGCAAGCGTCGTGTCAATATTCAGGGCGATGATCTCTGGTGAGTGGGGTGGATATTTATAGATAACCCTAAACAGGTCGTTTCTCAGAAGTTCCGATTTGATAACCTCCTGTGTGGAATCAACTTCTTCAAACATCTTCAACAATAAGTGAGCATGAGCAGGATTGTTGTTGACAATTAGGCTGTCAGGTGTTGCGCTGTCAAGTGCTGCGCTATCAGGCGTTTTACGATCTTGCATTAGGCTATCTGGTGTAGCACTATCATTGATTGTAACCGGATCATACCACGGGGTTATCAATGAATCTGAGAAGGCGATCTTTTCTGTAGGCATATTGTAAATAAAATCCCCGCTCTGATCGTCGAGTACAATCAGTTTGTATGCTCCATTGCGGAGATTTTGAAGTGAAAACATGCCTTGTTTATCGGTTTGTGTTATATAGAGCGGGGGCACGAGATAAGGGAGAGAATCAAAAGGGATTGTATCGATTGTGTTGAGATAGAGTTCGGCATAGACTTCTGGAACTGGCTCATTGTCAATCGCATTAATTACCTGGCCCGAGATCGTCAAGGAGTCGATGTAATCTCCTGTGGAAAATACATATCGGAAGTTATTCATCACATTCCCTTCCGTGATATCGGTTATGGATTTTCCGAAGTTAATGATATAGGTGGTATTTGCAGTGAGTGTATCGCTAAAATCAATGATTATTGCCTTCCCCTTCAGTTTGAACACAGGTTTTTCTTCTAGTGGAGGAGAGATGATAATCTCGGTACTGGAGGATTTCAGGGAGATAAACTCGTTGAATGTAATTTGGATATCGGGCGACGAGAAATGGATCGAATTGTTTTTGGGATCACACGCTACTACTTCAGGAGGAGAGATGTCCTTGGCACCTCCTACTGGTGTTACCGGGTTGGCGCAGCGAAACATCAATACCGAAAACAGGAGAAGGAACAGAGAAGTGGAAAATAATCTGGTTCGCAAAGGTTATGGTGTTGGGTTTACAACCTCCCAAAGTTACCAATCGTTTTCGAAAGAGGAGAAAAAATTTACTAATTTTACACAGCGAATCCTTAAATCTTCTTTTCCATGAGTGGTCATAATAAATGGTCGACAATCAAACGTAAAAAAGGGGCCCTTGATGCAAAACGGTCCAAGATCTTTTCTAAAATCATCAAGGAGATTACGATAGCTGTAAGAGAAGGGGGGAGTGACCCCGACGGCAACCCGCGACTGAGATTAGGAATTGCCAACGCAAAAGGGGCTTCCATGCCAAAGGAGACCATTCAACGTGCGATAAGCAAAGGAGCGGATAAAGATGCTGCTGCCCTCACGGAGACTACTTATGAGGGGAAAGGTGCCCATGGGATTGCCATCTATGTGGAGTGCATGACCGATAACACACAGCGAACGGTAAGTAATATCCGCTCCTACTTCAGCAAACACGGAGGGGAACTCGGTAAAAACGGGATGCTCAACTACTTGTTTGATCGCAAGGGAATCTTTGTTGTTCCCAAAGCGGATATTGACCAGGATGAATTTGAGATGGAGTTGATTGATGCCGGAGCCGAAGATATTGAGGTGGATGATGAGGTTTTTACTATCACTACAGCGATGGAAGATTTCGGGAATATGATGAAGAAACTGGAGGAGTTAAACATCGAGCCTGAAAGCGCTTCTCTTCAGAGAATTCCAAAATCAACCGAAACCCTTGATATCGAAAGTGCCCGGAAATTGCTTAAACTGATTGATCTCATCGAAGAGGATGATGATGTTCAACAGGTGTTTCACAATATCACGCTTACCGATGAGTTGATGGAGGACTAGACGTTACAGATAAACTGCACCAAGTTCGTTCCTTTCGGCAACTCCAATTTTTTCCTTAGCCTGATTCTTGAAATCTCAGTACTGGGTGCAGTGATCTTCAAAATATGGGAGATCTCCTTAGTTGCCAGGTTCATACGAAGCAAAGCGGCCAATTTGTGATCAGTTGGTGTTAGCTGCGGGTGTTTTTCCCTGAGCCGATCGAAAAATCCAGGATGGATTTTTTCAAAATGCGCTTTGATCCGGTACCAGTCATTGTCAAACTTTATGTTTTCGTCGATCGTGTCGAGCACTTCGGTGATCTCTTTCTTGGTGATAACCTTCCCGCGTTTCAGCAGCCGGTTTAAATCTTTCCGGATGAGACCAATGATTTTATTTTTCTGCGAAATGAAGATAGAAGAAGTAGCCAGTTCGCGATTAATCAGGTCTAGTTCCATCTGATGCTTCTGTTTGAGCAGTTGGTTAACTTTCTGTTCGGCCCTGATTCGCTCCTGCAACCGCTGGTTCTTCTCTTTCTCGGCACTCTTACGGTGCTGAATCTCAGTTTTCAGCTCAGAGATGATCCGTTCGTTTGTTATCTCCAGGTTTCGCTGGTAGTTAGCCACTTCAATAGCTGCTCTTATCTGGTCAATATCAACTGGTTTGAAGAGGTATGCATAAGGTTTTAAGGAGAATGATTTCGTAAATACGTCATTCCGGTTCAGTGATGTCAGGAATATGATTCCGCAGTTTGAGTTTTCAGTCAGGATTCTGGCGGCTTCGATCCCATCCATTGAGTCGGCCAGCTTGACGTCCATAATTACGATATCGGGCTCTTGATCCTTTTCCTGCATGGCAGCGATTGTCTCCACAGCACTTTCACCTTTGGTGTCCATCCCCATGATCTCATATCCAAGGTCTGTAAGTTTGACTTTCAGATCATGTGCCAGGATCAACTCGTCTTCGACAATAAATAATTTGATCTTTGTCATAATAACTGTATTTTAAGGTTTTTCTTGAATTCAAAGCAAGTATTCAAGGCTGGAATGTTAGGGCTACAAATATAGGCAGATTCACAGGATAAACAAAAAAAATATATGATTATATATTCGCTATAATCAATTTTTCTGCTGAATTCTTCTAAATTTAAGTACCCATCTTGATCCTTCGAAATGTTATGGTGGCAGACACAACTCTTCACTTTTTTATATTGGGGATAATTTATGGTACTCATGAAATTTTTACTTTCAAACCCGATTGGATCATTTTTCAAGATTAATCGTATTTTTGACAACCCGAACATGGCATCTACTCATGGAACTTTTAAACGCGGTTATCTCCTGGTTGATGAAAAAGCGTATTCACCAGATCGAGCTTTTTCTGAAATATCCGCATGACGTTCAGCACGAATGGTTAAAAAAACTTCTCTGTACGGCACGTGATACGGAATGGGGACAGAGGTATGAATTCAAATCTATCACTTCTCCGGATGTGTTCAGGGAACGGATTCCAATCCTTGACTATGAAGAGTTGAAGCCATCCATTGACAGGTTGAAACAGGGAGAACAGAACATTCTCTGGCCTACCGAGATCAAATGGTTTGCGAAATCATCGGGAACAACTGCTGATAAAAGTAAATTCATCCCCGTAAGTGAAGAAGCACTGGAAGAGTGTCACTTTAAGGGAGGGAAAGATTTGCTAAGTATTTACTGCAACAACCATCCTGATACCAACCTCTTTTCGGGCAAAGCTATCGCGATGGGGGGAACACATCAGATCGTGGAAGTTTCCAGTGAATCGATTTACTACCAGGGCGACCTTTCAGCAATCCTAATGCAAAATCTTCCCTTCTGGGTTGAGTTTCTACGCACGCCGAACCTCTCGATCGCACTGATGGATGAATGGGAATCTAAGATTGAGAAGATGGCCAGGGCGACGATCCAGCATAATGTAACCAACATCTCAGGAGTTCCTTCCTGGACTCTTTTACTTGCACGACGGATTCTTGAGATCACCGGCAAAAAGCATCTGCTTGAAGTTTGGCCAAATTTTGAACTGTTCATCCATGGAGGTGTAAGTTTCCGCCCTTACCGGGAACAGTTCAAACAGTTGTTCCCTTCTACACGGATGCATTGTCTGGAAACCTATACCGCTTCGGAAGGATTCTTTGCAATACAAGACCGTGATGACAAAGATGATATGCTACTGATGCTCGACTATGGTATCTATTATGAATTCATTCAGGCAAGCGAACTTCCTTCAGAATTTCCTGAAGCCATTCCACTCGAAGATGTAAAGTTAAATACCAATTACGCCATTGTGATCACGACAAATGCAGGCCTCTGGAGATACATGATTGGGGATACCGTCAAGTTTACTTCTACAAATCCATACCGGATCAAGATAACAGGACGCACCCGAAGCTTTATCAATGCTTTTGGCGAGGAACTTATCGTTGATAATGCAGAGAAGGCTCTCTCGATAGCCTGCAAAAGGTGTCAATGTAATATCATCGACTATACAGCAGCTCCGGTCTACATTGAAGAGAACCACCGTGGTGCTCACGAATGGCTGATAGAATTCGATACACCACCGGAAGAGATGGCCTTTTTTACAGAGATTTTTGATAACGCGCTAAAATCCTTAAATTCTGACTACGAGGCAAAGCGCTACCACAATATGATACTGGGAGAGCCCATCATCCGGGTAGTGCCTCATAATACCTTTTATAACTGGTTAAAGTCGAAAGGAAAGTTGGGAGGCCAGCACAAAGTTCCCCGGCTTTTTAATGACCGTAAATATGTTGACGAAATCCTTCAAATGATTTCGTAACTCCCGCTCTTTGTTTATCTTTGAAATAAAATCAGAACTATGCATATTGCCATTGCAGGAAATATCGGATCCGGAAAAACAACGCTTACTGAGCTGATGGCCAAACACTTCAACTGGGAGCCTCATTATGAGAGTGTGGATGACAATCCCTATCTCCATAGCTTCTATGAAGATATGCAACGGTGGTCCTTCAACCTGCAGATCTATTTCCTGAATAACCGGTTCAAGCAGATTGTCAGCATCCGGAAATCGGGCAAAACAGTCATTCAGGATCGCACCATATACGAAGATGCTTATATCTTCGCTCCCAACCTGCATTCGATGAACCTGATGAGTACCCGTGATTTCGACAATTACCTCTCCCTGTTTGAGCTTATCAGTTCTCTAATCCAGCCTCCTGATCTGCTGATCTACCTTCGTGCCACCGTGCCCACCCTGGTGAAACAAATTCAGAAACGGGGACGCGATTATGAGAGTGCAATCCGTCTCGATTACCTGAAAAACCTGAATGAGCGGTATGAAGAATGGGTCTCCGGATACAAACAGGGGAAACTGCTTATTGTTGACGTCGATCATGTTGACTTTCCTGAGAATCCTGAAGATCTTGGCACCGTGATAGAACGGGTCAATGCTGAGCTTCACGGACTATTTTAATCATCCTGATGAAAAGCCTTGGCATCATCCCTGCACGCTATGATTCTTCCCGGTTCCCTGGAAAGCCATTGATTGTTATTGATGGAAAATCGATGATTCAGCGGGTTTATGAACAGGCTGCCATGTGCCAGGATCTTTCGAGAATTCTTGTGGCTACTGATCACACAAGCATCCTGAAGCATGTCCATCGTTTTGGAGGCGAAGCTGTAATGACTGCAGAAACGCATAAATCCGGCACCGAAAGGTGTGCCGAAGCACTTGAAATTGTGCTAACAGGCGAACAAGAGGATTTCGATCTTGTAGTAAACATCCAGGGAGACGAACCGTTCATCTTCCCGGAACAGATATCTGAGGTAATTCGCACTTTTTCAAATCCTGACATAGCGATCGCAACCCTTGCGCGGAAAATCCAGAATTCTGAAGATATCAACGATCCCAATGTTGTAAAACTGGTATTTGATGACTATCATCGTGTCCTGTATTTCAGCCGTTCACCGATTCCACATGCCAGGATGAAAACTTCACGGGAGTTATTAGAATTAGCATACTTTGAGCATGTTGGCATCTATGGATTCCGGAAATCCATCCTGCTTGAGGTCGTGAAGTTGCTTGAGAGCTCTCTTGAGAGGGCCGAATCACTAGAGCAACTCCGCTGGCTGCAACATGGATTTCTGATCCATGTTCATGAAACGAAATACGAAAGCATTTCTATCGATTCCCCGGCAGATTTACTAAAAATTACGAACAGGAAAAGCTAAACTACACCATTTATTGGTATCTTAGCAGTTCAAATGCCCCTGGCTATGGAAATTCAATATTACATCGCTGAATTACTGTCGGAACACGACTGCGTAATTATTCCCGGATTGGGTGGCTTTGTCGGTAGCTACCTCCCTGCACAGATCCATTCGGTGTACCATACTTTCCAACCTCCATCAAAAAAGATTTTATTCAACATAAATCTAAGGCAGAACGATGGCCTTCTGGCTAACCATATAGCACAGGATAAGAAGGTTAGTTTTAACGAAGCCAACGAGCTGATCCGTCAATTTGCAGATGAGACAATCAAATTCCTGAAAATCCGAAAGTACCTGATTCTTCAAAATATCGGCAAACTATATATGGGGAAAGAAGGGAACATTCAGTTTGACCAGGACCTGCGCTCCAATTTGTTACCCGAATCATTTGGGTTGCAGCCTTTCTTCTCGTCACCTGTTAAACGGGATGCTTATCAGGACCGGATCGAGAAACGGGTACAAGCACGCAGAGAAACCAAGGAGTTAGTGATGCGTGCGATTCCAAAACCATTGAAATGGGCTGCTATCCTTGCAGTTCCTGTGTCAGTTGCCGTTATGCTCAGCTTTGCCGGGTACGACTCCATCAAATCGGGCTCATGGAATACAGCTGAGATCCTCTCTTCTCTCTCTCCGTTCAGCAAATCCGATATGCAGCAGGCCCCGCCAGAAACATACCCTTCTTCTATCCCGGGTGAAGAGATTCCTGTCAGTATGAAACCACCGTTGGATAGGGAACCCTCTCCAGGCCCCGTCAGGGATAAGCTTGAACCTGCAGGAACACAAGACCCTGCCAGTGAGCCCAGAACTGTCCAACAGCAAACCCGCGCTCCCAAAACCAGCGCACCCGAAACGAGCAACTATGCAGTAATTGTTGGTGCCTTCGGAGTGGAGAGCAATGCACACAGGTTGGTCAGCAAGCTAAACCAAAAAGGGGTTAAAGCAACAATCTTTGACCGGTCATCGGGAGGCCTCTCCAGGGTTGCAGCCGGGGTTTTTACAACCCAGACTGAAGCAATCCGAATGATGAACACCATGAAAGCCAACGGATTCCCGGGAGCCTGGATTCTGGAAAAATAGGGGAAGAGGTGGCAAAAAAGAAGCTTATCCACTTTACCGAAAACATCTCGTTCACACATCTTTTTCAACCCCGCTATTCGGAATTGCAACCAGAGTTTTGGTTGAAAGGGAGATGGGGAGTTGATTTTTTCAAAAATGATCAACCCATCACACTTGAACTGGGATGTGGAAAAGGTGAATATACGGTCGGACTTGCACGGGAGTGCCATAATCGAAATTTTATCGGGATTGATGTTAAAGGGGCGCGATTGTGGCGAGGATGCAAAACTGTTGAAGAGGACAATCTTGACAATGTCGCTTTCATCCGTTCGCGTGCAGATCATATTGAGCATCTTTTTCAGCCGGGAGAGGTAGGCGAGATCTGGATAACGTTCCCTGACCCACACCCAGGAAAAGAGCGAAAGAGGCTTACTGCCCCAATTTTCTTGCAGCGGTATCAAAGGATTCTGAGCCTAAATGGAATCGTGCATTTGAAGACGGATGACCAGTCCCTCTTCAATTACACGAAAGAGATCCTGAAGGAGCATCCTGTTGAGATTTTGCTGGCAACGGAGGATCTATACCATGAATATAAAAATGAACCGGTTGCGAGGATCCAGACCTTTTATGAATCAATCTGGCTGGAACAGGGTAAAAAGATTGCCTATCTCAGGTTCCGGTTCGTCAAGCAAACAGAAGAATTCAAAAACACTTAATTAAAATCTGCGATTATGAGCAAACTGATTAGAGTTATTGCCATCGTTTCCTTGTTTACTTTTCACCATACACTATTTGCTGACGAAGGCATGTGGATCCCACTGCTGTTAAATAAAAACATCGATCAGATGCAACAGATGGGATGGAAGTTATCAGCAGAGGAAATATACAGCATAAACCAATCCAGCCTCAAGGATGCCATTGTCAGGTTCGGCAGGGGGTGTACGGGAGAAGTGGTCTCTCCGAACGGACTCCTGCTGACAAATCACCATTGCGGTTTCGGGGTCATCCAGCGTCACAGCTCTCTGGAACACGATTATCTTTCCGATGGATATTGGGCGAAATCGATGGAACAAGAGTTGCCAAACCCCGGACTTATTGTCACGTTCCTGGTTAGGATGGAAGATGTAACTTCCAGTGTTCTCGCCGGAGTTAGCGCCAACCTTTCAGAGAATGAGCGGGATATTATTATCAGAAAAAATAGCCGATCCATTGAGAATAAAGCTGAGGAAGGAAACCATTACAGCGCCAGCGTGATTCCTTATTTTCATGGGAACCAGTATTACCTCTATGTGACAGAAGTTTTCAAGGATATCCGGTTCGTTGGTGCTCCTCCTTCTGGAATTGGAAAATTTGGAGGAGATACTGATAACTGGATGTGGCCAAGACATACCGGTGATTTCTCTGTCTTTCGGATTTATGCTGACAGCAATAACTTGCCTGCCGAGTATTCCAAAGATAATGTCCCGTACAAACCGAAGCATTATTTTCCAATCTCTCTTGAAGGATACGTGGAGGGGGATTTTACCTTATTATTCGGGAACCCTGGTTCTACAAGGGAGTACCTGCCATCTTTTGCCGTGGATCTGATTGCATTTAATGAGAACCCGGTGAAAATCAGGCTGCGGCAGAAACGGCTGGATATCATCGGTTTTGCCATGGATACAAACCGGCTGGTTCGGATCCAATATGCCTCTAAGCATGCCGGAATTGCTAACTACTGGAAGAAGATGATTGGAGAGACACGTGGAATTAGCCGGACTGATGGAGTAACCAGGAAGAAGCAGTTTGAAGAGAACTTCCAGAAATGGGCAAACTCTCAAGACGATGACTACAACAGGTACAGCGGAATTCTTCCTATGTTTGAGAAGCTATATACTGAACTTTATTCCATTGATATGGCTTACACTTACCTTCGTGAAGCCGGAATGACGCCAGAGATCTTCCGTCTTGCAACAGATGCAAAGGAATTGGTCAGGATCGCCGGGGATGATACAATTTCTGAAGAAAAGGTGAATGCTGAAGTGAAGAGCCTACTGCAATCGGCCAGAGGTTTTTATAAAAATTATCAACCATTGATAGACCAGATGATAACCATAGAGATGCTTCAGGAGATGCAGGATCATATGGATAAGAACTACCTGCCGGATATATTTGCGATGATCGGGAAGAAGTACCATGGAGATATAAAAACATATACCGAAAATCTCTTTTCATCCTCAATTTTCACCGACTCAACCAGATTATACAGCTTCCTGAATAATTTCAAACGGAAGTCGGCCCGAAAGGTGACTGCTGACCCTGCGTACCTCCTGGGGCAAAGCATTCTTGAAAAATATAGGAACGATGTTCTCCCAGCGGGAAAGGCAATTAATTCTGTTATTGACAGCCTCCAACGAATTTACATGCAGGCACTGATTGAGATGCAACCTGACCGCCAGTTCTATCCCGACGCAAATTCCACCATGAGGGTTTGTTATGGACAGATCAATGGATTTGAACCGGCCGATGGGGTCATATACAATTACTTTACGACAACACAGGGAATACTGGAAAAAGAGGACTCAGCAATCTATGATTATGCAGTGGACCACAGACTAAAAGAGCTGATTGCATCAGCTGATTACGGGAAGTATGCCGATGCTGACGGCACGCTGCATGTGGCATTTATCTCTACTATTCACTCTACCGGTGGCAATTCCGGTGCACCGGTGCTGAATGGAAACGGTGAGCTGATCGGGATCAATTTCGACCGGAACTGGGAGGGAACGATGAGTGATCTGATTTACGATCCGGATCAGTGCAGGAATATCGTTCTCGACATTCGGTACTTGCTCTTCATCATGGATAAATATGCAGGTGCCGGGTGGCTGGTGGAAGAGATGGATCTCAGATAGAGAGCTACTCCCTGTATATTCCGAACAGTGCTTTGTCGATTGAAACGTATTGGAACTTGAACCCGTTATTCAATAATTTCTCAGGTATTACTTTCTGCCCTTCAGTAAGTAAGATGGCTCCTTCACCATAAATCAATTTCATTACGAATTTAGGAATGGCGAAATAGACAGGTTGTCCGAACATTTTGCCCAGGGAATCTGAAAAGTTGTAATTGTCGGTCGGATACTCCCCTACTGCATTAACAACACCTGCAATCTCCGGGTGATTGATGACAAAGAGGAACATCTCTGTGAGATCATCGATATGAATCCATGATACGCCTTGGTTGCCGTTACCAATCCGTGCACCAATCCCCTTTTTGAACGGAGGTGCCATCTTTTCCAGCGCACCTTCATCTTTGGCAAGCACTACACCCATACGAAAAATTACCACGCGGCAAGCAGTATCTGCCTTCATGGCTTCGGCTTCCCACTCCTGACAGAGTTTCGCAAGAAAATTATCACTAAACGCCTGGCTCTCTTCTGTATGTTTCGTTTTGTCGTCATAGATGCCAACAGCAGAAGCGTTAATCAGGCACTTCGGGGGATCAGGAACGTCGAGAATTGCTTTGGCGATTTTCCGGGTAGTCAGGATGCGACTGTCATATAATTCCTGTTTATATGTACTGCTCCATTTTCCTGAAATAGGAGCTCCTGCAAGGTTGATGATAACATCCTGGTCATTGATATAATCTGTGCAGAAGTCGGCATCACTTTTTGCAAACCCTTTGCGGGTCGCCAGGGTAAGCTCATGATCATGAGAACGCAATGCCATCTTCAGATGGGTTCCGATAAATCCGGAAGCGCCAAACAGTGCAATTTTCATGGAAGAAGATTTTTCTGTAAAGATAAAGCGATTCAGTTGATAATGATTATTTTTGTTCACCACAAATGACTTTTATATGGAGTTGAATGATTCTGAAAACCTCTTTCAAGAGTTCCCGCCTGTAACAATCGCGGAGTGGGAGGAAAAGATAAGGAAAGACCTGAAAGGGGCAAACTATGCCAAAAAACTGATTTGGGAAACCCCTGAAGGGTTTCCTGTAAAACCCTATTACAGCAGTGAGGATCTGGAAGGCTTGGAATACCTTAAAACCCTGCCGGGGGAGTTTCCTTTCATCCGGGGCTTCCGGGAGGGAGGCAATGAATGGATCATCCGCCAGGATATCACATTAACACAGGTCGAAAATGCTAACAAATTCGCTCAAGATGCTATCAACCAAGGAGCACAGGCTATCGGCTTCAATGCAAGAGAAATTACGAATCACCATCAAATTAGAACACTTCTTGAGGGTATCGACCTGGAACAAATTGCCATTCACTTTTTTAGTTCACAATCCTATCCTTTGACAGCCGAACTGTTACTTTATGAAATTGACCGCCAGGGAGTAGATCCGAAACGAGTCAACGGTTCTATCGATTTTGATCCGGTGAGTTACTTGCTGGTGCACGGTGACTTCTATGTCTCTCTCGCCAATAACATGGAAGAGGCGAAATACCTGGTGAAAAAACTGCATAAGAAGATACCTCAGTTCAAGGCAATCAGTGTAAACGGATACCGATTTCAGGATGCCGGTTCAACGCTTGTCCAGGAACTTGCATTCGCCCTGGCCTCAGGGAATGAATACATGGCTGGGCTGACTGAAAAAGGCTTTTCATCAGATGCAGTGGCTTCAAGAATCAGTTTTACTTTCGCTCTTGGCTCTAATTACTTTCTCGAGATTGCCAAGTTGAGAGCAGCGCGCCTGCTTTGGTCTAAAATTGTTGAGCAATATCAACCGGATGATTTGTCATCGTGCAGGATGAATATCCATTGCGTAACGGCCCGATGGAACAAAACCATCTTCGATCCCTATGTTAACATGCTGCGCACTACCACAGAAGGGATGTCAGGCGCTCTGGGAAACGCCGATTCTATCTCGATCCTTCCCTTTGACATGCCATACCATACCTTCGGGACCTTTGGCGAAAGGATTGCCCGAAACCAACAGCTGATCTTCAAGGAGGAATCCTGCCTCGGCAAGGTTGCGGATCCGGCAGCAGGCGCATTTTTCATTGAAAGTATGACAGACTCCATAGCCAATTACGCCTGGAACCTCTTCAAGGAGGTCGAGGATCGGGGAGGAATGGTAGAATCCATCAAACAGAATTTTATCCAGGATTCCGTTGCTCAGTCCAGGATGCTAACGGAGAAAGCTATCGCTCAGCGCAAGCTATTGCTTCTGGGAACAAACCAGTATCCCAGTCTCACAGATAAGATGCCCGACAAGGTCAAAACCGAAGTCCCGATACCAAATGAGAGATCTTCAACCTATAAAAAGATGCTCCCTTTTCGTGCAGCTGAGCCGTTTGAAAAGCTTCGGATAGCCATTGAACGGCATGTTGCCTCAGGGGAAAAAGAACCTACTGTATTCCTCTTCACCATAGGGAATCTGGCAATGTTGCGAGCCAGGGCCGGGTTTGCGACTAATTTCTTCGGATGTGCTGGTTACAGGATCATTGATAACCCTGGCTTCAAGACGATTGATCTGGGGGTCAAAGCGGCATTGAAGTCACGAGCGGACATTGTAGTTATCTGCAGTTCGGATGAGGAGTACAAGGAGATTGTACCGGAAATCATCCGCAGTCTTAAAGAGAAAAATTCATCCTTGCTTGTTGTCGTTGCTGGCTATCCTATTGAGATCATTGAAGAATTAACACAGGCTGGCATTGATGGTTTTATCCACGTTAAAAGCAACCTGTTGGAAGAATTGACATCATACCAACACCGGTTGGGTGTTAAATGAAGCGAATATGAGTCTGAAAGATCATAACCATCATACTGAAAGAGTCCCCCTCTCTATCCTGGTAGTGGAGGATAACGTTATCAATCAGCGTATGATTATGGCATCTCTGGCACGGGTAGGTCACATAGTGGATAGTGCAGCCGATGGACAAATTGCCGTTGATAAGGTTAAGATAAATATGTATGATGCGATTTTGATGGATATTATGATGCCTAACATGGACGGAGTGACAGCTTGTAAAATAATCCGGGAGATGGAACAAAAACGGATCGCTTCCGGAGCAAAACGGATGAAGATCATCGCTGTAACAGCCAATGCCTTTGAGGATGACAGGAATACTTTTCTGGAGGCAGGCATGGATGATATAATGAATAAACCAATTAACATTGAGGAACTTCAGAAGATGCTTTATGTATAAGAAAAGGAAAGTTCTCGTATTATTTCTGATCATCATCTGGATAGCAAATCCGGGATTTGCTCAGGAAAAAGAGGACATGAACATTGAGGAGGAGCGTAATCCGGCAAAAGTTACACTCAACGTTGGCGCTGATCTGGTAAGCCGCTATGTATGGCGCGGCCTGGATTTTGGAAAGTCAGCCGCTATTCAGCCTACTTTAGCTTTGGATGCTTTCGGATTCAGTTTAGGGGCATGGGGGTCCTATGGATTCTCAAGGTATACGTTCTGGGTTGATGATTCTACCTCCCTGGAAGATAACTATTCCGAGATCGATCTGTTTCTAGCTTACACATATAAGTATTTCACCCTGATGCTGACCGACTATTATGCTCCAATCCCCATTGATACCCTGCCCGGGATGAACTACTTTAACTGGAAGAATGCGACAACATGGCACACCCTTGAGCTCACACTGATTTTGGATGGTCCGGAAAAATTTCCCATCCAGTTCATTGCAGCTACCCTGATATATGGTGCCGATAAAGGAAAGGATACCTCCGGAATTTTTGGAGCTGGGGCGAATAACAACTATTCAACCTATTTTGAACTCTCATACCTGTTTAATATAAAGGGATTCGGCATCAGGCCATTCATTGGAGGAATTCCCTTCGGAAGCTCATGGTATGGGCCAAAAGCAGGGGTTAACAATGTGGGGATCAATGTACGAAAGGAGATTCCTATCTCCAAAAAATTCCGCCTTCCCGTCCAGTCGAACCTCGTTTTCAATCCTTTATCAAAAAAAGCATTCCTGGTGTTTATTCTCTCATTGTAGCTATCAACCACAACTCATTTAGTGACTAACTTTTATGAAACCCAGTTTTAAGAACATCGATTATAAAATCCAGCAGAAAAACCTGACTTCTTATGCTAAGTGGGAGAAGGAACATGGAATAAAACCAGACTGGCTAACCTCGGAGCAGATACCACTGAAACAGGTCTATGGCGAATCAGATCTACAGAAGTTGGAACACCTCCATTATGCAGCTGGCTTGCCTCCGTTTTTGCGCGGACCTTATTCTACCATGTACGTGACCCGTCCATGGACCATCAGACAATATGCCGGCTTCTCCACAGCCGAGGAGTCCAATGCTTTTTACAGGCGTAACCTGGCTTCAGGGCAAAAGGGCCTGTCTGTTGCATTTGATCTGGCAACACACCGCGGTTACGACTCCGATCATGAACGAGTTGTTGGCGACGTGGGGAAAGCGGGTGTGGCGATCGATACCGTGGAAGATATGAAGGTGCTCTTCGATCAGATACCACTGGACCGGATGTCGGTTTCGATGACAATGAATGGCGCCGTATTGCCAGTGCTTGCTTTTTTCATCGTAGCTGCTGAGGAACAAGGGGTTCCAATTGAAGCATTAAACGGAACGATTCAGAACGACATTCTTAAGGAGTTCATGGTGAGGAATACATACATCTATCCTCCTGCTCCCTCAATGAGGATCATTGCCGACATCTTTGCCTTCTCCGCCGAGTTTATGCCTAAGTTTAACTCTATCAGTATCAGTGGATATCACATGCAGGAAGCCGGAGCTACCTGCGATATCGAACTGGCGTATACCTTGGCCGACGGACTGGAATACCTTCGAACCGGAGTAAATGCCGGGATGGATATTGATGCCTTTGCTCCCAGGATCTCATTTTTCTGGGGATCGGGGATGAACTTCTTCATGGAGATTGCCAAGATGCGGGCTGCCAGGATGTTGTGGGCAAAGATCGTGAAACAATTTGACCCGAAAAATCCCAAGTCGATGGCGTTGCGGACACATACCCAAACATCGGGATGGAGTCTTACTGAGCAGGATCCGTTTAATAACGTTACCCGAACGTGTATTGAGGCTCTTGGAGCAGTCCTGGGTCATACACAGTCGTTGCACACCAACTCCCTCGATGAGGCAATCGCTCTGCCTACTGATTTCTCGGCCAGGATTTCCCGTAACACGCAGTTATACCTACAGGAGGAAACAAATATCTGCCGTTCTCTTGATCCTTGGGCAGGCTCTTATTTTATTGAGACACTGACCAGCCAGATCGCTCACCAGGCATGGCAGCATATCCTGGAGATTGAAGAGCTGGGTGGCATGGCCAAAGCCATTGAGACGGGGATTCCCAAAATGCGTATTGAAGAGGCAGCAGCGCGCAAGCAGGCACGCATTGATACTGGCAAAGACAAGATCATCGGGGTGAACACCTACCGCCTTGAAAAGGAGGAGCCCATGGAGACCCTCGAGGTGGATAATACGGCAGTTCGTGACGCACAGATCGGACACCTGAAAAAGCTGAAGGATGAAAGGGTTACGCAGGATGTTGAGAGAGCCCTTGATGCGCTAACAAGGGCTGCGGAAACAGGAGAGGAGAACCTGCTGGCTTTATCTGTCGATGCTGCCCGAAAAAGGGCTACACTAGGGGAAATTTCTCTTGCACTGGAAAAAGTTTATGGGAGGTACAAAGCAGTGATACGATCAATATCGGGAGTTTACTCCTCAGAGTCACACGATAGTGATGCCTTTACCCGGGCACGGGAAATGGCTGACATATTTGCAGAGATGGATGGACGCCGGCCCCGCATCATGATCGCTAAAATGGGCCAGGATGGCCATGACCGTGGGGCGAAAGTGGTCGCTACGGGGTACGCTGATATCGGCTTTGATGTAGACATCGGCCCTCTCTTTCAAACCCCCGCCGAGGCTGCTAAACAAGCTGTGGAGAACGACGTACATATCCTGGGTGTATCTAGCCTGGCCGCAGGTCATAAAACCCTTGTTCCACAAGTCATTGAAGAGTTAAAAAAGCTTGGGAGAGAAGATATTATGGTTATCGTAGGAGGTGTAATCCCTCACCAGGATTATGATTTTCTCTATAAAGCCGGCGCTGCTGCCATCTTCGGCCCCGGAACCATCATCCCGGAAGCGGGGATAAAGATGTTGGAAATATTAATTGAAAGTAAAAAGTAAGACGAAATAACCTGAACGCTTACTCTTTCACGATTTTCCCTGCAAAAATCTGTTTCCCCTCAACAGTAATTCTTACCAGATATATTCCTGCAGAAAGATGGGAAAGAGAGATTCTGGAATAAGGAACCTGAAGATCATGAACTTCCATAGGGGTTCCCGTCACCCAATAAACAGTCATTTCTGCTCCATCCCTTTCTGTAACGATAGTCAGATCAGATGAAACTGGATTTGGGAATAGCCTGACCATTTCCTTCTCCTGGACTTCAGGGCTTCCGGTGTAATTGGCAGATTTGATATCCATCACAGCTCCTTCAATGATGGTGAGGTTGTAGGCGATGGTGGTTGGAGGAAGGGTATACCAGCCGTTTGAGGATCCACCCCAGCCGAAGTTAAAGTGGTAGAATTCATCTGTGTTGTAGCCATCCACCACCACATTATGGCCACCTCCTCCCGGAGGCTGCACCAGTAAACCTAACTGAACAGGCAGCTCCACTTTGACGTTTTCGGCGATCTCATAATTTAGAGTAGTATCGGTTGGATAGATCAATCTTGAATCGATGAAGCCAAAACGCTGGAAGGATTCCCAGGCCTGATCAATGCCAAAGGTTCCCGAAACGGAGGCAGTATAAACCTGATGGGCTGCTACCCCACAGGCAAAACTCAAGGCCGCTTTCATCTCTGTTGTGATAGGTAACTGAACTTGATATGCATACTCCATAGAGTTTAGCCAGGTATTCAATGAATCCCAGGAGGGGAATCCCCTGGCCTCGTGGTCATCGTCGATCCAGTACTGGTTCCCGGAGCCGTAGCTGTGATAATAATCATCTCCGTCGTCGAAGTTAGTCCCATTCAGTGTTTCGTGGTAGTTGAGGATCTGTCCCATGGCTGTGGCCGGACAACCCGCCACACTACGGGCTCCTGCATTAAGATCCATTGGGCACATTGTGTTGTAAGGAGCGGATTGTTTCCAGTTGGTTTCCACCCAGCCGCCAGAGGTAGTGCTCCCTTCCGGAGGCCATTGCTGGAATGGGTTCAAAACCAGATCTCCGGCAAGAAACGCTTCCCACTCCAAGATAATAGCTCGTTTTGTGGATGCCGGAAGCCGGTTGGCCAAACCAATTCGTTGTTGCAGGTCTTGGGAGAAGATGGCGTTGATTTTTTCCCACTCTTGTTCCGACAGGTTGAAATCATTGGTAAAAGAGTATCCGTAAACCGGGCGGATCTGGTTGGAGATGGAGGTAATGATAAAACCGGTTGGTGAAAACCGGAAGATATATCCCACAGGCCGGTTTTCATCAGAAACCAGGGCATCTGTCCCACGGAGAACCGATTCGGGGTTGTGTCTTTTCATCAGTTGTTGGGACCCACGTGAAAGATCTTCACAAGTGATATCCTGGGTTCTTGCAAATCCAGTGCAAGAAAGCAAAAGTAGAATAATGATTATTTGTTTCATATGAGAGTGACGAATATTTAACAAAGTTACAATTTCAATATTATCATTGACATAAATTGTCATAAAAATCAGTAACTTTCCTCATTCAATCTATAAAGCATGAATCAGGAGATTTTTGAATATGCCCGGGAAAAATCAACTCAAGAGTCGGCGTTACTCCATCAATTAAGTCGCGAAACCCATCTCACCCAGGTCTATCCCCAGATGTTGGCCGGATCCCTGCAGGGAATGCTGTTGCGGATGATCAGTCAGATGATCATGCCAGAGCGAATCCTGGAGATCGGGACCTTCACGGGTTATTCTGCGATTTGTCTGGCAGCGGGGTTCTCAGATACCGGTATCCTCCATACAATTGAACTGAACCCCGAACTCGAACTCATCATTCGGAAATACCTGGATGAAGCCTCCCTGACCGATTCTGTTGTGTTACACATTGGAGATGCAATGGACGTTATTCCAACTCTGGATGAGATATGGGACCTTGTCTACATCGATGCTGACAAATCCCGGTACGTTGATTATTATAACCTGGTGCTGCCCCGGGTACGATCTGGTGGGTTTATCCTGGCCGACAATGTATTGTGGGATGGGAAAGTGCTGGACCCCCCGGAAAAATGGGATAAGGATACGAAGGGAATTGTTGCATTCAACGAAAGGATTCAACAGGATGAACGGGTGGAGAATCTGTTGTTGCCCGTCAGGGATGGGCTGATGATCATCAGAAAACTTCTCAGTCTACCTTAAAATCAAACTTAATCCCCGCCAGTTCTTCATTGGCCTTCACGATCTTCTTTTTGAGATCTTCTTTAAATGACTCCATCTTCTGATGAATGGCTTCATCGGAAAGAGCAAGCATCTCAACTGCCAGGATAGCCGCATTCTGGGCGCCATTGATTCCCACAGTCGCAACTGGGATTCCAGGAGGCATTTGAACGATTGCCAGCAGAGCATCCAGCCCGTCGAGCGAAGCGTTGATGGGAACGCCAATTACGGGCAAGGTGGTCATGGAAGCGATCACACCGGGCAGGTGAGCTGCCATACCCGCGGCTGCAATGATTACTTTGATGCCCCGGTTGTGGGCGCCTTTGGCAAATGCTTCCACTTTCTCCGGAGTACGATGTGCCGACAGGGCATTGATCTCGAAAGGGACCTGCATGTCGTTCAGGAATTTGGCAGCAGCTTCCATCACTGGAAGATCGGATGTACTGCCCATGATGATGCTAACAATGGGTTTCATGGTTACTATTTTCTAATTTAAGAAGCGAAATTAAGATTTTCTTCTTTATTTTGTAGAACTTGTATGACGAATGGTTTATGGAGTTTGTAGAAGTCAAAGATAAAGTATTTCGGAGATTCATCTCCCGACAGCAGATAGATCAGGTAGTTCAAGAGATTGCTATCCGGATAAACGCTGACTATAAGGGAAAGAATCCCTTATTGCTTGGGGTGTTAAACGGGGCTTTTATATTCGCTGCCGATCTGATGAGAGCGTTGACGATCCCATGTCAGATATCGTTTGTAAAATATGCTTCTTATGTTGGCACGAAGTCCACGGAGGAGGTGAAAGAGTTGATCGGGTTGAATGAAGCACTCAGGGGCCGTCACGTGATTGTAGTGGAAGACATTGTCGATTCTGGTATTACGATGGATCACCTGTTGAAAGATATTGGCAACTACAACCCTGCATCAGTGAAGCTGGCCTGTTTCTTCCTGAAGCCGAAAGCCTTTGTGAAGTCGTTTAAAATCGATTACCTTGGGATGGAAATCCCGAATGCTTTTATTGTCGGCTATGGTTTGGATTACGATGGTTATGGACGGAACCTTTCGGAGATATATAAACTAGAAAACTAACTCGCAAGATAGCAAAGTAGCGAGATAAAGAAATCTGTCATTATAAGGAATATTGAGACAAAGCAAAGCGAAAAAGTGAAAATATGCTGAACTTGATTTTTTTTGGTCCCCCCGGAGTAGGAAAAGGGACCCAGGCCGCTCGGGTGGCGAAACATTACGACCTGGTTCATGTCTCCACGGGGGATATTCTGCGTATAGAGATTAAGCTAAAAACAGAGCTTGGACTGAAGGTTCAGGATATCATGGCCAGCGGGGAACTGGTTCCGGATGATCTCCTGATTGAGCTTTTAGAGAATACATGCGATAAGTTCAAAGGAGCTAACGGGTTTGTCTTTGATGGTTTTCCGCGGACACTCAGGCAGGCCGAAGCGCTTGATGAAATGATGGAGCGCAAGAATTGTAAAGTTGCAAAGGTGATCGCTCTCGAAGTGTCTGAGGATGAACTTCTTCGCCGGCTTGTGAATCGGGCTATTGAACAGGGACGGACTGACGATACGGCTGATGTGATCAAGAATCGCCTGATTGTTTATCATAAACATACAAAACCTCTTATCGACTACTATATAAAACAGGGTATTTTTGTTGAAGTACTTGGTGTTGGTACGATTGATGTTATATTTACCTCCCTCTGTAATGTGATTGATAACAGGTACTAAGCATAATGCAGCCTGGGTTTTCCTGATAATACTTCCTCGATGTCAGAATCCAATTTTGTTGACTATGTGAAGATTTTCTGCGCCTCCGGAAAAGGGGGAGCGGGTTCAGCCCATTTCCTCCGAACCCGGGGCAATCCGCAAGGAGGTCCTGATGGAGGAGATGGTGGCAAAGGAGGCGACATCCTCCTCAAGGGAAATAAGCAATTTTGGACACTTCTTCATTTGAAGTTCACCAAACATCTCAAAGCGGGCCATGGCGTGCATGGTTCGCGAAGCCAGAGAACTGGCGCCAATGGAATGAATGTGATTATCGAAGTCCCACTTGGGACAGTAGCCCGGGATTCCGAAACGAATGAATTTCTTTGTGAGATTACTGAAGATGAAGAGATGTTGGTATTGGTACCGGGAGGTAGGGGGGGGCTTGGAAACGACCACTTCAAGTCGTCAACAAACCAGGCGCCTAAATATGCCCAGCCTGGAGAACCTGGGCAGGAGGGATGGTTTATCCTTGAGCTAAAGCTGCTTGCTGATGTTGGCCTGGTTGGTTTCCCGAATGCGGGGAAGTCGACACTCCTTTCCGTCATATCTGCCGCCAAGCCACAAATAGCGGATTATCCATTCACGACACTTGTTCCAAATCTTGGTATTGTGAGCTATCATGATAATCACTCCTTCGTGATGGCCGACATTCCCGGAATCATTGAAGGCGCCCATGATGGAAAAGGGATTGGATTGAGGTTCCTTAGACACATTGAAAGAAACTCCTTGCTGTTGTTTATGATTCCTGTCGATTGTGACGATATCCGTGAAGAATACAGGATCCTATTGAATGAACTTCGGCTCTACAACCCGGAGTTGCTGGATAAACCTCGTTTGTTGGCTGTGACAAAAGCCGACCTCGCCGATGACGAGATTACACAGGAGCTAAAAAAGGATCTGCCTGATCTCCCCTATATATTTATCTCCTCACATAAAAAAACCGGGCTCGAGAAGCTCAAAGGCATGTTATGGAATGAACTTAACAAATCTTTGTAATTTGCGAAATCTGCGATAAAAAATGCTTGATTCCCTGATACACATCGATCAATCACTCTTCCTCACCCTGAACGGCCTGCATAGCTCTTTTTTCGACCAGTTTTTCTGGTATGCTACCAAACCAATAATCTGGCTGCCCCTTTATCTGTTAGTTTTTGTTCTTCTTGTACGCGAAGTCAAATGGAAGACGATCACCGTCGTCATAGCTATTATTCTGATGATAGCAGCTTCCGATCAACTTGCAAATGTCTCCAAGTATGGGACCCAGCGATTGCGCCCTTCCCACGAACCTGAGATTGAGCAGCTGGTTCATTCAGTAAACGATTACAAAGGGGGACAATACGGATTTTTTTCAGCTCATGCCTCAACAAACTTTGCTATCGCCATCTTTTTAATCTTTCTTTTAAGGAGAAGATATCGCTGGATGATCCCTGTCCTTCTCATCTGGGCATCCATTATGGCCTATTCCCGTATCTACCTGGGAGTCCACTACCCGGGAGACATCCTGGCCGGAATTTTGGTGGGAGTGATACTGGGAAGTCTATTTGCCTGGCTAACTGGCTATGCTATCAGGTCTCAATCCCGGTGTGAGCTAAAATAATTTCAATTTTTGTGTCCTTTGTTTTTATATCTTGATGGCCCCCTCTTCTGGTAATATCCTTAATCCTCGCAGTCGCGACATGCTGCCTTGCGAAATGGTTGCGTGATGACCCGGAAAGAGTATTCGTAGGTAAAGTAATTCCAGATCCAGTCAAAGAGGATTCCCACACGGTTCCGGAAACCAATTAGCCGGATAAGGTGCACAAACATCCACATAAACCAGGCAATAAATCCATGGTATTTCCCGAAACCTAGTTCAGCCACCGCCTTGTTCCTTCCGACCGTAGACATGATACCAAAGTCGTTGTAAACAAATGGCTTCAGGGATTCTCCCTGCTGAAGCCGAACCAGGTTGCGAGCCAGGTTATGCCCCTGCTGGATAGCCGGTAAAGCAAGCATTGGATGGCCTTTTGGACGCTGTTCAGAGATCATGGCAGCAACATCTCCAAGGGCATAGATGGTATCGTACCCTTCAACCTGGTTAAAAGAGTTTACAATATATCGGCTCTTTTGATAGATCAATTCGGGCTTCAATCCTTCAATAACCTTCCCTTTCACACCAGCCGACCAGATAAATGTGACCGATCTGAGAACAGTTCCGTCAGTAAGAACCACATTCAAACCATCATAATCTTTCACGCGGGTATTCAGCCACACTTTAACCCCCATTCTTGTCAGGTACTCATCGGCTTTTTCCGAAGAGATCTTCGACATCATCGGTAGCACGCGGTCAGCGGCCTCGATCAGGTGGATATTCATCAATCCGGGGTCCAGCTCCGGGTAGTCAAAAGGAACGATATGTTTTTTAAACTCTGCCAGTGATCCGGCAATTTCTACTCCGGTTGATCCGGCCCCGATGATTACAAAATTCAGAAGAATCTTCTTCTCGTCGATCTGCATTCGGGAAATTGCCTCTTCAAACTCCCGAAGTAACGTATTTCGGATGGTGAGAGCATCGGCTACTGATTTCAGCGAGAGGCTATGTTTTTCCAGGGCATTGTTTCCAAAAAAATTACTTGTCGACCCGGTCGCTATTACAAGAATATCATAGGAGATCTCCCCGATATTGGTGATAATTTTTTTTACCTCAGGTTCAATCCGTGTAACATCAGCCATTCGAAACCTGAAGTTCTTATACCCTTTAAAGATTCTGCGAAAAGGAGAAGTTATAGAGACATCTGGCAGTCCGCACGAGGCAACCTGATATAATAAAGGCTGAAAAGTATGGTGGTTATTCTGGTCAATAAGAATGATATCAAACGGTTTCTTCTTTAGCTTTTTTATCAGCTCGATCCCGCCAAAGCCTCCTCCGATTACAACCAATGTTGGATTATCTTTCATATTCTGGTTTATTAGGACAAAGGTATTCAAATACACCAGATAGTGAGATGGTGAAATAGACGAAGTGAGGTGTACGGAATGGCTCCCGGAGCATATGAATTCGGAACTTCCAGTGTTGAATATATGACGGTTGTTTCAGGTAGGATGAATGTATTGTTACCCGGTGATGCCGAGTGGAAATCCTTCCAGCCTCTGGACACATTCATCGTGCCGATGAATTCAAAATTTAAACTTGAGATAGCGGAAGAGACAGCCTACCTCTGTTTGTACAAATAATCAGACGAATATCCTCCGGGAGTTCGATTAATCCATGCGGAAGAACCGGATCGTTTTCATTTGTAACGAACTGGTCAACACCCTGAAAAAGTAAAAACCAGGGAGCAGATTCCCTGCCTCAAAAGAGACCCTGTTGCGCTGAGGGGTTTTATTGCAAACCACTCTACCGCAGGCATCTGTTACAATCAGTGAAGTGATCAATTCTGATGATGAAACGGTGATTTGACTTATGCAAGGATTGGGGTATACAGAAAGGACCAGGGTGTTCCGTGTTTCGGGGATAGCCGTATTGATCAGTTTCCCCGAAATGATGATGTCATCGATCTTATCAATTCCAGAAGCTTCAACAGGATTACCTGCTGAGTTGGTATTACTTGTCATCACCCACCTCAGGAAGAAAGATGGCTGGTTTTTACACTCAACAGGCAGTTCAACAGAGTCCAGAACTCCCGTTGTCCAATCGTTTTGAACCTCAAAGCTGGCATTCGGAACATCAGTCCAGAAGCTTGATATGGGCAGTCGATACTGTAATTTCCAGTCACGAGGCCCGGGATTATTCCCTCCCGATTGTTGTTTAGAACTCAATGTCAGATCTTCATAATCGGTTGTTGTAATCTCAACCACCCAGCATTTCAGATCAATGCCATCGTTCCAGCCCGTAGCCTGGGCAGCCTTCGTGGTAAATCCGTTCTTAGAGAAATCAATTGCGCTGGTACCGCCTTCAGTATGAATCGCCTTGTCGAGGTTGGCAGGGATCCCTCCATCGGCGATGCTGTCGGCTCCAGTCCCTGTCGGGAAGGTCCATTCAGCAATTAGAACCTGGCTCTGTGATGCTGTGATGCACAGAGAAATGAGGTAAACGAAAGTAAGAAACTGTTTCATAGGGACGTTGTTTTGTTATTATTATACCAGTAATTATTATTTTGTGAAACGGCATGAAAGATTTAACAGAATGTACCGACCTGTACTGAGCTGCCCCTTGCTGTCGGTCCATTGCCGGTTCAGCAGGTCCTGGATTGTGATCCCTGTAGTAATCCGATTAAAGAATGTATGCGATGCCTTCAGGTCGATGGTGAAGTAGCCGAGTGTTTGGGCAGTGTTTTCATCATCGATCCACTGACTTCCGACATACCGGCCGGTGAGGGCAGCACTGAGCCATTTAGGTGTGAAGATCAATCCAGCGAAGGCTTGATTTGCAGGCACTTCCATCAGGAACTTTCCGGAAAGGTCTTTCCCGGGATTTTTGGTTGTGTCGAACCGGATAATCCGAGAGTCATTATAAGCGTAATTGGCAAGAAAGGATAAGTTTTTGATGATGGGAACAGTGACCGTGATCTCGGCTCCAAGGATCCTTACCCCACTGATATTATCTCGTTGCATAACCGGTTTAAGGTTGTCACCCCCGGTATAAACGCTGTCACCGTTCGTAACAAAGTATTGAAAATCCTTCCCCAGGGAGAGGTAACCTGAAGGCTCCAAAATGATCCGGTTGAACAGCGTTAATGTTCCTCCAAGTTCCATGTTATCCAGTGATTCCGGCTTTAAACCCGGGTTGGCCATCTTGAACCCCTTGCTGATATTCCCGTTTTTGCACATATCATCGAGGATAGGAGGACGAAATCCATGTGCATAGGAAAGGTATATGTTTTGCAGTGGATTGAAGTTGTAACGGATTCCTAGTTTCGGGCTGATTGCATTCCAGGTTTCATCGGAGAAGTCGGAAGGGTAGGATGTCATGAACTCGGAAAGGGTTGAGGGATATTCAATCGTGAAGGATCCGTTTGTGAACCAGGCGATGTCCCATCGGATGCCTGCAGTCACTGTTATCCGGGCTTTCAATAGATTGATTTCATATTCTGTAAAGAGGGCAAAGAAGGACATGGTCCCTTTGTTCGTCAGGATGTCGGAAGAGGTATAATAGGTATCGCTGGCATTTACACTTCCCTTCTTCAGATCCATGCCAACTGTGAGAGCCTGGTTGGGTTTGATCTGGTTGGTCAGGTTCAACCATAAACCATAATCAACCCGCTTACTGTCGGTTTCATAGAGAGTGTATTTTCCACTGCGTTTGGTGCTTTTTGTCTCATTTTGCCGGAGGTAGTTTTCATGCTGATAGAATCCGTTGGCTAACAAACTATACTTGCCCCATCCGTTTCGGGACGATAGTCTGACAAAATGTGTCGGATATCGGTTATAACTCCCAAGCGGTTCATGGATCCTGGTGCCATCTCCCCTTATGTCATCGTAATAGTTGTACTCAAGTTCAATCCCGTTTCTCTCGTTGAACTGGTATCCAATCTTTCCGGTCACAGTTCCTTCTTTGAGGTATCGGTTTGTATCCAACGTATCGCGTGTGGAATCGGGCTCGGTAATATACCCCTTCCCCTGACGGTAGAAGGCCGACATGGAGTAGAAGAGACCCCGTCCCTGCTTAACCTGGCTGCCTCCCAGTTGTATAAGGGCGCCAAAAGTTTGGTAGGTTCCGTATAATGCTTTCACTTCACCTTCGAACTTGCCCGATGGCTGCTCCGAGATAATGTTGATCACGCCGCTCATCGCATTGCTGCCGTAGACAGCGGATACGGGACCTTTTAACACTTCAATCCTTTCAATATTATCAGGGATCAACCGGTTCCAGTTGATCCCTCCTCCGTCGGTTTTGTTGAGGGGAACTCCGTCCAGCAGGATCAGGGTTCTGTATGATCCGTTCAGTCCCCGCATGGTCACGCTGGAATTTTTAGAAAAAATACCAAAATCGCGGTCGAATTTGATACCTGGAACGAGTTGTAATACTTCATCGGTATTGTTGGCAGGCATCTCCATCACCTCTTTTGACGGAATGGTAGCAATTCGGGCAGGGATCTCGGCTGGTTTCTGGGGAGTTCGTGTAGCAGTGACAAAGAGCTCCTCCATCTGGTGTACCTCAGGCATCATACAAAGGAAAATCCTGATTGTATCATGCACCGGATTACTTGTCAGGCTATGTTGGAGATTCTGGTATCCAATGTAGGAGATTTTCAGTCTGACTTTCTGATCAGTTGCAATAAGAAGGACAAAATTTCCATCATGCCCTGAAACAGTTCCCTGTGAAGTTCCGGAAATGATGATGTTGGCTCCCTTAAGTGGTTCACTTGTGGTGCAATCACGAACTTTCCCGGTAATCACTTGTTGGGCAAAGATCGGAAGTGCTGAAAAAGCAATCCCGGTGAACAGCAATCGCAGACGATGTGTGATATATCTTCTCATGGCCTGTTATTGCTGGAACTTCAGATCAATCAATACGTGGCCTGTCGTACCTGGCACTACCTCTTTGACATGAATCAACCCTAGTTTCCCTTGAGGGTCCCTGAATGAAATCACCATTCCGGGGAGGAGGTACTTGGCTTTTCGTTTCAGGTTAACCGGTTCGTAGGCAGCTAAAATCAGGCTGTCGTTTGTCGAAAGATTAAAATCGGCAGAAGTGTATTCAGTCGTATCGTACCTGGTCTCGTTTTTTATTGTCCAGTTGGCCACTCCGGTTGGGCCGATGAAAACGGAAGGGGCATCTGCTTCGGCTGGAGAAGCAAGGGTGGCATCATAGAGATCGAAATAATAGATGATATCGATCGAATCTTGATGTTGGTATGCTTCATCCAGAAAATACCTATGATTTGCGCCGAGAGAAAAGAAGCTCCCTGCAACCAGGTTGCCCTGGGAACCCAGCAGGATATTGGAGAAGGTATGTATTGGCCCGTATTGAGAAGATGAGTTCCGGTTGAGGGTCAGCATGATGCTGCTGAAATTCCGGTCACGGTCCATCACCAGGAACTTCCAGCATTCCGATTCGCTGGCAGTCTTCATGATGGATATGTTGAAGATCAATGCGGATTGATTCATCCCGCTGTCAAGAACAGTCTGCTCCTGCCCGTTATTCCAGCCGATATGAAAATATGTAAGGGTTGCTCCCATTCCATGTGCTTCAATCCCAACCCTGATTGTTTCTCCGATCGATAATGTGGTGTCGTGACACACAGATCCGGAATCGGTTCTGAAAACAAGATCAGGTGGCATAGATCCAGGGTCTTTTTTACAAGATATCAGGAGAAACAAAAATAATGAAATTGATACCGATATGTTGATTTTAACATATCGATAAAACAGACCACTAAATGATTGATTAACATTCATGATTATTAATCTTTTTTCAGTAAATGAGCTGAGAGGTTGAGGATGCTTGCTCCAAGCAGACCGCCGGCAAGTCCGAAAAAGAGGTGGGTGGCAACAGGCCATGCCAGTCCAAAACGGAAAGAGGTAAACAACAGCCCCGTCAGAGATGCGATCCCAAATTTAATCAGTGGAACAAACATCCACCCGATCCCACAGGATAAGAGAGTCGCCATCACGAAGGGCATCACCTTCCTGAAATTCATGTAAAGGATATCCAGGATAAAGCCGATCAGGATATATATGACCGGCGTCAGAGGCTCACGAAATCCCAACAAGGAGGTTGCCAGGATCAGTGCGGATCCGGTACAGGCGATGGATCCGGCAAAGGGGAATTTGGATAACCCACGCCCGACGATGATCAGCGTGAGAAATATGACACCCTGGCGTCCAGGCAATTGCAGTGGAATACGCAGCTTGGCATGAATGACCATAGCAAGCATGCCGAGGAATAAAAGGAACAAGACTTCTGCAAGCGTTCCTGTTATTCTACTCGGAAATAAGCTTGATATACTCCTTGGAAGCGGACTGGTAGTCGCAATTTTCATCCCCATTCAATTTCTCTGCAAATAAAACGATTTTTTTGTTCCTGACAATGGGACGGCACCATTCTGTTATCCGGATTGTAGCATCATCAAGGAGAGGGTTGCCTGGTAGATCAACTATTATGTCAACGGACACCATCTCCTTGTATTTCTTCACTGAGAATACGCCCTTTATCTCCCGGAGTCTCTCCATCCATAGCAGCCTGCCATCATTGCCTTCAAACCGGAGGCCCACTGCAGCCAGTGCGCCAATCACTCCGATCTTTCTTCCGGTCAGTCCGGCCAGAAAGATCTGGTGCTGGCGGGCCAGGTTTTCTGCAGCTGACTTGGTCAGAATAACTTTTTTTGCCTGATTTCCGAAACGGATAATATCTTCATGAATCTCCTCCCCGAATGCGATGCAGAGCCCCACATCTGAATCGAAAGCGGCGTTCTCGAGGAGAAAGTCGGAACAGTAATTCCGGATCCAGTACTCATTCCCGCAAACCTTTCCAGCGATGCAGGCAGACGAATTATGTGACGTATATGCAATTCTGGGATCAACAAGGAGTTGGTGGCGAGTGATACAGTAAACATTGACCAGACCGGTATGATGCAACGATTGAGCTAACGCTCGGGCCATATAGCCGGTACCCCTGCTTTCCAGATTATCCGTATCATCAATACCAATGTAGATTTGCGAGTTCATTGTGAAATAATTAACGCAAAATTACAAATTTTTACGAAATGTCGGACCATGCATATCGAAAAAAAGATATTCTTCCTGAGTTTGGGAAGTGACTCTCCCAGTATCTGGCAATGGAACAAAGAATATTAATACCCGTACACTCTGGCATCGAATTGCTGAACCTTAACGATCCAGCAATTCACCTCACGGATTGAAGGATCATTGTAGGTGAACTGACGATCAGTGTATTGTTTCATTACGACATCCAGAGCTTTGCGTTTGAGCCCTTCATCTTCAAGAAACTCAACGGTACCGTAACACAAAACGCTTCGGTATTTCATGCCCCACGAGCAGGCAACTTCTTCGTGCTGATAACGCAGTACGTGGTCAGTCGTAAAGTTGATACAGACTTCAGGGTTGTGCTTCAGGCAATCAATTTTTTTCCCCTTCTGAGCGGAATGCAGGTAGATCACATCCTCTTCAAACCCAAAGTTCAAGGGAACAACATAGGGCTTCCCGTCAGGATCTATCATAGCAACATGACAAAGCTCACAACGTTTGATGATCTCATTGATCTCGTTGCGGTTAGATAGTACTCGATGCCGCATCTTACGCGAAGGATGGAAGGATCAGGTACTCAAGCAGGTATTCGACAAGCGAAAGGATGATGCTGAAAATCAATGCCCACCAGAAACCTTTTACTTCAAATCCCTTTACAAGTGCACCCACCAGCATAATGATCAACGCATTGATTACAAACAGGAACAATCCGAAGGTTACAAGCGTAAAGGGTATGGTAAGGGCAATCATGAAGGGCTTTATAAACGCATTCAACAGACCCAGCACGATGGCAACCAGCAAAGCGGTCCAGAATGATTTGACGGTGATTCCCGGCAACAAATAGCTTGTCAGGATGACAGCAAATGTCAGGATCAGAATTTGAACAATGATAAGTGTAAGTGTCATGGGCTTGGTGTTTAAAATTTGTGCCAAGATAAGAAATTATCGGAAAAGGGCCACCCAGAGATCTTCAATTTTTTTCACCGTCCTCACATCTATTTTGAATTTTTTCGAATTTATCCCCTTGAGGTTATAATAGGAGACAAAAATCTGCTTGAAGCCTAATTTCTCTGCTTCAAGAATTCTCGGTTCAATCCGGGTAACAGGCCTGATCTCACCAGAAAGGCCAACTTCCGCTGCGAAACAAGATTTTGTGTCTATGGGCTTGTCTTCATTGGAAGAGAGCACGGCGGCAACCACGGCGAGATCGATCGCGGGATCATCCACACGGATCCCTCCGGCAATGTTGAGAAAGACATCTTTGACTCCCAGCCGGAACCCGCTCCGTTTCTCCAGCACTGCCAGCAACATATTGAGCCGGCGTGAGTCAAATCCTGTACTGGAGCGTTGCGGGGTGCCATATGCTGCCGAACTGACCAGTGCCTGGGTTTCGATCAGCATCGGACGCAATCCTTCGATGGTTGCAGCGATAGCGATTCCGCTAGTAGGTTCATCGCGGTGGGAGAGGAGGATCTCCGATGGATTGGATACCTGGCGGAGGCCACGGTCATGCATCTCGTAAATCCCCAGTTCGGAGGTGGAGCCGAACCGGTTCTTCACAGCCCGTAGGATCCGGTAACCATAATTACGGTCTCCTTCAAACTGCAGGACGGTATCTACCATGTGCTCCAGGATCTTGGGGCCGGCAAGCGTTCCGTCTTTGGTGATATGACCGATAAGAATCACAGGAATGTTGGTGACCTTGGAATATTTCTGCAGCTCTGCAGTACATTCGCGAATCTGGGAAATACTGCCTGCTGTGGATTCGATCACCTGGGTAGTGAGTGTCTGGATTGAGTCTACGACCACCAATCCGGGTTTCAGCTCTTCCAGGAAAGGGAAAATTGTTTGTGTGGAGGTTTCAGTGAGGATAAAACAATCATCCTGTTTCATCCCGATTCGTTCTGAACGCATCCGGATCTGTTGTTCGCTCTCCTCTCCACTGATGTAGAGCACTTTCAATCCTTCACATTGAAGAGCTACCTGGAGCATCAGGGTCGACTTCCCAATTCCCGGTTCACCCCCGATCAGAACAACCGATCCGGGAACTAATCCCCCGCCCAAGACCCTGTTTAACTCCAGGTCTTGAAGGTCAATCCGCTTTTGGGTATCAACTGTAACATCCGAGATCCGAACTGGCCTCCTGCTCCCTGTATCCGGCATTCGGTATCCCCGTTTGGTTTCCTCCCGCTGGATCACCTCCTCCACAAACGTGTTCCATTCCCCGCAAGAAGGACACTTCCCTTGCCATTTGGCCGACTGTGCGCCACAGTTCTGACAGAAGAATGATGTTTTAATTTTTGCCATGAAGGAAAAGTTGGCAGTTGGCAAGGTGCATCTGCAAACTGCCAACTGGGTTTATTTAGTACTGAGCTTTGCTATCAGATCGGTGGTCGAATACCCTTCCGTGAGTGGGATGGTAACAACCTCTCCTCCTCGTGCAAGTACAATATCGTGACCTATTATCTCTTCTGTCCGGTAATCAGCTCCCTTCACTATAATATCCGGTTGAACAAGGGCAATCAAGTCATAAGGGGTCTCTTCATCGAAGAGGACCACTGTTGTGACAAACGAAAGGGATGCCAGGATCATAGCCCTGGCATTTTCATTTGTGACCGGTCGACCTGGTCCTTTCAACGCTCTGACAGAGCTGTCCGAGTTCAGCCCGATCACCAGAACATCGCCGAGGTCAGCTGCTTTCGACAGGTATTCAATATGCCCCAGATGAAGCAGATCAAAACATCCATTTGTGAAGATAACTTTTCTGTCCTTAAACCTCCAGATGTTACGTTGATTTCTGATCTGGGCATGTGTAAGTATCTTTGATTTAATTCTCTCCGCTCTTTCCATGATAGGTTTTGTTAAATGAAAGCAGTAACAGTGATCCTCCCCCAAGCACCAGGATCATCAGGGTTTGTGTAGTCCATACGATCCATCCAAGTGCCAATCCGGTTACCAGCGCAATGCCATATAACTTCAGTGTCTCCTGGATCAGGGCAGGATAAAGTCCAATTCCTCCAGGGGTAATCATGATACCTATACTTCCAAGCACAAGAGCTGATAATCCGGCTCCGAGTGATAGATCAGAGGTAGCCGGGAAACAGAAGAAGCAAACATAGAGCATCAGGAAATAGAGAGCCCAGATGCCGAGAGAATTAATCACAAACAACCATGGATGTTTAATCTGTGTCAACGACTTCAATCCCTCCCAGAATCCGATAGTCAGATTCTTCATTTTTTGATAGAGTTTAAACTTCTGAAGCCAGCGGCGGAAGATCCAGACAAGAAAGACAAACAGTGCAGCGATGCTTCCTGCGGAGATCCAGATGATACGGGAATAATGCATCACGCCGAACTTTTCAACCAGTTTTGGGTAGATCGTGTCATCCAGAAACTCCCGGATGGTCCCCATCTGTGTTACAATCATCAGCGCGAACAGAAGGAAAAAAATCAGCATGTCAATGGCACGTTCTGTGATGACGGTTCCGAGAGATCGGTTGAAAGGGATCTTCTCGTATTTAGCCAGAATGCCGCAACGTGTCACCTCTCCAAGCCTGGGAAAGGCAAGATTTGCCAGGTAGCCAATCATGACTGCATAAAAGGAGTTCTTAAAATGAAGTTTGTAGCCCATTGGCTCCATGAACATCATCCAGCGAAGGGCACGTAAGATATGGCTACATATGCCCAGGGAAATCCCGAGTATTACCCAGTTATAGTTAGCAGTTCGAAATGCTTTCACGATCTCCTGTCGTTCCACATCCGTCAGATCTTTCAGGGATAGCCAGATGATCAGAATGCCCAAACCAAGAAAAAAAATAAACTTCAGGATTGTAAGGAACCCGGCTTTAAAGGGTTTAACATCAGTTTGGGTTGAAGGCATCAGGGAAAAGGTTAGCTAATGGGAAGGCCGTTATGATGATCGGGAAAAATTACCGCAGGATGAAATGATTTGGCCTCCTCAAGGTCCATCAAAGCATAGGATGCGATAATGACAAGGTCATTTTTAATGAATTTACGGGCGGCAGCACCATTCAAACAAATGACTCCACTGCTTCTCTCTCCTTTGATCACGTATGTTTCAATCCGCTCTCCGTTATTGATATTCAGGACGTGTACCTTCTCATATTCGACTAGATTGGAGGCTTCCATCAATGCTTCATCAATCGTAATGCTTCCTACGTAATTGATATCTGCTTCTGTAACGGTAGCCCTGTGAATCTTCGATTTCAGTACCTCTATTTTCATGCAGCAAAATTACGAAAAAAGTTCCATATTATCGATCATCCGAATGTCTCCAAGATAAACAGCCGTGCAAGCGATGATGTTTTCCGGTGCCTCCCACGAGGCGACAGGAAGAAGGGTTTGCTTGTCTGCAATCTCAAAATAATCGACACGGAACTCAGGATTTGCAGCAAGTCTCTTTTGCGATATGATCTGTAACTTCTTGACAGGGATCGAGCCGGCATTGGCTTTGGTGAACATCAGCACATCATAGATCAGAGAAGCCATCTCTCGCTCACCGATTGTCAGCCGAAGATTTCGGCTGCTCATAGCTAAGCCGTCGGGCTCCCTGATCGTTTCGCATGGAACAATCTCTACTGGAAGTTTAAGTTTGTCAACCATATGCTGGATGATGGTAAGTTGCTGAAAATCTTTATTTCCGAAATAGGCACGGGTAGGGTTTATAATATCAAATAACTTCTTCACCACGATGGCAACCCCTTTGAAATGATTGGGTCTGTATTTCCCCTCCATCACTTTATCGAGCCTTCCAAAATCAAGATCCAATTGCGGTTCTTCTCCGGGAGGATACATCTCATCCACTTCAGGCGCAAACAGGATATCCACTCCTTCCTCAATGAGCAACTTTGAGTCTTGCTCTATCATTCTCGGGTATCCGGTCAGATCCCCCTCGCTGTTGAACTGAATTGGATTTACGAAAATGCTGCAAACGGTGATTTCATTCTCCTTTTTCGATCTTCTGATCAGTGAAAGATGGCCGTCATGTAAAGCCCCCATGGTAGGAACGAAACCGATAGACTGGTTAGCATCCTTTGAGACCTTAAGCTCTTTTTGGAGGTCGGAAATAAGGATGTATGTGTTCATAGCTCCACAATCTTGTTCTTAATTGCAAACTTCACCATTTCAACTGTCGATTTCAATCCCAGCTTCTTGACAATATGATTTTTATGTGATTCAACTGTCCGGATGCTGATCTCCAATCTGGTACTGATCTCTTTATTGTTGTACCCTTCAGCAAATAGTTTCAGAATCTCCTGCTCGCGGGATGTCAGTGGCAGAGGGCTATCTTCTGCATTTGCTTCAGGTTGTGTGGCTTGTCGTAAAAACCGTTTTAAGATGACTTTTGAAATCGAATCACTGAAAAATTCATGACCATCCTGGATGGCATAGATAGCATCCAGCAGCTCTTTCCGGGAAGTGTTTTTCGGCAAATACCCCCTGGCTCCGGCTTTCATTGCATTGAATACAAAATCTTCATTTGTGTACATACTTAGAATAAGCACCCTGATATCGGGATGACTCTGGCTTAGCATCCTGGTAAGATCGATTCCTGAGATATCTGGCAGAGAAATGTCCATCAGGATAATGTCTGGCTGTTGACTCTTGATAGCTTCCAGCAGTTCGCTTCCGTTGTTTGCTTCACCAATGATCGAGATATCTGTGATGCCGGCAAGAAGCGCTTTGATACCATCCCGCACCAATTGATGATCGTCTACCAGAAAGATCTCGACAGTTTCCATGACTTACTGAAATAGGGGAATATTTATGGTGATTTGTGTGCCTTTATTTACATGGGAGTCAATTTCAATGGAACCGTTAAGGAGGTTGACCCGCTCCCGCATGTTGTTCATGCCGTGACCGGTACCCGATTTGATCTCCTGCAGGTTGAACCCCTTGCCATCGTCGCGAATCTTAAAAAGGACATCCTCTCGCTGCCTGATCAGAACCAGCTCCACCCGATTCGCTCTGGCATGCTTTACAATGTTATTCAACGCCTCCTGGGCTATCCTGAAAATATAAGTCTTGATGGTTTTGTTCAGGGATTCAAAGTCCCCTTTGAAGTCAAGAGAGATCTTCAAACCTGTATGTTCACTGGTCTCCACGCAAAGGTTTCGTATAGCAAACACGATCCCGAAAGCCTCCAGTACGGATGGCATCAGGTTATTGCTGATCCGCCTGATCTCATCTACAATTTTGTCGAAGTCGGTCCTGATCTTTGGGATCTGCTCCCGCACATCTTTCTCATCCCTATAGAGCAGGCTCTCAAGCTGCATCTTAACCGATACCAGGTATTGCCCGATTCCGTCGTGTAACTCCCTCGATAACCGTTGTCGCTCTTTCTCCTCCCCTTCGATGAACGATTTCAGGCTGTAGAACGGGTCGTGATCGACGACTGGTGGTTGCACACTATTTTTATTAATTTTGGTCAATCCGGAGAGGATTATAAGTCGAAGCAAACTTACTAAAATTCCGGCTCTGAACAGAAAAAACGAAGCGATGAGATCCCTCTTTTCCATTTTTTTGACCCTATTATGGTTGCTTGGAACGCACATTCAAGCTCAAGTAGAGACTGTCTCCTATGTCAAAGACCCCAATGCAAACCCGCCTGATTCGCCGGTATCCCTGAGCCACGTCGAAGCTTCCCTGAAATTCGAGCCGGCTGCCTGGCGTGTGATAGGCGAAGCGGCTATCCGGTTTGTACCGTTGGGTTACACTACAGACTCGATGGTCTTTCTCACGCCCGGTTTTGATGTTGAACAAGTACTGATCAATGGGAAGGCCGTTCGCTTCACGAGTGATGAGAAGAATACCATTATATTCCCGGATGCCGGCATGAGGAAAGGAGAGGAGTACACCCTTTCCATGGTTTACGAGTCAAACCCCATAGCTACCGGGATCTATTTCGTTGGATGGAAACCCGGGGAAGAGGGTAAGCGAAAGGCGATATGGGCCCACCGGCCCTTCGGGTGGCTGCCCTATATGGATGGCCGGGTAACCATGGACATCCGGATCACATTCGACAGCGACTATACAGTTTTTACCAATGGAACCAGGATCTCTGTCAAGAACAATAAAGATGGCACCTCCTCCTGGCATTACCGCCTGGCCCAAAACCACCCCTATTTTTCTACTGCGCTAGGGATCAGCGATTACGACTTCAAATCCGAAAATACGAGCCGGGGTGTTCCCCTGGAATTGCTCTATTACCGGGGCATGCAAGAGAAGATAGAGCCTACTTATCAATTTACTAAACTGATGTTCGATTTTTTCGAGGATGAGATGGGGATTCCCTATCCCTATGATGTTTACCGGGAGATCCCTGTGATCGATTATATGTATGGCGGGATGGAGTGTACCACCTCCACCATCTTTGGAGACTACATGCTGATCGATCCCAGGGCCTATTGGCAGCGCAACTACATCAATGTGAATGCCCATGAGTTGGCACATCAGTGGTTTGGTGATTATATCGGCCACCTGGCACATCAGGATGTATGGCTTACCGAAAGCTTCGGAACCTATTACGCCAAGATTTTCGAGCGCTCTGTATTCGGCGAGGAGTACTATGAGAATATGGTGATGCAGGAGCAGGCGGCGGCATTGGAGGCTTCAAAAGACAACGATTATCCGGTCTGGAGCAGTCGGGGAGGTAGGGCTCGCATCTACGACAAAGGATCGGTCGTGCTGGGGATGCTGCGCGATGTGATGGGCGATCGTGAATTCCGCGATGCGGTAAGAAGCTACCTGGTGAAGTTCGGTTATGGTTCGACCGAAACCCAGGACTTTATCCGGACAGCCTACGATGTTACCGGGCGTTCCTACGATTGGTTCTTCGATCAATGGGTCCTGCGCCCGGGCGAACCCCACTACGTCGTCAACTACAGTGTGATGGATGATACCATTGGGGCACGAAGCACTTTTGTTAACGTAGAACAGATACATTCAGTGAATGACCTGACCGGACTCTTCCGAATGCCTGTCTGGTTGCAGGTGTGGTACACCGATGGATCTGCTGACTCTGTCAGGGTGTGGGTCGAAAAAAAGGTCGAAGAAATCAGGATTCCAAACGCAGGGAAAAAGAGAATCGACTACCTGCTTTTTGATCCGGGGAAGCATCTCCTGAAAAAGTTGACATTCAATAAATCCATTGAAGAACTCTCCGCCCAAGCACTCAAGGCTCACCACCTGTCAGACCGGTACGATGCACTCCTCGCATTAATGCCTGTTTCACTGGACAAAAAGAGGGATCTCCTGATACGATGTTATGATAACGAGACATTTCACCTCACTCGATCGGAGATTCTCCGGCAGCTTGCTGCCGATACACTCTCCGGAACAAAGGAACTTTTCAGACAGGCGATGTATGATTCTGATGCCGAAGTACGGGAAACGGTTTTGCTTGTTCTCGATCCGATTCCCTATTCGTTGAAAAAGGATGCTGAAACATTGCTTCACGACAACTCCTACCTAAATGTCGAACTGGCCCTGGATAAACTTTGCAGGGAGTTTCCGGCCGACGTGCCTGGTTACCTTGAGATCACTGCAAATGAAACAGGTTGGAGAGGCAAGAACATTCGAATGAAATGGCTACAGATCTCCATTGAAAACTGGAAATTGGACCGGCTTCAGGAGTTGATCTCCTACACGGCTCAGAACCAGGAGTTTGAAACTCGTATGAATGCGTTTAATACGCTCAAACAACTTGGGTATATCGACGAAATTATCGCAAATAATGCGAAAGAGGCCGCTAAACACTGGAACAACAAACTGTCCGGTGTGGCCCGCAGCTACCTGAGTTACTTTGCACAGATTGATGAATATAAGGAGCTGGTTAATGAGTAGGCAACGGATCATTACCCGTACGGTCCTGCTGATTTCTTTTGTCAGCTTTTTCAACGATATCGCAAGCGAGATGCTCTATCCCGTGATGCCTGTTTACCTCCGTTCGATCGGCTTTTCCATCCTGTTGATCGGGATCCTCGAAGGGATAGCGGAAGCCACAGCCGGATTAAGCAAAGGATATTTCGGGAATCTCTCTGACCTGAAACGGAAACGACTGCCATTTATTCAGGCTGGTTACATTCTCAGTGCAATCTCTAAGCCGCTGATAGCGCTCTTTATCTATCCATTGTGGATCTTTTTCGCACGAACACTTGACCGACTTGGGAAAGGAGTTCGCACTGGATCAAGGGATGCTATCCTAAGTGATGAAACCACAAAAGAACACAAAGGGAAGGTGTTTGGGTTTCACAGGGGGATGGATACCCTTGGTGCAGCCATTGGGCCGGCCCTGGCCCTGGTTTACCTCTACTTCTACCCGGAGCAATACCGGTGGCTGTTTTTCCTGGCATTTATTCCCGGAATGGCAGCTATCCTAATGACCTTTTTTATCAGAGAGAAGAAAAGGAGTGGGGAAAACATGCCTGTTAAGAAAATCCACTTTCTCTCTTATTTTTCCTACTGGAAACAAGCCAGTTCAGGATACCGAAAGGTCGTTGCCGGATTACTTCTTTTTACCTTATTCAACAGTTCGGATGTATTCCTGCTCCTGGCTGTGAAAGAGCAGGGCTTATCGGATGTTCAGATGATTGGGGTGTACATTTTCTATAACCTTATCTTTGCTGCATTCTCATACCCAATTGGATGGTTAGCGGATAAGATAGGCCTCAAGACGATGCTCATCATCGGGCTGTTGATCTTCGTCGTCGTTTACTTCGGATTTGGATGGGCCAGTTCATTACTCGTTTTCGGGATTCTCTTTTTCGGATATGGATTGTTTGCAGCATGCACTGACGGGATCTCCAAAGCATTGCTCACCAACCTGACCGACAGAAAAGACACTGCCACCGCAATTGGTCTTTACACCAGCCTTGCGAGCCTACTTACCCTCCTGGCAAGCAGTTTGGCCGGACTCGTATGGTTCACCCTGGGGGCCCGATGGATGTTTATGATCTCCGGTGCAGGAGTGGGAATAACGGTAATCTACTTCCTTATCATCATTCGCAGAAGTCGGTCTCTGCAACCGAGGTCGCAGGCATGAAAAATAATCAGGAAGAGATTAGTGGAGTGGGATAGTGTATATGGTATGCTCATTCCTGTATCCTGGCAGATTCACATACCAGTTGGGATAAGAATTTCCGCTGGCCTGGCACCACTCGGCAAAGTGATTATACCCGTAAAGGATGGCAATAGTTTCATATGTATAATCATATTTTTCAGTGATATTTGTAGCCCAGAGGAGGTTATTGATTGTCTTATAATACCTTCCTGTTGAAGGGTCGGAGCTATCGTCGCCAGTGCCAAAATATTGAGGGTTTGCCAGTGAGGTAGGGATGTAGTTGGGCATATGAATCTCCACACTCCTGTCCAGGTTTTTGATAAGGAATGGATTGTAAGGAGGAGCCCCTAGCAGATACTGATCCTGAGGTATAGCAAAATGAATGTTGATAAATACGGAATCAGAGTAGCCTGCAGGGTAGTCGGGTAGTGTGTTGAACATGGAACTGGGGCCAGCACGGTGAATGATGTTATCGGCATTATCCCAAACAATGATAACAGCTTGCTCCTGTGAACTTTCTGTCCCGTTCTCATTTAACTTTATATACCCGAATTTGGAAATGGATCCACTTACAGAACCAATCATTTCAGGGAGGATTCCGTCAAGCTGGAACCCGAAACCGTTTTTCAATGCAGCTCCTGCAGCCCTGAGGTAAAATGTCGGTTGGATATCCACCACCTGGTTTCTTGAATTGGTTGTAACGCGAAACCGATAATCAATCACAGCATCATTCATGTCATAATCGCCTTTATATGGCCAGAGGTCTTCAAAGATCAATGTGCCAAAGGCGGAAGCACTCGGATACCAGTTGAGAAAGGATTTTGAACCATCGGCAGGGAAATCATCGAGCAGGTTCGCTACACCATCACCGTCAGCGTCGTTAACGTTCAGTTGTCCGCAGCCTTCGGGGTTGCAGCCCCCTACAGGAATATAAGCAGTACCATCGGATATAGGCAACAATGTTGCGCCTTCCAGGAAATTTTCCGGGAAACTGCCGGCAAGAAGAGTCCCATTAGGTGTTAGCATCTCAATAGTTCCGGTTACAAACTTCTGCGATCCCATTATACTACCGGAACCAGTACATTTAATTACACTCATGGAACCCTCTCCTGTCACCGTATTATACATGATGAACGCTGGAACAGACATCATCGACTGATTCTGAAGAACAATTTTAGCCCCTGTATTTATCGTCATCTCCATGTCAGAATGGATGTAACCGTTATTGGATTTGTATACCATCGTATTGAATGTAATTTTCTGATGGCTTTGGATCTTGCAATCGTTTTGAACGGTTTTTCCATGGAAGTTGATATCCCCGTATACGTCAATAGACCCGCTATTATAAATAAAACCAGCCACATCCAAGTTGCTGCTGACAGAGATGTTTCCCAGATTTTCCAGTTCACTTGCTGTGCCACCAATCGTATACTGACCGTTGATCACCAGGGTCCCAAAGTTCCGGACCAGGCTGGGATGCGAGAAGTTGTTGTTGATTGTGATCGACCCGTAATTCTGAAGGTAAGCATCGTAAATCATTGAAATAGAGCCAATCGTAACATTTGCATCCCCGAAAACACGTAAGGAGCAATTCCGGGTCATGTTAATTGAGCTGATGGAAACAGAACCCGTAGATGTCACAATGAGTTGGCATTGTTTATCTATTTGTCCCATACTGATTGTCCCCGAAAATGTACCACATACTTTAAGCGTTCCATCTTTAATGGAAATATGTCCTGAATAACTATCCGTAATGCAATAAACCAGTCCGTTGTCAATCACAGCAGTGCCGGTACCTGTCAACCAGGCATCACATCCCGACTCGCAGTTAGGTTCATCAACATGGATGGAGCTTATTTTCTCATCTCGTTGTTCATTAAAGGTGAAGTTGATGGTATTCTCGACTGGCACTTCAACGGTTTCAGTATATCCGGAGATTGTTGTTAACTGCAGGAAGAGGGAGGAAACGGCGCCAGATACCCGTAACTTCGCCTGGAACATGTAATTCAACCCAGCGGAACCACTTTTCATTAACTTGCCGCCATTGACCGGATCTCCCAGGTAAACGGATATCTTTGAAAGAGATCCTGAAGGAAGAGATGGCAAATTCGTTACTATTTTCAGATCAATCTCCTTGGTTGTCTGCCAGTCAAAACTGGAATGAACGTTAAGATCATCCATACTGCCAATACCCGGTTCACGGGTTTCGATGGTTTTATTGCAGCCTGATATCAATAAAATAGCTGATAAAGAGATAAATATGACAAACAGACAGAAAAATTTCTGTGATAGTTCCTTCACGGCAAGTCCAATTAAGAGGATAAAGATACAGGAAGATGTGATTGAAATCAACTTCCTGGCCAGAAGATATTCACATGTTGATAGTGAATATGATTTTAATTATATTCGCTGTAGCTAAATTTAAGCATCATGAAAAAGATCATTACCTCGCTGGGATTCATTATTGCCTCTCACATTTTGTCAGTTGGTCAGACATACGTCCCGATTACCGACAACATGCAGATTCAAAGCTTTTCAAACATCAAGTTTGCCGGTGGGGAATATACCTTCACAGACGCCCTTGCCGACGGTGTGATACAGATTAACGGTATTAACAACGTGACCCTTGATGGTGACAGCTGCTTCGTTAACGGGGTGAACGACCAGGGATACATGATCAAAATTGCTAATTCAGACCACATCACCATCAAACATTTTGATTCAGTCTACAACTATAAATATGCCATTCACATCATGAACTCCCACCACATCACCATCAATGGGAATGTATTTTCTGGGAATAAAGTGGACTCCATAGGATGGATAAGCATCTGGACCGATTACACACAGGCACTCGGCGGGGGCGTACTGATGTATCAGACCCGGGCTGCGGAGGTTTATGATAACACGATGACGCTGCAAAATGATGGCGTGGCTCTCTACCATTGCGACAGCATCAGGCTGCATGATAACGACTTCTCCTGGAACACCTCCTTCGGAATCCGAATGTACTGGACCGATACCTGCCGGATCTATCAGAATAACTGCTCCCATGTCAACCGCCCCTTTACCGACCCCAGCGACTGTGCAGCCCTGCTGATGCTGGTCTCGAATAAGAATGAAGTGGAATACAATGATCTCTCTTATTCCGGAGATGGTGTATTCCTTGGCCAGTATCAGCATTCAAATATTCCCAATAATAACTATTTCGGTTACAATGAATGTTCTTTCTCACCGCATAACGCGATAGAAGCCACCTTCGCTGATGGGAATATCTATAAACACAATAACTGTAACTACAGCCATTATGGTTTCTGGCTGGGTTATTCGTTCAACAGCATTCTAGACAGCAATGAGGTCATCGGGAATTACCAGACGGGGATCGCTATCGATCGCGGCTTTGAGAATACCATCACAGGCAACATCATCCGCGACAACCCAATTGGGGTTGAGCTTTGGGAGGGGTCTCCCATCACGGGGTATACAAATCAGTTTTCCCACGACTATGCCATCCACAATAACCTGTTTGACGGAAATACGGTAGCTGTTTCGGCAATCAAGACCGAACACCTGGTTGCCTTGGGGAATGATTTCGATTTCAATCGCGATGCCAGTGTTTTCCTGGATGGACAATCTGACATGGATACGATTACGGGGAATACCTTCCGGTTCCCAACCGTGTTCCATATCTCTAACAGTTCAATCTACGACATCCATGCGATAAATAATACGTGGCTTCCGGGAGATACAGCCCTGATTTCAGAAAAGATCTGGGACAGGCATGATAACTCAGCTAAAGGAGAGGTGGTCTGGTGGCCTATACTACCTTCGCCGGATGTCTCCATCCAGGATGATCCACCCTGCGATCTGGCCGAACCGCTCTCTATCTGGTATGGCTATCCGGAAGTGGGCTATCCAGCTCCGGTGAAATTTGCCGACAGCCTCTATTTTGATGCAGAGGACAAAATGGTGGGGGAGGCATCCGTGAAGTTCGTCACCTCCAGGGGATGGTATACAGCCCTGAACTACCGCCCCTCCGGCGATTCACTCTCCGATTGGGCCCTGAGCGAAGAAGATACACTTCGTTTCTGGGTCAAAACCAAAAAGTTTATCCCTTTTGGATTCCAGTATTTTCAGATCCGGATCGGAGACCTGGCGGGGAACTACTTTCGTTATTCAGTCTCTCCGAACTTGCTGAATGCAGCACATGATACTTGGAAAAGGTACAAATTTCCACTCTCCGGAGATGCGACGTTTCAACGTACCATGGTAGGACAGATGAGTTGGGACATGGTCAATTACGTGGAGTTCTGGGCTGACACCTGGGATTACGGGTTCACCCTGTGGCTCGACGGTGTTCAGTTCGCGGATTGCGATCCGGTCACTGCAATCACCCTGAATAATCGGCCTTCGACCAGTTTGCATCAGAATTATCCCAATCCGTTCACTGATTATACTACCATTCACTTTACGCTGGCCCGACTTGAGCATGTCAGGCTTGCAGTGACAGATTTGTTCGGTAATCTTGTGGAGACGTTGGTTGATCAATCCATGGAGCCCGGGGAGTACAAGGTACGGTTTCAGGCAAACCATCTCACTGAGGGAGTTTACCTCTATCATCTTCGAACCGCCAAACAGGCTATGACAAAAAAACTCGTGATCCTTCATTAACAGACCTGACCTGCATCATTCTTCATTCCTGATTCCTCATTTCTCATTTCTCCAGGATTCTCTCTATCTTTGCAACTACCTTTTAAGATATGTAAAGATGTTCTGGTGAAAGAGAAGAAGAAAGTTTTGGTTGGTTTAAGTGGCGGGGTGGACTCGTCTGTGGCTGCCTACCTGCTTAAGAGAGATGGATACGATGTGATCGGAGTCACGATGGCAATCTGGGATGGAAAATACTCGGCATCAGGGAAACATGCCTGTTTTGGGCCAGATGAAGATGAAGAGATCCGGGAAGCAAGAGAGATCGCAGAGATGCTGGATATTCCATACCATGTATTCGATTGTGCCGCCGATTATAAGGAGTCGGTGCTAAATTATTTCAAGAGTGAATACCTCTCCGGCCGGACACCCAATCCATGCATAAAATGCAACCAACTGATCAAGTTCGGTATGCTGCCACTTATGGCAGAGAAGGGTGGCCTGGACTACGACTACTTCGCAACCGGCCACTATGCCAGGGTGAGTTACGATAGTATCCGCAACAGATACCTTCTTAAAAAGGGAATAGAGCCTAAAAAGGATCAGACCTATTTCATTCACCGGCTGTCCCAGGATCAGCTGAGCAAGATTTTATTGCCACTGGGAGGACTTTCCAAGCCGGAAGTCAGGGAGATCGCCCGCAAAGCTGGTATCCCTTCTGTGGAGAAGGCGGAGAGCCAGGATTTCTATGGAGGAGACTACAAAGAGTTGCTTGAGATGCCGGCAACACAGGGGGAGATTGTACTAGCTGATGGAAAAGTACTGGGCCGTCATACTGGTTTCTGGAATTTCACAATCGGCCAGCGAAAAGGGTTGGGCGTAGCCTATTCAGAGCCTCTTTATGTGGTGAAACTAGACCCGGATGCCAACCGTGTAATTGTTGGAACAAGGGAAGAGACATACGACTCGACCTTTTTCGTCAAGGATCTGAACTGGATCTCCATTGAAACATTGACAGCTCCTATGGAGGTTGCCTGCAAGATCAGATCGGCCCAGAAGGAGCACGAAGCTACCATTGAACCTGTTACAGAAGGTGGAGTAAAAGTCACCTTCTATCATCCCAATGATGCGATCGCTCCAGGCCAGAGCGCGGTGTTTTATGAAGAAGAAACAGTTGTTGGAGGAGGAACCATTGTTTGATTTACGAATGATAAAATCTCTTGCCTTATGCCTCATGGCTTATAACTTAACCCTTAATGTATGAAAGCTCTTACAATTTTTTTCCTGAGTTTATTTTTTGTCTTATCCACAGTCGCCCAAAAACCTGTTAAGATTGCTCCGGCTGATCTCAAAAAACATGTTGAATTTCTTGCCTCCGATTCACTGAAAGGGCGCAAACCAGGCACTCCGGAAGCCGTGGTGGCAGCTCGTTACATTCTTGAAAATTTTAACATGGCCGGGTTGGAACTTATATCAGATAATGGATTTCAATACTTTGATGTAGTTACAGGTGTTGATCTGGGGGAGAACAATCTCTTCTTATTTGATGGGACTACTTTTGAGCTGATGACTGATTTCGTTCCCTTGGCTTTCTCTTCGTCCGGAGGCGTAGACGCTCCCATTGTTTTCGCCGGGTTTGGCTTCGACATGGATCAAGATAGCGTCCAATGGAATGATTATGAAGGCATTGATGTCCAAGGTAAATGGGTGATGTTTTTCCGTGCCGATCCGGAACCCGACAATTCTGAAAGTGCTTTTATCCCTTTCAGCGATATTCGAAGTAAGATATTGACAGCCAAAGACAAAGGCGCGGCAGGCGTACTCCTGGTAACGCCTCGAAGTATGGAAAAGGATGATAAGCTGATGCCTCTGGTAGTAGAAAACAACGAAGTCACGGCAGGTATTCCAGCCTTCCATATCACCCGTACTGTCGCCAACCAGCTCTTATTATCCAGCGGATTTACAACGGATAGCCTTGATGCGTTGATCATTGAACAGAAAAAACCATTTTCATTTGAAATAGGAGGAACCCTTTCGGCTCAAGCGGAGGTTAACCAGGAGAAACAGCAAACCATGAATGTTGTCGCTTTGCTGAAAGGCAACGACCCGGTTCTGTGTGATCAGTATTTGGTAGTGGGGGCCCATTATGACCACCTGGGAATGGGAGGCCCAAACTCGGGTTCCCGGATGCCGGATACCAATGCAGTGCACAACGGAGCCGACGACAACGCATCGGGGACAGCTATGGTAATTGAACTCGCAAAAAAACTTGCAGCTCAGGGTGCACCTGCACGCAGCATCATTTTCGTAGCTTTCAGCGCCGAAGAGATGGGGCTTCTTGGGTCGAAATTTTTCGTCGACAACGCTCCGGTACCTGCTAAATCGATCAAAGCAATGTTCAATTTTGATATGGTTGGGCGCTTCGACAAGGAGAAGAACTCCATTTCGGTTAGCGGAACAGGAACTTCCTCCGAGGCCGACTCTATCATCCTTATATATGAGAAAGATCTTCCATTCACTGTCGTTCACTCCCCCGATGGGTATGGTCCCTCTGATCATGCCGCCTTTTACGCGGCAAACATCCCGGTATTCTATTTCAACACTGGCGTTCATATGGATTATCACACTCCTTTTGATGATACTGAGAAACTCGATTTTGCTACAGAGGCACAGGTAGGCGATTTTGCTGCCAGAATCATTGAAGATATTGCCGGAGCCCAGAACTCCCTGGTATTCCGTGAATCGGGGAGCAAAGTCGCTTCCGGCCGTACTGGCAGAAAGTTGAAGGTGACACTGGGCATTATGCCCGATTTTGCTGGCGCAGAAAAAAAAGGATTACGTGTTGATGGTGTTACAAGCGGCAAACCCGCTGAACTCGGAGGAATGCTAAAAGGTGATATCATCACCTCAATTAATGGTATGAAGGTGGAGAATATCTATGAATATATGTCACGACTCGCAAAGCTGAAGCACGGACAAACAATCACTGTTGAGGTGATCAGGGGCGAAAAAAATGAAGTACTGCTGATCCAGCTTTAACCGGATTCTTGTATGGAAGAAATTTTATCCACCTCCTTCCTGCTAAAATTCATCAAGTTTGGGATCGTAGGATTCTCAGGTGTCATTGTCGATTTTTCAATCACATTTGTATTCAAGGAGTACCTGAGGGTCCAGAAATACATTGCCAACGCGATAGGATTTACCTTGGCTGCCACAACTAACTATTTTCTAAACCGGGTCTGGACATTTGAGAGTGCCAATCCGAATATATTAATGGAGTTTAGTAGGTTTTTTGTAATAGCTCTGATCGGATTGGGAATTAACAGTGCCATCATCTGGGCCATGTCGGGGAAGCTCAAGGTAAATTTCTATTTGGCCAAACTGGTAGCCACCATTGTAGTAACTGCATGGAACTTCCTGATCAATGCATATTACACCTTTGCCTAAAATTATAGAGAGTGACTCTTCTTACCTGGTCTTGGTCATGCTTGAAGGGATGCAGATGATATAATCTGCTTTTCCAAGATACTCATCGGAGAGGTTATCAAGGTCATCCTGTTCTACACACGTGATGGTCAAAATATTTATGTCAAATGGGAACCTCCTGGCGAAATCCTTGAGATACCATACCGTTCCTTCATAGTCCTCGCTATGATAAGCACCGTTAAAATGGAGTATGGTGCCTCCTTCTTCAATGTTCTTGTAAATAAAGTAACCCATCGTTGCATCTTTGATGGCCTGGGCTTCAGCCAGGTTCATCGTCTGATGCATTGCACCACCCCCGGCAAACATCTCGTTCATAGCTTTGTAGCAATTCATAGTAGAGTCATACTTGATGGGGAGTGGGGCAATCATCCCACGCTGGTATGCATTGATGCTGTCGAGTCCTTCTAATCCCTTCAGGTTAACCAACGCTGCATACCTGCGGGGGATATTGGAGGCGACAAACTTTAAGTTATGGTCACAGGCGAAGTCCACTAATGGGGCATAATCAGTCGAATAGTTTGGCCATAGCTTAGCCTCCTTCTCAAAGTCCTTCTTCCGGATAAACTTACCAGTGTATTCATCCAGCAATAACTGGTTGTCGCGCTCAAACATCTCAGCAGCCAGAACCAGTTTATCCTGTTTGATCTCATAGAGATCTTTTGTAAGTTCAAACTCCATCCAGTGACAGATAGGATTGTCGTGTAACTCTCCAAAAAAAACTACATGCATATCTCCGGCATCTTTTAAAAGCTCTTTATAGGAGGCTTTTTTCCCTTTAGCATTGAAGATTCTGTACGCCGGTTTGTCGGCCATAACTGAAGCGCTGATAAGCAATCCAGTAAGGACCAATAGGATAGATTTGAATTTCATAAGCTATGTTATTCTGTTTCTGGTTCAATTGGTTCATCTGTCGATTTTCCTGGATCTACCCAGGTCCCGTCAAGGATCGTATTGTAAGTCTCAGGCTGATGGAGAATCTCAATGGCACGGGACAGTTCCGGATCGTTGCTGAGCGACGACTCGACCTTTCCCCGCTGGTAATAATACCTTGAAATTATCTCCATGCGAAGGAGTTCCCGAATCTGATCTTCATATTTATTGATATCAGCCTCTTTGTCCCGTATCATATGTTCTTTCAAGTGATTATACTCCTCCTGAATCGCGTCTAAATACTGTTCGCGTTCAGCTTCACTTTTCAACCGTTCAAGAGCCTGTTCGCTTCTTGTAGTATAGGTATAGTTCTTACCAGCAATGAAGGCAAGAAAGTCGTTATAAACACTGTCGCTGATCTTAAACTCCTTAACAGGCGGAATTTCCGGATGAGCCAGGCGATATGTTGTAGCATAATCAAAGATCAGGAAGTTGCCGTAAAGAGTCAGGGCAATCTGGCTGAACTTTCTTGGCTTAACCGAAACATCCGGGGAGATGCCCCCTCCGTCATAGACCTTTCTTCCATTTTTCGTAGTGAATTCCCGGATAAGGGAATCAGGGATCTTCGCCGAATAGCCATTGTTATCCTTGTGGCTATAGTCAATAGCCTGGATGCAGCGACCGCTTGGAATGTAGTACTTTGCCACAGTGATCTTAATCTGGGCATTGTAACTAAGAGGAACGACATTTTGTACCAGCCCTTTCCCGAACGTCCGTTGACCAACGATCACTCCCCGATCGAGATCCTGCATTGCTCCGGCAAAGATTTCACTGGCAGAAGCACTCTGATAATCAGTAAGCACAACCAACGGGATCTTGAGGTCCACAGGTGGGTATAATGTCTTATGAACATGGTTTCTCTCCTTTACTTTCCCTTTGGTGGTAACCACCTCCTGTCCGCGCTCCACGAAGATATTCGATAAGTCCACAGACTCGTTGAGCAACCCTCCTCCATTGTTGCGGAGGTCGATAATCACACCACTAACCGGTTGTTTCTCTTTCAACTTCAGGAACGCCTGCTTAACCTCTTTACCTGCATCCTGTGTGAACCCGGAAAGTTTAATATAGGCGATATCACCGCCAACGATGCCAAAATATGGGATGTTGTCGATCTTTATGTTTTCACGAGTAATGGTTTTCTCTATCATCTGATCCTTACCATCTCTCTTAACCTTAATCTGAACCTCCGTCCCAGCCTGTCCTTTCAGGATAGCACTAACCTCATCATAACTCTTGCCAACAGCCGATTGCCCGTTTACTTCAATGATCTTGTCACCGGCCATCAATCCCTCTTTTTGAGCAGGCGACCCTTCATAAGGCTCTGAAATGATTACATAGTCATCCTGTTGGTGGATCAGGGCTCCGATGCCTCCATACTGGCCTGTAGTGATAAACTTATAGTCTTCGATCTCTGTCTCCGGGATGAAATTTGTATATGGATCCAGCGAATATAGCATTGCATCAATCCCTTCCTTGGTGAGCTCCCCAGGGTTGATGTCATCGACATACTCGGCGTTTAGTTCTTTGACCACATCAGAATAGATGTCAAGATTTTTCAGAATCTCAAATGTTTGATCCTGTGGCGACTGACTAAAAACTGTCTGAACTGATAGGATAATTGACAGTAAAAGAACAATATACGGGAAGCGTTTCATAAAATACAGTTTCTTAGTTTGCAGTTGGCAGTTTACATCTTTTACTGACTAATTCGAAATTCTTAATTCCTCATTCTTCATTCCTTATTCCTTGTCCCTCATCCTTGATTCCCGGTACAGGATCATACCCGCTTCCTCCCCACGGGTGACATCGGGCAATCCGCTTCAATGCCAGCAAGCCTCCCCTGAATGGTCCATGCAAACGAATAGCTTCGGCCCCATAAGCAGAACAGGATGGAGAGTATCTGCATGCCGGCATTAGGTAAGGTGAGATTGCCCCTTGATAAATGCGGATCAGAATAATGAAAAAACTACCCAGAAGCTTTTTCATTCTCGTTCTTTAAACGTTGTAAAAGTAAGATTATTTTCTCATCAACTCTGGAATAGGGGAGGATCTTCCGGCCTGTATACATTATAACAATAACCATTTGTTTGCCAGTCGTTGTCAACGATTCATAGAGCAGGGACTTATTTCTCCGGTAACTTTCTCGTATTCGGCGCCGGATCAGATTTCTGTCTGAGGCTTCATGAAAGGAGGCTTTTGGGACAACGATCATAATCTGTAAAGGGAATGAAGTTGGAAGAGATGAATAGAGCCAACGGGCTTTCAACGGTGGTGCTGATATGGATAAACCGGAAGTGAAAAGCTGTTGGATTATCTTCTGACGGCAAAGCCGCTCTTCTTTGGAAAAGGTCTCGTTCATGTAACCGGGCAATTCAGGTTAGAGGCAGTTACCCTTTCTTTCTCTCGCCTGTAATGTGTTGTTCAATGGCCATGGTCATCGAGGGAGCAGTACAGGTAGGTGCAAGGATTGTCAGTTTCAGTCCGGCCTCTTCGGCTGCTTTGGTAGTTGAAGGCCCGAACACGCCTATGGCACAATTGTTCTGCTTGAATTTAGGGAAGTTCTTGAAAAGGGACCTGATCCCGGCAGGGCTGAAAAATACCAGCAGGTCATATCTGCTGATATCCAGGTCGGAAAGGTCACTGGCCAGAGTTTTATAGATGATAGCCTTCTTATAGGTTACTTTCAAGGAATCCAGAATATCGGGAATCTCCCTCTTGTGTATATCGGAGCAAGGGAGTAGAAATTTTTCCGTTTTATGCTTTTTGATCAGTTCGCTAAGGATGTCAAAACTCTCTTTACTGTGAAAAATCTTCCTCTTTCTGAATTGAATGTATTTCTGAAGGTAATAGGCAGTTGATTCTGAGATGCAAAAATATTTCATCGAGTCAGGAATCTCTGAACGCATATCTTTGGCAATCCTAAAGTAGTGGTCCACGGCATTCCGTGAAGTAAAGATCACAGCAGTATAGTCGAGAAGATTTATCCTTTCTTTCCGGAAATCTTTCGCGGTAATGCCCTCAATCTTAATGAACTTCCTGAACTCAATAGTCAGATTGAGTTTTTTTGCAAGCTCTCCGTAAGGAGATTTTTCTAGATCGGAAGGCTGTGGTTGGCTAATCAGAATGTTCTTGATCTTCAAGGCTAAACTAGTTTTTAAGGTTCAGTTATCCGTTCTTTTCACCAGGGAATCAAAGGTAATCCACGATCAATTTTGCAACAACTAGTAACGGTAGAATTTCGAGGGTGCAAAGATAGACAAATAAAAAGAAATAGGAAAATCGGGTGAGTGATATTCCAATTAAAAAACCTTTGATAAGTCTGAAGAGTGAGAAACTCCCGATCAATCCGAGTGCGATGTAAAGCAACCAGACGGATTTCAGATAGACAGCAAAAACCAGAACCGGGATCAGCATGAACCCAATAATAGAGAGTGTAACAAGGATGTTCAGTTTGTATGCATTGTTAGTATAATCTGTCTTAAAAATAAGGTTTAAAAGATTCATTATGAAAATCTTAAATGCCCAGAATCCGGCAATAGCAAGAGCAAGAAGTACATACAGCTGAAACTGAGGAATGGAAGAGGATGTTTGATGAAAAATGAGTTGAAGGGACTGATAGATGACCATCGCGAAGGTAAGCACATATATCAGGGAGAGAGCGATGGAAATTCGCTCATTAAACAGGTCCCCTTCCCGCTCAAGCTGGTGAAGACACCGATTGGTGAATGAAGCCCTAAGGATCATTCGCAACCGTTGTCCATAGAAGAACTGGATCCATGAAACCAGGAGAAATATTCCCAGAAATACCCAAAAAACCCAATCGGGTTGAAAGGGAACCAGCAGCGAAGGGTTTATGTCAATGACCTTGACCATCATCAATGTTCATAAAGTAGTTCCATAGTGGATCATCCGGCGGGTCAGCTTGAATCTTTATTGCCTCCTGACGAACCGGGTGAATGAATTCAACGGACCTGGCATGCAGATGAATGGATCCATCAGGATTAGACCGTTGAGCGCCATATTTCAAATCTCCTTTAATCGGGCAACCTATCTGGGCCAGCTGAGCTCTGATCTGGTGGTGTCGTCCTGTCATCAGGTTGATCTCCAGCAGGTAATACCGGTCACTTGCACTTTTTAGTTCATACTCTAGCTCAGCTCTTTTAGAATCGCTAACAGCGTTTAAATGACCATAGCTTTTATTTTGTTTCTCATTTCTTACAAGGTAATGGACCAGATGATCATGCTCAAGAGGTGGAGGCTGGTAAGTTACAGCCCAATATGTTTTCCTGATGGCCCCTGTTTTCAGCATCTGGTTTAGCCGTGTAAGCGCTTTCGAAGTACGCGCGAAGATGATGGCTCCGCTAACAGGTCGGTCGAGCCGGTGAGGTACCCCCAGATAGACCTCTCCAGGTTTGTTGTATTTCGTCTTAATGTAAAGTTTCAGCTGTTCACTTAGGGGAGTATCTCCTGTTTTGTCTCCCTGAACAATGTCTCCGGGCTGCTTGTTGTAAATCAGGAGATGGTTGTCTTCGAATAGGAGCCTGGAGAGATGTATCATTTGTTATCCGGTGATTAGGTCATTAAGTCATTAGTCCTTAGTCATTGGTCATTGAACACTCCCTCACGAAGTCACCTTGAACCTCTTGACCTCTTACTTTTTACGTCTCACTTTCTTCTTCCCCCGACTTTCAACCCTTGACCCTTGAATCTTCCCTAATACTGCTCACGTTCGTTCGGAAAATCAACGTTTTTTACATCCTGGATATAGGCGTTGACAGCTCCTTTGACCTCTTCCGAAAGGTTGTGGTACCTTCGCAGGAACCTGGGGGAGAACTCCTGGGTAATCCCAAGCATGTCGTGAAGCACCAGGACCTGTCCATCTACTTTCTGCCCGGCTCCAATTCCGATAATCGGGATGTTGACCTCCTTTGCAACCTGTTCGCCTAACTTCGCTGGGATCTTCTCCAGAACAATCGCGAAACACCCTGATTCAGTCAGGATGTGTACATCCGAAAGAAGCTTTTTCGCCTCCTCATTGGTAGTGGCTCGAACCACGTAGGTTCCGAACTTGTGAATGGATTGCGGTGTTAATCCGAGGTGGCCCATAACAGGGATTCCTGCTGTCAGGATCCTGTCGATAGACTCCACAACCTCTTTGCCGCCCTCCAGCTTAACAGCGTCTGCTCCCGCCTCCTTCATGATCCGGATAGCTGAAGCCAATGCCTCCTTGGAGTTCCCCTGGTAAGTTCCGAAGGGAAGATCTACTACCACCAGAGCTCGTTTGACAGCCCTGACAACAGAAGAGGCATGGTAAATCATCTCATTGAGGGTGATTGGCAGCGTGGAGGTGTGACCAGCCATAACATTGGAGGCAGAGTCCCCTACGAGGATCACGTCGATACCTGTGTCCTCAAGGATTCTTGCAAAAGAGAAATCGTAAGCGGTCAACATGGCAATCTTTTCCCCCTTTAGCTTCATCTCCTGAAGTACATGGGTGGTTACTTTCTGAACATTGCGAAATGAAAATGAGCTGGACATATGGATCAGTTTAATTTGCAAATCTACGACTTTATTGAAAAAATTGTATTTTTGCATGCTTAACGAACTCTCTGATCATGCGATTTATCAGAATCTCTATCTTCTTCCTGATTCCCGGCTTCCTCCTCTTCTCCTGTAAGAAAGAACTCAATCTGAATGCCGATTGGGAAGATGTGACAATCGTGTATGGGATTATGAATCAGCTCGATTCAGCCCACTATATCAAAATAACTAAAGCTTTTCTGGGCCCCGGAAATGCGCTGCAATATGCTCAGATTCCCGATTCCAGTAATTATCTGATGAAATTGAATGTGACCCTTGAAGCTTGGAGTGGCAGCAATCTGGTCGCTGTTTACCCCTTTGATACGACAACGATAAACAATAAAGATTCAGGCATTTTTTATTTTCCCAACCAGCTTCTCTATGTCAATGATTCGATCCTGAACCCTGAATACAATTATAAACTGGTGATCAATAATTCGGAAACAGGAAAAATCATCTCTTCCGAAACAAAATTGGTAAATAATTTCCTGGTTGAGAAACCCTTTGCATTTCAATCTATCTCCTATGATGCAGGGAAGAACAGTAAGGTGGAATGGATCTCAGCAGTGGGTGGAAAACGTTATCAGGTGTTGGTCCGGTTTTTTTACAAAGAAACTTCGCTCATAGACACTTCCCAGAGTGTAGTAAAATTTGTTGACTGGAAAATCATACCTGGGCAACTTTCAAAATCGGACGAAGGGGGTGAGATGCTGAAGGTTTCTTATCCCAATGATGGATTTTATTCTATGTTACATACCCAAATCGCGGTTAATCCAAATGTAGAGCGTGCTGTTCCAAATTACTCTATAAAATACTATTTTATGGTAGCTGGTGATGATCTCAATACGTATATTGAAGTAAGCCAGCCATCCAATTCTATCATCCAGGAAAAACCCTCCTTCTCCAACATTGAGAACGGGATCGGTCTTTTCTCCTCAAGATTTGTGCAGGAGATTGATTCAATAAATCTCTCGCAACGCACGATCGATGAGATCCGTTCAAATCCGCTGACCATAGATCTGGGATTCTAAAAGACTGATACGCGATAGACGATACGGGATACGCGATACGGGATACCTCTCTCTCTCTTATTGAGCCATAACCTGTATCCTCGTCCCTCATCCCTCGTCCCTCGTCCCTGAATTCTGTCGTTTTGTCAGATTGCATGCAAGAATTTAATCATGGCACAATCATTGACGTGCTGAAGGAAATTCAGAAACCAAATAGTATTTTATATAAATGTATTCATCATGGGAAAAATAATTGGAATTGACTTAGGAACTACAAACTCATGTGTTGCTGTGATGGAAGGTAACGAGCCTGTTGTAATCCCAAACAGCGAAGGCAGAAGAACAACCCCATCTGTTGTTGCATTTACCGATAATGGAGAGCGAAAGGTGGGTGACCCTGCCAAACGCCAGGCTATTACAAATCCCACAAACACTATATTTTCGATCAAACGGTTTATGGGCGAATCATATGATCAGGTAACCAAAGAGATCAAACGGGTCCCCTATAACGTGGTCCGAGGCGAGAACAACACGCCCCGCGTTAAGATCGGGGATAAGGAATATTCACCACAGGAGTTATCTGCTATGATCCTGCAGAAGATGAAAAAAACAGCAGAGGATTACCTTGGCACGGAGATCAAAGAGGCTGTCATCACAGTGCCCGCATACTTCAGTGATTCTCAGCGTCAGGCTACCAAAGAGGCCGGAGAGATTGCCGGACTGGATGTTAAGCGCATCATCAATGAGCCTACCGCAGCTGCTCTTGCATATGGACTTGAGAAGAAACATAAAGATATTAAGGTTGCTGTTTACGACCTTGGTGGAGGTACATTCGATATCTCCATTTTGGAGTTGGGGGATGGCGTGTTTGAAGTAAAATCGACCAATGGGAATACCCACCTCGGAGGTGATGACTTTGATCATGAGATCATAAACTGGCTTGCCGATGAATTCCAGAAAGATGAAGGCCTCGATCTCCGGAAAGACCCAATGGCATTGCAGCGGCTTAAAGAGGCAGCTGAAAAAGCCAAAATCGAGTTATCCAGTTCAACCGAAACGGAGATCAATCTTCCATATATCATGCCTGTTGATGGCGTGCCAAAGCACCTCGTGAAAAAACTTAGCCGGGCAAAATTGGAGCAGCTGATTGACCCTCTTATGCAGGCAACCGTTGAACCCTGCCGCAAAGCGATGGCTGATGCCGGACTGAAAGCTTCGGATATTGATGAAGTGATCCTCGTTGGTGGTTCAACCCGGATTCCGGCAATCCAGAAGATTGTAAAGGATTTCTTTGGGAAAGAGCCATCAAAAGGCGTTAATCCGGATGAGGTAGTCGCTATCGGAGCAGCTATCCAGGGTGGTGTGCTCACTGGTGAAGTCAAAGATGTTTTGCTCCTTGATGTCACTCCATTGTCACTCGGTATCGAAACCCTTGGAGGAGTTATGACCCGGCTGATTGAATCGAATACCACAATTCCTACGCGGAAATCAGAAGTATTCTCCACGGCAGCCGACAGCCAGACATCTGTAGAAATTCATGTATTGCAGGGCGAACGCCCTATGGCAAACCAGAACAAGAGCATCGGACGGTTCCATCTCGACGGAATTCCTCCTGCCCAGAGAGGCGTCCCACAGATCGAAGTGATATTCGACATTGATGCCAATGGGATACTCAATGTAACGGCCAAAGACAAAGCCACAAACAAATCGCAAAATATCCGTATCGAAGCCTCTTCCGGTTTATCCGACGATGAGATCAAACGGATGAAAGACGAAGCTCAGATCAATGCCGATTCAGACAAGAAATTGAAGGAGGAGATGGATAAGCTGAATACAGCTGATACGTTGATCTTCCAGACTGATAAGCAGCTGAAAGAGTTCGGCGATAAAGTTCCCGCAGATAAAAAGGGAGAAATCGAAAAAGCCCTTGAGGAGCTTAAGGCAGCTCATAAAAACCACGACTTTGCCGGCATCGACACTGCAATGGCTAACTTGAATGCCATGTGGCAGGCAGCCAGCCAGGAGATGTACCAGAATAATTCTCAGGCAGGCACACAACCCGGACAGCAGGAAGGTCCTCAGTCCGATCCGGGTCAATCTAAGGGACCTGACGACGATGAGGTTACCGATGTCGATTTTGAAGAGGTTGACGATAAAAAATAAGTGAATAAATTTCTGTTAAAAAGGGGTTGTCTCAAAACATCGAGACAACCCTTTTTTTTAACAATTTATCAAAACATTTGGCTGTAACTAAGAAAACCTTTATTTTCATCACTTGCATTCACTTTATAGTAATTTGTTTAAATAAAGAAACCTTATGAGCTTAAAAAAAGTACTCTTTTTATTCTTGGTTGTTGCAGGTGTTTCGTGCACCCTCAACGCGCAGAACGCATGGATCAATGAAATCCATTATGACAATGTTAGTACCGATGTTGGTGAGTTTGTAGAAGTTGTACTGCAGAATGCAGGCACTTTTACCTTATCTGATTTTACCGTAACCTTATACAATGGAAACGGCGGAGCAAGCTATAATTCTACAACCCTTGATATGTTTACCGTTGGAGCGATGGTCAGTGGCTATACATTTTATTACTTCACCTATCCTTCCAATGGAATTCAGAACGGTTCACCCGATGGCGTAGCCCTAAGTTTCCAGGGAACACTTGTCACCGGACAATTTTTAAGTTATGAAGGTACTTTTTCGGCAAGTAACGGACCTGCAATGGGTGTTACTTCAACTGATATTGGAGTTTCAGAAACTAGCTCAACCCCTGTCGGCCAATCTCTCCAGCTAGGAGGCACAGGAGGAGCTTATGCTGCTTTTACCTGGGAAGCTCCACAGGCTGAGACCCCCGGGAATCTAAATGCCAACCAAACCCTTACAGGTGCAGTGGATCCAGAGCCAACCAACTATCCAACGAATTTCGTGGCCACTCCCGATATCTTTGCCATGGACCTGGGCTGGACCGATGCTATCGGAGCACAGTTACCTTCAGCCTATCTTATCCTTGCCAGCGATCTCAACAACATTGCTCTTCCTGTTGACGGAACCCCAGTTGCAGACGATCCTGATCTATCCGACGGCACAGCAGCCCTGAATATTGTTCAGGGGGTTGAAACGGCCAACTTTAGCGGATTACCCAGCAACGTGACCTACTACTTTAAAATATTCCCATACACCAACGCAGGAGCAACAATCAACTACAAAACCGACGGAACTCCACCATCAAGCTCTGAGACTACGCCAAATGTGGTGATCATCAACGAAGAGGACTTCAACAGTGGCACGCTGGGCTCATGGACTTCGTACAGTGTAACAGGAAGCCAGGTGTGGGGCATGAACATGAGTAACGGAGTAGGAGGCACTCCCTGTGCCACAATGAACGGATACGCAGGAGGCGCTAATGTGAATGAAGATTGGCTGATATCACCTGCGATGAATTTCAATCACTATACAGACGAGCACTTTCGGTTCCAAACTGCCAAGAACTACACGGGTCCGGATTTGGAAGTATTCATCTCCAACAACTATATAGGAACAGGTGATCCGAATTCCGCCACCTGGATACAACTCTCTGCTACCATTTGTCCGGGTGGTTGGATATGGACGAAGTCGGGATCGCTGGATGTCTCAGGAACTTCGGGATCTGCAGTTTTTCTGGCATTCAAATATACCAGTACCAGTTCAGCGGCCGCCGCATGGGAGGTAGACGAGATCCTCGTGACAGGTGTTCCTGACTTCACTGGTCCTACAGTTGTGACAGACCCAACCTTTACTAATATAACAAATATCTCTGCAACAGGAGGTGGAAATGTAACTGATGATGGTGGCTCTCCGATTACCGCCCGTGGGCTCTGCTATGGAACAGCGTCTAACCCCTCCCTGGCGGGCGATCATACCATTGAACCGGGAACAACAGGCCCCTTTACAAGCAACATGACCGGTCTATCCCCCCAAACAACATACTACGTCAGAGCTTATGCTGCCACTGCACTTGGAACTTCCTATGGAAATAACGCCACATTCATGACGTTATGTGATCCGGGCATACCAATACCCGATTTTTGGGCAAGTGAAACTACTATCGTGACTGGAGAAACGATCGATTTCTTTGATGCCTCAGAATATTGCCCCGATACATGGAACTGGAGCTTTGTAGGAGGGAATCCAATGAGTTCGAATGATACGAATCCGGCTAATATCATGTGGGAGTACCCGGGTGTGTATAATGTTTGCCTCACTGTTACGAATGCCTATGGGTCTGATGTGCTCTGTAAATCGGGGTACATTACTGTCAGCGCCCCGGTGGAAGCTGATATCGTAATTACTGAGATCATGTACAACCCTCCTGAAAGTGGAACCGATACACTTGAATTCATCGAGTTGTTCAACAATGATACGGAGGCGATCAATCTGGAAAATTTCTACTTCTCAAAAGGGGTAACGTTCATCTTCCCTGCTTATACTCTTGAACCTGGCGGATATGTCATTGTGGCGGAGAGTGCCCAGGCTATGCAGACTACCTTTGGCGTTACCACACTGGAGTGGACTGACGGAGCGCTGAGCAATGGTGGCGAAGAGATCGTATTGAACGAACCGACAGGTAGCGTGATTGATTCCGTAAGCGTTGGAGACCAACTTCCTTGGGATACACTGGCCGACGGATGGGGACCCTCACTAGAACTTTGTGACCCCAGCTCCAATAATGCATTACCCGGGAACTGGCGCCA